>Ga0075428_100009960_pt1 | contig 10560 bp, 10 predicted proteins | sample RhiMetdeltSRZDD2_FD_75291 | JGI IMG/M metagenome (GOLD analysis project Ga0075428, IMG submission 75291) | Populus rhizosphere microbial communities from Tennessee, USA - Rhizosphere MetaG P. deltoides SRZDD2 | ecosystem: Host-associated > Plants > Roots > Rhizosphere > Soil | place: USA... | reverse complement strand
CATGCTGAATTTTATTATTTGGGTAAAACAGCAATGGCCCCACCGCTCCTGCCCAAGGCTGGGCAGCTACCCCTATCAATTCGTCAAGCCAATCCTCCGAGATTACTTCGGTATCATTATTAAGCAACACGATAAAATCACCTTTGGCCTTTTTTCGCCCAAAATTATTAATTTTGGAATAGTTAAATGGCTTGTTGTAGTAGTAGATTTTAATCTTTTCATTCTTGAGCGTTTTAAGGTAAGCAAACGTTCGATCTTCGACACTATTGTTGGAGATTAGGATGATTTCATAGTTTTTGTATGTCGTTTTCTCGAGAATACTTTCGATACACGTTTGTGTCAGCTTTATTTTATCTTTAAACGGGATGATGATTGACGCCTTGGCACCCTCTGGGACTTCATATCGCAAGCGATAGTTAGTAGGAAGATTTTCTCGTCCTAAAACCTCGGCCTTAACTTTTTTACGAGCAACATGGTCCATAAGTGCGCGTTGCCCGGCATCATCGGCATAATTTTTATTCTCAATCGGCCCCGCAGTCGAACCGTCGGCAATTCGCCAATGGTATAGAATTTTTGGAATGTGTACGATGCGGTTTGTGTGGTCTGTAACACGTAAAAATAAATCGTAGTCCTGTGAACCGTCAAATCCTTCGCGCAGCATCCCAATCTTTTCTAACAAAGTACGCCGGATCACCGCAAAATGTGTTATGTAGTTTACGCTTTCCAATAAAGTAGGTGACCAGTCTGGTTTAAAAAATGGTAACGAACGTTCCTTGCCGTCGTCGGAAATTTTGTCTTCGTCGCTATAAAAAAAGTCGGTTTTAGGTTTATGGTTGAGTGCGTCCACAATTTCTAGCAAGGCGTGTGGCGACAATATATCGTCATGGTCAAGCAGCCCAACAAATTCACCTTTGGCTAGCTTGACACCGGCATTGGTGTTGCCGACTATACCGTAATTTTGCTTAAGCCGTTTATAGGTAATTCGTTTATCGCCTTTACAGGAAGCGGCAATCGCTTTCGCCCGCCGTTCATCTGTCGAGCCATCGGCAACACAAAGCTGCCAGTTGGGATAGAGCTGGGAGTGCAAGGAAGCCAACAAAGGCTTTACATACTTTAGCGGAGTATTATACGCCGGTACAACAATCGAAATAAGTGGCTGATGCTTGTAAGTTCGGGGTTCGATCCAGACATGGGGCTCACATTGTTGGACCCATTGCGAATAACTAATAACTTTAGCCGGGGCACCGGGCAACAATTGCCGGATTCTTTTTATTCTACCGTATAGCTTGCCGGCAAGTTTACGCCGTCTGGTATTTTTGGGAAGTACCTTTTCGGCAATTTTACGCAAGTGCTGTTTCCCTTTTTGCATATATCTACCTACCCGATATTCGATTAATGGATTATCTTTCTCTTAATAGAAGCGACTGTGGTGCCAAACTTATAACTTTTAGAATTTTTGATAGACTCCAGTTCCTCATTGGCAGTTTTCAATGCGGTAGTGAGCTCTTCTACCTGTTGATTCTTGGACTTTTGCAACTCTTTAATTTGTGTTTCAAGGTCACTTATTTTTGTCGTAAATGCCGTATGCTCCATCATTAAGGTCCTGTCGCTGTAGTGACCGCCCAAAGCGCCTAACGGTTCGATAGTTTCGGTAATTTCCCGATTACTACAGAGCAAATAAAAATAAAGATATTGATCGCGGTGTAGCGGGGAAAGATTGAGGGTAGGCATGGCCACCTCTCCCTCTTTGGCTAGAATAGTATCAGATCCTATGGCCACATACTTCCAGGTTGCCTGAAAATATGGATTTACGAACGAAAAGCTTTTTTTGATAAGCGCGAGGAGTTCATCGTAAGTAAATTCGTGAATATGAAAATGGTTGCCCTCCGCAAATTCTAGGTCATTTGGTGTCGAGATAATGGCGAGCCCGTCTTTTTTAAGGACACGCTTTATTTCACTCATAAACTTTCGGTAATCTTTTATGTGTTCTATTGTTTCAAATGTCGTTACCACATCCACGGAGTGGTTGGGTAGTGGGATCTGTACAGCGTCGCCCACAAGATATTCAATGTTAGGACCATCGAAGTGCGATTTTGCATACAGAACAGCCTCTTTACTGACATCTACGCCATACACTTTGGTAGCATGCTTGGCTAAAATTTTTGCGCCGTACCCCGAACCGCAAGCAATATCCAAAACGGTTTTTCCTTCCACTAACTTTTGTGCGGGAAGATAACGAGTAAGATGCTCGGCGTAAATAAGCCCACCTTTGTGAAATTCTGGCACCATTCGCTCGCCAGTATCTTTAAGGGCTGTCTTTTTTTGCGTTTTTTTTGGCACCGTTTACTCCTTATTTCTCCTAGTCACCATACCATAGAACAAAAGCAAGAGGTAGCGTTTATTTTTCTACACTAATAGTAATTTTTTCCTCTGTAGCAAGTATAGAGTACGGGTTGCTGCTACCGTTGACAAAAAATGTTGCCGCTTTTGGACGACGATCATAAAAAACGGTCCCGGACTCGTTAGCTATGGCCGGCTCTACATAATATTCTCCATCGTTCATACCTGCTGGTAGCCGAGTCCTTAAGACCACCGACTCCCCGGCTTTGTAGGTAGTAGTCCGGGTACCCGCAATCAGCGTATTAGTTGCAAACAATGGCTTATCAACATTCTTTTGCCATACAGTTAGGCCAATTATAGGGTTTACAATTGTCTGCTTCATAACAACCGTAAACTCTGCAGTAACCGGTTCGGCAAAGGTGAATTTTTTTTGCGTTTCACCTTTTTTATCTAAAGTTCGGGTTTTATTAATCTCGGCAAAACTTGTAAGAACTTCTGATTTGGTGGTTTCTTTTTCTTTTCTGGGCTCCTGATCAAGCTCGTCAAGAACCACTTTACTGTATTCCTTTAACACCTTGCGGATGGGCCCACTGGATACAACCCTACCTTTGTCGATGAGTACACCGCGTCCGCAAAAACGTTCCAACACGCCACGGTCATGAGATACTAAAATAACGGTGAGTTTTTTCTTTTTTAATTCGTGAAAATAGTCGTAACATTTTTGTTGGAATGCGGCATCGCCCACGGCTAAAACTTCGTCGAGGAGCAAAATATCGCTTTGGGCACGTATAGCGATTGAAAACGCCAACCGGACCTGCATGCCAGACGAATAATTCTTGAGCTTCTGGTCCATAAAACGCTCCAGCTCGGCAAAATCCACAATATCTTCGTACATGCCTTCCATTTCTTTATGGCTAAAACCAAGCAGGGCACCGTTTAAAAAAACGTTTTCGCGGCCAGTTAACTCGGGGTTAAACCCGACACCAAGCTCAATAAATGGTGTCAATTTTCCAACAACATTAATACGCCCCTGGGTTGGCGTATAAATGCCCGCCAACAGTTTAAGCAGCGTACTCTTACCACTGCCGTTTCTGCCTACGATGCCAAAAAAATCACCTTGTTTTATCTCGAGCGATACGCCTTTTAACGCATATTGCTCCTCGTAACCACCCTTCCTAAACAAGTGTAAAAACAATTGCTTCAATCCCCGGTGGCGTTCTTGTGGTAGCCGGAATATTTTAGTAACATTCTTTACCTTGATTGCACTTGGTTTGTCGGCTTGATCGGCCATCTAAATATTCTCCGCAAAATATTTGGCTTCTTTTTTAAAATAGAGGACACCTATAATAAACACGACGATGGTAATCCCTAGCGGAATAAGGCGCCCCATGGGCGAGCCAAAAACCTCCGCGATTGTAAGCGTGTCTTTGGTTACTAATACATTGCGGGCGTCTTGTATGGCCTGTGCGGCCGGATTTATCAAAATTACCTTTTGAAGCGTTTCGTTAGTGATAAGTGTCAAGGGATACAAAATAGGGGTTAGGTAAAACAAACCCTGAATGACAATCTCCCAAATGTGGTTAATGTCGCGATATTTAACATAAAAAGCAGACAGAAAAAACGACATGCCCAACGCAAACAAATACAGTTGGGCTACAATAATCGGGAACCATATAACATACGGCGAAACATCAACGCCATTAATAACCAAAAAGACTACTACTGCCACCATGTTTAACAAAAAATTAATCAGCGCTGAGGTGCTGCTAGTTAAAACAATAATCCACCGAGGGATACGTATTTTGCGGATAATATCGCCGCGGTCGACAATTGATGTCAAACTTTGGTTTGTAGTCTCTGTAAAAAAACTCCACATTACGATACCGAGCAGAAGATAAATGGGAAAGTGCGGAATAGAATCGCCCAACCGCAAAAAACGCACAAACACGATATACATAATTAAAAATAGAAAAAGTGGCTTAAGTAGCGACCAAGCATACCCTAAAACCGACCCCTGGTAGCGCAACTTAAAGTCAGTAACAACTAGCTCGCGCAGCAAGGCGCGGTTCTTCTTGCTTACTAGATGCTTCATAACCATATCTAACCATTCATTATATCTTACGGATACGGCTTTCAGCACTCAGAAAATATAAAACTAGTTTGTATTTTCCTCCGTGTTTATACTATAAGATAAGATGCTAGATATGAAAACGCGCGTTTTTATAGTGATTCCTAACTGGAACGGCGAAAAAGAGTTACCTACGGCTTTAGATGCTGTGTTGGCGCAGAGTTTTCGTGATTTTACGGTTGTGGTTGTCGATAATGGTTCGGTTGACGGATCGCGCGCTATTATTAAGAACTACCAACAAAAAGATAGCCGGATCCAAACGATTTTTAACGACAAAAATTACGGTTTTACCGGGGCGATGAACCCTGGCTTTATGGCTGCTATTACTGCCAAGGCCACGTACGTTGCGGGCTGTAATAATGACGCTAAACCCGACAAAGACTGGCTTAAGCATCTAGTTGCTTTTTTAGACAAACACCCCAGTTACGGGACTGCCGCCTGCAAACTTTTGCACGCCGACGGTAAAACCATCGACAGTACCGGCGACCAATACACAGTTTGGGGCTTGCCGTATCCGCGCGGCCGCGACGAACCAGATAGCGCGATATACGACAACCAAACCGACATTTTTGGCGCATCTGGCGGCGCCAGCATGTACCGCGTCAAAATGCTCGAGCAAGTTGGGTTGTTCGACCAGGATTTTTTTGCGTATTACGAAGATATCGACCTCAGCTTCCGTTCGCAACTGGCTGGTTGGAAAGTTGGGTTTGTGTCGCAATCTATCGTCTACCACGAGCAGGGTACAACCAGTGCCCGCGTTAAAGGCTTTACGACCCAGCAATACATGAAAAATGTGCCCATGGTACTTATCAAAGATGTGCCGGGTCGTCTGTTTTGGAGGGTGTTGCCACGCCTTACGCTAGCGTACAGCATCTTTTTTATAAATGCCTTTGTAAAGCATGGCCACGGTTGGCAAGCGACAAAAGGATTTTGCAAGGGCTTTATTTTGCTGCCAAAAAAGCTGGCGCAGCGCCGTAGTATTCAATCTACACGGAAAGTCTCGGTTGACTATATCTGGAGCCTATTTTTACATAACTTGCCACCGAACGCTCGAAAGCTTAAGAAACTCCGTGCTTTTTGGTGGAAACTGACCGGCCGACGATAATTGGCGCCAATGCCGCACCGGCCAGAAGCCACCACTGCGACGCCACGGCCTCATTACTCCAAGTATGCAGTAGCGTATTCATGACGACATATCCCCAAAAACCGGCAATTAATACCGTGCCGATCCAATCTTTCCGGCACCACAGGTTGTAGTAAACCAGTACAGAGATTGCCGCAAAAACCAACAACCCCAAAACACCAACTTCGTACGCTATCTGCACATAATAGTTTTCGGTAAGCTGGCCACCACCGGGGTCGCGAATAGAGGCGAGTCCAGCCGTGCCAGGCCCGTGACCCTGCGGCTGGTCAATAACACCATCCAGTCCTTCACGTACAAGTTGGGCGTGATAATCATTTGAATCTAGGTCGTTTGTTTCATCGACGGTAGCGTGCGTGATATATCCCTGAAAAAATGGAGTATTTCGCAAGGCGAAAATACCCGCCACAAGTAAAACCGGCACTAAAACAACCAAAGGCCAATATCGTTTACTGACATTTCGCATTTTGTCTTTATACCCCCACCATAAAATGATTGATACGGCAAGAGCTGTCCCTAGCCATGCGCTACGCGAAAATGTCAAAAAGAGCGCCAATCCGTGGAGCAACAACAAGCCGACAAGCAATGTTCTGCGACTGTCACGAATTTTAATAACCAGAGCCGTTAATATACTAACGGGTACCAATAAATATGCACCCAGGGCATTTGGTTCACGAAGTGTCGACATTATTCTCGGTAGGGCAGGGTTGTCATCGATAAAAAAGGCAGGGCGGGCACCTCGCTCCAAACCATAGCCAAAGTGCGTTAATACATCTTTGGGTAAAAAGTATTGCAACACACCCAGCAAGGCAACTACAGAGGTCACCCCTATTACAATCTTTATAACCGAACTAAATACGAACTTATCACGATTAAGAAGTGCGGCGCCAAAGCCAAGCAGTAAAAAGCACCATAAACGGTTATTGTAAACAATGCCGAGTGCGGCGCTTTCGCTAAAAATACCTGGATGTACCGCCCACAACCCCAGATGAACCAAGCCGTATATAACCCCGCCGCCTAGTAACCAATAGAATAACCTCCCCCCTGCCCGTTCTACAAAAATTAAACAAATTGTGAACAAAACCAATCCAAATAGCACTACGTCTTTAGCGATCTTCCATACTTCTACCCCCCCTGTAAAACTACTTAGCCACTGTGCCAAAAAAATATGAAACGGCATGTAGATAAGCAAGATGAAGAAGCCATAATAAGGAATGCGACGCAAGGTATGCATAGGTTACAGTATATTATTACTTTGTAATAATGAAACCGGCGGTATTCGGCAATAAGTAAGCAAGCTTACTTATTGCCTCCGTTCCTAGGTTATAATGAAAAGTCATGGCAGCCCGTAAACATATCGTTATTGATGCCCGGATCCGCCGCTCTAGCACCGGTCGGCCCCTCGATATGCTGGTTGAGGAACTGCAAAAAATTGACCATTATCATAGATATACCGTCCTGGTACAACCAGACGACAATTGGAAAATGCACACCCCAAACTTCCATACCCTCCCCTGCCCTTTCCCGCAGTTTTCACTCAATCCGCTGCACGAACTTCGCTTTGCCTGGCAACTATACCGTCTAAAAGCCAACGTAGTACACTTTGGCATGACCCAGCAACCCCTGCTCTATTTTGGCCACATCGTTACCTTTACCCATGACCTAACAATGCTGTTCCATGTGCGGCGAGGGAATACCCCGGCGCTTGTTTACTGGTTAAAAATGAGACTGTACCACTTCCAGTTGTGGTGGTCACACCGAAAATCGACCACCATTATTACGTTTGCCCAAAAAACTGCACACGAGATTCGTACACTACACCCATTTACAAAAAATAAGCTAGTTGTCGCCTACCAAGCGCCGGGCGTCTCTGCCGAACATACTGCCAAAAAGCCCCAGCAGGATTTTGGTGACTACATTATGTACCAAGGTACGGCGTTTCCGCACAAAAACCTACCAACATTGATCGATGCTTTCGACATCGTGCACAAGCAACATCCAAAACTCAATTTAGTATTGGTGGGCAAAACCGAAAAGCACTACGAGGAACTCAAAAAGGAGTCCACGAAACACCCTTCCGCTACCAACATCATATTTACCGGTTTCTTACCGGACGCTGAGTCGAAATGGACCTTTGTACACGCCAAACTATATGTCACACCAACACTTATGGAGGGGGTAGGCCTAACCCCGCTAGAGGCAATGGCCAGCGGTACGCCGGTTGTGTCGTCTAAAGCCAGTGTTATGCCCGAGATTTACGGCGAAGGCGCGTTGTATTGCGATGCAACCAAGCCTACCGATATCGCCCAAAAGATAAACCAGGTACTGGGGGATGGCTCGCTCCGCCAAAAACTAATTAAGGCGGGCCATTCGCAGGTCAAAAAATATTCTTGGCACACCTTTGCCAAAGAGGTGTTAACGGTCTATAAATCTATCCTTCGAGACTAGGGTCTAGTTTTTGGTCACCAGTATCTTTAGATGGTTTTAAAACGACGCGACGGTCACGGCCTTCGCCAACCGATTCGCTCACCACACCCCAATCAGCGGCCAACTTATGGACGGTTCGTCGGTCGGCGGCATTCATGGGCTTTAGTTCCATGTCTTTGCCCTTTTCCTTAACAGCCTTTACCCACTCTTCGGCACGCTCACCCAAACGCTGGGCGCGTTGTTTTTTATATTCGGCAATGTCCACGTTTACGCGGGTGTACTGGTGGCCCTGATTTTTGAGGGCGTTGCTAACCAAAAATTGGAGCGCACGCATGTTTTCGCCGCGCTGACCAATCAAAAAACCATTTAGGTGAGTTGATGGAACTTGCAGTTCAATGACATCGTCGTCGGCAGTAGCGTATACATCGGTGTTAAGCCCAAAAAACGACAACAGGTCCTCGAGATATTTCTTGGCATAAACGATTGACTCTTCCACACTTACTTCCTCCGTTTAGAACGCTTGCTGGACTTAGCTTTTTTTGGGCTCTTAGCCGCAACAACTACTTCTGCTTCTTTGGCTTTTTTGGCACGTGATGTAATAGTGGTAGTTTTTTTGCTAGCCACCGCTTCCATTTCGGTCTCGTCTTCACGCAAGATAATACTTTGTTGTACCAGTGCCACCAAGCCGCTTACCAACCAATATAAGCTAAGCGCCGAAGCAATGTTAACCGTAAACAAAAACACCAAAGCCGGGAGCAAAAAGCGGGTACTACGGCCAACGGCGGCATTTACTTCGCTCTGGTCGGCCTGGCTTCCCTTGCCGGCATCCTTAAGAATAGACCGCAGACTGCGGGCATCTTTAGAGCTTGGGGTCAATTGTTTGCTCTGGAAGTACTGTGCCACGGCGCTAGCAATAACAATAATCATTGCTGGCCAGTACACCCCATTTTTGCCTAAAGCCGAACGCGATAGGTCGACAATACCAAAGAGCGTTTCGTCGAACGAAGAAATATTCTCGGCTAGTTGCCTCATCCAGCTAAAATCCTGGATAAACGGATAGGCAAAATGTATCATTTGCGACGGATCTTTGGTGACCTTTTGTAACCCAATATATAAACCGATCAAGATGGGAATTTGCAAAATCAGTACACCAATGGACGCGAACGGATTAACGCCGCGCTCCTTGTACAGCTCCATCATCAATACCGATTCTTGGCGGCGGTCGCCCTTGGCCTCGGCCTTGATACGCTTGAGCTCTGGTTGCAACTTGCGCATAACTTTAACTTGGTGTAGCTGTTTTTTAATTAACGGCCACATCAAAATGCGCACTACAATGGTAAACAAAATGATTGCCAGACCAAAGTTGTGGCCTGGGATTAATGAATAAATAAATGCCAGAAGGTTAAAAATCGGCTGGACAATCAGCGTCGTAAACATGTTATATACTGTGCTCCTTTTTCTCTACTATAGCATGGTTTTTATCTGTAGCCGAGCTTGGTTGATTGGCTATAATACCCGCTTTTCGCAATTGGGATTGTACTCTGCCTGCAAGATCTTTTGCAGTCACTTTGGCGAGCTCGGCCTCGCGAACTAAAAATACAATATCGTAAGGGCTAGTAATATTTGTCTCGACGGCGCGCACCGCCTCGTAAATACGGCGGCGAATACGGTTGCGTACCACTGCCGACTTGCTAACTTTACGGCTAACCACCACCGCAACCCTGTATGATGTTCGTCTTTGGTTATGGACAAAGCGGATCAAAAAACCACGCGCATGCAATAGTTGGCCCTGCCGGAACACAAAACCGAAACTTTTTGTGCCATGAAAACGGTGCGTTCGGTGAATCATTTGCGTGGCAACCAATCTGCCAGGTCAATCCGGCTTTGATTAACGAGTAAGTTCTTTACGGCCCTTAGCGCGGCGGCGGGCCAAAACCTTTTGGCCGGCAGCGGAAGCCATACGTTTCATAAAGCCGTGTACTCGGGCGGCATGTCGTTTTTTTGGCTGGTACGTTCGTTTTGGCATAAAAATCCTTGGTTACACTCTCTAGAGTTTTGAGTCAAAATAACAATATTTAACCCACTAATAGTATCAAGTTTTCCCCCATTAGCCAAGCATTTTCCACAAGTTTACAGATAGACTTTGTGATTGTGCATAACTTTTTGCTATTTCACGGCTTTTTTGTCAGCTTAAGAAGAGTCTTGTAAACAACGTGTGGAAAAGTCATACTAGAAAGACATTAGTTTGGTGGTAGAGAGGGGTTACCGGGCGTGCAAACTACGTCATCTTTGTGGCAAGCAGTATTGGGGGAGATTGAACTCTCGGTGTCGAGAGGTAATTTTGTGACGTGGTTTAAAAACACTTGTTTGCTGCGTGAATCCGACGACCTTGTGGTTATTGGGGTGCCGAATGTCTTTATAAAGCAACAGTTGGAGCGAAAGTATAACGCGCTCATCCAGCAAACGCTGCAAAAAAACGGTGCTGCGGCAAGTAAGGTCGAATATAAAATTCACTCTGGGCTTA
>Ga0075428_100009955_pt1 | contig 10563 bp, 1 predicted proteins | sample RhiMetdeltSRZDD2_FD_75291 | JGI IMG/M metagenome (GOLD analysis project Ga0075428, IMG submission 75291) | Populus rhizosphere microbial communities from Tennessee, USA - Rhizosphere MetaG P. deltoides SRZDD2 | ecosystem: Host-associated > Plants > Roots > Rhizosphere > Soil | place: USA... | reverse complement strand
GCCTTCTAGCGCTCTAGTCACGCCTGGCGCGCCGGGACCTTGAAGGGCCAGGGCCCCGGCGCCGGGACGACGTCGACGACCACAGGGGGCTACCGTGGCACCAGGTGAATCGCAGGATCGTGGCGGGCGCGGCCGCGGGCCGGGCGACCGGGGGCCGGGACCACGCGGCGGCGGCGGAGACCGCGGCGGCCGCGGCCCGGGCGATCGCGGGCGGGGAGGAGATCGGGGCCGGGGCCGCGGGCGCGGCGACCGGGACCGCGGGCGCGACCGCGAGGGCGGCGCGGGAGGCGCGTCCTACCGCGTGGTGTCCGAGCTGTCCTCGCTGGAGAAGGCGCTGGGCAAGAGCGACTTCGCCGCCCAGAAGGGATCGCTGGAGGCCATCCTCCGCGCCGTCCGGCCGCTCCACCTCAAGTCCATTGAACAGCTGGACCTGGGGACGCGCGGCAAGCTGATCACCAGCCTCCTGCGGGTGACCCGGCAGACCAGGCCGCCCCAGCCCGCGCCTCCGCCCGAGGCCCCGCAGCCGGCCGCCGCCGCGCCGCAGGAGGCGGCGCCCGTGGATCCGCTCGACGCCGCGGCCGCCGCAGGGGAGGTACAGCCTGAAGGCGAGGCCAAGGCTCCAGAGGAGAGCAAGGCTCCAGAAGAGGCGAAGCCACCGGAGGAAGCCAGGGCGCCGGAGGAGGCCAAGCCCCCCGAGGAGGACCAGGCACCCGCCGAGGCGGCTGCCCCCGCGGCGGAGAGCGCTCCCGCGGCGGCGCCCGCTCCGGCGGCTCCGGCCGCTCCGGCGAAGTCCCCGGAGCAGGAGAAGTACGACGCCTACGTGGAGGTGATGTACCTGGTGGGGCGGATCTGGCGCGCGGTGGGCGAGGTGGACCGCGCCCAGGCGGCGTTCCAGCTCTCCGGGCGCCCGGCGCCGGAGCGGGACGAGGAGCCGGAGGCCAAGCGCGAGCCGCGCGAGCCCCGTCCGCCGCGCGAGGGCCGCGAGGGCCGGGAAGGGAAGCCCAGGCGGGAGCGGGAGCGTGGCCGCGAGGGCCGGGAAGGCCGCGAGGGCCGGGAGCGCGACCGGGACCGCCCGCCGGGCGGCGCAGGCGCCCGGGGCCCGGGGCCCAGCTCCGGCGACTGGAAGAAGGACGCGCGCGACCTGGAGGAGGCGGGCCGCACCCGCGACGCCGGGAAGATCCACGAGCGCAACAAGTCCTACGCGGAGGCGGCGCGGCTGTTCGAGATCGGCCGGGACCAGAAGAGCGCGCTGCGGAACTTCCTGCTCGCCCAGGACCAGGAGAACGCCAGGCGGCTGCTGGCGGCGGTGCCGCCCGCGGAGGCGCTGCCGGAGGTGGAGAAGGCCGGCGCCTACGAGATGCTGATGTCGCTCTACATCCAGAAGGGCGACTTCGAGAACGTGGCCCGCCTCTACGAGCGCGCCCGCCAGTTCGACCAGGCCGGCCTGGCGTACGAGCGCGCCGCCAAGTTCTCCTCCGCGCGCAAGGCGTACGAGCGCGCCCGCGACTTCACCGCCGCCAACCGGGCGCGGCAGATGGAGGTGAAGCAGCTGCTGGAGAAGGGGGACCGGCTGGCGGCGGCGACGCTGCTGGCGGCCGCCGGCGACCGGGAGAAGGCGCTGGAGGTGCTCAAGGACCTGCCGCCGCCCAAGGCCTACGGCTTCATGGTGCGCGCCAAGCTGGCCGAGGACGCCAAGAAGCTGGCGGACGCCGAGCTGGCGAAGGCGGACGCGGAGGGCAAGCTGGACCAGCGCGCCAAGTGGCTGGACATCATCGGCCAGACGCGGGCGTCGGCGGAGACCTGGGAGAAGGCCGAGCGCCCGGGCCGCGCCTCGCACCTGTACGAGAAGCTGGGCGAGCTGGCGCGCGCCGCCGCGCTGGCGGAGGCCGCCCGCGAGCACCGCCGCGCCGCCACGCTCTTCGAGAAGGTGGGGGACGCCGCCGCCGCCGAGCGCAACCGCGCCCTCGCCGCCGCCCAGCCGGAGCCGCCCCCGTCCAAGGAGCCGGAACCTCAGGCGGAGCAGCCGCCTGCTTCCGTGGACCAATCGACCGAGCAACCTTCCGGCACCGCGGCTGACCACCGGGAAAGCCAATGATTCTGGTGATTTGACGCCAGTCTCGGATTGGCCCGCGGCACCTCTGGCGACTAGAGTTCGGCGCGTCCATGGACAAGCCCTTTGCGGAGGTCGAGGCCGGTCTCGAGAAGTCCGGGCGTGTCGAGGATCTGATCAAGCTCTACGACTCGCGCTCCCGCGAGGTCACCCCGCCGGAGGGTGCGCCGCTGCTGAACAAGGCGGCGGAGCTGTCGCGCGACCGCCTGAAGAACCACGCCCGCGCGGAGGAGTTCTTCCGGCGCTCGCTGCTGCTCAAGAGCGACCAGCGGGAGGCGCTGCTGGGGTTGAAGATCCTCTTCGAGCAGAAGCAGGACCAGACGTCGCTGGCGGACACGCTGGAGAAGCTGGGCGCCCAGTCCCAGGGCCCGGAGAGCGCCACCTACTACCTGCGCGCCGCCGAGATCTACGAGCAGAAGCTGCAGCGGCGGGACCGCGCCATCTTCTGCTGCCAGCAGGCGTGCCGGCAGAACCCGCAGGACCGCGCCTCCTTCCGGAGGGTGCGGGCGCTCTTCCTCCAGGAGCACAAGCACCAGTCCGCCTTCGACGCCCTGGGGCACGAGCGGACCACCTTCGGCGACGAGGGGATGGCGGAGGAGTACGTCGCCTTCGCCGAGCGGCTGGTCGACGACCCCACCCAGCACGAGCTGGTGCAGCGGGCGCTGGCGGTGGCCGGCGAGATCGAGCCCACCAACCCGCGGGTGGAGAAGGCGCAGAAGACGCTGGAGAAGTTCGAGAGCACCTGGCGGGACCGGGTGCGCATGCTCCGCGGCCAGTCGCTGGAGGAGCGCGACCGCAAGAGCGCCGCCCGCCTCTCGCTGCTGGTGGCCAAGCTGTTCGCCTGGTACGACCCCACCTCCGCCGCCAAGGTGAAGGAGGCGCTGGACCGCTGCTTCCTGCTCTGGCCGGCGATGCCGGACGCGCTCTCGCTGATCGAGCGCATCGCCGAGCGCGGCGGGAGCGACTTCGGCCTCACCGTCTCCACCTTCGAGCGGATGGCGATCGACGCCAAGGACCGGACCGCGCAGGTGGACCTGTGGATCCGCACCGGTACCGCCAAGCTCACCCGCCTGGACGACAAGGGCGGGGCGCTGGACGCGTTCGAGAAGGCGGTCGCCATCGATCCCTCGCGCGCGGACGCCTCCGGCCTGGCGGCGGAGCTGCTGCTGGAGCTGGGCGAGGCGAAGGAGGCGATCGCCATCCTGGAGAAGCACCTGGTCACGGTGAAGGACAAGGCCGCCCAGATCGCCCTGCGGCTGCGCCTGGCCGACATGTGCGCCACCCTGGTGCGCAACGTGCCGGCGGCGCGGATCCACCTGGAGGCGGTGCTGAACCTGGACGGCACCAACGCCACCGCCGCCTACGAGCTGGCGCGGCTGTACGTCACCGAGGGCGACGCCGACTCGCTCGAGCCGCTGGTGGACCTGGCGGTCTGGGCGCCGCGCCCCGTCTCGGACCGGGTGGGCCTGTGCGAGGCCGCCGGGATGCTGTTCGAGGAGACCAACAATCCCAAGCTGGAGTTCCAGGTGCTGGCCCGCGGCCTCTACCTGGACCCCTCGCGCGTGGACGTGCTGGGCAGCATGCTGGAGGCCGGAAGGAAGGCGGACGCCGTCCCGGAGCTGACCGCCGCGCTCCAGCTCGCCGCCCGCACCGCGCCGCCCGAGGCCGCCGCCGCGCTGTGGCGGAGCGTGGCCGCGCTGGCGGAGACGCCGGAGGCGCGGCGCCAGGCCTGGGAGGAAGTGGTCAAGCGCGCGCCCGACGACCGCGCCGCGGCGGAGGCGCTGGCGGAGGCCATCGCCGAGGCGCCCGCCGCGCCGTCCTCGGAGCGCAGGACGGCCGAGGTGCCGGCCCTGGACGTGAACCCGCCCGGGGCGCCGCTGCCGCAGATCACCGCCGCGGCCCCCGGAGACGAGGCCGCCGGGACCCCGGACCTGGGCCCCAGGGTGGAGCTGAAGGTGCCCAAGCTGGTGGCGCCCGCGGCGCCCCCGCCCCTGGGCTCGGGGAGCGGCCGGATCGTCACCTCGGACAAGGTCCGCACCGAGATCGGCGTCCCCGTCTTCAAGGGCGAGGACCCCAAGGCCAAGCTGGAGGCGGAGGCGCGGCGCCTGGAGGGCTCCGCCGCGGACCCGGCGGCGGCCGCCGCCATCTACCGGCAGATCCTGGAGATCGCCCCGGACGACGTCCCCGCGCTCAAGCGGCTGGGGGCGGCGTCCGCGGCGCTGGCCCAGTGGGAGGAGGTGGCGAGGGTCGCCGCCCGCCTGGGCGAGCTGACCGAGACGCTCTCCGAGCGGCAGGAGTGGCGCGGCCGGCTGGCCCAGCTCTACGCCGAGCGGCTCCAGCGCAAGGACGAGGCGGTGCAGCTGTACCTGCAGCTGCTGGGCGAGGGCGCCGCCAACGCCGCGGTGGTGGGCGGGCTGGAGCGCCTGGCCTCCGCCGGCGTGCGGCAGGCGGAGATCTCCCGCGCCCTGGCCCCGCACTACGCCAAGACCGGCGACTACCAGCGGCAGGTGGCCTCGCTGCTGGTCCAGCTCACCTCCGCCCAGGAGATGGACCAGAAGAAGGAGCTGCTCTCGCTCCTGGCCCAGACCCACGAGCGCCACCTGGCCGACCTCCGCGCCGCCTTCGAGTTCCGCGTCCGCGGGCTGCAGGTGGACCCGGCCGACGCCGACTTCCGCGACGAGGCGATCCGCCTGGCGCGCGAGCTGTCCTCGCACACCGAGCTGTCGCGCGTGCTCTCCGACCTGGCGCAGAAGTCCGCGGACGCCGCCCTCTCCTCGTCGCTGCTGGTGGAGGCCGCCACCCTGGCCGACGAGGGCGGGTCGGTGGACGACGCCGCCGCCGCCCTCAAGCTGGCGCTGGACAAGGCCCCGGACGACACCGAGGTGATGGCGCAGCTCATCCAGCTCTACTTCAAGACCGGCCGCTTCGCGGACTGCGACGCGGTGCTGCGCCGGCGCATCCTGCTCGCCGAGGGCGAGGAGAAGGCCGCCCTCTACCTCAAGCTGGCCGACGTCTCCGAGGAGCTGCACCGCCCCCGCGAGGCGGCGCAGGCGCTCCAGGAGGCGGTGAAGGCCGGCGCGGAGGAGGCGCCGCTGCTGGAGCGGCTGACGGCGCTGCTGGAGCAGGGCGGGCGGATCAGCGAGCTGGCCGCCGCGCTGCAGAAGCAGATCGAGCTGGCGGAGGCGGCGGGTGACCAGGACAAGGTGGCCCGGCTCTCGCTCAAGCGCGCCCAGGTGCTGGAGGCGCAGCTGGGCGACAAGGGCGAGGCGCTGAAGAACTACTCCGCCATCCTGGAGCAGCGCCCGTCCGACCCGGACGCGCTGGCGGCGCTGGAGCACCTGCTCACCGACCCCAGCTGCTGCGAGGAGGCCGCCAAGGCGCTCATCCCCGCCTACGAGGCGGTGAAGGAGCACCGGAAGCTCATCCACGCGCTGGAGGTGGTGGCCACCTCCAGCCAGGACGACCTGGAGAAGGTGCTGGCGCTGAAGAAGGCGGCGTACGTCCACCTGCACCTGCTCCGCCAGCCGGAGCTGGCCTTCGCCTCGCTGGCGCGCGCCATGCGCCTGGCCCCGGGCGACGCGCAGGTCCGCACCGCCGCCCGCCAGGCCGCCGAGGACGCCGATCAGCTGGACGCCTACGCCGAGGTGGCGGTGGAGGCGCTGCAGGGGCTCAAGGACACCGCCCGCGTCCCCCTCCACCGCGAGCTGGCGGAGGTCTACGAGAAGAAGCTGTCCAAGCGCGACCTGGCGGTGGACCAGCTGCGCGCCGCGCTGGAGCTGGACGGGAAGAACCTGGACGTCCTCAAGGCGCTGCAGCGCCTGCACCGCGCCGCCGACGAGTGGGAGTCCCTGGCGGACGTGCTGCTCAAGCTGGCCGCGGTGGTGCCGGAGCCCTCGGAGAAGGTGCACCTGTGGCGCGAGGCGGCCTTCCTCTACGAGGACAAGCTCACCAACCAGGAGGCCGCCGCCGCCGCCTGGCGGCAGATCGCCGAGCGCGACCCGCTGGACCGCGAGTCCGCCGCCGCGCTGGACCAGCTCTACACCGCGCTGGACAAGCCCCAGGAGCTGGCCTTCGCCCTCGAGCTGCGCCGCGCCCAGGAGGGCCAGAGCCCCCAGGGCCGCGAGCTGGCCCACCGGCTGGCGCAGGTGCGGCAGCACAAGCTGTCCGACAGCGCCGGCGCGCTCCAGCTCTACCGGCAGATCGTCACCGAGGACCCGGGCCACAAGGGCGCGCGCGCCGCGCTCGAGGAGTGGGTGGTCAACAAGGGCCCGGTGAGCGCCGCCGCGCTGGAGATCCTGGACCCGGTGTTGATCCAGCTCTCCGACCACCACAAGCGCGTCCAGCTCCGCGAGGCGCGGATGGACGACGCGCTGATGCAGGAGAAGGCCCGGCTGGCCGCCGAGATCTGCGCCATCTACGAGCGCGACCTCGGCCAGGCGGAGCTGGCCTTCATGGCCGCGCTGCGCGCCTTCTCCGCCGGGATCGACCAGGAGGGCCTGCAGCCGGAGCTGGAGCGGCTGGCCAAGGCCACCGGCTCCTTCGACGAGCTGGCCGAGGTGTACGAGACCGCCGCCTCGGGCTTCCCGCCGGGCGACGTGCAGGCGCTGGCCTTCCAGTCCCGCGCCGCCGAGCTGCGCGAGCAGCTGGGGCAGCCGGACGAGGCGGTGCGCCTGTGGAGGCTGGTGCTGGAGAACGCGCCGCAGGACCGCCAGGCGCTGGACAGCCTGGGGCGCCTGTTCGAGCAGAGCCAGAACGCCAAGTCCCTCTCCGAGGTCTACGCGCGCAAGGCCAACCTCTCCGCGGACCCGGCGGAGCGGCTGGACCTGCTGCTCAAGGCCGGCGCCGCTTTCGAGGCCGCCGGCGACGACGACCGCGCCATCGAGCACTTCCGCACCGCGCTGGCGCTGCGCAAGACGCTGGAGGGCCTGGCCTCGCTGGACCGGCTGTACGGCAAGGCCAAGCGCACCGAGGAGCAGGCGGACGTGCTGGACCAGCTGGCGGCGCTGGCCGAGGAGCCCGACGAGCAGCGCGGCTACCTGTCGCGGCGCGCGCTCCTGCTGGAGAAGGAGGGCGGCCCGGGCGAGGCGGTGGCGGCCTTCACCCGCGTGCTCGAGCTGGCCCCCAACGACCCCACCGCGCTGGCCGGCCTGGAGCGGATGCTGGCCAACGAGGCGGTCCGGCTGGAGGCGGCGCGGGTGCTGGAGCCCGTCTACCGCAGCCAGGGCGACGCCCGGAAGCTGGTGGAGATCCTGGACCTCCGGCTGGCCACCGCGGTGAGCGGCCGGCGGCTGGAGCTGCTGGACGAGATCGCCCGGCTGCGCGAGGGCCTGGGCGAGAAGGCGCAGGCCTTCGCCGCGCGGATGCAGGCGTTCAGCGAATCGCCCGGGTCGCCGGAGCTGTTCGCCGAGCTGGACCGGCTGGCGGCGGAGACCGGCTCCTTCGAGGACCTGGCCGCGCTCTACGACGAGCACCTGCAGCACGGGCTGCCGGACGCGCTCCAGCTGGAGCTGTGGCGGCGGGTGGCCGGCATCCACGGGGAGCGGCTGAACCGGCCGGACCTGGCCGCGCGCGCCTGGACCGAGGTCGCGCGCAAGGACCCGTCCGACATGCGCGCGCTGGAGAGCCTGGCCGCCATCTACCGCAAGACGCGGGCCTTCAAGGAGCTGGCGCAGATCATGAAGCGCCAGGTGGGCCTGGAGAAGAACGTCGCCTCGCAGATCCAGCTGCTGTTCGAGCTGGCCAGGCTGGCGGAGGAGACGCTCTCCGACAAGGCGCTGGCGGCCCAGTGCTACCAGGCCATCATGGCCCGCAAGCCGGACGACCAGAACGCGATCAAGTTCCTCTCCCGCGTGCTGGCGGACACCGAGCGCTGGCCGGAGCTGGCGGCGCTGCTCCAGAAGGAGATCCAGCTCTGCGACGCCAGGGGGCTGCAGGAGGAGTCCTGCGACCTCCAGATCCGCCTCGGCCGGCTGAAGCTGTCCCGGCTGGGCGACCCCCGCGGCGCGCTGGAGCTGTACCAGGGCGTGCTCCAGAAGCGGCCCTCGCACGCGGGCGCGGTGGGCGCCCTGGAGGAGATGGCGAGGTCCGACTCACCGCTCCGCGGCGAGGCGGCCTCCATCCTGGAGCCGATCTTCGCCGGCGGCGGCGACTACCTGAAGACGGTGCAGATGCTGGAGTCGCGCTCCTCCGCCGCCACCAGCCCCGCGCAGCGGGCCGACCTGCAGCGCCGGATCGCCTCGCTCTACGCGGACCAGATGGGGAACCCGTCGATGGCGTTCCTGGCCGCCACCAAGGCCTTCCAGGAGACGCCGGACGACGAGACGTCCCTGCGGCTCTGCCTGGACCTGGCCTCCGCGGCCGAGGCCACCGACGAGCTCTCCGCGCTGCTGGAGGAGGTGGGGGAGCGCGCCACCGAGGAGAAGGCGCGGCTGAACATCCGCCGCGCGCTCGCCCAGCTCCACACCCAGTCCGGGGACGAGGACCGGGCGATCGACTCCTGGAAGTCGGTGCTGGAGCTGGACCCCTCCAACCCGGAGGCGCTGGACCGGCTCTCCGAGCTGCTGGCCAAGGTGGGGAACGGGCCGGAGCTGGCGGAGGTGCTCCGCCGCAAGCTGCAGCTCACCGAGGACCCGGACGAGCGGGCGCAGCTGATGTTCGAGATCGGCGACCTGCAGTACGGGGCGCTCAAGGACGCGCACGGCGCGCTGGCCACCTTCCGGCTGGTGCTGGAGCAGAAGCCGGACTCCGTCCCGGTGCTGGAGCGGATGGAGCAGCTCTCCTCGGAGCTGGAGCGCTGGCCGGAGCTGGCGGACGTCATCTCCCGGCGGATCGCGCTCACCGTGGCGCGGCTGGAGCAGCAGGGCCACCCCGACCCGCAGAGCCACAAGGAGATCCAGGACCTCAAGTTCCGCCTGGCCCAGGTGCGCGAGGTGCGCCTGCTGGACAAGGTGGGCGCGCTGCAGATGTACACGGAGATCCTGGGCGCCGAGCCCAGGCACCCGGGCGCGCTCCAGCGGATGGAGGCGATCTCCGGGCGCGACCCGGGCAACGTGGCCGCGCTGGACGTGCTGCTGCAGGCCTACCGCCAGGGCGGGGACGGCCAGAAGCTGGGGAACGCGCTCGAGGCGCGGGTGGGGCTCTGCGCCGACCCGTTCGAGCGCAAGGGCCTGTACCGCGAGCTGGCGGAGGTGCGGCTTGGCCAGCAGGAGCCGGAGATGGCCTTCCTGGCCTTCTTCCGCGCCTTCAAGGACGACCCCAACGACGCCGAGCTGCGCGCCGAGCTGGAGAAGGCCGCCGACTCCGCCGGCACCCACGACGAGCTGGCCCACGTCTACGAGGAGGAGCTGCCCCGCATCGCCGAGGCGAAGGACGCCGCCGCGGTGTGCCTCAAGCTGGGCACCCTCTACGAGCACCGGCTCAAGGAGGCGGAGCGCGCGGTGGGCGTCTACGAGCGCGCCCGCACCTTCGACCCGGAGATCGGGCTCAAGGCGCTCCCGGCGCTGGACCGCCTCTACGCGCAGCTGGAGGCCTGGCAGGAGCTGGCGCAGATCCTGGAGGCGGAGATCGCCGCCTCCGACCAGCCGGGCGACAAGGTGAAGCTGCTGTTCCGGCTGGGGCAGCTGCAGCAGGACCGGCTGCAGAGCGAGGAGGCCGCGGCCGGCGCCTACGAACGGCTGCTCCAGGTGGACAAGACGCACCTGGCCTCGGCCCGGCTGCTGGAGCAGATCTACGAGTCGCAGGGCCAGGTGGACAAGCTGTACGTGGTGCTCAAGCTCCAGCGGGACGCGGTGCAGGGCCCGGAGCGCGACCGCATCCTCTCCCGCATGGCCCAGGTGTCGGCGGAGGGCCTGGCCGACGTGGGCCACTCCATCGAGATCTACCAGGAGCTGCTGGCCAAGAACCCGCGCAACGAGCAGGCCTTCGCCTCGCTCGAGGGCCTGCTGGAGAAGGCCGGCCGGCACGAGGAGCTGTACGAGCTGTTGCGCAAGAAGCTGGCCTCGGTGCTGGACCCGCGCGAGCTGGTGCGGCTGAACGAGAAGGTGGGCCGGGTGCTGTTCCGGATGGCGGGGAAGGCGGAGGAGGCCATCCCGTTCTTCAAGGCGGCGCTGGACCGCGACGCCCGCCACAAGTCGGCCCTGGAGTCGCTGCGCGAGATCTACGACCAGCTCCAGCGCAAGGACGAGCTGGTGGTGGTGCTGCGCCGGCTGCTCCCGCTCCAGGAGCAGGCGGAGGGCGTCAAGGCGGTGCGGCTGCGGCTGGCCGAGGTCCTGGCGGAGATGGGCCGGCGCGAGGAGGCGCTGGACGCCGCCCGGCGCGCGCTGGAGGTGGAGCCCCACCAGGTCGCCGAGATGGAGCGGGTGCACCAGATCTTCCTGGGGCTGCGCGCCTGGGCGGACGCGGCGCGCGCGCTGGAGCTGAAGGCGGAGCTGCACGCCCAGGTGGAGGAGCGCGAC
>Ga0075428_100009951_pt1 | contig 10563 bp, 10 predicted proteins | sample RhiMetdeltSRZDD2_FD_75291 | JGI IMG/M metagenome (GOLD analysis project Ga0075428, IMG submission 75291) | Populus rhizosphere microbial communities from Tennessee, USA - Rhizosphere MetaG P. deltoides SRZDD2 | ecosystem: Host-associated > Plants > Roots > Rhizosphere > Soil | place: USA... | reverse complement strand
ACGGTGCGCTGCTCGCCGCCGATGTCGTCCTCGTCGTAGGCGTCGCAGAGCAGGGCCAGCACCGTGCGGCCCACGCCGGCCGCCGGCTCGATCACGTGCGGCACGTAGCGCTCGCCGGTCGCGGTGTCCACGTACTCGAGCTTGGTGCCGGAGAACTCGGCGTGCTGGGTGAGGTCGAAGTCGCCGCGGTTGGCGATGCCCTCGAGCTCGGACCAGCCGATGGGGTAGAGGTACTCGATGTCGCTCGTGGCGCTCGAGTAGTGGGAGAGCTCGTCGGCGTCGTGGGCGCGCAGCCGCAGGGCATCGCGGTCGATCCCGAGCTTCACGTACCAGTCCATGCGGGCCTGCATCCAGTGCTCGTACCACTGCTCGGCCTCGGCGGGCGGCACGAAGAACTCCATCTCCATCTGCTCGAACTCGAGCGTCCGGAAGACGAAGTTGCCCGGCGTGATCTCGTTGCGGAACGACTTGCCGACCTGCGCGATGCCGAACGGCGGCTTCTTGCGCGCGTACTGGAGCGTGGTCTTGAAGGCGAGGAAGATGCCCTGGGCGGTCTCGGGCCGCAGGTACACGGTGGAGCCGGCGTCCTTCACCGGTCCGATCGAGGTCTCGAACATCAGGTTGAACTCGCGGGCCTCGGTGAGGTCGCAGTCCGGGTGGTCGCCGGGCAGCTTCGACGGAGCGCGCCCGCAGCGCACCTCGGGGTGCTCGGCGACCCCGTCACGCAGCTCCTGGAGGTGGTCGGCGCGGAAGCGCAGCTTGCAGGCGCGGCACTCCACGAGCGGGTCGCTGAAGCCGGCGAGGTGACCAGACGCCTCCCACGTGCGCGGGTGCTGGATGATCGCCGAGTCGAGCGCCACGATGTCGTCGCGCTCCTGGATCATCGACTTCCACCAGGCGCCGATCACGTTGTTCTTCAGCAGGACGCCGTAGTGGCCGTAGTCGTAGGTGTTGGCGATCCCGCCGTAGATCTCAGACGCGGGGAAGATCAGGCCGCGCCGCTTGCAGAGCGCAACGATCTTGTCCATGGTCACCGGCGAAGCCACGGCCGAGCAGGCTACCTACGCGGCCCGCAGCGCCCGCTGCCCAGCCGCGGCAAACACGCCGGAGTTTCCGCGACTTCATGTGAACACAATGTGACCATTTGTTCAGGGTTGGGGTACTTTCGCGTGGATGGTCGGAACGGCCCTTCGTCCCATCTCGCACCTCACGGCCTGGGTGGTCTGGCACGCGATGCGCGTCTCGCTCCTGGAGGACCTGGAGCGCCCGAAGCCGCCCCGGTCCGCCTGACGGCCCTGTTTCTGGCACTCCTATACTGAGAGTGCCATGCCGATTTACGAGTATCGCTGCGAGCGAGGCCACACGTTCGAGGTGATGCAGCGCATGACCGACGACCCGCTCACCGTCTGCGACGAGCATGGAACGCCCGTGCAACGCGTCTTCCACCCGGTCGCCGTGCACTTCAAGGGCTCCGGCTTCTACAACACCGACTACGGCAAGAAGAAGTCCGGGGCGGCGAGCAGCCCTTCGGAGGGATCGTCCTCGGATAGCTCGTCGAAGTCGGACTCGTCCGACTCCCCGAAGAAGAAGGATTCGAGCTCCACGAAGAGCTCGTCGAGCTCGGACTAGCTCCCTAGTCGCCCTCCTCGAGCTTCCGTACGGCATCCTGTTTCGCGCCCTCGGACACGAACAGGTTGCTCCCGCGGCAGCAGGTGGCCTCGAGCACCTCGGTGTCGTCCGACGTGCCGGTGGCCATGTCCGCGAAGAGCATCATCAGCTGGAATCCGTTCATGTCCGTGCGCAGGGTCCGCGGGGCGTTCCAGCTCACCCACGGCAGGCGGAAGAACGTGCTCGGTGACTTCACCTGCGAGCCGATCGCGCTCAGCACCTGCTGCTGGCGCGCGGCGCGGTCGCGGTCGTCCTCGGCAGGCGCACAGCTGTTCTTGCGCACCCGCGCGTAGCCGAGCGCGCGCCGCCCGTCTAGCTCGATCTCCCCCTTCTTGAAGTTGAGCCCCTTCCAGAAGTTGTCGAACGGAGGGGAGCAGATGCGTGACTTGTTGTTCACCGTCACTCCGCCTAGCGAGTCGATGAAGTCAGGGAAGTCCTTGAAGTCGACCTCGACGACGTGGTTCACCTCCAGGCCGTTCCCGAGGAACGACTCCACGGTCTCGATCGTGAGCGCAGGTCCGCCGAGGGCGTAGGCGGCGTTGATCTTGTTGATCCCGTGGCCGGGGACGTTCACCTCCACGTCGCGCGGGATCGAGAGCTTGCGCACGCTTCCGAAGGCCGAGTGGACGAGCATGATCGTGTCCGAGCGGCCCGGGCCGGACTGCGACTCGTCGATCGACTCGCCCGTGCGCACGTCGGAGCCCAGCACGAGGATGTTGCTGCCGGTGAACAGGCTTCCCCTGCTGGAGAGGGCGCGCTCCGTCTCGGCAGAGACGCCCTCCTGGGTCTGGGCGCTGATCAGGAACAGGACCAGGGACAGCACGATCCAGCCGGCGATCGCCAGGCCAACCCACTTGAACACCCGCCCAGGGGTGATCGGCGGCCTGTCGCGAGGCACGCGCGGCTCGTCGCCGTCGCGGTTGCGCGAGAGCCTCTGGCGGAGCGCATCGAGGTCGCCGCCGCGCGCCAGCGGCTTGCGCCGCGAGCGGTAGACCTTGTACTCCGGGGGGCCTGGCGTCGGGTCGTTCACTCCCCTCTGTATATCTACTGCCCATGCCGCCGATGCGCGTGATCGGGATCGACGCCGGAGGCACCAAGCTCCTCGGCGGCGTCGTTGACGAGCAAATGGTGGTCCACCACAGGGTTCACAGGACCTGGCGCGGCGCCGACAGGCAGGAGTCGCTCGACATCTTCACCGGGGCCGTCGAGGAGGTCCGGGCGGCCGCCCCGGATGTCGAGGTGATCGGCTTCGGCGTGCCGGCGATGGTGGAGTGGGAGACGGGGGTGACGCGCTGGTCGAACCATCTGCCGGCGCTCGACGGTGTGCCGTTCCGGGATCTGATGAGCGAGCGGCTGGGCCTGCCGGTGGTGGTGGACAACGACGGCAACGCCTCGATGCTCGCCGAGGCACGCAGCGGGGCTGCGGCCGGCGCCCGGCACGCTGTGATGGTGTCGCTCGGCACCGGGATCGGCGGCGGGCTGCTCGTGAACGGCGAGGTGTACCGCGGCGCGACCGGCGTGGGCGCCGAGCTCGGCCACGTGGTGCTCCAGCTGCACGGCCCGGACTGCCCCGGCGACTGTCCGGGACAGGGCTGCTTCGAGGCGCTCGTGTCGGGGAACGCGATCGGCCGCGAGGGCCTGCGCGTGGCTCAGGAGCAGCCCGATTCGCAGCTCGGCCGCCGGCTGGCCGCGGACAGGGAGATCAGCGGCGGACTCGTGACCGAGCTTGCGCACGACGGCGACCCCCTCGCGCGCGAGGTGCTCGAAGAGGTGGGGCGGCGGCTCGGCTACGGCCTGGTCGGTCTCGTGAACACCTTCAACCCGGAGGTGATCGTGATCGGAGGCGGTGCGGTGCGCGGCGGCGACATGCTGCTCGAGCCCGCGCGCGCCGTCGTGGCGGAGAGGGCGCTGGCGCCTGCGCGTGAGGTGGTGCGGATCGTGCCCGCCCACTACGGCGACGAGGCGGGGATGATGGGCGCGGCGCTGCTCGCGTTCGACCACCTGGATGCCGGGTCGTGAGCGGCCGGCTGGTCGTCTGTCCCACGCCGATCGGCAATCTCGAGGACATCACCCTGCGGGTGCTGTCGGCGTTGCGCGAGGCGGATGTGGTGGCGTGCGAGGACACGCGCCGGACGCGCGTGCTGCTCGACCGCTACGGGGTCAGGGCGAAGCTCGTCTCGTACCACGAGCACAACGAGCAGGCGCGCTCCTCCGAGCTGGTCAAGCGGATGCGCGAGGGGGCGGTCGTGGCGCTCGTGTCGGACGCGGGGATGCCGCTTGTGTCCGATCCTGGATATGTGCTGGTGCGGGGCTGCGTGGCCGCCGGGCTGCCGGTGGAGGTGCTGCCCGGGCCCTCGGCGGCGATCACGGCGCTTGTGGCGTCGGGCCTGCCGGCGGACGAGTGGCACTTCCACGGGTTCCTGCCGCGCAAGAAGGGCGAGCTGCGCGAGGTGCTGTCGCATCCGGATGGCACGCTGGTCGCGTTCGAGTCGCCGCGCCGCCTGCCCGCGACGCTTGCGCTGCTCGCCGAGGTGGACCCCGACCGCGAGGTGGCGGTGTGCCGGGAGCTGACGAAGGCGCACGAGGAGGTGGTGAGAGGCACCGCGGTTCAGCTGGCCTCGCGCTACGAGTCCGCACCGCCGAAGGGAGAGATCGTCCTCGTGCTGGCGCCGGCGGCGCCGCTCCCGGCCGGTGAGGCGGACCCCGCCGCGGTAGACGCCGTGCGCGCGCTGGTGGATTCCGGCGCGCATCCCCGTAAGGCGGCCTCCGTGGTGGCGGGCCTGACGGGCGCCAGCGCAAACGCTCTCTACCGGGCTCTCACCTCCGAGTAACTAACCGCAACAACCCTGCCACGCCCCCCTCGCCACCCTGGGCGCGCGCCTGCACATTCTCGGGATGCGCCGACTTCTGCTCATCCTCACAGCGTTCCTCGCGGCCGCGGCCGCGTTTGCCGGGCCGGCTCAGGCGGCGTGGCTTTGGCCCGTCCGCGGCGAGGTGATCACCCCGTACCGAAACGGATCCGACCCGTACGCGGGCGGACAGCACCGCGGCATCGACATCGCGGCAGCGGTCGGGACGCCGGTGGTGGCCGCCGCGGCTGGAGAGGTGCGCTTCGCCGGGACAGCGGGCTCGTCGGGGTTGACGGTGAGCGTGCGGACCGGCGACGGTTTCGACACCTCCTACCTGCACCTGTCGTCGCTGGCGGTGCACGCCGGAGAGCACGTGTCGGGCGGCGAGCGCGTCGGCGCGGTCGGAACCACGGGCGAGCGCTCGGCGGCCGCGCCCCACCTGCACTTCGGAGTGCGCGAAGCGGGCACCCGCCACGCCTACGTCGACCCACTGTCCCTGCTGCCGCCGCCCGCCGCGTCGCCGCCGCCCGGGCCGGCGCCACACCCGGCGCCCGCACCGGCGCCGCTCACGCCGAGGCCGGCGCCGGCACCGGTACCCAGCGGCACGCCGAAGCGGAGGCCCCACGGCGCACCGCGGCGGCTGCCGGCACCACGCGGTGCACCCCGGCCGCGGCCAGCGCCAGGCAGGGCACCGCGGCCGGCGCCGGCGCCGCTCGGAGCGCCGGTCCCACTCGACGGACCCAAGCCGGCACCCGACCCACGCGGGGCACTGAGGCAGGCACCGGGCGCGCTCCGGGCACCCCAGGTCGCGCCGGCACCGGGCGGGGCCGCGCGCTTCGCGCCCGCGCCCGCCGAAGGGCCCGGGCAGGCTCCGGGAGCCCAGCACACGCCGGTTCATTCAATGCTCCGAAAATCCGCGCCGCCCGCGGCAAGCGGTCCCGGCGGGCCCGACATCGGCTGGGCGCTGGCCTGCGCGGGCCTGCTCCTCGCCGCCGGCATCCTCGGCCTCACCGACGACGGCCGCAAAGCCACCGCCCGCGGCGGCTCGCGGCTGGCGGGGGCACTCCGCCCGCTGCTCGGCAAGCGATAACGCCCTCCCCTGGCCGCCAGCGTGGAAGCTCTTTACGAAACGTCCCATATATGGCCGCAACGTGTTGAGCTTCCGGCGGGCGGCCCCGCCGGGCTCCGGGGGCGAGCCCGGTCTACCCACCGCCCGCGGGTAGCATCGATGGGCGATGTCCTACTACGTCACCACTCCGATCTATTACGTGAACGGCGAGCCCCACCTCGGGCACGCCTACACGACGATCGCGGCTGACGTGCTCGCGCGGCATATGCGGCAGCGCGGGGAGGACGTGTTCTTCCTCACCGGGACGGACGAGCATGGGGAGCCGGTCGCCCAGGAGGCCGAGCGGCTCGGGATAACGCCTCGGGAGCTCGGCGACCGAAACGCGGTCCGCTTCAAGGAGCTCGCCGAGCGGCTCAACGTGACCAACGACTTCTTCATCCGCACGACCGATGCCGAGCACATGGCGAAGGTCGCCGAGGTGGTCCAGCGGATTCACGACAACGGCCACGTCTACGCCGGCACGTACGAGGGCTGGTACTGCCCGCGCTGCGCGGACTTCAAGACCGAGGCCGAGCTCGAGGACGGGAACCGCTGCCCCATTCACAAGATCGAGCTTCAGATCGAGAAGGAGGACAACTGGTTCTTCCGGCTCTCGGCATTCCAGGAGCCGCTGGAGAAGCTCTACGCCGACCGCCCCAGCTTCGTCACTCCCCAGAACCGTTACAACGAGGCGCTCTCCTTCATCAAGAGCGGCCTCCGCGACCTCTCGCTCAGCCGCGCGCGGCTCAAGTGGGGCGTCCCCGTCCCGTGGGACCACTCACAGGTGATCTACGTCTGGATCGACGCGCTCCTCAACTACTACACCGCGCTCTCCTACGCCCGCCCGGGCGAGGACCTGACCGAGAGGTTCTGGCCGGCCGACGTGCACCTGATCGGCAAGGACATCCTCAAGTTCCACGCGGTGATCTGGCCGGCGCTGCTGATGGCGGCCGACATCGAGGTGCCGAAGAAGGTCTCCATACACGGCTACCTGCTGCTCGGCGAGCACAAGATGTCGAAGTCGCTCGGCAACGTGATCGAGCCCTTCCACGTGACCGAGGTGTACGGCCCGGACGCCCTTCGCTTCTACGTGCTGCGCGAGGTGAGCTTCGGGTCCGACGGCGAGGTCTCGCCCGAGGGCTTCGAGACGAGGTACAACACCGAGCTGGCGAACGAGTACGGCAACCTGGCGAGCCGGACGCTGTCGATGATCAACAGCTTCCGCGAAGGCGTCGTGCCGGACGGCGAGCCGCCGGCCGAGCTGGTCGCCGAGTTCGACGGTCTGCTCGAGGCTGTCGAGGCGGGTATCGACGAGGTGGAGCTCACCGCCGCGCTCGACGAGATCTGGCGGAGGATCAAGCGCCTCAACCGGTACGTGCAGGACGAGGAGCCCTGGAAGCTGGCAAAGGACCCTGCCGAAGCGGAGCGGGTCGACCAGGTGCTGTACACACTCGCGGAGGGCCTGCGCGTGGTGTCGGTGCTGCTGCACGCCTTCATGCCTGGCAAGAGCGAGCAGCTGCTAGCCGCGCTCGGCCGCGAGGACCTCGCGCTCGAGGACGCCAGGCTCGGCGCCGTGCCCGGCGGTGCGACGGTCGGCGAGCTCGGCCAGCTCTTCCCCAGGGTCGAGGCCGAGGCGCCGGCCGCCTGAGCGACCAGCCGTGATCGACACCCACTGCCACCTGGACGCGTGCGAGCCGCCCGTGGCCGAGCTCGTCGGCCGGGCACGCGCGGCGGGTATCACTCGCATGGCCACCGTCGGGATGAACCGCGCGTCGATCGAGCACGCGCTGAGCGCGGCGGAGGACCACGACGAGGTGATCGCGATCGTGGGACGTCACCCGCACGAGACCGCGCGCTTCGACGAGCTCGCGCTCGGGGAGATCGAACGCGCCGCAGCTCACCCGCGCACCCGGGCGATCGGCGAGACCGGGCTCGACTACTACCGCGACCATGCTCCCCGCGACGACCAGCGCCGCGCCTTCGAAGCCCAGCTCGAGCTGGCGGCGCGCGTGCAGCTTCCGGTGGTCATACACACGCGAGCTGCGGAGGACGACACCTTCGACCTGCTGCGCGAGCACGATGCGTCCCTGCCCGCGGTGATCCTGCACTGCTTCTCCGCCCCCGACCGGATCGAGGAGTGTGTGGAGCAGGGCTACCTGTGCTCGTTCGCCGGCAACGTGACCTACCCGAAGGCCACCGACCTCCAGGAGGCGGCGCGCGCCCTGCCGGCCGAGCTGCTGCTGGTGGAGACCGACTCGCCCTACCTCTCGCCACAGCCGCTGCGCGGCAAGCCGAACGAGCCTGCCAATGTCGTCCACACCGCGCGCTTCGTGGCCGAGCTGCGCGGGATCGAGTACGAGGAGCTCGAGCGAACCGTCGACGCGAACGCCGTGCGCGTGCTGGGGCCGTGAGCGGCGCGCGCAAGCGGGGCGGCGAGCCGCGGGAGCGGGGCGGCGAGCCGCGCCAGGCCAGCGGCGAGCCGCGCCAGGCCAGCCTGCGCCGCCTGCGCGTCTTCGGCATCCGCCCCAACCGCGAGCTCGGCCAGAACTTCCTGATCGACGACAACATCCTGCGCGTGATCGGCAGCGCCGCTGAGCTCGATGCCGAGGACGTGGTGCTCGAGGTCGGCGGCGGTCTCGGGGTGCTGTCGGAGTTCCTCGCACCCCGCGTGGCGCATCTGCACGTGGTGGAGGTGGACCGGTCGCTCGAGCCGCCGCTGCGCGACGCGCTGGAGCAGTTCGACAACGCAACCCTTCACCTGGCGGACGCGGTCAAGCTCGACTTCGCCACATTGGAGCCAAGCCCGAGCAAGGTTGTTGCAAACCTGCCCTACGGCGTGGCGGCGACCGTGCTGCTCAAGTCGATCGCGGAGCTGCCGGACGCGACGCTCTGGGTGGCCATGGTTCAGCGCGAGGTCGCCGAACGGCTTGCCGCGGCACCGGGTGGGAAGAGCTACGGCGGAACGTCGGTGCTCGCTCAGCTCGCCTGCGACGTGCGCGTCCTCCGCAAGGTGCCGCGCAGCGTGTTCCACCCCGAGCCCAACGTGGACTCCGCGCTGGTTGTGCTCCGCCGCCGCGCGGAAGCGCCGCCCGAGGAGCTGGTCGCCCTCGTGCACGCCGGCTTCGCGCACCGACGCAAGGCGCTCGCCGGCTCGCTCGTGCTCACGCCCGGCGCCCCCGACGACATCCGCGACGCCACCCGGGCGGCCCTGGAACGGCTGGGCCACCAGGCCGATGCGCGCGCGGAGCGACTGCCCGCGGAGGACTGGCCCCGGCTGGCCGACGCCATCGGCCGCGAGCGTCTCGCGGGGCTGCGCCCCCGTGCGTAGCCTCCCGCGGGTGCTGCACGAGCGCGCCTACGCGAAGCTCAACCTCGTCCTGCACGTCGGACGCCCGCGCGAGGACGGCCTGCACCCGATCTGCTCGCTGATGGCCTCGATCGACCTCGCGGACGGGCTGACCGCCATCCCGCGCGAGGAGGGCGCGGACACGATCGAATCACCCGGCGTGCCCGGCGTGAACCTCGCGACCCGGGCGCTCGCGGCGTTCCGCTCGCGCGCGGGTGTGGATCTGCCGCCGCTCGAGCTGCGGATCGACAAGCGCATCCCGGTGGCCGCGGGTCTGGGCGGGGGTAGCGCGGATGCCGCCGCGGTCCTGCGCATGGCCAACGAGCTCACCGGCAGGCCGCTCGCCCACGACGAGCTGTTCAGCCTCGCGGCCGAGCTCGGCTCGGACGTGCCGAGCCAGGTCGACCCGCGGCATGCGTTCGTGCACGGCGTCGGCGAGCGAGTGGAGGCGCTTGCCCTCCCGCGACTCCCCGTCGTCCTGATCCCTGACGCGGACGGCCTCTCCACCGCCGCCGTCTATGCCGAGCTGGACCGGTTGGGCGGCTGGCGCGCCGAGCTCGACCCGAGCCCAGTCCGGCGGCTGGCGGGCGCAGACGCGGCCGCACTCGCCGCCGCGCTCGATAACGACCTCCAACCGGCCGCGCTGTCCCTCCGCCCCGACCTCGCGGAGCGCCTCGAGAAGCTGCGCGCCGCCGGCGCGCTGGGCGCCGCCCTGAGCGGCTCGGGGCCCACCTGCTTCGGACTCTTCACGGACAGGCCTGCCGCGGAGGAGGCCGCCGCCTCGATCCCGGGCGCGCTCGTGACCGAGCTGCGCTGACGTACGCTGCCGCTCCATGTCCGCCCGCGAGATGATCGCCGCAGTGGCCGCGGTGCTGGTGGTGGGGTACGTCGTCTGGCGCTGGCGCAGGCTGAGCCTCGAGCGCAGGGCGCTGGGAGTGGTGATCGCGCTCGCCCTGGGCGTCTATGCGAGCGGCGTCCTCTCCGAGCTCCCGGACCCGAAGAAGCTGATCGAGGACATCGCGCAGGCGCTTGGGCCGTGGACGTACGCGCTCGTCGCCGCGGCCGCTTTCCTCGAGACCGGAGCGTTCGTCGGGCTCGTCGCGCCGGGCGAGACGATCGTGATTGCCGGAGGCGTGATCGCCGGACAGGGCGAGATCCAGCTGCTCCCGCTGATCGGGCTGGTCTGGGTCTGCGCCGTGCTCGGCGACACCACCAGCTTCTACATCGGCCGCCGGCTCGGCCGCCGCTTCCTCGAGCGCCACGGGCCGCGCTTCAAGATCACGGAGGAGCGCCTCGAGCAGGTCGAGTCCTACTTCGACCGCCACGGCGGCAAGACGATCCTGATCGGGCGCTTCATCGGGCTGGTCCGCGCCCTGGCGCCGTTCATCGCCGGCGCCTCCGGGCTCACCTACCGCCGCTTCGTCCCGTTCAGCATCGTGGGCACCGGCCTCTGGGCGACCGTCTTCTGCGTGCTCGGCTACATCTTCTGGCGCTCCTTCGACAAGGTCGCCCACATAGCCGGCCAGGCGGTCTTCGGCTTCGGCGTGACCGTCGCCGTGATCGTCGGCGTGGTGGTGGCCTGGCGCCGGCGG
>Ga0075428_100009950_pt1 | contig 10564 bp, 8 predicted proteins | sample RhiMetdeltSRZDD2_FD_75291 | JGI IMG/M metagenome (GOLD analysis project Ga0075428, IMG submission 75291) | Populus rhizosphere microbial communities from Tennessee, USA - Rhizosphere MetaG P. deltoides SRZDD2 | ecosystem: Host-associated > Plants > Roots > Rhizosphere > Soil | place: USA... | reverse complement strand
ATGAGCGTGGCCAGCTCCTCCCAAAGGGGCATACCCGGGTAGCCTAACGTGACCGCGGCGCTGAACACGAAGGAGACCGAGATGGCGAGCGCGATGAGCGTCATCATGCCCGGAAGGCGGTCCTTCAACTCGCGCCACGCGCCCTCGAGGAACGGCCATCCACCGTACGCGAACACGGCGGTGCCGAAGACCGGTGGGATCCATTGGGTACCGGAGAACATCGGCGCGTGGTATCCGAATGCGTTCTGGAGCATGTGCCCCCACACAAGCGTAGGCAGCGTCAGCAGGAACGACACCCAGAACTTGTCGCGGAACATCGCAACGCTGTGGCCCGCATGCCTGTCGTGCTCTTGATGCCCACCGTGGGCAGCGGGTCGGTCGTCCGCATGACCATGGTGCGGGTCGTGAGCGTGCGGACTCCCGGGCGGCTGGTGGCGCGAGCGCTCGAAGCGGACGCCGTGGTCGTGTTCGCTGTGATCGTGGTGCGTGTGCATAGTCGATCTTCCTATGCGGGCGTCCGAGAAGTGGCGGCAGACGCCCCGGGGCGGCCTAACGACGCGGCCGCCGGCCGGAGGGAATAGCGTTACGTACGGCCCGCCTCCCTGGTGAGTGCCGGGCCGGAGAGGGACGGAGGAGGCCGGTGTTGCAGGATAGTGCTCCGACCGTTAGCTTCCTTCCAAGCGACACACGTGCCGAGCGCGCGTGGACAAGTTCCGAACGGTTTTGGGGCCTGCCGAATTGTGAGCGGGCCCTTTTGCGTTTGGTCGCTGGAGCACCGCGCCGCGGTGCGGCCATCGTGAGGCCTGGTCACGAGCACGTTGTGTCGGTCGGTACGGCATCCCCGCACGTCGAACACAGCACACCATCAGGAGTTAGCAATGCGTACCACCGGGACCGTCAAGTGGTTCAACGACACGAAAGGGTTCGGCTTCATCACACGTGAGGATGGCGAGAAGGACTGCTTCGTTCATCACTCGGCCATTCAGGGCGGGGGCTTCAAGTCGCTGGCCGAAGGCGAGCGGGTCGAGTTCGACGTGGTTCAGGGGCAGAAAGGGCCCGCCGCCGAGAACGTGACGAAGTTGGGTCGTTGAACCAAACCCCGTCGCCTCACGCGGGCGCGGAGTGGCGCCACGTGGTCGGGCCGTACCTTGGCTCGAACCCGTGGCGCGCGTCGTTTCAGCTGGCGACCACGCTCGTCCCGCTCGCGGCTGCGGTGTGGGCCGTCCACGCTCTCTACTCGTGGTCCCTGCTCGTGGCGCTTGGTCTCGACCTCGTCGTCGCCGGACTGCTCGTCCGAACGTTCGTGCTCATGCACGATTGCGCGCACGGGTCGTTCTTCCGCTCGCGGCGAATCAACGACGCCATCGGGTTCGTGACCGGCGTGCTCACGCTCACGCCGTTCGCGCAGTGGCGGCGTGATCACGCGCTGCATCACGCCTCATCGGGCGACCTCGATCGTCGTGGGCACGGCGATGTCCCGACGCTCACCGTCCGCGAGTATCGCAACCGCTCGCCGCGGGCCCGGCTCGTGTATCGCGTCCTCCGCCACCCGGCAGCCCTGCTGCTCGGCGGACCGTTTCACCTGGTGCTCGGGCAACGGTTCCGCGGCCAGGGCAAGGCGACCGGGCCTCGCCAGGTCGCGAGCGTGTGGGGAACGAACGTCGCCATCGCGCTCCTCCTGACCGGGGCCATTTGGGCCGTCGGGTGGAGGAGCGTCGTGATCGCCTACGCGCTGCCGTACTACCTCGCGGCGCTCATCGGCGTATGGCTGTTCTACGTCCAGCATCAGTTCGAGGACGCGTACTGGGCGCCGCACGAGCAGTGGGACTACGCCGAGGCGGCACTGCGCGGAAGCTCGCACCTCCAGCTGCCGTGGGCGTTGCGATGGTTCACGGCCAGCATCGGACTCCATCACGTCCATCACATTGCGCCACGCATCCCGAACTACCAGTTGCAGCGGTGCCACGACGCGAACGCGGTGTTTCAACGCTCGCCGACCCTGACGCTTCGTTCCGGCATGTCGGCGCTGCGCCTAACGCTGTGGGACGAGGAGCGGCGGCAGCTGGTGGGCTTTCGCGACGTGTCCATCACCCTGAGCGCCGGGAGCCATGCCTGAAATCCATCTCACCGAAACCGACCGCCTCGACTGGGCGCTCAAGTCGTTCAAGAAGATGATGCAAAAGGCGGGAATTTTCGCGGCCTTGCGCCGCAAGCGCCACTACACCAAGCCGAGCGAAGCGCGTCAGCTCAAATCGAAGGCGGCCGAGCGCGCACGGCACAAGGCGGCTCGCTCTCGCAGACGTCCGTAGCGCACAGTCGCGCTTTCTCCAACGTTCCGAGGTCATGTGAAGGAAGCAGGAATCGAGCTCGACGGCATCGTATCCGAGGTACTGCCGAGCGCAATGTTCCGGGTGGAGCTCGACAATGGGCACAAGGTTCTCGCCACGGCCGCGGGTAAGATGCGGAGGTTCCGCATTCGCGTACTGGCCGGCGACCGGGTGACCGTCACGGTCTCGCCGTACGATCTGACGCGAGGACGGATCACGTTCCGGCACAAAGGTTAGGTCAGGCGCTCTGCAGGCGTGGCACAGCCTCCGACGCCGCCGCCCGTGCCAACCGCCGTTCCTCGACCCACGCATACACGGTCGGCAGCACCAGCAACGTCAGTAGCGTCGACGACACGAGCCCGCCGATCACGACGGTCGCGAGCGGCCGCTGTACCTCCGCGCCAGCGCTCGTCGACACCGCCATTGGGATGAACCCGACTCCGGCGACGAGCGCGGTCATCAACACCGGGCGGAGCCGAACCTCGGCGCCCTCGCGGATGGCATCGCCTAACGTCCTTCCGGCCACGCGAAGCTGATTCATGTACGAGACGAGCACCACCCCGTTGAGCACCGCGACGCCGAACAGCGCGATGAAGCCGACCGACGCGCTCAGGTTCAGGGTGAGTCCGCGCAGCCACAGCGCTCCGATGCCCCCGACCACTGCGAACGGCACGTTCAGCATGACGAGCAGTGCGTGCCTGACGTTGCCGAAGCTCGCATAGAGCAGGCCGGCAATCAGCAACAGCACGAGCGGCACGATGAGACCGAGGCGGCGCGTTGCGCGTTCCTGGTTCTCGAACTGCCCGCCATAGGTCGTGAAATAGCCCGCGGGCATCTTCACTCCGTCCGCCACCGTGCGGCGGATGTCGGCCACGAAGCCGCCAAGGTCGCGGCCTCGCACGTTGCTCTTGACCACGACGTAGCGCTGGCCGCCCTCGTGCTCGATGACCTCCGGCCCTTCGACCGTGCGGAGTCGCGCAACCTGCGACAGCGTGACCATTCCGCCCGACGGCGTTCTGATCAACGTCTGCCCCACGGCCTCCGGCGTCGAGCGGTATGGCGCGTCGAGCCTAACGACGATCGGGTAGCGGCGCCGTCCGTCGACGACGCGTGTCGCCTCTGCTCCGCCGATACCCGATTCCACGGCCTCGCGCACGTCGGAGACGTTGAGCCCGTACCGCGCGATCGCGGGCCGGTCGAGCTCGACCTGGAGCCGCATTGCGCCGGCGCTCGTTCCAACCGAGACGTCCTCGGCGCCGGGAACCTTTGCAACGAGCCGCTCGATCTCGGCCGCCTTCTCCTGAAGCAGCTCGAGGCTGTCCCCATAGATCTTCACGCCGAGGTCCGTGCGGACGCCGGAGATCACTTCATCGAGCCGCATGCGCATGGGCGCGCTGAACTCGTAATCGAGCCCGGGGATCTCGGCCAGCGCCGAGTCCATGGCGACGATCAAATCGTCCATCGATGCGATTCGCCAGACGCTCTTTGGCTTGAACGTCACGTACACGTCGGCCTGGTAGAGCGCCATCGCTTCCGTTGCCTCGTGCGGTCTGCCCAGGTTCGTCACCACGTTCGCGACCTCGGGGAACGACTTGAGCGTCCGCTCGACGTCCTCGGACACTGCGACACCCTGCGCTAGCGAAGCGCTCGGCATGCGGCGGGTCTCGATGAGGAGATAGCCTTCGTCGAGCTTTGGCATGAACTCGGTGCCGAGGAACGGCACGGACGCGAGCGACGCGGCCAGCACGCCGAGCGCTCCTCCAACCACCGCGCCGCGGTGGGCAATCGACCAACGGAGCGCGCGTTCGTAGCCGACGCGAACGCTTCGGAACCAGCGCGCGTCCTCGCCCTCCTGGCGCGCTGCGCGGGCGGGAGCGTCGGCGAAGAGGTACGTGGACGCGGCAGGGATGTAGATGAGCGCGAGGACGAGCGAGCCGAGGACCGCGGCGCACACGGTGAACGCCATCGGCCGGAACATGCGGCCCTCCAGTCCCTCGAGCGTGAAGATCGGGAGGTACACGGCAACGATGATCGCGACGCCGAACACCACCGGCCGTCCCACCTCGAACGCGGCCTCGCGGATGAGATTCCGACGAGCTGCAGCCGTGGATCCGGCAGCGCCGTGGAGGCGCCGCACGAAGTTCTCGACCATGACGACGGACGCGTCGACGATGAGCCCGAAGTCGAGCGCACCGAGGCTCATGAGGTTGGCCGAGACGTTCAGCTCGCGCATCGCGAGGAAGGCGATGAGCAGTGCGAGCGGGATGACTGAGGCAGTGAGCAGCGACGCTCGGATGGTGCGGAGAAAGAGGAACAGCACCGCGATGACGAGCAGCGCGCCTTCCGTCAGGTTCCGAAACACCGTGTGCGTGGTGCGCTCGACGACTTCACCCTGGCTGTAGAACGGCCGCACCACGACCCCTGGCGGCAGCACCCGCTTGATCTCCTCGAGTCGCTCGAGCACCCGGTTCACGACGTCGCGCCCGTTCGAGCCCTTCAGGATGATCACGGCGGCCGAGAGCGCTTCACCGCGCGCATCGCGTGTCACCGCGCCGTAGCGAGGCGCGCCGGCGACCGTGACGCGGGCGACGTCGCGCACGTAGACCGGCGTCGCGTTCCGGGTCGTCACGACGACGGTGGCGATATCCGTCGTGTCGAGGACACGCCCGAGGCCGCGGAGCGTCAGGCGTTCGCCGCGGTCCTCCACGTACCCGCCCCCGAAGTTCGCGTTGTTGTTGGCGAGCGCGGTCTCGAGGTCGTGGAGCGTGAGGTCGAACCCGGCGAGCTTCGCGGGGTCGGCGAGCACCTCGAACCGCTGCTCCAGACCGCCCCAGGCATTCACCGCGGCGACGCCGGGGACGGTCCGCAACAGGGGCGCGATCACGTACTGCTGCACGTTCGTTAGGCGCAACAGCGTCAGGCTGTCGCGGGCCGTGCCTTCGGCCTCGACGAGATACTGAAACACTTCGCCCATGGCAGTCGCGGGCGGCCCGAGCATCGGCTCGGCGCCCTCGGGAAGCGACGCCATCGCGTCCTGCATGCGCTGTTGCACCTGCGTCCGCGCGAAGTACAGGTCGACGTCGTCCTCGAACGTCACGGTGATCACCGAGAGTCCCGCCTTCGAGATCGACCGTACGTCGGTCGTGCGCGGAAGCCCGAGCATCGCCACCTCGAGCGGGTACGTCACCTGGTTCTCGATTTCTTCCGGGGAGAGCCCCGGCGACTCGGTCATCACCAGTACCTGGTTGGGCGTCAGGTCCGGGAACGCGTCGGTGTTGAGCGTGGCGAACGCCCAGACTCCCGCAGCCGCAAGGACGAGGGTCGCGCCAAGAACCACCGCCCGATGGCGGGTGGAGGCGTCGATGACGCGCTCGATGAGGCTTCCTGGTGCGCTCATCGTCACATCTCCATCTTCGGCGTGCTGCCTTTTTCGAGCTCCGCCTTCACGGCGAATGCGCCCCTGATCACGATCACATCCCCCGGGGCGAGCCCTCGGAGGATGGCTGCGCGGCCGTCGGTTCGGGAACCGACCTCGACCTCGCGTCGCGCGAACGTCGCGGCGCCGTTAGGCTGCGGCCGGGCGATGAAAACGACCGTCTTCCCCTTGGAGCTCTGCACGGCGTCGTCAGGCACGAGTGCCGCCGGGACACTCGGCCCGCCGTCGGCCGCAACCGTCGCCAGCATCTCCGGTTTGAGCCGGCCGGTTCGGTTGTCCACCGTGGCGCGTACGGAGAGCGTGCGCGTCCCGGGGTCAAGACCGGCGCCGACTGCCTCCACTCTAGCCGTGAATGTCTCTGCCGAGTAGGCCGGCACCGTGAACCGGATGGTCCCGCCGGTTCGGAACGCGCCCGCCAATGCTTCCGGGGCGCTCACGGTGAGCCACAGCGTCGCCGGATCCGTCACGACGACGAGGGGCGCTCCGGCGTCGATGACCGATCCGGGCACCGCCGTGCGATCGAGCACGACGCCGGCGAACGGCGCGCGCAGCGCGATCTCGCCGCTCGCGGAGGCATCCGCCCCTAGCTGCTCGGCCGACGTTCGCGCGCGCGTGAGTTCCGCCTCCGCCTGCGTCACCGCGCTTCGCGCCAACTCGTCGTCCGCGATCGCCCGCTCGTAGTCCTGACGCGGAATCGCTTTGAGCGCGAGCAGACGCTCGGCGCGATCACGCGCACTTTTCATGTAGCCCGCCTGCGCGCGGCGTGAGGTAAGCTCCGCCTGCGCCTTGGCGAGGTCGGACTGCGCGGCGCCGGCCTCGGGGCTGTGCAGCGTGACCAGAACCCTGCCGCGTGCCACTCGGTCGCCCGGACGCACCGCGACGCGTCCGACGCGACCGGGTGCCGGAGCGCCAAGCCGCGTGGTACGATCCTCGTTAGGCACGAGCTGCCCGGGGACCGTGACGACCGCCGACGTGGTGCCCATCGTCACGGCCTGCCACGCGATGCCGCCGTGCCGGATCTGCGCCGCAGTGAGCGTGACCTCGGTGCCTGGTGCGGCTGCCGAGTCCTTTCCGGATGGCATCGCCATCCCGCCCATTCCCTCGACGGGTGCCTGCGCATCGCCCGCAGCCTTGGTGGTTTCTCCCTTCTCCGAAGTCCGGCCCGTGCAGGCCGCCATGGCCAACAGCAGCGCCAGCGCTCTCGGTCGGATCGAATACACTGATGGCATGACGTGCTCTCGGTCAGCGAGGAGGGTTTGCGCGCGTGCCGGGGGCCAGCCGCGGCAGCTCGGAAAGGATGTCGTCGCCGCGGGCGACGACTAGTGCCGCAACGCTTGCGTGCTGCGCGTACAAGGCCTGGTAGAACGTCACGCGGGCCTCGGTCGACGCGCGGGCGGCGTCGATCACCTGAAGCAGGGACACGGCCCCTTCACGGTAGGCACCTAACGCGATACGGCGGCCCTCGTCCGCGCGCGCGAGCAGCGGCGGGCGGCCGTCCGCACCATGCGCGAGGAGCGCGGCACGCTCGGTGAGCAGGCGAGCAGCTTCGTACGCGCCGGCCAGCTCCGCGGAAGCGGCACGCTCCCTCGCCGCCAGCTCGAACGCTGCCGCGTCACGCTCGGCACTGGCGCGGGCGATCTCGCCACGATTCGGGTCGAAAATCGGCAGCGGCACGCTCACGCCGGCGATCATCGACGTCGTGCCCGCGCTCCACTTCGTTCCGAACGTGGCGCCGAGATCGCGGACGATCATCGAACGCTCGGCCGTCACGGCTGCTCCGGTGGCGGCGAGCCGTTCGCGTGCCGCGAGCACATCCGGGCGTCGGGAGACGTCCGCGCGCACGGGCGTTTCGCTGTACGCCGGCATTCCGAGAGGCACGTCATCGATGGCGACGACGATGTCGGCGCCGGACGAAACGCGCGGGTCGACGAATCCGGCAAGCTCCGCGCGCGCACGCGCGAGGTCAGCTTCCTGGAGGGTGGCGTCCGTCGCGGCACGATCGCGCTCCAATTCGGCGCGAATGAGGTCGGCCTCGGCCGCGACCCCTTCCTCGACACGGTGACGATTGTACGCAACGACCGAGTCGAGCCACGCGGTCAAGTCGCGCGCCGCCGCGAGGCTCACCTGCGCGAGGGCGGTGCGGAAGAACGCGCGCGATGCGTCGAGCGCGAGCTGCTGCCGTACCGCGCGTGCGTTTGCGCCCGCCGCGCGCACCTCCGCGTCCGCGCGTCGGGCGCGCGGGAAGCGCTGGACGATGCTCGCGAGCGGCAGCGTCGCTGTGGCCATCGTCTCGCGTGGCATTCCCGAGACCGGCTCGCCGCCCGGGAACGGCGCGTTCTCCACGTCGTAGCTCAGCACCGGGTTACCGAACGAGCGGGCGGTCGTTCGCATCCCGCTCGCGGCGCGCACGCGGGCCTGCGCGGCCTCGGCGAGCGGGTGATGCGCGATCGTACTGTCGAGTACGTCGCGCAACGTGAGCGCCTGTGCGCTCGCACGCGCGCGGGTGCCCTGAGCAGAGGCCGATCCAGTTGCCACGCCGGCGAACACGGCGATGAGTGTCGCCCGGGCGAACGTCACCCGCCGGCTCGAGACGTATCGTGAACGGTGACGGAACATTGTCTTGGTCATTTCGGCGATCTCGCCGTCGGCGCGCGCTCGGTGCGCCGCACCGGCTACGGTGGCTGCGGATGCGCAGCCGATGGCCAGGCTGCGCGGGACTTCGCGATCGTGGTAGACTGTACGCCGCAGACGGCGCAAGTCGCCCAGGCGTTAGGCGCGGTGATCAGTCCGCGGTCGCGAACACGTCGCGCGCGGACACACGTCGCCCGTTAGGCGACGCGTTGTGGCGGCGGGACCAGCGGCGCTCGCGTCGGGGCCGGAGCGATGCGCGGGCCGTCGGCAGGCTGGTCAGACACCGGTGGGTTCGGGTTCGCTATCGCGAGCTCGGTCGGTACAGGAGCGTGGCATGACCCGCAACCACAGTCCGTACCGTTGCCGGCGTCCTCGTCGGCGGTAGCCGCGATCGCGGACCCCTGGCGTTCTGTCACTGCCTGGGCAATCCCACTCGCCCCTCCCCCCTCCGACGCGCACACCATGGCCGGGCCGGCGCTGGGGAGCAGACTCGAGAGGAGCACGTCGAACGCGCTGCAGCCGAGGCACCACACTGTGACGAGTGCGGTGAGACAGTGAATGGCTCGGGCCAGCCGCGAGTGGCGTCGCATGACACCGGAAAGCTACCGCCTTCGCGGCCGGGTACCAGAGCCACGCCCTGACCCGATCCGCTCGGGGTGACCATTGAGCGGTCGGCTCGGGAAGTCAGCCGAGCTGCGCTCACACCCAGCACTCTTTCTGCTACGGTGATACGAACCGCGCAGCGTAGTCGGCGAGCGCCGCCTCGACCACCCGATGGGCGTGCGCTGCGGGATACGTCGGGCGCACCTCGACCCGCGGTGGCTGGCCGGGTTCCGTCTTGTAGGTCGTGAAGTAGTGCCGCAGTCGTTCGACGAGGGCGTCCGGTACATCGCCGATCTCACGGGCGGCACCCCACAGCGCGTCACCTGCAAGCACGGCGATGATCTTGTCGTCAGCGGCCTCGCGGTCCAGCGTAGCGAATCCCCCGACCACCACGCACCGCACGAGAATCTCGGCGCGCGCGATGGGTCGCTCACTGAGCACGCAGATGTCGAGTGGGTCGCCGTCGCCGCCGTGCGCCCCGCCGGTCAGCGCGGCCACGCGGTCGCCGCAATACGTGCGGGGGATGAACCCGTACAACGTAGGCGGCAGCGAGGATGTGCGCTGCGGCCGGTCGACGCGGAGGTAGCCGCTCTCCTTGTCGATCTCGTACTTGATCGTGTCGAACGGCGTGATCTCGACGAACGCGTTGACGCGCGCCGGGGGCGCCTCACCCGCGGAAAGGCCGTGCCACGGGTGCGGGCGCCAACGATCGAACCCAACCTGTGTATTGATTCCCATCCGGGGCGATCCCTTCGGCTTGCGGCACTGCCGCCTCGAGCCGCTTGCGCGCACGATCCGCGCCGACATCTCTCAGTCGAACCTCACCAGCGAAACCCGGCATGACCAGATTTCAGCGCCGCTATCTCCGAGAGCCCGACTACTCGCGACCGCCGCTCGAGGTCAGCGCGGCCCAGCGAGAGCGAATCATCGAGAAGCTGACCGTGCTCTACGGGGAGCTCGACGCGAACGCGTACTACTGGGAGCTCGAGCGCCTGATGCAGGTGCACCACGCGCACAAGTCGCCCGAGATGCTGATCGCGGATGCCGAGTTCGACCCGCGCGACCGATTCACCGAGACCGACGTCGTGGCCATCACCTACGGAGATCTCATCGACAGCCCGAACACGCACCCGCTGCTCGCGCTGTCGATCATCTTCGAGAACCTGTTCCGCGGCGTGTTCAGCACAGTTCACATCCTCCCGTTCTTCCCGTATTCGTCCGACCGCGGTTTCAGCGTCATCGACTACGAGCAGGTCGATCCGCGGCTGGGTGGCTGGGAGGACATCGAGCGACTCGGCGACAAATATCGGCTGATGTTCGACGGCGTGATCAATCACGTCTCGTCGAAGAGCGAGTGGTTTCGCGAGTTTCTCGCGCGCAACCCGAACTACGAGGATTTCTTCGTCAGCTTCGAGTCGCCGCAGGCGATCAGCGAGGAGCATCTTCGGCTGATCCTCCGGCCGCGCACGAGCAGTCTGCTCACCGAATACGAGACACTTCGCGGGTCACGGTGGGTCTGGACGACGTTCAGCCCGGACCAGATCGACCTCAATTTCCGCAGCGAGAA
>Ga0075428_100009946_pt1 | contig 10565 bp, 9 predicted proteins | sample RhiMetdeltSRZDD2_FD_75291 | JGI IMG/M metagenome (GOLD analysis project Ga0075428, IMG submission 75291) | Populus rhizosphere microbial communities from Tennessee, USA - Rhizosphere MetaG P. deltoides SRZDD2 | ecosystem: Host-associated > Plants > Roots > Rhizosphere > Soil | place: USA... | reverse complement strand
AAGTCCGGATCGGGGGCGAACTGGCTCTCGACGACGTGCACATCGGGGATTCCCGCGGCCACCAGGGCGTCCATCGCGAATTCGCCGCCAACGCCGTGCAGCGGCGTCAACGCCACCCGCACCGACCCGTGGGTGTGTCGAACGTGCGCCGCGCGGTCGACATAGTGCTGAATCGCGTCAACGCCAGACGCCTTGACTGACCGCCGGGGAATCTCGTCGGCATAGGGAGCTTCTGCGGCGGCCCGTTCGATCTCGTGGTCGATGGGCGGCACGATCGGATATCCGCCCTCGAAGTAGACCTTGTAGCCGTTGTCGGACGGCGGGTTGTGTGACGCGGTGATCTGGATGCCGGCGGCGGCGCGGTCATGGCGCACCGCGAACGCCAGCACGGGTGTGGGCACCGCGACGAACATCAATGTCACTGCAAATCCTTGGGCGGCAAGGACTTCCGCTGCGGCCAGAGCGAAGTCCTCGGATCCGTGTCGGGTGTCTCGACCGACCATTACCGGCTTGCCGGCCAGCCCGCGGTCCTTGAGCACCTTCGCGACCGCCCAGGTGGTGCGCAGGACGACGGCAAGGTTCATTCCGTTTGGTCCGCCACGCAGGGGTCCACGCAAACCCGCCGTCCCGAACGTCAGCGGTTGGGCGAACCGCTCGTCGAGCTCTTCTTCGCTGAGCGCCGCCAGCTCTGCGGCCGTTTGGGGATCGGGGTCGTGAGAGATCCACTCCTGCGCGGGCGCCCCGGTCCGCGACGAAGTCATGGCGCTAGTGTGCCCGCTTTTGCGTCTGAATAAGCCAGCTTGCGGAGCACCGGGGCGACGAGCATCAGCAGGTCGAATTCCAACGGTGTGAGGTTGTCGCGCATGGTCGCGTGCAGCCACGCATCCCGTTCGGCACGGTCGGCCTCCAGCAGCGCGGTGCCTGCGTCAGTGAGTTCGATGAGCTGACGGCGCCGATCGGTCTCGTCGGGACGGCGCGCGATGAGGCCACGGCTAACCAGTTCGTTGATGCTGTCGGTCAGCGACTGCACCCGCACGTGCAACCGGTTCGCAAGTTCGGCCGGCGTGGTGACGCCGGTGCGGCTGACCTCGCCGAGCAGTTCCATCTGGGTCAGCGTCAAGCCGTGTTCGGGGCGGTGCCTGCGCATCTGCCGGGTCGCCGCCATCATCGATTCCCGCAGTTCGGTGGCTGGGGAGTCAACGCGGTTCATAAGCAAGTTATACCTTGGCAAAATCGCCATGTCACGTAGATCACCGCATGTTGCTATCAGGAATTAGCAAGGGCATACTTGGAATTACGATGGCGTGGACGCGACGGATGCTCAGGTGGGCCTTACTGATAGCAGTTACGGTCGTCGTCACCCTCCCGCTCACCCGCGTCGGCGTGCCGTCCGCTGCACTGTTCGCCGCGCTCGTCGTCGGCGTCGCCCTGGCACTGGCATCGCTGGCCCCCGCGCGAGTACCCCGAAAGGCCGGTATCGCCGCACAGGGTGTGCTGGGCGTCTACATCGGCACGATGGTCCACGAGGACGCTGTCGGCGCGCTCGGTGCCGACTGGCCGATCGTCATCGCGATCGCCGTCGCCACCCTGTTGCTCAGCATCGTGGCGGGCGCGCTGCTCGGCCTGCACCGTAACGTCACCCCGCTGACCGGATCGCTGGCGCTCGTCGCAGGCGGCGCGTCCGGACTGGTCGCGATCGCCCGCGAACTCGGCGGTGACGACCGAGTCGTGTCCGTCGTCCAATACCTGCGGGTCGGTCTGGTAACCGCATCGATGCCGGTGGTGGTCACTTTGATTTATCACGCGGACAAGTCACACGGCACCGCGCCTGTCGTCGAAACTGATTCAGCCCCTTGGTATCTGAGCGTCGCAATGCTGATCGCGCTGGTGCTGGTCGGCGCGACCGTCGGCAAACTGATCCGGCTGCCCGGCGCGGGCCTGCTCGGGCCGCTGGCGCTGACGGTCGCGCTGGAAGTCACCGGCTTGTCCTTCGGTCTGGCGGTGCCGATGGTGCTGGTTCAGGCCGGCTACATGCTGATCGGCTGGCAGGCCGGCCTGGCGTTCACGAGAGAATCGCTGCGCGCCATCGGGCGCATGCTGCCCGCCGCGATCGCCCTGATCGTCGCGCTCGGTGTCGCGACGGCCGGCCTCGGTGTGGTGCTGGCGCACTTCACCGGGCTCACCCCACTGGAGGGCTACCTCGCGACCAGTCCCGGCGGTGTGTACGCCGTGCTCGCAACCGCCGTCGAAACCGGGTCCAACGTCACGTTCATCATCGCGGCGCAGGTGGTGCGCATCCTGCTGATGCTGTTCGCGGCGCCGTTGATGGCCCGCGCCGTGGTCTGGATGAGTGAGCGGTTCGGCCGTCAGACCCGCGCGATCACCGAACCAAGCAGGGAACCCATCCGCGTCGCGGACTGACGGCCTGCCTCCAGCACCTCGTCGTGGCTCAGCGGCTGGCCCGTCATACCGGCCGCCAGATTCGTCACCAGCGACACGGCAAGCACCTGCGCACCCGCGGCACGGGCCGCGATGGTCTCGTGCACGGTCGACATCCCGACCAGATCCGCACCCAGCGTGCGCAGCATCCGGATCTCGGCGGGCGTCTCGTAGTGCGGCCCGGGCAGCCCGGCGTACACACCTTCGGCCAGCGACGGATCGATTTCGCGGGCCAGCGTGCGCAGCCGCGGCGAGTACGCGTCGGTCAGGTCGACGAACTGCGCGCCGACCAGCGGCGAGCGCGCCGTGAGGTTGAGATGGTCGCTGATCAGCACGGGCTGGCCGACGGTGTAGTCGTCGCGCAGGCCACCCGCGGCGTTGGTCAGCACGACGGTGCGCACACCGGCCGCGCACGCCGCCCGCACGGGGTGCACCACGTCGCGCAGCTCGTGTCCCTCGTAGGCGTGGATCCGCCCGACGAACACGAGCACCCGATGGTCGCCGACGTGCAGCGACAACACCTGACCGCCATGCCCTTCGGCCATCGGCGGGGTGAAGCCTGCAAGCTCGGCCATCGGCACCACGGCCACCGGATCGCCCAGCTCCGCCACCGCAGGCGCCCAGCCCGAACCAAGGACTACGGCGACGTCATGTTCGTCGACGCCGGTGCGATCGCGGATGGCGCGCGCCGATTCTGCGGCCACCGCATCCGGTTCGGTCACAGTCGCGCAGCTTAACTCGCACCAGGGCCTGCGGTTGACAATGAGATACTGCGAAGATGCCCACCGCCACCGCGTCGATAAGCGTCGAAGACGCCGTCAACCGACGCCGTGGCGATCTGATTGAGCTGTCGCACTCCATTCACGCCGAGCCCGAACTCGCGTTCGCCGAACACCGCAGCTGTGCCAAGGCGCAAGCACTGGTCGCCGAGTATGGGTTTGAGATGACCGCGGCGCCCGGCGGGCTGGACACCGCGTTTCGCGCCGACTACGGCAGTGGCCCGCTGGTCGTCGGCATCTGCGCCGAATACGACGCGTTGCCCGTTATCGGACATGCCTGCGGCCACAACATCATCGCCGCGTCGGCGGTAGGTACGGCGCTGGCGTTAGCGGAGGTGGCCGATGAGCTGGGCCTGACCGTGGTGCTGATCGGCACACCAGCCGAGGAGGCCGGCGGCGGAAAAGCGTTGATGCTCAAGGCCGGAACCTTCGACGACATCGCGGCCACGGTGATGCTGCATCCCGGGCCGTTGGATATCGCGGCCGCCCGGTCGCTCGCGCTGTCCGAGGTGACAGTTCGTTACCAGGGCCGCGAATCGCATGCCGCCGTCGCGCCGTATCTGGGTGTGAACGCGGCCGACGCCGTGACGGTGGCGCAGGTGGCGATCGGCCTGCTGCGGCAGCACCTCGCGCCGGGACAGATGGTGCACGGCATCGTCACGGACGGCGGGCAGGCCACCAACGTCATTCCCGGCCATGCCGAGCTGCGCTACACGATGCGCGCGGTGAACTCCGAGTCGCTGCACGAGCTCGAAGACAAGATGGCCGGCTGCTTTGCCGCGGGATCGGTGGGCACCGGCTGCACGCATACCGTTGCTGAGACCGCGCCCGCGTATGCAGAGCTGGCGCCGGACCCGTGGCTGGCCTCGGTCTTCCGCGGCGAGATGGTGCGGCTGGGCCGCAGCCCGGTGGCCGAGGACGTCGAGGGCACGCTGCCGCTCGGCAGCACGGACATGGGCAACGTCACGCAGGTGATGCCGGGCATCCATCCGATCGTCGGCATCGAAGCGGGTGGCGCGTCGCTCCACCAACCGGCGTTCACGGCTGCGGCTGTCGAGCCCAGTGCCGACAAAGCGGTCGTCGAGGGCGCGATCATGCTGGCCCGCACGGTCGTCCGACTCGCCGAAACTGACATGGAGCGTGAGCGGGTGCTGGAGCTGCAGGCGAGGCGGGCGTCATGAGTGTCGCCGACACCACCGAGCTGTGGCTGGACGCCCACTACGACGACCTGATCGCGTGGCGCAGGCACATCCATGCGCATCCCGAGCTGGGCCGACAGGAGTTCGCAACCACGCAGTTCGTCGCGTCGCACCTGGCCGACGCGGGTTTGAACCCCAAGGTGCTGCCCGGCGGCACCGGGCTGACCTGCGACTTCGGGCCCGAGCATGGGCCGCGGATCGCGCTGCGAGCCGACATGGATGCGCTGCCGATGGCCGAGCGCACCGGTGCGCCCTACGCGTCGGTGGTGCCCAACGTCACCCATGCCTGCGGTCACGATGCGCACACCGCAGTCCTGCTGGGGGCCGCGCTGGCGCTGGCATCGGTGCCCGAACTGCCGGTGGGAGTGCGGCTGATTTTCCAAGCCGCCGAGGAACTGATGCCCGGCGGCGCGATCGACGCGATCTCGGCCGGGGCACTGACGGGTGTGTCGCGCATCTTCGCGTTGCACTGCGACCCTCGGCTGGCGGTCGGCAAGGTTGCGGTGCGGCCGGGGCCGATCACGTCGGCCGCGGATCAGCTCGAGGTCACGCTGCAGTCGCACGGTGGGCACACGTCGCGCCCACACCTGACCGGCGACCTGGTGTACGGGCTCGGCTCGCTGATCACGGGTGTGCCCGGGGTGCTGTCGCGTCGCATCGATCCGCGCAACGGCACCGTGATGGTGTGGGGCGCGGTGAATGCGGGTGTGGCGGCCAATGCGATCCCGCAGACGGGCACGCTGGCGGGCACCATCCGGACGGCCAGTCGCGACACCTGGGATTCGCTGGAATCGATTGTGCGCGAGATCGTTTCGTCGGTGTTGCAGCCGCTGGGTATCGAGCACAGCCTGCAGTACCGCCGCGGGGTGCCGCCGGTGGTCAACGAAGAGATCTCCACGCGCATCCTGACGCATGCGATCGAGGCGATCGGCACCGACGTGCTGTGCGACACCCGTCAGTCCGGTGGTGGCGAGGACTTCTCGTGGTATCTCGAGGAGGTGCCCGGCGCGATGGCGCGGCTGGGCGTGTGGTCGGGCCGCGGCCCGCAGCTCGATCTGCATCAGCCGACGTTCGACCTGGACGAGCGGTCGCTGGCGGTGGGCGTTCGCGCGTTGGTCAACATCATCGACCAAGCCGCCCAGTTCTAAGCGCCTTCTCGCCGAGCGACCGTGTCTGTACAGCGACACGCCGTTGCGCGTTGGCATTCCGCGGTCGCTCGACGCGACTGAGCGTCCGCAGCTGGCGAGTTATCCACAGCTGACTTGTGACTGCCTACCGGGATGCCCACTCGAGCACGACTATCTAGTTCATGCAGCCGGAGCTCGAGGCCCTGTTCGATAGTCAGGGCGGGGTCGCGAGCAGCGGCCAAGTTCTGAACTACCTGACCAGGCGCGGATTCGAGTCAGCTGTGAATTCCGGTGCGCTGGAACGAATATGGCCGGGCATCTACTGCCGCGGTGAGCCTGACGACTTCACGCGATTGCGTGGCCTGGACTTCTCGTGCAACGCCCAGGTCCCCGTTTGTCTCGGAACGGCGGCGGCGCTGCATGGCTTCGACACCGAAGAGCCCGCCGATCTTCATGTGCTGAGTCCGCCCGGTTCTCGACTGCGCTCGGCAGACGGGCTGGTGGTTCATCGCCGCGACGGCGCACCGCTGGTAAAGGTCGGCGAACGTCTCGCCACGTCACCGGCTTGGACGGCGGTCGAGGTCGCTCGCGGCCTCCGCCGGCCTCGTGCCCTGGCGACACTGGACGCCGCGTTACGCGGCGGGACCAGTCAGCGCGTCGACTTGTGGCGGGCGGCCGCCCAACAATCGGGGCGGCGGGGCATTGTCGCCGTTCGCAACCTGATCCCGCTCGCCGACGGACTGGCCGAATCGCCCATGGAGAGCGAAGCGCGGCTGGCCATGATCGACGGAGGACTGCCGACGCCAGTGCTGCAGTACGAGATCATCGACGGGAACGGCGAGCTGCGGCGGGTTGACTTCGCCTGGCCGGACCAGCGTGTCGCGGTCGAATACGACGGGATGGACTGGCATAGCGGGCCCGAAGCGATGCGCAACGATCGCAGACGGCAGGCGGCTCTGCAGGACGTCCGGTGGACTGTTATTCCGATCGTGTTCGAAGACGTCAGATACCGGGCGTGGGAATTCGTTGCGCGTATCGACAGACAGCTTCAGCGCGCTCGCGCCGCGTGAGCGACCCCAAGATACCAACAGACCGCGGCATGTCGCGTACAAACACGGTCGCTCGCGGACAGAAGGCTATGTGCCGGGGCCGATGTTGCGCGCCGGGCGGGTCCGCAAACCGTGCACGTATTCCGATGGGGCGCCCGCAATTTCGGCCGCATCGGCCATCACGCCGAGGTAGCGCGCTGACGGCAGTCCGCCCTCCCACGCGTCCACCACGTACAGCCATGCCAGCACCGGCTCGAAACTGGTGTCGGAGGATGTACGGTCCACCCGACATCGGATCTTCTTGTGGATGCCCAGCTCTGAGCCTTCCCAGCGGTCGAGGTTCTTCTCGTCTTCCTTCGTCATGTCGTAGAGCACGACGAAGACCTTCGAAGCCGGATCCTGGACGACGGTGGCCAGCGCACCGTCCCAACCGATGTCCTCGCCGCCGAACGTCAGCCGCCAGCCATGCAGCCACCCTGTCCCCGCCATCGGTGAATGGGGAGCGCGCTCCAGCATCTGCTCCGGATGCATATTCGATCCGTAGGCGGCGTATAGCGGCACGGGGAAAGCCTAAAGCTTTGCTTACCTGCTGGGCGATCAACGGTCGCCTTGGTTAGGTTAAGGCCGTGGCAACCCGCATCGTGATCATCGGCGGCGGGCCCGCCGGCTATGAGGCGGCGCTGGTCGCCGCGGCTCGCGGCCCCGAGGTCGCCGACGTCACCGTCGTCGATTCCGACGGCCTCGGCGGCGCCTGCGTGCTGTGGGACTGTGTGCCGTCCAAGACGTTCATCGCATCGACCGGCGTGCGCACCGAACTGCGTCGCGCGCCCGACCTTGGCTACGCCCTCGAGTTCGAGGACGCCAAAATCTCCCTGTCCCAGATCAACGAGCGCGTCAAAACGCTTGCCGCCGCACAGTCCGCCGATATCGCCGAGCGCCTGCGCAACGAGGGCGTGACGTTGATTGCCGGCCGCGGTGAGTTGGTGGACGACATACCGGGTATGGCAGCGCACACCGTCAAGATCACCGCTCACGATGGTGATTTCAGCACCATCAAGGCCGACGTCGTGCTGATCGCCACCGGCGCGAGCCCGCGCGTGCTGCCGGGCGCCGAGCCCGATGGCGAACGAATCCTGAACTGGCGCCAGCTCTATGACCTCGAAAAGCTGCCCGAGCACCTCGTTGTGGTCGGCTCCGGCGTCACGGGTGCCGAGTTCGTCAACGCCTACACCGAGCTCGGGGTAAAGGTCACCGTCGTGGCGAGCCGCGACCAGATCCTGCCGCACGAGGACTCCGACGCCGCCGCGGTGCTCGAGGATACGCTGGCCTCGCGCGGCGTGACGCTGGTCAAGAACGCCCGCGCCGAGAAGGTGACCCGCGACGGCGATGGCGTATTGGTGACCATGACCGACGGCCGCACCGTCGACGGCAGCCACGCTCTGATGACCGTCGGGTCCGTGCCGAACACCAGCGGGCTCGGCCTGGAGCATGTCGGCATCGAGCTCGGACAGGGAGACTACCTCAAGGTCGATCGGGTATCGCGCACATCGGTGCCCGGCATTTACGCGGCAGGTGATTGCACCGGCCTGATGCTGCTGGCATCCGTCGCCGCGATGCAGGGCCGCATCGCGATGTATCACGCGCTGGGCGAAGGACTCGAGCCGATTCGGCTGCGCACCGTCGCCGCCGCGGTGTTCACCCGGCCCGAGATCGCCGCGGTTGGGGTACCGCAGTCAAAGATCGACGACGGATCCGTGCCCGCCCGCACGGTGATGCTGCCGCTGAACACCAACGCCAGGGCCAAGATGTCCGGCCTACGCCGAGGATTCGTCAAGATCTTCTGCCGCCCGGCGACGGGCGTGGTCATCGGCGGGGTGGTGGTCGCGCCGATCGCCTCGGAGCTGATCATGCCGATCGCGTTGGCGGTGCAGAACGGCAACGATGTCGAGGACCTGGCCCAAACCTTCTCCGTGTACCCGTCGTTGGCGGGGTCCATCACCGAGGCGGGTCGAAGGCTGATGGCGCACGACGATTTGGACTGATTCCCTGCGCACGCGTGGGGGTACCTCCCGCCGAAGGGCTGGGGGAGAGCAGGACAAACCCAGTAACCTGGGAATGGCCAACCGTACCGGCGAGTAACAAGGAGTCCATTCGAAGTGAGTGACCCGAACCCCGCACCGGGCAAGGGGCAGACCTTCCTGGGCCCCCATCAGCGCGAACAGGCCTGGGAACAACTCGGCAGCGAGCAGTTCGACGTCGTCGTCATCGGCGGCGGTGTGGTCGGGGCCGGAGCCGCCCTGGACGCCGCCACCCGAGGGTTGAAGGTGGCGCTCGTCGAGGCCCGCGACTTCGCGTCCGGAACTTCCAGCCGCTCGTCGAAGATGTTCCACGGCGGGCTGCGCTACCTCGAGCAGTTGGAGTTCGGGTTGGTCCGCGAGGCGCTGCACGAGCGGGAGTTGTCGCTGACGACGCTGGCGCCGCATCTGGTCAAGCCGCTGCCCTTTCTGTTCCCGCTGACCAGTCGATGGTGGGAGCGGCCGTACGTCGCGGCTGGCATCCTGCTGTATGACCAGCTCGGCGGCGCGAAATCGGTTCCGGCGCAGAAGCATTTGACTCGCGCGGGCGCGTTGCGGTTGTGTCCAGGCCTCAAGCGAAGCTCGCTGATTGGCGGTATCCGGTACTACGACACCGTCGTCGACGACGCCCGGCACACGATGACCGTGGCGCGCACGGCGGCTCAATACGGCGCGGTGGTGCGCTCGTCGAGCCAGGTCGTTTCGCTGCTGCGCGAAGGTGATCGGGTGACGGGGGTGACGATCCGCGATTCGGAGGACGGCGCGATCACCGAGGTGCACGGCCACGTGGTCGTCAACGCCACCGGTGTGTGGACCGACGAGATCCAGGCGCTGTCCAGACAGCGCGGGCGGTTCCGGGTGCGAGCCTCCAAGGGCGTGCACGTGGTGGTGCCCCGCGACCGGATCGTCAGCGAGGTCGCGATCATCCTGCGCACCGAGAAGTCGGTGCTGTTCGTCATCCCGTGGGGCACCCACTGGATCATCGGTACCACCGACACCGACTGGAATCTCGATCTGGCCCATCCGGCGGCCACCAAGGCCGACATCGATTACATCCTCGGCCATGTGAACACCGTCTTGGCCACGCCGTTGACCCATGACGACATCGACGGGGTGTACGCGGGGCTACGCCCGCTGTTGGCGGGGGAGAGCGAGGAAACGTCCAAGCTGTCCCGCGAGCACGCGGTCGCAGTCCCGGCGCCTGGCCTTGTCGCGATCGCCGGCGGCAAGTACACCACGTACCGGGTGATGGCCGCCGACGCGATTGACGCTGCCGCCGAGTACATCCCGGCGCGAGTGGCGCCGTCGATCACCGAGAAGGTTCCGCTGATGGGCGCCGACGGCTACTTCGCGCTCATCAACCAAACCGAAAGCGTCGGTGCGCATTACGGCCTGCATCCTTATCGGGTGCGCCACCTGCTGGACCGCTACGGCTCGCTGATCGGCGAGGTGCTGGCGGTGGCCGAGGGCCGGCCGGAGCTGCTGACACCGATCACCGAAGCGCCGGTGTATCTGAAGATGGAGGCGTGGTACGCCGCGGCCGCGGAGGGTGCACTGCACCTGGAGGACATCCTGGCGCGGCGGATGAGGATCTCGATCGAGTATCCGCACCGCGGTATGGACTGCGCTCGTGAGGTCGCCGAAGTGGTTGCACCCGTGCTGGGTTGGAGCGCCGAGGACATCGACCGTGAAGTGGCGACATACATTGCGCGGGTCGAAGCCGAGGTGATGTCCCAGGCACAGCCGGACGACGAGTCGGCGGATGCGCTGCGTGCCGCCGCGCCGGAGGCTCGAGCCGAGATCCTCGAGCCGGTACCGCTCAATTGAGGCGTGCCGCACCGCTACCGGTGCGCGACGGCCTCGGCCCGGCGCGAGTACGGTTGCGCGGTGGGCTGGT
>Ga0075428_100009943_pt1 | contig 10567 bp, 13 predicted proteins | sample RhiMetdeltSRZDD2_FD_75291 | JGI IMG/M metagenome (GOLD analysis project Ga0075428, IMG submission 75291) | Populus rhizosphere microbial communities from Tennessee, USA - Rhizosphere MetaG P. deltoides SRZDD2 | ecosystem: Host-associated > Plants > Roots > Rhizosphere > Soil | place: USA... | reverse complement strand
CCACCACGCTGGAAAGTTAGTTTTGACACCCTAAGCATCTGGCCGTTGAACAGCCGATATAGAGCTACGCCGATTCGCATTGCGGCTGTCGATCATCCGGTCGAGGCAATGAGGCGTCCTCAGCCGTCCCACCTAGGCGAACGTGAAGGTTCGGCTCGTGCTCTGCTGGCCATCGGCGTTGGTCACGCTCACCTGGACCGTGCCGGGCGCCTCCCCGGCAGGATGGACGACGTACTCGATCTCGGTCGAGGTGAGGTAACGCGTCGGCTGGTAGACGCCGTCCACGTAGACCGTGCTGCCCTCGTGGAAGCCGGTGCCGACACAGCGAACGTGCACCGGGTCGGGATCTCCGGCCAGGGCCGAGGCGGGGTTGAGGCTACCCAGTGTGGGCGCCGGATCGACATAGGACTCGGTGACAGTCACCGATCGTCTGGTGCCCGTCACGTTGTCCAGGTAGAACGCCGGGATGGTGTCGCGATAAGGGTTGTAGCCAATAGTCATGCCTTCAGCGTGCCCCTTGGCGAAACGGCGGGTCAATCGCGTGATGTAACACCCGGCAAGCCCAGTCAAGATCGCCGATAGTGACGCGAATCGATCGCGAGCGAAAATTGGACGGCCTAGGGTGCGCGGCGCTTGTGCCTCGCTGAGATCCCCCCTCCCCCATTGGCGTAAGCCTATGTATGCGCAGCGATTCGTCTATGTACTGATGTCTCAACGTATCAATATCCCTACGCCGCAACGTTTTCCTTTAGCGACAAGACGCTTGTGCTCAATCGTCTCGCATGCTTATGCTGGCTGCGCGGGGCGGAAGACCAACATAAGAAGAAATGCCATTGAACGGACCGGCATTCGTGTTGGCCGTGCGTAAGGGGACAACTCCTTCAAGGCGTGGCAAGGTCCGGCGCGGTATGGCTTAGGTGCGGTATGGCGCGGCATGGCAAGGCTTGGCTTGGTTTGGGTCGCAAGACGTTGCGACACTTGGTCTTTCGCTCCCGCTCTTTCGTCTCCCGGTGCTGAGCCCTAAGGCGAGGCTCCCGGTAGCGAAACCCCAGTGATCGCATGGGGTTCCACGCTTTGAGGTTGACCCCCGGCCGCCGTGCCCGCCTCGGGTTGGCTTCACAGGTAGCCGGGCGACCGGGGGAGTCATTGGGAAATAGAGAGAGCGGGGAGCGCCGCAACAGGGGGGTGCGTCCTGCATGCGGGTGGTCCGCTCACCCGCCCTCGTCTTTGTTGCCGCCGCCGAATTGGCTCTGACTGCTACACGGGTGTGGCATCGCGGGTGTAGTCAGACGTGTTTGGTGCCAATAGGTTCACCCCCTCCCGAGGTGTCGAAAGTGTTTCGAGGAGGGGGACGGGCAGGGTATGCGGCCCGGTTACCGGAGCGTGAAGGTGAACAGAGGCTTCGCCCCCGGTGCCCGTCCCCCAAGTCTAGAGCGGTCTAGAACCTTTTGGTGTCAATGGATTGCTCGCCACCGCCGGTGTTTGAGCTTGAGCCTTTCCGGTTTTGGCGGACTCGTTGGGCGATGTGCAAGGGGTACACCATTTCCGGGGCCGAGCGACCGTCCAGCAGAACCATCGGCTGGTGGGTGTCCGGATCGGACCGGGCGATCGTGCCGTGGCCGCCGGTGTACAACTCGACGCGGTCGCCGACGACGACCAGATCGCCGTTGAGTACCGTCCAGTTCGGAGGTATCACGGCGACCAAGGTTCGGTCAGATTTCGGCGCGTGCTGCGGTCCGAGTACGTAACGCCTGACCAGGTCCGCCGGATACAGAACCTGCGTATGTCCACATAGGGCACACAGGCAGTCCAGTGGGTGAGGTCCAGTGAATGAATTCTTTTCCATTCGCGGTCCTCAGAACCGTTTGGTGTCAATGGGTTTCTCGCCACCGGCACGGCGCAGTAGCAGCAGCAGGTTGTCCGGCTCCACGATCAGCGGACGCTTGCCGCGCCGGGGAGAGTCGTAGTCACCCAGCACGACCACCGGCCTACCGTCCTCAGCCGCAGCGACCAGGCAACCCTTGGCATCGGGCACCGCCAATGAGGACAGCGCCACATGATCCCCGATGGACACCTGATCACCCTGCCGGGTCTGCCACACCTTCATCAACGTCGCTCCCATAACCCTTGTGGCCGAACAACCTCGGACCAACTCAACACCCTGGATTGGTTCCGCCAATAACGTAACGGCGATCAATGTCTCGGAGGGTGACGCGATGTCACCAGTGACGTGGCGTACCCATAGACGTCGCTCTGGCGTACCGTAATAGATACGTGACGTATCCCATCGATGAGGTGACCGACGTGTCTGATGTAGAGATCGGCCAGCGCATCCGAGCCCTGCGCGAGCGGCGAGGGTTCTCCCGTGAGCAGTTGGCAGCCCGCGCAGGCATATCACCCAGCTCTGTCAAGTCCATCGAGACCGGGCTTCGAGCGTTGACCCTGCGTGCTGCCAAGCGACTCGCCCCACACCTCGGCGTTACCGACCTCGGAGCTTTCTACGGCGAAGACGTTCACATCCAGTTGGAGAGCAGACCCAGTCACCCCGCCGTCCCCGCGCTGCGCAAGGCGCTCACCTCGTGGGGCATTGCGGTCACGGGCAGGCCGGAGTCAGGCGATTACCTGCGAGCGCTGGTGGATACCGCGTGGCAAACCTGGCACACCAGCGAGCATCAGCGCACGGAAGTAGGTCGGATCTTGCCTGGCCTGCTCGATGCGGCACGCCGCTCTGCGCGGCTGACAGAGGTCGGCGCCGAGCGCAACCGAGTGCTGGCCATGGAAGCGCAGGCATACCACCTCGCCCAGGCGTTCTTGGCGCACCACGGCGAACGGGAGCTGGTCTATCTGACCGTGGACCGAGGCTTATCGTCCGCGCTGGACTCCGGCGACCCGTTGGCGATCGCCAACTCGGTTTGGTATGCGGCGCATGTGTTGCGTGCGGTCGGCCGGTCGGAGGAGGCACTGTCGAACCTGGACGAAGCGCGGGTGCTCGTCGAGCGCGAAATACCGGCCGAGACCGGCGAGGAACGCGTCGTGGCCCTAGCGGACCTATGGCGCTGCTCGGCCATCACCAAGGCCCGTATGGCAGACCAGGGGGCATGGAACGACATGCAGCAGGCCCGAGACCTGGTGCAGAGTCTGCCCGAGGGCTATGTGCATCCGTGGACCCGCTGCGGCCGGGTACTGGTCGATGTGGAGGCGGTGATGCTGGCGGTAGACCTCGGCGACGCTGAGCGGGCGCGCGAGCTGGCCCAAGACATCGACCCGGACACGATCCCATCGACGGACCGGCAGGCGCGTCATCTGGTGGAGGTGGCACGGGCGTTGCAGATGGAGGGATCGCCGGAAGCGGTGCTTCACGTGTTGACGCAGGCAGCGCGGGTGTCGCCGGAGACTGTCGCATACACCCCGGCTGGGCGAGAGATGGCGCATAGGTTGGTGCGTACGTCGGGGGCGTCGTCGCGTCGTGATGCGGAGACGTTGGCGGCGCACATTGGGCTAGAGATTTGAGCGAGTCTCTTGGTTCCGGCCCCTTGCGTGGGCGCTCCCCGGCCCGCGAAAAGGCTTGGGAGCGCCCGCTTTTGCTCATTCCTCATCGGCTTCCCTACTGGCTGGGCGCCGGGTAACGGAGCACGCCGACCTCGGTCCTGTCCACCTTGGACGGCTGTGGAGGCGGCACCACCTGCGTCAGGTTGATCATCGACCCGCTAGCGACCGCGTCATCCAAGGTGGTGGTGCCGGTGGCGATGCGCACCGCCAGCCGCGCCTGGTTGATGGCCGTCCTTAGCCGCTGGTCGTCGGCCTGGATCAGCAGCTTGGCGCCCGGCGCTTTGAGGTAGGCGGCCAGTGAGTCCAGGTGTGCCCAGCGGGCGAACACCTCGCCCACCTGGTCCAGGCTGGTGTGGATCGACGCAAGCGCTTGCGCGGCTTGGGTTTGCAGTGCCGTCACGGTGTCGCCAGCCTGCGCGCAGGCGTCCAGGAACGCCGCCACCTTGGCCTGGATCTGTTGCTCGGCAACGGCAGTCTCCAATTCGGAGGCGTGCACCCGCTTGGAAGCCAGCGCGTTGTTGCACAGCTTCTGCTCCAAGGTCAGCGACTTACCCTCGGCCTCAGCCTCGGCGATCACCGCCTTATCAGCCTCGTCCGCCTCGGCGTAGATGCGCTCCTGGTTGCGGTAGTCGGCGCTGACCTCGCGCAGCCGGTCCTGTGCCGTCGTGATCGCGGCCATGGCGTCGAGAACGCCCGCAGGCAGCAGCGGCAATGACTTCTCGTCGTCGGGCAGGCGCAGCGAGGTGTTGTCCGCCAAGCGAATCGTGCTCATCCTGGTCATCCCTTCCGTAGTGCGTTACGCAGCTCCTCGTTGCGCTGCTGTCTGCTCGGCTCCGTGCCCATGACCTCCATAAGGGACGGTCGATGCTGAGCCGGCCCCGAGGCCACCGGCAGGCTTGGCGCTGGCGTAACCTCTTGCGGCGCAGGCGGATCGGCGTCCCCGCCCAATGCCCAGTGCATCATGGCGTTACGCCGCTTGGCTTGTTCGTCGTTAGTGGTCATCGTGGTTCTCCTCTTGGTTCGACAAGCTGATTCTTCATCGCCAGCAACACTTCCCGCTCGCTGCGCTCCGCCTCTTCGGTGATCCGAAGTCGCTCAGGATCGATGTGTGAGGTGATCGCCTCCTTGGCCAGCTCGCGAAGCAGCTCAGCGGGGATCGCGTCCACCTCGACCGACTCACCGCCGAATCCGCGAGATCGGGTGTCGGTGCGTTTGGTGGGACGGGTCGGCAGTTCGAGATATTCGATCTGCTCCGGGGTGACCGCCAGCCGCTCGAAGGTCATCACGCGATCGGGTATGAGATACCACTCATCGAGGAACGCGTTCACCTTGTGCTGCAAGTCTTCCCAGGCACCCACCCCGGAGGGATCGTGGTCGCCGAACTGGTAGACGTAGGTCATTTCCTTTCCGCTATCGGCGATGCCGCGCGCCACGCTCCACGCGAAGGACTCCGAGCAATAGCCACGCATGACCCCTAGCGGCACATCCCAAGCGTCGGTGATCGGACGCAGCACGCCGGTAATCGCGTCCTTTTCGGTGTACACCAGGACGTTGACCGAACTGTCGTGCCACAACGCGCGCCGGTAGGACACGGCCGCATCGGCGAGCATCGCCTCTACGTTGGACCAGGTGCGCGGCGTAAATACCGCTCGGTGCCCGTCGGTGATGTGGCTGTAGTCCACCCGCCCGGACCGGCGCAGCGCCAGCAAGCGCCGTCCTACGGCGCGGTAACCCAGCTCGGTCTTGTCCACCGCGCCCGCCGAGACCACCCGGTAGAACACCCCGCGCACAGTGACCGGAGCCTCCATCAGCACGGCGGTGATGATGGCGTGGTCCAGCTCATCGATGGCGGCCTGGTTGCGTCTACCGCGCTTTACGGTGCTAGCACCATAACGATGTGCGGCGGCGTTACCAGCCTTGACGCGCTGCTCGTGGTTGTCCGTACTCATCGTGCGGCCCCACGCTTCCTAGGCTTGTTCACCGGCTTGTGCTCATCACAGAACGAACCGCCCGGGTAACGCTGTGTGGGCAGGGAACCGCAGACATGGCACGGCCATTGACGACGGGTCTTCGTGGATGGAGTGTCAGCCGCTCCACTTTGTCCAGTTGGCCCCGAACCTTCTGAATACCCATAACCAGAGAGAGACGGAGCCCACTTGGTCTCATTTCCGTGGATAGATGGATCTGACCAGGAGCTGGAGCACTTTTCCATGTCCGAATTGTCATTTACGGAGTCCGATTGCTCTTGCGTCTCCCCAGCTAGAGCACCATTCGCCCACGGAAGTGAGACCAAGTGGCTTCCCTCTATCTGTCGTTGTGGGGTATCTAGAGATTTCCGGAGAATCAGGCGCAACCGGTCAGCGGCCGACTCCGGCAGGGTCCACCGGAAGCGCGCCGGGAACTCGTTTGTGGACGTGGTGACCACGCCGAGCTTTTCCCGCTGGACGTCGATGACGTGGGCGGAGAAGCCCAGCGTCACCGCCTCGGCGTAGACCTCGGCGGGTACGGCGGTGCGGTCGGGCTGGGCATGCAGGTGCTGGGCCAGCCACACGAAGGCACGTTGCGACGTGCCGGGCCGTGCCAGCGCGTCACGGCGACGAACCTCACGCAGACCGAGCGGTGTCATGACGGTGGGCTCGCCGCCGACTCGGAAGCAGATCCCCGGCCCGGCGTCGTCCTCGTAGCGGGACTTCGCCACAAACAACAACCGGTCACGCTCATCGGTCGAGTAGTGATCCGGGATGACCGCCAGGATCGAGGCGGCCTGATCGGCAATGGCGCCGGAACCGGCGATGCGCTCCACGGCCGTGGTGGCACGCTCGTTCTTGGACCCTCGCACCACGACCACCACGGCCTGACCGGAGGCCACCGCGTACTCGTTGAGCATCGGCATCAGCTTCTCGGCGTTGGACTCGTCGATGCCGTCGATCAGCACCAGCCCGCAGCCGTTCTCGTAGGCCATGTCGGTGATGGCCTCCAGGTCGCGCCTGGCGGCCTCGGTCCCACGGCCCATACTCAGCGACCGGTTGGAGAAATGCAGCCGTTCACGGACCGCGCCAACGGCCTGAAGCCTGGGAAGCAGCACCCGCGCCACGTCATCGCGGCCCACGATCAACACGTCCTGCTCGTCGCCGAACATGTCACCGGGCATGACACCCCGCGTTACGGAGGCACACACGGTCAGCAGCATCGTGGTGATGCCGAGCCCGCCCGGATAGGACATCACCAGCGTGACCCCAGCCAGCGGGATATAACCTTTCCAGCACCATTCCGTGCTACCGCCAGTGATGTTGTCGCCGTCGTGGAAGGTCAGACCCGGTGGTGCCGCCATCAGCCGTTGAAACGCCGCATCCTCGGCTGGCGTGAAAGGAAAGACCGCCACGCGGTTGCGGCGCAACAGCTTTCGCAGGTCTACCGACCACGATGGATGGTCGTCGGGAAGGATCACCCTGGACGCCTGGCAGAGCGTCTCCGCCCAGACGTTGCGCCAGAACTCGTCGGTGACCAGCGCCGTAGTGATCTCGATCTTGACCGGGCCGAACGCGAACGTGGGCTGGCCCAGCAGCGCCTCGGCCTCGGCCTCGGTCTCCACCACATACACATCGGCGGCGTAGTGGCTCGCGATGTTGCGCGCCAATTTCTCGCAGGCGATCTCGTCAGGGTCGCGCGGTAAAATCTCGCCCGGCCCATCGAAGGTCAACGTAGGCGAGGGTAGAACTGAGCTGGCCCATGGCGGGCGGGTTGTCCTATCGTCACTCATGGCGGGCTCCCTTTCCTTCGACTGGTCATCAGGGGCTTCGGGTGTTCCGTTATTGATCGACTTCCTGTGGCAGGGCAGTCGGTGTCGTAGGTGAAAAGCGTTGGGCGGCAACATGTCGGCCGCCCTTCGCTGTGTCTCAGGCCACTTCGGACACGGCGTGACGGTCGAGCCATGCCTCAAGATCTGATCGCATGTATCTGGTGTGCTTGCCCACCTTGATCCGGCGTGGACCGCCACCCGCCTTGTGCCAGAAGTAGACCGTGCTCAATGGGACACGCAGCAGCTCGGCCACCTCACGTGAGGTCAACATCTCGACCAACGTCATCGCCTCCCATCTTGGAATCTCGATCTGCCAATATCTCCGCTCATCGTCGGCGACCGATTGATGTCATGTCAAGATGGTGATAGGTTCTGCCAACATGGGAACCAAGCCGGTACAGAGTGGACCGATCGGTGAGCGGATCAGGTTCCAGCTCAAGGCGTTACGTGACGAGCAGTCGCTGACCCAGGCCAACCTCGCCTCGGTTGCCGCGCAGCTGGGCAGGCCGATGGCCGATAACACCTTGGCGAAAATCGAGACCGGCCAGCGCCGGATGGACGCCGATGACGTGGTGATGATGGCGCTCGCGTTGGGCACTACGCCGAACCGGTTGTTGCTCGGTGACGAGGGCGGCATGGTGGCGCTGACCCCCACCATGAGCGCACCGGCCCGGCAGGCGTGGGCGTGGGCGGACGGGCGCCACCCACTGGGCCGCGAAGAACAGCGTGCGTTCCGCGTCCGCTCGCGCCCGCTGGACCCGCCAGAGCCGCCGATGAGCGGGCTCACCGAAGCTCAGCAGAGTGTCATCGTGGATGTGATGGCGGCGGTGCGCCGAGCGAGCGCCGCCGGGCTGCCGGTGGAGGCGAGCGTGGCCCTCATTCGCGTGCTGGCGGCATTGGACGCAGGACACGGCACAGGGAAGGGGTAGCCATGCGGCTGGAGCCCTCGCTTCTGGCAGCGGCCCGCCATGACGCCGGGCTGAGCCTGGAGCAAGCGGGCCAGGCAGTGTGCCGATCGGCGGAAGCGTTGCGCCGCTACGAATCCGGCACGCTGGTACCTGCGTCACCAGTGCTGGCGCGGCTGGCCCGGCTGTACCGGCGCAACGTCAAAGACTTCTACACCGACGGTGAGCCGGATCTAGTGGCAACCAGGGACGCCGCCATCAAGGCCCGTAACGCCACGCTCACGCCGCTCTCGCCGCGCCAGGTACAGCGAGCGGCCGTGATCTTGTCCGAGGGCAACGCGAAGCTGGCCAACATGGCCGCGCAACGATACCGGCACAGCAAGCAGGGCAACAGGTCCGGCGACCGGTCATGACGCCAGTAGATCCTTACGGGTGGCGAAGGCGACCGACTCTTCGCAGAAGACGCCCGGCCCACGGCGGATCACGATGCCAACCCGGATGTCGAACAGCTCACGGATGAAGGCCCGTCGCCGTTCGTGGTTCAGCTCCAGGAATGCGGCCACCCGGTCATCGGCCTCCAGCACATCCACATAGGACGGCCGACCGGAGACAGCGGACACAGCCGCCTCAGCCGCCGCGATCTGCGGGCGCAACGCTGCCATCGCCCGGCCGAAACCCTCCTCGTCGATCACCTCGCGGAACAACCGGTCTTCGTAGGTCGCCTTCTTGGCGCGCAACCGGTTCAGCTCCGCCAGCGAAGCCGCGCCGTCATGCCCGTGCGCCAGTGCCAGCACCCGGTCGGCCTCCGCCGTGCACATCCAGTCCTCAACCTGACCCAGCACCCACTCGTCGAGCATGATCACACTGCGGCTGGTGCACATCTTGGCCTGGCACTGGTAGACCTTGCGGCTCGCTGCGGTGCGCGTGGCTCCCTTGGTGAACACCCGGCACACCGCGCCACACACCCCACATAGGACGGTCCCAGACAGCAGTGCTTCGCGAGGACGACCCCGTTCCGGCTGGCGCCGGTCGTTGATCAGCGCGCACACCTGAGACCACAACGACTCATCCATGATCGCTGGCCACTGCGCCTCGCGGTTGGCGACCTGACCGTGGTGGATGCGCCAGCCGACGTTGCGCTCGCGCAGCAGAAGCTGCTTGAGCTGCTGGCGCGTGATCGCCGCACCCATCCGGCCGCGAACCTTCTTGGCCGCCCAGTCGGCCGCGATTGAGCGCAGCGTCTCCCCGGCCAGGTGCCTGCGGGCGGCGGAGTTGAGCAGGTCGGCCTCGTAGGTGTTGACCGTCTCCCAGCTACGAAGCTTCTTGCCGGTACGCGGATCGAACTCGTAGTGACGGTCCCAGCCGAAGGACTCCCGGCCGTGCGCCTTGCCAGCCTGCGCGTTCTTGGCCAGTTCGTCACGCACGCGCACCTTGGTGTTCTCCGACTCGCCCCGGCCAAGCGCCGAGTTGATCCGTGCCGGGGTACGGGCGCCCAGGGTCACCACCACCTCACCGAAGCCGGTAAGCACCTTCACCCCGGCCCGGTCGCACGCCTCCATCAGCCGCTCCAGATCACCCGAGTCACGCTCCAGCCGGTCCTGCTTGTAGGCCAGCAACAACCCGCCATGCTTGCGCGGCAAGGCGTTCAGCGTCTCGATCAGCGCCTCGAAACGCTCCCGCCGAACGCCGGAGGTAGCCGAACGGTCGCTGTCGCGGAACACGTTGCCCTCAGTGATCGAGGTGCCGTAGCCGGTGGCGAGCTTGGTGCAGTCGGCCAGTTGACCGGCCAGCGACTTGCCGCCGTAGGACAAGCGCAGGTAGGCCCAGGTGAACGCGGGGGTGAACGTCATGACGAACAGAATACGGCGTCAAAACTAAATCTCAACGACCATCGAGATCCTGGAGGGCTTCCGGCAGCGCTCGGCCGGGCACGTGCGGGTGCTCGGCGTCGACCCGCGGCACGGCGACGAAGCTTGGCGGGCGCGGCTGGGCGTGGTGCTGCAGTGGATCGCGCAGGTCTTCCCGATCTACTGGCTGGGGCTGGGGATGCGCTCGGCCCTGCTGCCCGGCGACCTCGCCGCTGTCGAGATAGGACACTCGTGGCGCCACCTGGAGACGGTCGGGGTGCTCGGGGCGTGGGCTGTTCTCGGGTTGGTGCTGGCACCGATAGTCTTGCGCCGCATGGCCCGGCGGGAGTCCGGCTCCGCCGTGGACGCCCGCCGCCAGAAGGCCATGCAGCGAGTGCGGTGAAAGGCGCCGGCATGTCATCAGCCGAGGTGGTCCACAATCGCATCGCCATGCTGCGCGCCGAGAG
>Ga0075428_100009938_pt1 | contig 10570 bp, 11 predicted proteins | sample RhiMetdeltSRZDD2_FD_75291 | JGI IMG/M metagenome (GOLD analysis project Ga0075428, IMG submission 75291) | Populus rhizosphere microbial communities from Tennessee, USA - Rhizosphere MetaG P. deltoides SRZDD2 | ecosystem: Host-associated > Plants > Roots > Rhizosphere > Soil | place: USA... | reverse complement strand
GCGCGTGCCGCAAAGCCGTAGGTGCACAGCCCATGCAATATCGGCCGCGCAAAACCCCCGCGCTGGGCGACATCTGGGTCCACGTGGAGTGGATTGCGGTCACCCGCTTGCCGGAACAGCAATGCCTGGTTAGGCATCGTCGCCATCTCTATTTCTAGGTCTGGCGCGCGGTCGGGGATCGGGCTGGGTGCACTGGGTCCGCTATCACCGCCAAATCCACCTTCTCCACGGATAAACGATCGCGAGACCGCAATCGCTATCGGTTCATCCGTTACTGGGTCTACTGCAGTGGATTCGAAGTTCACGAGCGCCCCGCTGCGCTTGTCCCATATGTCGGTGACACGTCGGGTGACATGAACGGTACCGCTGGCGGCCAATGGCGCCAACATGACCAGTGACTGTTCGGCATGTAATCGCTGGGAGGCGCTGACATCTCCGAGGTCGATCTCGAGCCCATGTTGTTGCATCAACCCGATCGCGAAGGTAGGCAAGACACGTTGCTTGCCAAGCTCAGCGCATTCGGTTGTAAATTCTAGATCGACCAGCGGATCCGGCGCACCGGCGCCGACGCCGAGTGCGTAGATTTGCGCGTCAGCTTCGGTCCAGGAAACGGCCGTTGGACCGAACCGCTTGCCCACGATATCGAAGGCGAGTGCCATTTACGCACCAGCCTCGGCCTGTACTTCCAGCTCGGAGACCTTGGCGCGCAACTGTTCTGCGGCACGCTGAAGGTGCTTCTCGGTAACCCTTCGAGCCTCGGCACCGTCATGATTGGCAAGTGCACGGACCAGTGCGTCGTGCTCCTCGAGGCTGCAGGGGACGTCCTCGGGCAACGCATCCAGAAAGCCGTGCGGGATCATCCGACCCGCCATGCCCAGCATGGCCAGGAGCCGCGGCGAACCGCACGCTTTGTTCACTTCTCGGTGGAAAAGCCAGTTCTCTGTGGCGGCGTCGTCACCGGAACGCATGGCAATCGCTACTTCCACCTTCAGCGCGCGCACCCGCTTCAGCTGCTCGGGTGTGATCCGCTGCGCCGCCCACTCGGCGGCCACTCCGAGTAGTGCGGCCATCAGGGCGAAGTTCTCGAGGATCGCCTCCGGAGTCGCGCCCAACACGATTATCCCCGTGCGCGGGGCAACCCGGACCAGCCCGTCGAGCGCCAATTCGAGGCAGGCCTCGCGCACCGGGGTCCGGCTCGTATCGAATTCGACGGCGACGGCATCCAGGTCGATCCGGGCTCCAGGTGCTAGCACCCCGGTGAGGATGCGTTCACGCAGCACCCGGCAGACTCGCTCTCGGATCGTTCCACTGCCTGCGGTTGGCGCCGGCACTCCAGCGACCGGCCACGGCTCGCTCATCGCCCCTCCTTCGGCATCCCTAGAGTATATCGATGGTCATCTGATATATCTATATCACGGGGGCCGAAGCGTCGCCCCTCCAACGAGAGAGCTACATGACTCAAACTACGAGACCACTCACGACAGTCGCTCCGCTGCGCTCCTTGCTGTTCTGCCCAGCCACTTCTGCGCGTCGTGTCCGCAAGATGCTCGAGCTGGCTCCCGACGCCGCCGTGCTTGACCTCGAGGATGCCGTTACCGACGACAACAAGACCGCGGCCCGCCAGCAGGCACGCGCTGGCATCGCCGAAATCGCCCCGATCCGCAGCTATGTTCGGGTCAACCATCCGTCGACCGGGCGTACACAGGGTGACATCGATGCCGTCGTGCAACCCGCTCTCGACGGCATCGTGCTGCCAAAGGTCGAGGATGTCGACACCATCCAAGACGCCGACGGCTGGATCACCGCCGCGGAGCGACAAAACGGCGTCGAGCCTGGCTGCACCCGGCTACTGGTGCTCATCGAGTCTGCCCGAGGCATCGCCGACGCCCGCGAGATCCTGCAAGCCAGCGCGCGCATCGAGACGGCCGTCTTCGGAGCACACGACTACATGCTCGATCTGGGCATCGATGGACTCGACCACTCCGAAAGCGCAGAGGAACTCCTCTACGCCCGTTCGGCACTGGTCATCGCCGCGCGCGCCGCTCGCGTCTCGCAGCCGCTGGACGGGCCGTTTATCGCCTTCGGCGACACAGACCGATTTGTCGAAATGTGCCGACAGGCCCGGCGGATGGGCTTTCGCGGCAAGATGCTCATCCACCCCAACCAGGTGGCTTTGAGCCACCTTGGCTTCGCCCCAACCGACGCGGAAATCGCAACGGCAAACCGCATGATCGAACAATTCGCCGAAGCCGAGGCCGAAGGTGCCGCGGCCATCGTCGTCGACGGCCGACTGGTGGACTACCCGATCGTCGCGCGTGCCCGTCGCATCATCGAGGCGGCAGCGGAGCTGCAATGACGCGATCACTCGACGGCATCCGCGTCATCGACGCCGCATCACTTGCGGCCGGTCCGCTGGTCGCGACCTACCTTGGCGAACTCGGCGCCGAAGTCATCAAAATCGAACAGCCCGGCACCGGCGACGCCATCCGCAGCTGGGGCGCGCAGAAAAACGGCCATGGACTGATGTGGAAAAGCGTCGGGCGCAACAAGCGCACCGCGACGCTCGACTTGCGCAAGCCCGCCGGCCAGCAGCTATTCTGCGAGCTTGCGGCGGTGGCAGACGTCGTCATCATCAACACACGTCCCTCGACGCTCGAACGGTGGGGGCTCAGCTACGAGTCGCTCGCCACCGTCAATCCCGGTCTGGTCATGCTGCACGTCACCGGTTTCGGCGCGGGCGGGCCCAACAGTGATCGCCCCGGATTCGGCACTCTCGGCGAAGCAATGAGCGGCTTCGCCCACACCACCGGCGAACAGGATGGACCGCCGACCTTGCCGTCGTTCATGCTCGCTGACGGTGTAGCCGCGTTGACCGGTACCTACGCAGTTCTCGCAGCGCTGTACCACCGCGACATGCATGGTGGAACAGGTCAGCTGATCGACTTGAATCTCGTCGAGCCGCTGGCGCGCCTGCTTGAACAGTCTGTACTGACCTACGACCAACTCGGGATCGTGCCGACCCGCGCCGGAAACAAGTGGGACATCAGCGCACCGCGCAACACCTACCGCACTAAGGACGACCAGTGGATTGCGGTGTCTGGCAGCGCACCGACCGTCGCCAAACGGATTTTCAAGGCCATCGGCCGAGCAGAGTTGGCCGACGATCCCGACTTCGGCGATCCCCAGCAGCGACTGAAGAACGCCGATGCCGTCGATGCCGCAGTTGCCGAGTGGATCATCGCGCGAACCCTAGACGAGGCGATGACCGTCTTCGAACTCGAAGAAGTTGCCGCCGCACCGGTATACGACGCGCCCAGGCTGCTTGCCGATCCTCATCTGCAGGCCCGCAAAACCTACACGCCCGTGGATGATCCGGATCTGGGCAGCATCCGGATGCAGGCGCCGGTGCCGCGGCTGAGCCAGACACCAGCGGTCATCGACCACACAGGAAGAGGGCTCGGCGCCGACAACGCCTACGTTTACGGCGAAATCCTGGCACTAACGGAAGAGGAAATCGAACGACTCCGGAGCGACAACGTCATCTGAGCGGCGACCCGCGTGGCCGCGCAGCCACCGCGCCTTTGCAGAGGAGCGACGAGGATTCGACCGGATCGACCACCGCACTCGTAGGCGCAGTAATGTTCTGCCCTTTGATCTGACGACAGAAAGCGATTAGTCCATGGCACTCCTGCTGCGCCCGCGGCGATCCGCGCTCTACTTGCCCGGCAACAACAGCCGGGCGTTGGAGAAGGCCAAAACGCTGTCGGCAGACGTGTTGATCTTCGACCTGGAAGACGCCGTTGGCCCCGACGCCAAAGCCGACTCGCGGACGCGGGTAATCGAGGCGATCTCCTCCGGTAGCTACCGACCTCGTGAGCTTGTGGTGCGCGTCAACGGCTCGGGCACCGTGTGGCACGACGACGATCTGGCGGCGGTAGCTCGCTCAGCCGCCGACGGGATGCTTGTGCCGAAGGTCGAGACGGGTGATCAGGTACAAGCGCTGGACGCCGCGCTCGATGCGCTCGATGCGCCGGAGTCTTTGCAGCTGTGGGCGATGATCGAAACGCCTCGGGCCTTCCTCCGAGCAGAAGAGATCGCCTCGGCCAGCGATCGGCTCGCCGTGCTGGTGATCGGCACCAATGATCTCGTGAACGATCTGCACGGACTGCACGTGCCCGGACGTGCGCCGATCGTGCCCGCGTTGTCACTGGCGGCGTTGAGTGCAAGGGCGGCCGGCAAGGCCATCTTGGACGGTGTATTCAACGGCGTCACTGACGCAGCCGGCTTTGGCGCCGAGGCCCGGCAAGGTCGCGAGATGGGTTTTGACGGCAAGACCCTTATCCACCCGTCACAGATCGCCCCGGCCAATGACGCGTTTGGTCCATCGCCGAAGCAACTAGCCGACGCACGCCAAGTAGTCTCGGCCTACGAGCGGGCTCAGGCCGCAGGGGATAGTGTCATTGTGGTCGATGGGCGCATGATCGAGAGCCTGCACGTCCGCGATGCCCAGCGGCTCCTTGCCCTTGACGCCCTCATCTCCGAACGAGCTGCCGTCTACTAGTCCAGAAGAATCAATTTCATCAACGCGAAGTTAGCGCACGGTCCGCCATTGATTCGTTACCACAGCTCTGCTGCATAGACTTGGTGCACGGGTATGCACGGACATATTTGCCCCGGGAAAATTAACGCTCCGCAGGAATCGGGGCTTTCATCATGTCCCGCAGCGAAAGCGCACCTTGGACAGCGAGTTCAGCGGGTATGTGCGCACCGCTACGCAGTGCCGAAAGTACAGCCGCGTAATCACGAGGACAATTGACAGCGTCGATTGCGATCAACCGGCTACCACGATAATAGAGCGCAGCAAATTGCTCACTACCACGATCACCTCGAATTACGACCTTGTCGTAGCCCTGGGATAGGCCGGCGATCTGCAGCGTGAGGTCGTATTGGTCTGACCAGAAATACGGCACAGCGGGCTTGATGCCCATACTGCCGGCCAAGGACGCGGCCGCGCACCGTCCCTGGTTGACAGCGTTCTGTACCGACTCCAGCCGTACGCGCGTCTCCGTCAGTGGATCAAGCGATACGGTGCAGTCACCGGCCGCGACAATCTGAGTACGACTCGTGCGTGCTTGCGCATCGACGACGATCCCACCGTCACATTCCAAGCCGAGGTGTTCGGCAAGTTCGACATTGGGCTTCGCACCGATTCCGACGACCACAAGGTCGGCCGCCAGTCGTGTGCCATCTGCTAACTCAACGGCGTTAACAGCTCGGCTGTGGGGATCCCCATGGATTGCGACCAGGTCAGATTCGAGCAGGACTGTCACTCCGCGGCGCGTGTGCGCGTCAAGGTAGAAATCGGAAATCGCGGGGCCGACAGCTCGGCTGAGCAGACGGTCGGTGGATTGAAGCACCGTTACGTCGGCGCCGCGGGATCGTGCGGCGGCAGCGAACTCGAGCCCGATGAAGCCCCCACCCACCACGACAATTCGCTGATCGGCGCGTAACCGATCTCGCAATGTCACCGCGTCGTCGATACCGCGCAGGCAGTGGACGCCGTCGAGGTCAGCGCCCTCGACATCCAATCGCCTCGCACCCGCTCCCGTGGCGAGCGCCAGCTTTTCGAACTCAATAACCTGACCCGAACTGGTCGATGCACGGCCCCCCACGCCGTCGGTGTCGACCTCGATCGACTCGACGCGTTCGCCGGTGATAACGCGAATCGACTTCTCGGCGAAGTAGTTTGGGCCCTTTATGTGCAGCTCTAACACGTCGCGATCGCCGAGTAGCACCGATTTCGACAACGGTGGACGCTGGTAAGGCGCGTACGGCTCCTCGCCGATCAGGGTTATAGGTTCCCGGTAGCCGATCTCGCGTAAGGAGATCGCGATTTGCGCACCCGCCTGGCCTGCACCGACGATGAGTGCGCCGGTGCTCAAAGCTGCTCCGGCGGGAGCTCCACCTCGATGCCGTCCAGCTCGGGAGTGACGACGATCTGGCACGATAGTCGGCTGGTGGGGCGACGTTCCGACGCGGTGAGTTCGAGCATGCTGTCTTCCTCCTCATCGGGAGGGCCTACGAGCGCCGCGTGATCCGGCACGACGTACACATGGCAGGTCGCGCAACTGCAGTTCCCGCCACACTCTGCGGGGATGCCCTCAATGGCAAGGCGCACCGCCGTGGCCATTACGGTGTCACCGACTTGGGCGTCGGCCACGTGGCGTATGCCGTCGGCCGTGATATAGGTAATTTTCGGCACGCTGTCCCAGGATCCTTTCCACTGACAATCTAAGTCGCTGCTGACGCGACAGCCCGAGGACGTAACGACCGCTCGGGAAATTCCGTTTGCGCGTCCACAACCAATGCGCGCACGCCGGCGAGTGAGATTAAAAGTTAACCGCCGCCGCTACCGGCCGTCAAGCATTCGCGTTGACTCACCAGAAAGGTCCGTGCAGGGTGTTCGCGGAGCCTTTCGGTGAGTCAATGTGAATGCATGGACAGCATCTACGGGCACGGCTAGCGTGAACACGCCAATTGCTCTCCGCCCGAGTAACCGTCGTTTGTACGTCGGCATTTTCCTCATGGCGATGACGGCAACCGGCACGGTTACCGTAAACGCGAGCGCTATTCAACTTATAATGTTTTGGACATTTAGTCGATTTACGTATCTAAGTAGAATGGAGCAGGACAATGTCGTCCGCGACTATTACGAAATTGGATTCGTTGGTTTTCGACAGCGACACCCATGTCGTCGAGCCACCCGACCTGTGGAGCAGTCGCCTTCCGGCCAAATTGCGCGATAGCGGCCCTGAAGTCCGTTGGGACGAGGGGCGTGGTCTCGAAGCATGGTTCATCGACGGTGAGTGCTTGATGCCCGTTGGTGCGCCGGCATTGGCGGGGTGGCACGAGCACGCTCCGCTGTTCCCTCGCCGTTGGTCCGAGGTCGACTCGGTCATGTGGGATCCGAACGCCCGCCTCGCGCGCATGGATGCCGATGGCATTCAGGCACAGGTGCTCTATCCGAAACCTGGCTCACTTCAGCGCCTCGACGATTAAGACGTTGGAGGAGGTGGAACTCCGCGTTGCGGTCATCAGCGCCTACAACGACTACCTGACCGACTTCATCAGCATCGCACCGGACCGCTTCATCGCGGCGACCACGATCCCCTCTGGGATATCGATTCTGTCCATCGCTGAGGTCGAGCGATGCCGCGCCAACGGTCACCGGGGCATCATCATGACCCAGGATCCGCGCCGATTCGACCTTCCAGACCTCGCGTCAAAGCACTGGGATCGGCTTCTGGGCCGCGATACAAGACCTCGAGATGTCGGTCAAACTTCCACATCGGATCGGGCGGATCGGGGAGCTGCTCGCCGTCGAGCCGGAATCTGGCATCCATGCCAATGCCGCTCGCGGCCGTCTCGCGCCTGATCTCGTCGACAATCAGGATCGTGTCAGCAGACACGCGTTCCGTCATGATCGTTGTGTCACCATCTGAGAATACCCTTCCATCGGTTGCGCCCACGGGCTTAGGCGCGCAAATGTCACGGCCCGCTCTCGAAATCGGATCCTGGCCAGTCGAATTCGTACTCGCTGGGCTCCGCGCGGACCGGATATCCGCAACAGTTACGATTTATTCACATTGCACAGCAAAGGAATTCGCGTATTTGTGCAGCGTCCGGCCACATCCGACCGTACCCACCGCATCCATCACAGTGACTGGGATTACATCGAACCCGACCCGGCCGGACTTCGACGTGTCGCCCATCGCGCCGCGCCCGTCCGTAACCCCCGCATCCGTCACCATGGACGACGACAAACGCGGGATTGCCCGTGTCGCTGATGGATCGGAGCCGACCATTACCATCAAGTGCGTGCCGGATCGAACAAGCGACATCCGTTGCTCGACAGCATGATGGCGGTGGCACCGGGACGGGTCGACTCACCACCGACATCGATGATCTGCACCCCTCCTGGTCCACCAATGCCAGACCGTGTGCCACCGCCCGGTCGCGGTCCAGGAACCGTCCCCCGTCGGAGACGGAGTCATGCGTGACGTTGACGACCCCCATGACCCGGTGCTCACTTGCGCAGGATCAGTTCCAGCGCCTCGGCCCGAGAAGCCTTGTCGGTCTTGAACTGTCCGCGCACCGCCGAGGTGGTGGTAACGGCACCGGGCTTGCGTACCCCGCGCATCGCCATGCACAGATGCTCGGCCTCGATCACCACGATCACCCCGCGCGGCGCGAGCTTGCGCATGAGGGCGTCGGCGATCTGCGCGGTCAGCCGTTCCTGCACCTGCGGACGCTTGGCGTACAGGTCAACCAGGCGCGCGATCTTCGACAATCCGGTCACCCGGCCATCATCGCCCGGGATGTACCCGACGTGGGCCACCCCGTGGAAGGACACCAGGTGGTGCTCACACGTGGAGTACATGGGAATCTCTTTGACCAGCACCAACTCGTCGTGCTGCTCGTCAAAGGTGGTGTCCAGCACCGCATCCGGGTCGGTGTACAGACCGCCGAAAATCTCCTTGAACGCCCGCGCGACTCGCGCCGGGGTCTCCAGCAGACCGTCGCGCAGTGGGTCCTCGCCGACGGCCAGCAGCAGCTCGCGCACCGCCGCCTCGGCCCGCTCCTGATCGAACTCCAGGACGGTGAGCGTGGCCCAATGGTTCTGCGACCGCGTCATGTATGGGCTCCGTTCGGGATCAGTCGTGAGCAGGCGCGGCCCGATGACTATGGCCCAGTTCGTCGCGCAGGAGCACGCCGTTGATCACGAGGTTGCGCCGCACCATGTCACGACATGATCAAGCCGCCGTCGACGTTAAGCGCCTGGCCCGTGATGAAATCAGCTTGTTCGCTCGCGAAAAATGCCACGGCGTTCGCGACATCGGTCGGAGTCCCCAACCGGCCCAACGGAATCGTCGCTGCGACCTTCTCCCGGTTCGGTCCACTACGAGAGGTATCCGTCGGGCTTGGGCACAGTGCATTGACCGTGACCCCGTATTCAGCCAACTCCGCCGCCATCGACTGCGTCAATGCGATCATCGCGAACTTTGATGCGCAATAGGTCGCGGTCCGAGGAAAACCCCGCCGCCCACCACTCGAGGCGATGTTGATGATGCGACCCGGTCCGCCCCGGGTGATCATGTGTCGCGCAACCGAACTGGACATCAGAAACACGCCCTTCGTGTTGACCCGCATGACGAGGTCAAAGGCCTCCTCCGGTACCTCCCACGTCACCCCGCGGTCCGCTCCCTGCGGTGCGGCGGCGTTGTTCACCAGAATGTCGATTCGACCGAATCGATCGATGACTTCACCGACCATGCGCTCCACGTCGCTGCTCAGACCGACGTCACCTACGACCGGGAGACCAGAGACTCCTAGCGCCTCGATCTCCTCCGTCACCGATGTCAGACCTCGCCATGTCGCCGCCGTCCGGTCACCGCCTTCAACCTGCTCATGAGCATTGCGCGTGCCTTCGAGCGAAAGGTCGGAGACAGCGACATTCGCGCCATCGCGGGCAAGACGCAACGCAATCGCGCGCCCGAGGCCATTCCAGCGTGCACACCCCGTCACCAGGACGACCGGCCTTCTTGTGATCGTCATTCCACGTCGCTAGCTAGCGCCCAGCAAATCAGTGACAAATCGCTGCCGACATCAAGATAATTCGCGATCACACGGTCACCGAATTGCGGCAGTTTGTCGCCTTCGAAATTTCCGGGAATCAAAATATCCTCCTGCTCAGCTAGCTCTACCAAGGCCACGACATACGGGGTGCGATCCCGAAAAGCCGGCAGGTGTGCCTCGTACACGACAATCCAGCTACGCACAGTGCCATAGCCAGATGCCTGGACAAACTCGAAATCCCAGGACTGGCACCGGTTGCAGCAACCCCGAAATGGCCACCTGAACCGGCCGCAGTCCGAGCACCGCTGCAACAGAAGGACATGTTCCTGAAGCCCCGCCCAGTAGGGCGCTGAGTCACGATCCGCCGAGGGACGAGGGATCAATTGTTCATCGATAGCCACAAGTAAGCTCCAAGGGTGAACCGGGGCTACCTGCCACGGCGAAAAATGAGACCGCTGCACAATCCGGACGTGACTCCGGGTTGACCGGTGGATATCGCCACCTCTGCATTCGGAATTTGACGGGCACCACCGTCTCCGCGCAGCTGGAGAATGGCCTCGCATACGTGGTTCAGGCCATGGATGTATGCCTCCGAGAGGAACCCACCATGCGTATTCACCGGGATGGTGCCGTCCCTACGAATAGCGCCGCTCGCCACGAACGGACCACCTTCGCCCTTCGCGCAGAAGCCCAGGTCTTCGAGCTGCACGAGCACGGTGTAGGTGAAACAGTCGTACAACATCGCGACGTCAACGTCACCGGGTCCTACGCCCGCCATGGCATACAACCGCGGCGCCAGACGCGCCGCACCCGACACCGACTGGTCCTGTCCGCCACCGGAGATCATGGTGTTGCCTTGTCCCCACGCAGCGCCGGAGATCAGCACCGGGGTTTGCTGCAGGTCGCGCGCCCGCTCGCTGGACGTGATCACGAT
>Ga0075428_100009935_pt1 | contig 10571 bp, 9 predicted proteins | sample RhiMetdeltSRZDD2_FD_75291 | JGI IMG/M metagenome (GOLD analysis project Ga0075428, IMG submission 75291) | Populus rhizosphere microbial communities from Tennessee, USA - Rhizosphere MetaG P. deltoides SRZDD2 | ecosystem: Host-associated > Plants > Roots > Rhizosphere > Soil | place: USA... | reverse complement strand
GGCCGAACTCCTCACCCATCCACAGATCGCCGTTGTTCGCCCGCTGCATCGACTCGGGATCGATGTCGGCGCCGGTCAGGAGTCGTTCGGTCGTGGCCGCGTTGATGATGGGGAAGCCGATGACGCCGTTCGGATCCCGGAACTGGATGAAGTCCTTCACTGTGACCGCCCCGGTACCGCCCTTGGCCGTCTTGAAGTCGGGTTCGATGTAGTACGCGCGGATGAGGAAATCGCGCGAGTTGGCCTTTGCGCCGAAGCCGTTGTCTGGCATCGCGAGGAACTCACCCGGCGTGCGGCCACTCAGCACCGCCGAGAAGCCTTCGACCGGCTGCGACGGCGTCGGGAACGAGATCCCGTTGATCGTCTGGCCCGCGAAGAACGACCCGGATTGGGGTCCGGGCGCGTACGTCGCCACCGGCAGTACGGCGCGACCCTCGAGCGTCGGCTCGGGCATAGAGGCCCACGCCGGGTTGGCGACAACACACAGCGGGACGACGGAAAACGCGACTGCACGCAACAGCTTCATGATCCACCCCTCCGATTGCTTGACCTTGCACCTACGGTCTCGCCGCTTCAGCGGGCGGTCGATCAGGCTGGCACCTCCGCCGGTTGGTGTGGCTGGCACTACCGATGGGTCGAGCCAGCAGGTCCAGTTCTTGGGGTGTCGAAGTGCGTTGAGCAATGCTGACGGCTGGGTCTACGGTGGCGATGTGAGCCCGGTTCGGGTCGTAGTCGCCGAGGACAACCTGCTGGTTCGCGCCGGGGTCGAGGCGTTGCTGTCCACTGAGGACGGCGTGGTGGTGACGGGCGTCGTCAGCCGCTACGAGGAACTCATGGCGCAGGTTCAGCGTGATGAGCCGGACGTGGTGGTCACCGATATCCGGATGCCGCCCACGTCGTCGGACGAGGGAATCCGGGCTGCCGCTGCGCTCCGCCGTAGCCACCCGGATGTGGGCGTTGTGGTGTTGTCCCAGTTCCTCGACCCGGCGTACCTGCTCAAGCTGATCGAGGAAGGCAGTAGCCGCCGCGGTTATTTGCTCAAGGAGCGGCTGGCCAGCACGGGCCAGCTGAGCTCGGCCATCCACACGGTGGCTGAGGGTGGGTCGTTCATCGATCCGCTGGTGGTGGACTCGCTTGTCTCGGCGAAGGCGCGCGGCCCGGCGACCGCGCTCGATCGGTTGACGCCGCGCGAGATGCAGACGCTCGCGGAGGTGGCTGCTGGACGGTCGAACAGCGCCATCGCGGCCGGTTTCGGGGTCACGGAGCGAGCCATCGAGAAGCACATCAACTCGATCTTCCACAAGCTCGGTCTTCTGGATGACCGGGACTCCAATCGACGGGTGTGCGCGGTGCTGATGTTCCTCAGCTAGCCACAGTGGTTAGGGATGTTGCCAGCATGACCGATGATCGGCGGCCCATGGTGCCATCCTGAGGGAATGAGTTCAGGTCGCGTCTCGGTACTGGTCGTGGACGACCTGCCCGCGTTTCGGCGTACGTTGCGCTTCGGCCCTGAGGTCTTGGACTCGCTATGGCGCGACCGCAGGCCGTAGCGGGCAGCACCTCACCGCCCAGTGCACGGTGGACCGATCCGACTGGGGTGCGCACCTTCATCCGGGTCAATCTGGCTGCACTCCTGGCGGCCGCCGCCATGGTGGGAGCGGTCCGCGTGTGGCTGGTCTCCACCAACTGGCTCGACGTACTCCTCGTGGCGTTCGTCGCCGTCGCGCTATGCCTTGCTCGAGCCGAGGTGCTCGTGAATGCCGACCGACCAGTGGCCGCCGTCGTTCTTGTCGCGGCCACGAACTGGGCGATCGCGGTGGCTGCGACCGCCATCGCCCCTTCGGCGTTCAATGTCCTACCACTCATCCTTCTGCTGCCCCCGCTGCTCGCCGTGCGTTACCTGAACCGCCCAGAGCTCGCGGCGCTGAACGGAGCCACGATCATCGTCATGGCCGCTGTCGCTACGCTGGGCCGGCTGAGCCCGGGAGTGGGCATCGAAGAGATGGCACCGGACTGGGTGCTCAACGCTGTGGCTGTGCTGTTCGTCCCAATCGGTGCAGGGATGGCCTGCTTCCTGGCCTGGACGGACCACACGGCCATGACCGCCAAAGCCCTCGAATTGGAGAAGTCCCGGAGTCGGTTGCTCGCCGCCGCCGACGCGCAGCGTCACAGGATCGCAAGCAGCCTGCGAGTAGGCCCACAACGCCACGTGGCCGACGTGTTCGCGCAGATCCAGCAGATTCGGACCGGGCGTCCGGCGCACACGACGCACCTGCTGGACGCGTTGACCCAACACCTGGAGGACGCGAACGCCGAGCTCCGCGAACTGACCCACGGAATCTACCCCTCACACCTGTCCGAGCACGGCATCGAGCATGCGCTGCGTACCGCGCTACGGCTCTGCTCGGTGCCGACCGCAGTGAACACGACCGGACTCACCCGCTATCCGCCAGAGGTGGAGGCAACTGTCTACTTCTGCTGCCTGTGGGCCATACAGGACGCCGACGCGCACGGTGCGACCAGCGCGGTCATCGACCTGCGCGACGACGGCGAGCTCTCGTTCCAAGCCCCGGCACTCCGCCCAGCCGATCTCGCCGCGAACGGACCGAGCCTCTACACGGACATGTCCGATCGCGTATACGCAGTCGGCGGCCGTGTCCGACTCCACATCAATGGCGACGGAAGCCTGCGGCTGCACGGTCACTTCCCTCGAACGGCTCTACACCCCGACAGCACCGTGGACACCCACGGCCTGTCGGCCGCCGGCTACAGCAGGCTGGCCGGTCTCTGGTACTTGTTTGCCAGGCTTTGGAACCGAGCGGGCAGGAACGACGGCACCGAACCGAGTGTGGCCACCGGGATCAAGGCCCTGGTTGCAGCCGCCGCCGGATCGCTCCCGCTCATCGCGGCCGTGTCCGTCGTAGTACCTGATGTCTGGCTGCTCGTCTTGGCGGCGTCAGCCGCGCTGGTCTGGCTGTTGCTCCGCTCCATTCTGCGGTCGACCCATCGGCTGCGCGACCAGACCGCCGTCATAGCCGCAGCGACGATCTTCTGCAGCTACGTTCTGGTGGTCACGCTGCTGATCCCCATCACGGCCAGCTGCGCGCCGATGATGATGGTGATCCCGGTCATCATGGCCGTGCCGTACCTGCCGCGCCGGAGTTTCCAGCTCAGCATGGCCGCCACCATCGCCGCCGCAACGGTCGCCGTCGTCGCCGGAGGCCTCCCTGGCGTCGGTCTCCAGGAACAGGCCCCCGATTGGTTCGCCGACCTGGCCATCATCGAGCTCGCGGTGCTCAACAGCACCCTCGCGCTGTTCTTCGCCTGGGAGAACCAGATCGGCATCTCCGCGCAAACCCGACGCCTGCACGAGTCCCGGCGGCGGATCGTCGCAGCCACCGAGCGCGAACGCCAGCGCATCGAGCGCGACCTGCACGACGGCGCACAGCAGCGTCTCGTCGCCGCGGCAATAGAGGCACGGGTTGCCCAACGCCTCCTGACCAGCCAACCCCACCGAGCCGACGAGATGCTTGGGGCGCTATCCGAGCACGTGGCCGAGGCACTCACCGAGCTTCGCGACCTCGCCCACGGCATCTATCCACCCCACCTTGCCCACGGCGGGCTCGCCGAAGCCCTGGACGCCGCAACCAAACGCGCCCCGACACCCGCGACCGTGTACGCCACCGATCTGGGCCGGCACCCTCCACACATCGAACTGAGCGTCTACTTCTGCTGCCTCGAAGCGCTCCAAAACGCCGCAAAGCACGCCGGCGAGACGGCAAGAGTCAGCATCAGCCTCACCGACCACGACGGCGGTCTGACGTTCGACGTCCGAGACACCGGCCCCGGCTGCGACCCAGCCACCCTCTATACCGGACACGGCATCACAAACATGCATGACCGGCTCACCGCAATCGGCGGAACCCTCACGGTCGACTCCACGCCCGGCGCCGGAGTGCACATTCACGGGCACGTACCTGCGACCACCGAGAACGGTGATCCGCGAGCCAACCGCGTCCCAGGTCTGACGGCCACTCCCAGCGGCCCACGTCATTAGCTCGTACATCCGTCGGCTGCTGCTGCGCCTCGTCGCCAGCCGGAGCTTGACGGTTCGGTGGTGGCTGGTTTGCCCGACCCGGCCTGCTAACCGTACTCATCCGGTACGGCGAACCGCACCGCTGGCACAGGTGCCAGCCTGATCGATCCGCCGCTCAATCAACGCAATGGTGAGTGGCAACCACCATCGGAGGTCTCGCCATGTCTGCGCTGATCCGGAAGCCACGCACCCGATCCACACTTTCCGCCCTGGCAGTGATTGCCGTTGCGGCGGTCAGCGGATGCGGCGGCGAAGGGCCGCCGACATCGTCATCGCCGCCGACCCACAACCCATCGCCTGGCGTAACTTCGGGGCCCGATCTGAGCAACGGCCCGTCCGTGCCGGCGAAGACCGAGGCACGCCTGCGTCAGATCGCGACCACGACACCCACGGCGCTGTACTACCTCGGCGCAGCGTTCCACGGGTGGCCGCTGGACGACGCCATCATCTTTTCGGAAGGCACCGAAGCCGTCGGAGACGAGTCCCTCGACCCCGGCCAGACCCTTTCGGTCGGCTACGGTAACTACTGCGCCGAAGACAGTTGCGCTCCGAGAGTAGAGGTGACCAGCCAGGCCGCCGATGCAGTTGGTCTGGCGCAGGCGGAGGGATGCAGCCGGCTGCGACCCGTTCGCGGCGTTCCCACCGTCGCGTTCCAGAGGGCCGGCACCGTCTTCCTGTTCACCAGTGACCAAGCCTTATCGGTGGGTAGCACACCACCCGACGTCAAACTGGCCGCGGAAGCGGCGACCGCCCTGCGAAGAGTCGGTGAGGACGGGCCCACCGGCGCGCCCCTACCGCCACCTCCCCCGGCGAAGATCCCACTCATCGACAAGGCCTGCGGACCAAGCCCGGGCGAGCACGGCCCGGATATGTCCGGCGAACAGGACCCGCAGGTCACTGCGCTGCCCGACTTCACAGTCCCGCGGATCGGCGGCGGACAGCTGCGCTTGGCCGACTACGCCGGTAAGCCGGTCGTCGTAGTCGTCGGCGACGTCACCCAGGTCGCGCCGACGGTCAGGCACCTCGCCCAGCTCACCTCCGGCGGGAAGTCCCCAGCCGTGATCGGGCTGATCTGGGACCCCTTCGGCAACAAAGAGCACCCAACGCCGATCGCAGACATCCAACGGAAGGCCGGCGTACTGCCTGTCCCGGTCGGCTACCCCGCCACGTACCCGGCCGTGTGGCTCCTCGACACCTCCGCCATCGATCCGAATCAGTCCGGAGTAATCGGATTCCTCAACGGCAAAGGCGTGCCAGTGACCCTAATCCCAACCGACGCCTCCGACACCAAGATCCGCGCCGCGATCCGACAACTCCACTAAGGAAGTCTCTGACACAACAAGGTTGATCGCACCGGCGTGGTCACCCTGCCACTGGCGAGGCAACCAAGCTCGAACGGTTGGGGCCATGACACGAGTCATGACGCGAGTTTTGGCAAGCAAAGCCACCTGTGAAGGCAGTCTGCGACACCAGTCGCCGGGTATATCCGCAGGTCACAGCGGTGGGCCCCGTGGGACTCGAACCCACAACCCGCGGATTAAAAGTCTGCTGGTCGACTCCGACCAGAACGTCTTGAGCGTCTGGCGCCGTCAGATCGGCTGTCATCGTTGGCATCCGTGCCATGTCCGGACTGCACCTGATTGCCAGAATGATTGCCAACCCATTCCTTCCAGCAGCAGCGCGCCTCATCGACCTGATCGAGCAGTACACCGCTAGGAAGACCACATGCCCGGGCGAGCACAACCAGAGGTGGACCTGACCCGTTTTGACGGACATCCGAGATCAGGGGCTTCGGTCCCGGAAGGATGTTCATCATGGAGACCATGGGCAAGAAGAAGCCGCGGCCTCGTCGTTCGTTCAGTGCCGAGTTCAAGGCTGAGATCGTCGAGCAGTGTCAGCGTGGCGACCGCTCGGTAGGTCAGGTCGCGCGGGACTTCGACCTGACCGAGACCGCGGTACGGGAGTGGGTCAAGCAGGCCGAGCGCGACGCTGGCACCCGCCATGACGGTGTGTTGACCACGACCGAGCGAGACGAGCTCGCCGAGCTGCGGCGAGAGAACCGTCGGCTCCGCGAGGATGTCGAGATCCTCAAGCGTGCAACGGCTTTCTTCGTGTCAATGCCATGATCTTGGCGCCCGGCGGGGTTCGCTCGTTCTTTGCTGCCTCGCGGTGTCGATGGCTTGTCCTCGATGTGCGGCTCCGCCGGGCAACCCAGGGCGCGCGGGGAGTGTGGCTTGATAGGAGCCTGCCATCGTGCTCGATTGAGGCGTGCCCGCCTCCGCGCGTCCCGGGATCCCTTCCAGCTTTCGACGTGAGGAGTTGCCTCGGCATGGTCATGATCGGCACCGATTCGCACAAACGCACCCACACTGTGGTCGCGGTCGACGACGTGGGCCGGCGACTGGGTGTGAAGACCGTCGGCACCAACAGCGAAGGCCATCTCGAGCTAGTCCGCTGGTCGGCCCAGTTCGATGAGATCACCTTCGCGCTGGAGGACTGTCGGCATCTCACGCGCCGCCTGGAGGCCGACCTGCTCGCGGCCGGCCGTCGCGTCGTACGCGTTCCCACCAAGCTGATGGCCGGCGCCCGCCGCGCGGCCAGGGAGCCGGGCAAGTCCGACCCGATCGACGCCGAGGCGGTGGCGCTGGCCGCGCTGCGGCACCCCGACCTGCCGGTGGCCGAGCTCGACGGACCGACGCGTGAGGTGAAGCTGCTGTCGGATCATCGCCACGACCTGGTCGTCCAGCGCACCCGGATCGCCTCCCAGATCCGCTGGTACCTGCACGAACTCGACCCCGACCTCGAGGTTCCCTCCCGAGGGCTCCGGCGGCACTGCGTGGTCGCCGAGCTGGCCGTGGAGCTGGACCGCTTTGACGGCCTGGTGGCCCGGTTGACGCGCAACCTGCTGGCCCGCTGCGACGAGCTCAACCACCAGATCAACGCCCTCGAGACCGAGCTGCGCGGCCTGGTCCGTGCGATCGCCCCAACGCTGCTGGCGATCCCCGGCTGCGGCGTCTTGACGGCCGCGGTGATCATCGGCGAAACCGCCGGCGTGCACCGCTTCCGCGGCAAGGACGCCTACGCCCGCTTCACCGGCACCGCACCCGTCCCGGTCTGGTCCGGCGCCAGCGCCGGAAAAGTCCGGCTCAACCGCGGCGGCAACCGCGCGGTCAACTGTGCCCTGCACATGATCGCGGTCACCCAGGCCCGCGGTATCGGTCCCGGACAGGCCTACCTCGCCAAACAACAAGCCCGCGGCAAGGACAAGACCGCCGCCCTGCGACTGCTGCGCCGCCGACTCTCCGACACCGTCTTCACCGCCCTACGAGCCGACCAACAACACCAGACCCAGGCCACACCTCCGGTGGCCATTGCCGCCTGACCAGCCAGCCGCTTGACATAGGAGCATCAAGGAGACCCGGTGAACTGCTATCGGTTCAGCGAGGCGGAGAACGTCGGCAACGGCAACGTCAAGCGGGCGTGCGAGTTGCTCCAGGTCTCCCGTGCCGCCTACTACGCCGACCGCACCGCTGGCGCCTCGCGCCGCCAGCAGCGGGATGTGGAGCTGACCGACAAGATCGTCGAGATCCACGACAGCTCCAAGCACACCTACGGCTCGCCGCGGGTCCACCACGAGCTGCGGGCCCGCGGCGAGCGGTGCTCCCGCAAGCGGGTGGCCCGGCTGATGCGGGCCGCCGACCGGCACGGGCGGCAGCCGAAGCGGTGGACCAAGACCACCATTCCCGACCCGGCCGCCACGACCCGCCCAGACCTGATCGGCCGCGACTTCGCTGTCGACCTCGCCCGTCCCGAAGCGGTCAACACCCGTTGGTGTGGCGACATCACCTACGTCCACACCGGGGAAGGCTGGCTCTACCTGGCCACCGTGATCGCCTGGCGTCGCGTCGGGTGGTCGGCTGGGCGGTCGCCGATCACCTGCGCACCGATCTGGTCGCCGATGCCCTTATCGATGCGGTGAACCGGCGCCGGCCGGCGCCTGGAGTGGTGTTCCACTCCGACAGTGAGACTGTCCGTGCCGGCGTTCTCAGGGTTCCTGACCCGCACAGTGATGGACACGACAGGATGCTGGTGCCGGGCGCTCCCAGGGCTTCCTGACCCTCACTCCGATCGACTCCTTGAACCTGGTGTCTTTCCTCGGATCTGTCGGTGCCCTGGGAGCGTCCGGTGAGGCGCTACGCCTCGCCGTCGGGGTGACCTAAGGAGAGCCTGCGCCACCAGGTGCTCATCACTTTCTTGTCCGCCGGTTCGGTCGATGCGCGGTGCCGCCCTTTGCCATCGAGTGGATCGGAGAGGACGACATGACCAGAATTGCTGAGAATGCTCAGCCGGGCCAGCGGCGGGCAAGGAGAGTTCCCGAGCGGGTGGTCTACGGTGGCGTGGACACGCACAAGGAGTTGCATGTTGCGGCCGTGGTCGATGCCGGCGAGACGGTGCTCGGCACGCGTAGCTTTTCGACGACCCGCGCCGGCTATCGCGCATTGCTGGCCTGGGCGGGCGAGTACGGCCAGCTGGCGCGGATCGGTGTTGAGGGCACCGGCTCCTACGGCGCTGGATTGACCCGGCATCTGGCCAAGGCAGGCGTCACCGTCCTCGAGGTTGACCGGCCGGACCGCTCCGATCGCCGCCGCAAGGGTAAGGACGATGACCTGGACGCGATCAACGCGGCCCGGGCAGCGCTGCACAACCACCGAACGACGATCCCGAAGTCCAAGGACGGTGCTGTGGGGGCGTTGCGAGTGCTGCGGACGGCGCGAGCCCAGGCGGTCCGTGAGCGGCGAAATGCCTTGCAGTTACTGCGGATGACGATCGTCGCGGCGCCGGACGAGGTACGCGACCATGTCCGCAACCTCACCCGCATGCAGCTGATCCGCGTGGTCGCCGCCTGGCGCCCCGACGTCTCCAACGCGGCCGACCCGATCACCGCCTACCGGGTTGGGCTCAAGTCGATGGCGCGCCGCTACCTCGAACTGACCGACGAGATCACCGGGCTCGACGACCTGATCACCCCACTGGTCGAAGCACTCGCACCGCAGCTGCTCGCACGGCTCGGCATCGGCATCGAAATCGCCGGACAGATGCTCGTCACCGCCGGCGACAACCCCGCCAGGATGAAGTCCGAAGCCGGGTTCGCGATGCTGTGCGGCGTCGCCCCACTGCCAGCGTCGTCCGGGATGACGCAACGACATCGACTCAACCGCGGCGGGGACCGCCAAGCCAACCGCGCCCTGCACCTGGCGGTCGTCAGCCGCATCCGCATGGACCCCAAGACCCAGGCCTACATGGCGCGCAAGACCGCCGAAGGCCACTCCAAGCTCGAGATCATCCGCTGCCTGAAGCGCTACCTCGCCCGCGAGATCTACTACCTGCTCAACCCCGGCCAACAACACATCGCCCGCCGCCCCTACCGACGACGCACCGCGGCCTGAGCTCACACTCCCGGCTGGCTCCTCCGTCGCCGCCACTGCCGACGGGAACGCAGGCGCGGTCAAGATGGAGCACCCCACCGGATGAACGACCTTGACCGCGCCAAGAACCGGCACACCATCATCGGCGGAAGGAGCAGGACCAACGACCGTTGACAAACAGGAGAGCATCCGCGGCTGCCAATACACCTCGACCCAGTACGCCAACCTGGCAACCGATCTCGGCGTGAGGCTCTCGGTCGGACGCAAGGGCCAGTGCTGGGACAACGCGGTCGCTGAATCGTTCTTCGCCACCGTGAAGACCGAGCTGATCCACCGCCACACCTGGCAGACCCGCAAGGCCGCCACCAGCGCGATCTTCGACTACATCGAGGGCTGGTACAACACCCGCCGCAGGCACAGCACGCTCGGCTACCTCAGCCCAGCACAGTACGAATCCAGCATCACGACCACCGCCAACCAAGTAGCCTGACCAGGTCACGTTCGGTGCCTCCACGCGGGATCGCGTCATACCCGACCCATGCAGGATCGGGCAGCCGCGCACCAGCCGTGGGTTTGCCCAGCCATCGTCACTGATAGGGAACGGCGCCTGCAGTCTGGAGGAACACCGACCTGAGGTCCGTCATGGCGTCGACCACCTGGCGCGTGCTCGCTGAGTCGCCCGTCCGGGCCGGCGAAGGCCTCGGTGAGCTGGTCACCGACCGTGCACCGCACGCAGATGCCACCCTTGTACACCAGGCTTCGACGGTGTTGTCGGACATGAAGAGTTCCGCGCCGGTCCCTTGATTCGAGTGTCCTGATCCGACGAGTTCGGCGAGCCGACGGTTCGTCGCCGTGAGCGTGATCATCGTGGGGTGCAGCCCCGCCCGGCCGGCTTCGGCCCGGGCTCGTTCCGCCCATCGCGGTATGCCCAACTCCTCGAAGGCGGTCGCTAGTGTCTCGTGATTCTGATGTCTTTACTTGGCGTTGTTGTCGACGAGCTTCTTGATGTTGGTCTGGACGAGTTGCACTTTGGCGAGGATCTCGTCGGC
>Ga0075428_100009933_pt1 | contig 10572 bp, 7 predicted proteins | sample RhiMetdeltSRZDD2_FD_75291 | JGI IMG/M metagenome (GOLD analysis project Ga0075428, IMG submission 75291) | Populus rhizosphere microbial communities from Tennessee, USA - Rhizosphere MetaG P. deltoides SRZDD2 | ecosystem: Host-associated > Plants > Roots > Rhizosphere > Soil | place: USA... | reverse complement strand
CGAAGCGGGGGCAGCAGAACCAGTCGATCGTCCCGTCGACACCGACGAGCGCGACCGTGTGGTGGTTACCGATCAGGCCGTGATCGGCGATCGGCAGGTATCCGTCGAGACTCAAGACGCCTCTAGTATCGCCCTCTGCGCGGGAACGCGATCGCGGCGGAGCCGGAGCGCGACCAACGGGTAGACGAGCGTCGAGATGATCGCCGCACCGACCAGGGCGGTTGCCGTCGAAACGCGCATGTCGTTATGGGCCCGCGCGATCGTCGTGATGGCGACGACGAGCGGGAGCTCGGTCGCGCAGAAGAAGCCGAGGGCCACCCGATCGCGTGTGGCGCGAAGCTCCCGGCGGTAGAAGAGGAGCGCCGGCAGGCCGCGGATGATCAGGAAGCATGCGGCGAACAGGGGCAGCTTGAGCAGCGCGCCCACGTCCGTCACCAGGCTTTCCACATCGAACTCCATACCACTGACGACGAAGAAGAACGGGATGAGGAACCCGTAGCCGATTGCGGTCAGCTTTGACTCGAAGATCGCGACCTCGCGGCCGCGCAGCGCCTGGCGCGTGATCATTCCGGCGACGAAGCCGCCGAGCAGCAGGTCGAGCCCCAGCTCGGCGGCGAGCGCAACGAGGCCGAAGATGAGGACGACCGCGAGCCGCACCGCCAGTTGGCTGGAGGTCTCCAGCGTCCGCTCCAGGAAGACCCAGGTCCGGGGAGTCGAGCGGACGGCCACCACACCCGTAAAGACTGCGAGCGCGACGAACAGGATGAGGATCGCCGCCTCGTGCACCGGGTGACGCGAGGTGAGCACCAGGGTCAGGAGCAGGATCGGGCCGAACTCGCCTATCGCGCCGGCCCCCAGCAACAGCGTCCCGAAGCGGGTCCGGATCTCGCCGCTGTCGCGGAGGATGGGGATGAGCGTCCCGATCGCCGTCGTCGCCATCGCCGAGCCGGTGTACAGGTCCGACTTGATGACATCCCCGAGGAACAGGAACCCCGCGATCCCGTAGGCGAGCCCGAGGGAGACGATCCAACCGACGGACCCGAGCACTAACGGCCGTCCTTTGATCCGCTCGAAGTCGATCTCGTATCCGGCGAAGAAGAAGAGCATCCCGAGACCGAGGTTCGAGAAGAACTGCGTCGCCGCGTCGACCTGCGCGATGCCCAGGACCTGGGGGCCGATGCAGATCCCGAGCACGAGCTCGATGACGACGACCGGCAAGACAAGGCGCGGCGCGACAAACGCCGCGATCAGCGAGGCCACCGCTGCCGCGCTGACGATGACGAGGGCCGACTGGGCGTCGATGCCGATCACGACTGGAATCTAGAACGCGACGCCCGCCGATGTTAAGCTCGGGCTCGCGTGGCTAGCGATCAGGGGTCGCCGCAGGATGTCGTCATCGGCGTCGTCGGGGACGGCTTCAGCGCCCTCCACGTCTACGCAACCTCCGTCTACCTCGGCTTCCGTCCGCAGCAGATCGGCATCTTCGGTCCACAGACGAACCCCGTCCATACGTACCAGCAGTACGCGTGGAACCTCGGGCAGACGATCCTGCGCTCCGAGTCGGAGTCGCACTTCATGCCGGCGGACTGGCCGACCTTCTCGCAAATGGACGCCTACGCGCGCCGCGATCTCGGGGCGCTCTTCCGCTCCTCGGCACGGAAGTTCAACCCGGGCGTTCCCGAGATTCTCTCCCAGGCGGACGTCGTGGCGACGACGCTCGGGTACGCGGAACGAGTCATCGCCGGGCGCAAGGTGGAGTGGGTCGTGCGCGAGCCGGGGCCGCCTCCGCACTTCTCGCTCTACGACGAGGAAGCCAGCCTGATCGGGCGGTGCAAGCACATGATGATCGCGATCGGCCATGGGCCGCTCGCCTTTCCCGGCATCTATGGAAAGGCTCGGCACGATCCGGCGACCGCCGATCGGGTGGTGCAGGCATACGAGGCGAAGCAGTATCAGCCCGGAGAGCGCTACATCGTCATCGGCTCCGGGATCGCCTCCACCAACGAGTGGGTGAACGCAGTCGACGCGGGTGCGAGCTGCATCGCACTCCGCCGGAACCCCCACCCCGACGAGCAGGATCTGAACGTTCCCCGCTGCCTCTTCGACGGCAGCGGCATCGACGCGTTCGAGGCGCTCTCCTTCGAGGAGCGGCTCGATTTCCTCGAGGTCGTGCTGCGCGGGACGACGCCTGAACGACGTACGTGGGTGAGCGACCTCAAGCGCGCGGAGAAGGAGGGACGCTTTCAGGAGGTAATCGGGGAGGTGGACGAGATCGAGCCCGGCCCGGCCGGCCTACGCGCTCATCTGCGGAACCACGACGGAAGCGACGGAGGGTGGGTCGACGCGGCCGGCATCGTGTGCGGGACCGGGTTCGTCAAGTCGCATCTCGCAATCCCGCTTCTGCGCAGGCTGATCCAGATGTACTCGATCCCGGTCACCCGCGAGCGGATCCGGCTCAAGACGAATTGCGGCGTGCCACCGCTCGACCGCCCGGATTCGCGGCTCTGCCTGAACGGCTTGCTGGCGAACACGGTCGTCCCGAACGGCGACACGATTGCCGGAACGAAATACGTCGCGCGGCGGTTCGTCGGCGACGTCGTCCGCGCGGAGCATCTGCGCCAGCGCTCCTTCCCGAGCCGCTTCGCGATGCAGCTCGGGCTCGCCCGCAAGACCGTCCACGCGATCCGTCACGTCCACCGCTCGAGGCAGCTCGCGTAAGCCATGTGCCCGACCGTTCTCGGGAGGATCGAGACTCGGGTGGCGACGATCACTCTGCCCGCGATCTTCGCGTCGATCATCTCGCTCGCCACGTGGGACGCTGGCTGGATCGCCCTCATCGGCATGTACCTCCTGCTCGGTATTGCGCTCGACGTATGCGTGTACTCGTGGCTCTTCCGCTACCAGCCGCCGTGGATGACCTTCGTGCTGGCGGTGGCTGAGTTCGGCCTCCTGTATCTGCTCGTGGTCGTGCTCGACGACATCGACCTGACCCTGTGGGAGACGATCGTCGTCTACTGGGTGTCGTGGATCCTCGCCATCTGGACGAAGATCGTGTTGCTGCCGCTTTTCTCGCTCACCTACCTCGAGTCCGCGGGCGAGTTCCGCCGCCCCGAGTGGTCGATTCCGCCCCAGCAGCAGGAGCTGCCGATCATTGCTGCCGTCCCCAGCGGGGAAGCAGCACGGGTACGAGAGGCCGAGCCGGCACCCGCGGCTGCGGCCGGCAAGCGCGCGCGCGGCGGCGACGTGCCCGAGCCCGAACCCATTCCCGCCGCCGTTGAACAGGAGCTGGAGGTGACCGGAGCCATGGGCGTACGGTCTGCGCCCTTCCGGCCGGAGACCCCACCCCGGCGCCGCGGATCGGCCGCTCGCCGTGGATGGATGATCATCTATTCGTACGCGCTCGTGATCGCGACGTTCGGGGCCGAGGCGTACTACTTCGCCGTTACCTAGTGTCTGACGCGCTCTGGGACGGCGCTGGCAAGGGAGACAAGCGAGCAGCGCGCAGCACAGCACATACCAGTGCGGGCAAGCGCTGCGAGCGCCGTATCCTGCCGCCAGCGTCGTCAGCCTTCGGCGCGAGGGCGGCTTCGCCGCCCGCCGCCGAAGCGGCCAGACGCGTCAGTGGAACCCGAGCCAGAGGCCGACGCCAAGACCGGCGATGGCCAGCATCGCGAAGGCGGCAACCTGCGTCTGCGCCTTGACGTGGGTATCCCGCCAGGCGCGGAGGAGGGGGCTGTCCGGCCGGTTGGTCTCATCGACGACCGCTTGCGGAACGAAGGCGGCCTCCTGCTCGGGGACCAGGAACGGCGCCGGTTCATCGGGCTCCGGGGTGGAAAGGGCCTCTTCGGGGACGTGCTGGAGGACGTGATCCGCGTCGGGTACCTCGGGCGCCTGCGGCTGGCTCGGAATCGCTCCCGCCGCGTGCAGCTCGAACACCGTCAGCCCGATCCTGATCCGATCCCCGGGGAGCAGCACACGCGGTCCGTGGATCGCTTGCTCGTTGACGTACGTGCCACTCTCGGAGCCGAGATCCTCCAAAACGAACTCGCCCGCAGTCGGCATGATGCGGGCGTGGCGCTCGGAGACATGAGCGTCGCGCAGCGTCAGGCCCAGCCCTTCGGCGCGCCCGAGCTCGACGGTGTCGCCCGCGAGCGCGATCTCGTTCTCCCCGTCGTGCGGGCTCTCCACGATGTGCAGGACGAGCTCAGCCACGGAGGGAGTATCCCACTCCTTCAGGCAGCGCTGGGCGCGGCCTCCAAGCGCTCGAGCCACGGCGTCGCTCGGAGCTCCTCGAAGATCGCCCGCGCCTCGTCGAGATGCTCGCCCTGCTCGAGCAGCGTCATCCCCAGGAAGAAGGGCAGCTTGCGCTCGCGGAGGATCGCGGCGGCTGCGTCGTAGCCCGCCGGGTCGCCGTCCAGCCGCGCGCGGAAGCGATGGGCCTGCGCCGCGAGGAAAGGCGACCTCGTCGCCGGCGGAGCGTCTTCGTAGGAAGAGACGAGCCGCCGTGCCCTCTCCTCGATCCCCAGCGCGAGCGCGGCTTCGACGGCAACCAGGAGCGCCTGCTTCTCGGCCTGCTGCCCGTACCCGAGATAGCGGGCGCTCTCGATCGCATCCTCGGCGTCCGCGAGCGCCTGCTCGAGGTTCCCCTTCACTGCCGCGAGGCTGGCGCGCGCTGCGAGATACGACGACCGGTCCTGCCGGTCGGCGGACTGCTCGAGATACGCGAACAACTGGAAGAGCTCCTCCGCCGCATCCAGGTTTCCACGCTGGAGGTGGATCTGGAACGGGCCTGAGAGCAGACTCAGGAGGACGCCTCCGGACTGCGTCTGTTCCAGGGTCGGATGCTCCAGGGACGTCAGCGCCTCGTCCCAGCGGCCGAGCATGTACAGCGGATGGGAAATCTCGGCGAGCGTCCCCCACTCGAACGGCCTGGTTCCGGCCCTGCGGGCGAGTGCGAGACATTCGCCGAGGTACTCGAGCGCCTGCTCGTACCGGTCGGCGCGGAACTCGCCGTCGGACAGGAGGAAGTACGCGGTGGCCGCGTCCTCGGCGAAGTCGTTCTCGAGCGCGAGCTCGAGACTGCGCTGCAACAGCGCCCGGCATTCCTCCATGTGTCCGCGGCTGAAGGCAATCGCCGCCTTTGCGCGCAGGGCGTGACTGACCTCACGGGCGAAGAAATTCGGCTCGGCGATGTCGAGTGCGACCTCCACGCGTTCCTCCGAGCGATCGAGATCGCCGTTGAACCAGTACGCCCGGCTCAGGAGCACAGCGAGCGTCGCCAGGGCTTCGCCCGGCTCTTCGCCGGCAAGGGTTTCGAAAGCCTCCTCCGCCTGTGCGATCGCCTCGTCCCGGTCCGGCGTGAAGAGCAGGAAGCGCGTGACTCCGACGGTGGCCCGCGCGGCGTCCTTCGGCCGGCCCAGAGACTCGTACAGCGAGCGGGACTGCTCGATCAGGGCCGCCGCGCGTGTTTGATCGCCGGATCGTCCGGCCGTCTCGCCCGCATCGGCGAGCAGTGAGGCGCGCTCCGCGGGATCCTCAGCCAGGCCCGCAGCCCGCTCGTAGTAGCGGGTCGCCTCCGCGACGGCTGCCAAGGACCCGGCACGATGCCCGGCCCTGGCGAGCATCCTACGCGCCTTCGCCTTGATTTCCGCCGCGTCGTCGGAGTCGGGCAGCGCTTCGAGGGCGGCGAGGTAATGCGAAGCGGCCAGCTCGACCAGCTCGTCCGCGTCGCTGGATGCGGCCAGATAGTCCGCGACGGCCAGGTGCCGCACCCGGCGCTCTCGCCGGGCAAGTGTCTCGTAGGCGACGCGCCGCACGAGCTCCTGCAGGAAGCCGTAGTTGCCGTGCTCGGGCGAGCGTACGTCGGACTGAACCGCGAGCAGCTCCTTGCGCACCAGCGCGAGGAGGAGCGCTTCGATGTTGCCGAGGCCCGAAAGCACGGTGAGCACCTCCTGCCGAAACGTCTTCCCCAACACGGACGCGTCCTGGAGCAATCTGCGCTCGTCTGGAGTCAGCCCGTCCAGACGCGCGGCGATCAGGGCATGTAGCGTCTCCGGCACGTCGAGCTCCGCCACTCGGCCGGTGAGCCGGTAGGACGAGCCCTCTTCGACGAGGAGCCCACGACCGAGGAGCATCCGCACCGTCTCGACCGCGTAGAGCGGAACACCCTCTGAATACGCGAGAATCCGAGCGCGGAGCTCCTCGGGCAGCCCGGGAACGAGGCCATCCAGCAGCTCGCCCATCGCCTCCTCGTTGACCGGCTCGAGATAGAGGGACGTGAAGTTGCGCTGCGCGGCGCCCCAGTTCGGACGACGCTCGAGTAGCTCCGGACGGGCGAGCGTGACCACGAACAACGGATAGGCGCGAGACCAGTCGAGCAGGTACTCGACGAACTCGAGCAGGCTCTCATCCGCCCACTGGAGGTCTTCGAAGACGAGGACTGTCGGGTATGTGTCGGAGAGCCGCTCGAAGAGCAGTCTCCACGCGCCGAAGAGGTCTTGCTTGTCGTAGCCCGACTGCTCGGATAGCCCCAGCAGGTGGGCCAGGCGTGGTTCGACGAACCGCCGTTCCTCCGGATCGAGCAGATGCTCCTCGAGGCTGGAGCGGAGCTTCGCGGCCGCCGATCCGGAATCGTCGTCCTCGGCGATCCGGCAGCGCATGCGCACCATGTCGGCCAGCGCCCAGTACGTGACGCCTTCGCCGTAGGGCAGGCAGCGGCCACGGTGCCAGAAGACGTTGAGCGCGATGCCGTCGAAGTACTTGTAGAACTCCCAGGCCAGCCGCGACTTTCCGATCCCGGCGACGCCCGTAACCGAGACGAGATGTGCGCGGCCGGCCTCCGTCGCGCTGTGGAAGAGCTCCTTGATCTGGCGGAGCTCGCGCTCTCGCCCGACGAACGGAGCCTCGAGGCCCTCCGACTTGAGCGATCCCCGCAGTCCGGAGACCACGCGCTTTGCCCGCCAGAGCGGGACTAAACCTTCCTTTCCCTTGAGCTCGAACAAGCCGGCGTCCTCGTACACGATCGTCCGGTCGGTCGCTCTCAGCGTCGCTTCACCGACGAAGACCGATCCCGGCTCGGCGACGGCCTGGATGCGCGAAGCGGTGTTCACGAGATCGCCGGCGACCATGCCCTCTCCCGTCGCGCCGATCGTGACCGCGGCCTCTCCGGTCAGGACGCCGGCCCGTGCCCGCAGCTCGTCCGCACCGAGTTCTTCGCCCATGGCAGACACCGCCGTGACGAGGTCGAGCGCGGCGCGCACGGCTCGCTCGGCGTCTTCCTCGGTCGCCGTTGGCGCACCCCAGACCGCCATCACGGCATCGCCGATGAACTTCTCCACGGTGCCCCCATAGAGCTCGATCAGGCGCCGGCAGGTGTCGAAGTAGCGGGAGAGGAACTCGCGTACCTCCTCTGCGTCTCGCTGTTCCGACAGCGGCGTGAAGCCGACGAGATCGGCGAAGAGCACTGTGACGAGCCGACGCTCGGCCGCCGGGGCGACGGGTGCCGGCGTCCCCTCGGGCTGGAGCGCGGCGCCGCACTCGCCACAGAAGGCGTCACCGGGGTCGTTGGTGGCGCCGCACGAGGGGCACCCGGACGCCAGCGCGGTGCCGCACCGGGAGCAGAACTTGCGCCCGGCCCTGCTCTCGGTTCCACAGGCGGGGCAGATCATGATCGGAGCCTACTCCGCGGGTGCGCTCGGCCCGCCTCCAGATTAGGCTCCCGGCGATGGAGACGGCGGCTCCGGCCCCGGCACTGAATCGCGCCACCGTATTGGCGCTCGTCGCGATGGGGCTGAGCGTCTTCATCCTCGCGAACGACTTCTCCGCGCTCAACGTCGCGCTGCCGGCGATCGAGAAGGCGTTCGACACCGACGTGTCGACGGTGCAGTGGGTGATCAACGCGTACGCACTCGTCTTCGGGATGCTGATCGTGACCGGCGGCAGGCTCGCCGACCTTTTCGGCCGCCGGCGCGCCTTCTTCGTCGGGACGGCGATCTTCGTCGCAATGTCGGTGCTCGGCGGCGCCGCTCAGAACGAGTACTGGCTGATCGCGGCGCGGGCGGCGATGGGAGTCGGAGGAGCGCTCATGTGGCCGGCGATCCTCGGAATGACCTTCGCCGCGCTCCCGAAGGAGAAGGCGGGGCTCGCCGGCGGCCTGATCCTCGGGGCGGCGGGCATCGGCCAGGCGATCGGCCCGATTCTGGGAGGCGTCCTCACGCAGTACCTGAGCTGGCGCTGGACGCTCTTCATCAACCTGCCGATCGGTCTCTTCGCCGCATTCGTCACCTGGCGGACGATCCATCAGCCGCCCGTGCAGGAGGAGAAACCGCGCATCGACTACGCCGGAATCGTCACGCTCTCGGTCGGCTTGCTCGCGCTCTTGCTCGCGCTCGACCAGGGTGTCGAGTGGGGCTGGTCGGACTGGAGGATCCTGGTGGCCCTCGGAGTGGCGGTCGTCCTGATCGCGACGTTCCCTTTCGTCGAGCGTCGGATGCGAGAGAGCGCGCTCATACCTCCGGACGTGATTGGCAACCGGCGGTTCGCGGCTGTCTGCTTCGCGATCATGCTCATTTCGTCGACCTTCTTCGCCGCCCTGCTCTACCTGCCGCAGTTCATGCAGAAGATTCTGGAGTACTCGCCGGTGCGCGCCGGAGTCGGGATGCTGCCGCTTCTGCTCGGATTCGCGACCCTGTCGTTCGTCGCCGGGCCGCTCTACAACCGGCTCGGCGCGAAGGTGATCGTCACCGCTGGCGCGCTCGCCATCGCAGTCGGCACGCTGCTCCTCGGGCTGCTCGACGACGAGGCGGGCTACGCCGCGCTGATCCCCGGGATGATCGTGATCGGCATCGGCTTCGGGCTCTTCTACGCCTCGGCGACGACCGCAGGGATCACGTCGCTCGACGAGTCGAGGTCGAGCCTCGCCGGCGGGATCGCGTACATGTTCCAGATCGCCGGAGGTGCTGTCGGCCTCGGGGTCACCACGACGATCTTCACCGCGCTGTCGGAGCGAAAGCTGGACTCACTGGTCGACGGCAAGCTAACGGATGCGCAGAGCGACGCAGCGCACGGGATCCTCGCCGGTACCGACTCCGGACAACAGGTTTTGCACCAGTACCCTGGGATCGGCAGCGAGCTGGTGCAGTTCGTGCGTGAGGCGTTCGTGACGGGCTTCGACTGGGCTTTCCGCGTCGACTCGGCGCTCGCGTTCGTTGCGGTGGCGGTCGCCGCGCTCTTTGTCGGAAGTCGGCTGGAGCGCTGGCCCCACGTCGCGCATTTGACCCGCTACGCCGCGGTGGCCGGTGCAATCGAGAGCCGGGTCAGGCGCCACGGATCAACCCATCAGACTTGAACCGTGCGCCGCGGGCGCCAAAATCCTCGCGCGACAGGGTCGCCACCAGGCGAAGGCTCGCCTTGGAGTAGTCGAGGCGCGGTAGGCCCGGGTCGACGAGCCGGACCGGGACCCAGCGGCCCTTGACGAACGTGCCGTCGGGCTCGAGCGTGACGCGAAAGATCCCGCTCAGGCTGAGTGTGCCGCCGAGCCCAAAGTTGTGGTACCCGGCGAAGTTGCCGGTCGAGTACGCGATCAGCCGGTGGCGGAACCACTCGACGCCCCTGATCACGTGCGGGCCGGACCCGACCACGAGGTCGGCGCCGGCGGCGATCATCGCGTGTGTGAACCGGCGCGAGTCGCCGCGGTTCTCTCCGAGGAAGTACTCGGTTCCGTGCGGGACGTGGATCGCATCCGATCCTTCTGCTCCGGCGTGGATGGCGACCACGACGAGGTCCGCGAGCTTTGTCGCCTTCCTGACCAGGCGCTGCGCGCTCGCGATGTCGTCGAGTCTCGCCGACCACGGATAGGGCGCGAACCCGACGAACGCGACGCGAACACCCCTGCGGGTCAGGACCGTTATCTGGGCGGGTCCACCCGTCCAGCGGACATGGGCGCGCTTGAGCGCCTTGTGCGTCTGCGCCAGTCCTGACGGGCCGAAGTCATATGCGTGGTTGTTGGCGAGGTTCATGACGTCGAAGCCGGCGGCGGTCAGGTTCCGGGCGAAGGAGGGCGGCGCCTGGAAGGCGAAGCAGTTGGACGAGCCGGAGCCGCACTTCGAGGTCCCTCCGACCGAGAAAGTCTCCTCGAGATTCCCGAAGGTGAGGTCGGCGAGCAGCAGGCTGCGCCGCACGCCGTCGAGGGAGTCGCGTCCGCCGTTCGGCGGAGTGCCGTACGACGAGGCCAGCACGGTGTCGCCGACCCACTGGATCGTGATCGGTGTCGTCGGCAGGAGCCGCTGTGCCTTCTGTGCAGGCCGCTGGTGCGCAACCGCCGGCTTCGCCGAGCTCCCGCCGACGTTCGTCCAGACGAGTGCCCCGACTCCGGCGAGGAGCACCGTCATTACGACGACCGCGACGCGCCGACGCCGTCTCACCTGGGCGCGTCGCTGCTCGCGCCGCTCAGTCTGGCTCTCGTCCACGCGCCAATCGTAATTCGGTCTCTACGCCTTTACGGCCTCCTTGGCTGCGTCCTCGGCCGCGGCCTTGACGCCCTCGCCCAGTGTCGGAAACGCGTGGTGGGCGTGC
>Ga0075428_100009932_pt1 | contig 10572 bp, 9 predicted proteins | sample RhiMetdeltSRZDD2_FD_75291 | JGI IMG/M metagenome (GOLD analysis project Ga0075428, IMG submission 75291) | Populus rhizosphere microbial communities from Tennessee, USA - Rhizosphere MetaG P. deltoides SRZDD2 | ecosystem: Host-associated > Plants > Roots > Rhizosphere > Soil | place: USA... | reverse complement strand
TCGACTTGGCGATCGATGCGCTGACCTCCAAGAACGTTCGCGATGCCGCAGACGTCCTTTGAGAAAGCCATTAGATTGGCCTCGATACATGGTCGTGCGCCGTCTGAGGAATGGCGAACTGGCGTACTATTGGACGCCGCGACGCAAAGATCTCCGCGGCGGCTTCACGATCCCGGGTGAGGCACTCGGTTGCAGCTATGGTGATGCGATCGAGCGGGCGGGCACGCTCAATTTGCATCTCGATGCGTGGCGGCGTGGTCGAGTAGAAGCGAAGGATCCCGATGCTGGGCACAAGTTCGGCACGGTTGCCTGGCTCTTTGAGCGTTATCGCCGTTCCTCGGCATTTGACCGAGTAAGCGCGCGGAGTCGACCTGAGTACTTGCGGGCGTTGAAGCGTATCGAGGATTTGCCCACGAAGACGGGTGGTCAGGTTGGCAATTTACTTGCTTCCTCAATCTCTGCCCGAGCCGCGGACAAGATCTACGCCGCCTTGCAGAACGGGCCACGTGGCAAGCGCGTGCGTCAGGCAAATCTGTCGATCGATATAGGGCGACGGGCTTGGAAAATCGTACGACGGCTTTATCCGAATGTTGTGGGAACTGAGAACCCGTTCGAGGGCGTGTTAAAAATTGCGGGCAGCAAGACCAAGGTCGCCGCCACACGTGCAGAAGCGTATGCTCTCGCTGAGACCCTGAAAGCGATTGGAGAGCCGCACCTGGGAGCCGCGGCGCTTATTTGCTTCGAGTGGCTGCAGCGTCCAGAGAACGTACTAACCGGCAAGATCACGTGGGGCGACTATCGGTCGGGCGATCATCCAAACCAGGTCCGCATACTCCATCACAAGACGGGAGAGGTAGTGGTTCAGCCGCTTGAGGACGGCGGCCGGAAGCTGTTTCCCGAACTTGAAAAGTACTTGGCTGAGCTGCCGCGCTTGGGCGTTGCGATGGTTGTGACCAAGGGTTCGCGAGGTCCCTCTCGGCCTTACGCCATGGTCTATGCGCAAGCGAAGGTGCGCGAAGCTCGCGAACAGGCCGGTCTTGGATCGCACGTGACGCTGGATGCATGTCGTCACGGGGGAATGACGGAACTCGGTGACGCCGAACTCGCGGAGCAAGGTGTAATGGCGCTGTCAGGACACAAGACACCTCGAGCAGCGAGGCTCTACGTCAAGCGCACGGAGCATCAGCGCGTCAGGGCGGCCGCGAAGCGTCGCAACTTCGTCGAAGCGAACGAAACGACGACGAGAGTCGAAATGGAGGGGGGCGCCGAGAGTCGAAACGGAACAAAACGATCGAACAAAACCGTTTGACATCAGTGGCGGTCCCTACGGGAGTCGAACCCGTCTTTTCAGATTGAAAATCTGACGTCCTAACCGATAGACGAAGGGACCAGCCAAGGCCGGCGCTTGCCGCTGTGCTGGGCCGATATAGTGGGGTTTGCCGGGGGTGGCAAGCAACCCGGTCCGCCGCCCCGGCGAGGCATATGTGCACAAGGACACGGTGCACACGCCCCGGCTTGTCCGGCCACGGTGCGATGGCTAACGTCCGGCGACGGCCGGCCGGCCGCGGGCTTTACGGGAGACGGGCAGATGGCAGGCAACCTCACCATGGCGGAGCTGAAGAGCGCGATCGCCGCCGGCACCATCGATACCGTGCTGGTGGCCATGGTTGACATGCAGGGCCGGCTGATCGGCAAGCGCTTCCAGGCGGAATTTTTCGCAGACAGCGCCCACAAGGAGACGCATGGCTGCGACTACCTACTGGCCAACGATATCGATATGGAGCCGGTGCCCGGCTATCAGGCAGCGAGCTGGGAGAAGGGCTACGGCGACTTCATCATGCAGCCGGACCTCGCCACCCTGCGGCGCATCCCCTGGCTGGAAGGCACCGCGCTCGTGATTGCCGACGTGCTCGACCACCATCATCACGACCTGCCGCACAGCCCGCGGGCGATGCTGAAGAAGCAGCTGGCGCGCCTATCGGCCATGAAGATGCGCGCCTTCTGCGCTTCCGAGCTCGAGTTCTACCTGTTCGACGAGAGCTACGAGAGCGCGGCGGCCAAGCGCTTCCACAGCCTGAAGACGGCCGGGACCTACATCGAGGATTACCACATCCTGCAGACCACCAAGGAGGAGGGCGTGATGCGCGCCATCCGCAAGGGTCTGCAGGCGGCCGGCATTCCGGTCGAGAACTCCAAGGGAGAGTGGGGGCCGGGCCAGGAGGAGATCAACGTCAGCTATGCCGATGCGTTGGAGATGGCCGACCGCCACGTCATCTTGAAGAACGCCATCAAGGAGATCGCGCACCTGCAGGGCAAGTCGGTCACTTTCATGTCGAAGTGGCGCTACGACCTCGCCGGCTCCTCCTCGCACGTGCATCTGTCTCTGTGGGACGAGAAGGGCGACAAGCCACTATTCTACGATGCCAAGGCCGAGTTCGGCATGTCCAACCTGATGCGCTCGTTCGTGGCCGGGCAGATCAAGTACGCGCCCGACATCACCTGGCTGCTGGCGCCCTACATCAACTCCTATAAGCGCTTCCAGGTCGGCACCTTCGCGCCGACCAAGACGGTGTGGAGCCGCGACAACCGCACGGCCGGCTTCCGCCTGTGTGGCGAGGGCGGCAAGGGCATCCGCATCGAATGCCGCATCGGCGGCGCCGACCTGAACCCCTATCTTGCTTTCTCCGGGCTGATCGCAGCCGGGCTCGCCGGTATCGAGGAGAAACTGGCCCTGGAGCCGCCGTTCTCGGGCGATGCCTATGTCGGCGGGGCGCTGCCGGAGGTGCCGAAGACGCTGCGCGAGGCAACCGATCGGATGGCAGGGTCGGAATTCCTGCGCGGCGCGCTCGGATCCGAGGTGGTCGACCACTACGTGCACACAGCGCGCTGGGAGCAGTTCGAGTACGACCGGCGCATCACGGACTGGGAGCTGATGCGCGGGTTCGAACGGTATTGAGGGGATGAGCGTGAGCGAGATCGTATGCATTTCCCCCGTCGACGGGCGCCAGGTGGCGCGCCGGGCGACAGCTCAACCGGCTGCCATCGAGAAGGCGCTGCAGGCAGGGCGGGCGGCACAGCGCGAATGGGTGCGCGTGCCGCTTGGCGAGCGCACCGCCGCGATGCTGCGCTTCCTGGAGGCGATGCGGGCGCAGAACGAGGATGTGACGCGCGAGCTTGCCTTGCAGATGGGGCGACCCGTGCGCTACGGCGGCGAGTTCCGTTCCTTTGAGGAGCGGGTGCAATACATGGTCGAGATCGCGGCCGAGGCGCTGGCGCCCATAGCGCCGGCCGCCAAGGATGGCTTCTCGCGCTACATCCGCCGCGACCCGCTGGGGCTAATCCTCACCATCGCGCCTTGGAACTATCCGTACCTGACAGCCGTCAACACCGTGGTGCCGGGGCTGATCGCTGGCAATGCGGTGATCCTGAAGGCAGCGAGCCAGACCATCCTGACCGGCGAGCGCTTCCAGACAGCGATGGACAAGGCCGGCCTACCCAAGGGTTTGTTCCAACACCTCGTGCTGGGTCACGACGACACGGCCAAGATGTTGGCCGGTGGGCATGTCGACCACGTGAGTTTCACGGGCTCCGTCGCCGGCGGTCGGGCGGTCGAGCGGGCCGCTGCCGGCACGTTCACCTCGATCGGGCTGGAGCTCGGCGGCAAGGACCCTGCCTACGTGCGCGCCGACGCCGACGTTGCTCACGCGGTCGAGAACCTCGTCGACGGCGCGTTCTTCAATTCCGGGCAGAGCTGTTGCGGCATCGAGCGTATCTATGTGCACGAGCAGGTCTGGGACCCGTTCGTCGAGGGGTTCGCGGCGCTGACGCGCCAGTATGTGCTGGGCGATCCCCTCGAGCAGGCTTCCACGCTCGGACCAATGGCGGCGACGCGTTTTGCCGAAGTGGTGCGGCGCCAGACCGCGCAGGCATTGGCCAAAGGCGCCAAGGCGCATATCGATCCGGCGGCCTTCGCACGCAACCGCGATGGTACGCCGTGGCTGGCGCCGCAGGTGTTGACGAGGGTCGACCACAGCATGGACGTGATGATGGAGGAGAGCTTCGGGCCCGTGGTCGGCCTGATGAAGGTGGCCGGCGACGATGAGGCGCTGCGCCTTATGAACGATTCGCCGTACGGGCTGACGGCCTCGGTATGGACGCGCGACCAGACAGCTGCCGAGCGCATCGGCGGCGGCATCGAGACCGGAACCGTCTATATGAACCGCTGCGATTATCTCGACCCTGGCCTTGCCTGGACCGGCGTCAAGAATACCGGCCGCGGCGCCTCGCTGTCGTGCATCGGCTACGCGATGCTGAGCCGCCCCAAGAGCTTCCACCTGCGGAAAGTGTGATCACGATGAAGCTGCATGCGAACTGGAATTATCCGACCTCGGTGCGCATCGGTGCGGGCCGGCTGCAGGAGCTGGGCGAGGCAGCAGCTGTTGCCGGCATCGCGCGGCCGCTGATCGTCACCGACCGGGGGCTCGTGAAGCTGCCGATGATCGAGGCTGCCAGTCATATTCTGGTGGCGGCCAAGCGGCCGACGCAGGTGTTCTGCGACGTGAAACCCAATCCGGGCGCGGCCACCATCGAAGCCGGCCTGGCGGCCCTCAAGAGCGGGAAACACGACGGCGTCATCGCCATCGGCGGCGGCTCGGCGCTGGATGCCGGCAAGGTGATCGCCTTCATGGCCGGGCAGACGCGGCCGATATGGGATTTCGAGGACATCGGCGACTGGTGGACGCGGGCTGACCCCAAGGCCATCCTGCCAATCGTCGCCGTGCCGACCACGGCAGGCACCGGCTCCGAGGTGGGCCGCGCCGGCGTCATCACCGACGAGACAACGCACACCAAGAAGGTGATCTTCCATCCGCTGATGATGCCGAAGGTGACGATCTGCGATCCGGAGCTGACGGTCGGCATGCCGCCGATGATCACGGCCGGCACGGGCATGGACGCGCTGGCCCACTGCCTGGAGGCCTATTGCGGTCCGTTCTATCACCCGCTCGCCGATGGCATCGCCGTCGAGGGCATGCGGCTGGTCAAGGACAACCTGCTGAAGGCTTACCGCAACGCGTCGGACATCGAGGCGCGCACGCACATGATGTCGGCGGCTGCCATGGGCGCCACCGCCTTCCAGAAGGCGCTTGGCGCCATCCACTCGCTGTCGCATCCGGTGGGCTCGCTCTATGACACGCATCACGGGCTGACCAATGCGGTGTTCATGCCGTACGTGCTGGTGTTCAACCGAGGTGCGATCGAGAGCAAGATCGAGCGGCTTGCGGCCTACTTGGGCCTGGAGCCAAGCTTCGACGCGTTCCTGGCCTGGGTGCTCAAGTTGCGCGAAGACCTGCAGGTGCCGCATACGCTGGTGGGTCTCGGTGTCGACGACGCGAAGTTCGCCCTGATGAGCGAGATGGCGCCCAAAGACCCGACGGCGGGCGGCAATCCGGTGCCGTTCGACCAGCAGGCGGCCTTGCAGCTCTATCGCAACAGTCTGGACGGCCGGCTCGCCTGAGGCAGCGGGTGCCCTAAATCAATGCAGAGTTCCGCGCTGTTACCTCGGGGGCTGACGAGCCGGGCCGGCTCGGCTATGGCTGGAGGCAACCTCAGGGCTGGAGAGCCTCCATGCAGCACTTTCCCGAACACCTTGCCGACCGCTTCCGCCGGTTCAAGTTCCGCCATTTCGCGCCCAATCAGGACCACTACGAGAAGCTGGCGGCCGAAGGGCAGACGCCCGACGTCATGATCGTGTCCTGCTGCGACAGCCGGGTCGATCCGGAGACCATCTTCTCGGCCATGCCGGGCGAGCTGTTCGTGGTGCGCAATGTGGCCAATCTGGTGCCGCCGTTCGAGACGCAGGGCAAATATCACGGCGTGTCGGCGGCGCTCGAGTTCGCGGCGCTCAACCTGCGCGTCAAGCACATCGTGGTGATGGGCCACTCGGGCTGCGGCGGCGTGCGCGCCTGCCTCGATCACGAGGCGCTGCGGCAGACCGAGGCGGCGTTCGTCACCAACTGGGTGTCGATGCTGGATGGGGCGCGTGATCGGGTGCTGGCGGCCAATCCAAACGGCACGCCTGCGGAGTTGCGTCGCGCGCTGGAGCGTGAGGCGATCAAGACCTCGCTCGACAACTTGCGCACGTTTCCTTGTATCCAGGCGCTGGAGGGCAAGGGCCGCATCAGGCTGCACGGCACCTACTTCGACATCGCCGAAGGCACGCTGTCCGTGCTCGATCAAGCGACGGCGACGCTGGTGGCGCTGTAGGCGATCCACCGCCGAACGGCCGCAGCCGCCGGCGATGGGTCGGTCCGCCGTCTAACGACCTACTGCTTGCGGGCGTAGTGGAAGGCCGGCATGGCCTTGATCAATTCCTTGGTGGCGCCGGGAAGGACGATCTTGTCGCCAGTCATCTGGAACTGGCCGGCCGGGATAGCCACGTCGTGCGAGCCGATGCCGAGGAAGCCACCGGCGCTGACGATGGCATAGGACTCCTTGCGGGCGGGCGAGATGATGATGTCCTCGATCTTGCCGACCTGTTCGTTTTTGTCGTTGTAGACGTGCTTGCCGAGCAGCTTCTTGTCCACGCTCCAACCCTTGATGACGTCGTCGATCTCGACGACGCCCACACCGAGGGTTGTCCGGCCCGCCGTCTGCGCGTTGACGCTCGCCGGTGCAGACATCAACAGCAGCGCCGTCAAGCCCGAGTAGAGAGCGTATCGCATGTGCACCTCCTGTGAATTTTTGGGAGTTCTGCCGCTGAGCAGCGGGCGGGAGGGCGGAGGCTAGGATTGTCGGTGCACCCGGCCCATCAGGCAAAGCCCTGAATTGGTCTGATGAGAGGCCGTAGCGGGCCAGGGACTGCGCCACCCAGGCGCGAGGCCGGCGCAGAGCCTATGCGGCGTCGTGAAAAATAATGCCGAGCGTATGCCGCTGGCCGCTACGCACGCGGCTCACTGCGTGGCGCAGGTTGACGCGATAGGTGCCGCGCGCACCCGCCATCGGCCGGTGGTGTACGGCAAAGGCGACACCATCGCCTTGCCGCAACGATACAACCTCGGCCCTGGATTGCATGCGCGGCCGCTGCTCGGTCAGGACGAACTCGCCGCCCGTAAAGTCCCGTTCGGGCTGCGAGAGCAGGATTGCCACCTGCAGGGGAAACGACAGGTCGCCGTACAGATCCTGGTGCAGGCAATTGTAGTCGCCCTCCACATACTGCAGAAGGAGCGGCGTCGGCCGCTGCTGTCCGGCGCTGTGACACAGCTCGAGGAACCGGCTGTGTGTTTTCGGATAGCGCAGGTTGGCTCCCAGGCGCTCGTTCCAGGCATCGGCAATCGGCGCCAGGCGTGCATAGAGCGCCGTTCGTAGGGCCCCAACCAAAGCGGGCAGGGGATAGCGGAAGTAGCGATACTCGCCCTTCCCGAAGCCGTGCCGCGCCATGACGATATGGCTGCGGAAATGCTCCTCGTGCGGGTAGAGCGCCGCGATAGCGCGGCACTCGTCCGGTGTGAGGAGCTGCGGCAGGAGCGCTGCGCCGAAGCGATCAAGCTCGCCGGCCAGGCTGCTCCACGCGTAGGCTGCGACGCGGGCCTCGGCCGATTTGCTCGTGTCGGGGGCCACGGCAATTCTGGTCTGCGCAGTCATGGCGGGCGCTCCATGTCGAACCTGTTGGGCTAATCCCTACAGGCGCGCGCCGACGATCGCGACCCGCTTCTTGTTCGCGACCAGCGGCAATGGATGCGGGCGTAGTGCCTACCTGGCGTCGGTCCAGCTTTCCGAGAAGGCCAGCGCGCTGGTGCTGAACGGTCTGCCCTCACGCTCGCGCTTCCAGGGCTTGCCGATGGCATCGACGCCGTTGCGCGTCAGGCGCGCTCCGAGGGCCGGAATCAACACCGTGCATACGCCGTAGCGGCGGCCTCCCGAATTGGGCTGGGTGTGGATCAGCAGCGGATCGCCGATGTCGTGCCAGGTGAGGCTGAGGTCCTCGCCGCGCGCCGTCGCCCGCTCGGTCCAGAAGTAGCGTGGATCGCCGGATTTGCTGAACTCGGCATCGGTCACTGGAATGGTGGTATCCGACAGCTCGGCGTTGAGCATGCCCTGCACGGTCATCTGCAACCAGCGCGCCATGGCGATGTTGTCGGAATAGATGCGCCAGCGGTTCTCGGTGAGCTCGCTCTTGAGATAGAGCACGTGGCCTGGTCCGGCCGGCGAGAAAATGATGCGCCAGTAGCTGGCGTTGGTCGTGTAGTTGTCGCTGTCGGTAGGGGCGAGCCTGATGAAGGGATTTTCGCCGGTGACGATTACCGAATTGGGATCTGCCGTGCTCATTGTTGTTGGCCTCCTTGCGCCGTCGCCAACGTGGCACCTGGCGACCAGGACGGCAACCGGGAAGCGGCGAGCTCGGCGATCTTCATGCCGGCAAGATTGCAACTGCTAGGATCGCACCCAGCCGTTGCCGGTCAGGTGCTCCTGCGGCTGGAACCGCTTCTTGTAGCTCATCTTAGGCGAGCCCTGGATCCAGTAGCCGAGATAGAGATAGGGAATGCCGAGCCGGCGCGCGTAGGCGATGTGCTCCAGGATCATGTAGGTGCCGAGCCCGCGGCGGGCTGCTTCAGGCTCGTAGAAGCTGTAGACCATCGAGATGCCGTCGGACAGGCGATCGCACAATGCAACGCCGAGCAGCGGTCGCTTGTCGGCATCGTCCTTCGCCTTGGGATCGGGCTTCAGGCGATACTCGGTGACGAACGTGTCGATGATGCTGTCCTCCACCATCATGGCGTAGTCGAGCACCGTCATGTCGGCCATGCCGCCGTCGGCGTGGCGCGCATCGATGTAGTCGCGGAACAGAGAATACTGCTCGGACGTCGGCGTCGCCTGCAGGCGGCGCGCGACCACGTCGCGATTAAGGTCGAGCACGCGGCGGAAGGAGCGCCTTGGCTCGAACTCGTTGACCAGCACGCGCACCGATACACACGCCTGGCAGCCCTCGCAGTAGGGCATGTAGGCGATGTTCTGGCTGCGCCGGAAGCCGCCCTTCAATAGATTGTCGACCAGGGCCGGCGGCTTGTCGTGCGTGAGGTGGGTGAAGAGCTTGCGCTCGAGGCGACCCGCCAAATAGGGGCAGGGTTGCGGCGCCGTGACGTAAAACTCGGGGAAGTGTTTTTGTTGCTCACTCATACCTAACTCGCCTCGGCGTCAGCGGCGTCGATGATATGTGACGAGCCAGCCCGCAATCAAGTGTGCGCATTGTTGCATCTGCGGGACTATGCAACACAGGTGTGCAGCGCATGTTGAGCGTTGTGCGTTGCAGTGTCTCGCCATTAAGCACGATCTCGCTGGCGCGCTGCATCGCGGCGGCATTCCCGCTGCGGATATCGTTCACCGCACGGCATCATAGCCGTCATTGTGTGCTCTGCCGGGACAGGCTGAAAGTGATGCGATACCCGACGTGCAAAATTCTGTTGATCTGCGCATTGCTGCAGGCATTGGCGGCCGTTGACGTGAAGGCGGCAGGCTGCCACGGCGTGCTGGTGCGGGCCGCGGCCACCACCCAGTGCCGCAAACCTGGTGACAGCTTCAAGGACTGTCCCGCCTGTCCGGAGATGATGGTGGTTGCGGCCGGCAGCTTCGCGATGGGCTCCGCGGCCAGCAGCGATGAAACGCCGGTCCACAACGTCACGCTGGCGCGGCCATTGGCGATCGGCAAGTTCGAGGTGACGTTTGCTGAGTGGGATACCTGTGTCGCCGACGGCGCATGCAAGCATGTGCCGGACGATCAGGGCTTCGGGCGACTGAGCCGACCGGTCATCGACGTATCGTGGAACGACGTGACGAGCACGTATTTGCCGTGGCTGTCGCGCAAGGCGGGGCGCAGCTACCGTCTGTTGAGCGAGGCCGAATGGGAATACGCCGCGCGTGCCGGCAGCCGTGCCGTCTATGCCTGGGGAGACGAGATCGGAGTCGGTCGTGCCAACTGCGATCGCTGCGGCAGCGCCTGGGACAACCGGCAGACGGCGCCGGTCGGCTCGTTCGCCGCCAACGCGTTCGGTTTGCACGATCTGCACGGCAACGTCTGGGAGTGGACGCTGGACTGCTACCAGAACAGCTATGTCGGGGCGCCCAAGAGTGGGGCGGCGCGGCAACGCCCCAACTGTCCCACCCGCGTCGTGCGTGGTGGCGGCTGGAGCGATCGTGCGCGCTATCTGCGCTCGGCCGTGCGCTACGGCGATCCGCCGGGCTATCGCGGCAACTACGTCGGGTTCCGCGTGGCGCGCGATTAGCGAGCGCGGGTTGCGCTCATTGGCTGCCTTACCCGGCACGCACACACAGTGCCAAGCTGCCATCGCGCTGAGAAGGCAACACATTGAGCACGCAATGCAGCGACGCAACCGTGGAGCTGCCCCGCGCGAACGCGCAAAGGCGACGGCATTGCCTGCAGCGGTCACTTTCCAAGCTGCAGTCGTGCTGATGCTGTGCCATGGCTTGCCGGCGCTGACGGCTGATGCCTGGGCCGCACCTCTGGAGCGCGTGGAGTTTGAGAGCGCCTCGCAACGGCTTGTTTCGGGCAAACGCATC
>Ga0075428_100009929_pt1 | contig 10573 bp, 7 predicted proteins | sample RhiMetdeltSRZDD2_FD_75291 | JGI IMG/M metagenome (GOLD analysis project Ga0075428, IMG submission 75291) | Populus rhizosphere microbial communities from Tennessee, USA - Rhizosphere MetaG P. deltoides SRZDD2 | ecosystem: Host-associated > Plants > Roots > Rhizosphere > Soil | place: USA... | reverse complement strand
CGAGACCAGCAGCACCGCCCGCTCGCGGAACTCGTACGTGCGGCCGAACGGCTCGCGCACGATCCGGTCGGCGGCCGTGCGCACCAGCGCGTCGATATAGCGCTCCATGTTCCCGTACGAGGTGTGGAACGTTCCGGGCTCGTAGCCCAGCACGTCGGCCGGACGCGGAATGCCCTGCCGGTAGGGGCCGCGGTCGTAGAAGTCGAACCGGGCGGGTGCGGCGAGGGTGGCGGGCGGGGCGAGGGCGAAAGCGAGCAGGATCGCCGGGACGTGGCGTCTGAGCCAGGCGGCGGGATGGCGCACGGGCGGGTCTCCGGGGGCGGCGGGCGGAGTGCGGGAAGGCGTGGCGCGCAGTCTATCCGAAACGCGTGGTCCCCCCCATGCGTTGCGCACGCCAGGGAGCCGGCGCGCTTCGCGGCTCAGAAGTCGAATGCCAGCCCGACCGACCCCTCGTGGTGGTTGCTCCACCACGTGTTCTTGCCGGGCGTGTCGTCGTCGCTGTTCCGCGCGATCACCTGGCCGATGTGACCGAACAGCCCCGAACGGCCAGTGAGCCGGGCGTACAGGCCCATGCGTCCATTGAACCCGATCTGAGTCACGTCGGCCCACGTACCGTCCACGCCGAGGCCGAAGCCGGCATACTCGGCATGGCCCTTCCAGAACAGCAGTCCGGGACCCGCATAGACCGCCACGTCGTCGTTGATGAAGGCGTAGCGATCCCCCCCGATCCGAACGTTGAACGAGCGGCTCGCGAACTTCTCTTCGGTCCCGGCGAGCGCCGGGGCCGGGTAGCTCGCGGAGTACTCGAACCGCCGGCGGCCGAAGGCGTACCCACCGGAAAACGCCACGGTCCAGGCGTCGCTCAGAAAACGGCTGTAGGCCACATGCACGCCCAGCTCCGGGCTCTCGGTCACGACCGCGTGCCCCAAGGCCGGTCCCACCAGCTGGGCGACGTTGCCGTTCAGTCCGATCCAGACGACGGAGTTCCCTCGCACCAGCCTCGCGGCCTCGGCGCGTGAGGCCGACGTGCACAAACCGAGGGCAAGGAACAAGATCACGGCACCGCGCATGTGCGACTCCTTTTTGGGCGTGTGGGAGGACGGCGAAGCTGTGAGCGTAAGAGCGGGAGGTGGCGCGGGAGCGCGCGCGGGGGCCGACTGCCCCGCGCGCGCTCCCTCGCCACGCTCAGGACTACGGTCCGCCGGCTCGCACCCCGGGCTCGGCGGCCTTCACCTTGTCCCAATCGCCGGCTTGCACGAACGAGATCTTTGCCGGGTCGATGTGCGCCCGCATGGCTCGGAGGATCTGGTCGCTGGTCAGCGCCTGGACGTTCTTCTCCAGGGTCGCGTCCCATGCCAGCGTGCGACTGTAGTACTCGCGCAGCGAAAGCGTGCGCGCCAGCTCGCGGTCGGTTGCCCGTGAGACGTTGCGGCCCTGAAGCCATCCCTTCTTGGCGTCCGCGATCTCCTCGGGCGTGAACCCCTTGTCGAGGATCCTGGCCACCTCCTCTTGATAGGCGGCCACCAGCTTCTCGCGGTTCTGGGGTGCGTAGATCGCGTACCCTCCGAATTCACCGTTCTGATCGAAGGGATTGGCGAAGAAGCTCGAGCCCACCCCGTAGGAGAGACCCTCCTTCTGGCGCAGGCGCGCCGCCAGGCGGGAGTTCAGGAAACCGCCGCCGGTCATGTAGTTGCCCAGCACCATGGCCGGATAATCGGCATGGTCGTCCCGCATCGGGATGCGGACACTCGAGGCGAACACCGCGCTCTCCTTGTCCGGAGCCTTGATCATCTCCCGGACGATGGGCCGTTCCTGGTATTGAGTCGCGAGGCGTTTGAACGGCTGGCGGCTCTTCCAGCTCCCGAACAGCTCCTGCACCAAGGCCTTGACCTCGCCGGGCTCGAAGTCGCCAACCACCGCGATCTCCCCGGCGGAGGCACCGTAGAAGTCCTGGTGGAACGCACGCACGTCGGCGAGCTTCACCGCCTTGACCAGGGCGCTCTTCTCCTCGGGGTCGGTCACATAGCGCGGGTCGCTCTTGGGCCACGGGTAGAGGTGCTTGTTCAGGGCGGTGAACGCCTTCTGCTGTGGGTCGCTCTTCGAGCTCTCGAGCTGGGTCAGCGTCTCCTGACGCAACAGCTCGAGCTCGGACTCGTGGAACGACGGCTGGCGCAGCACGTCGGCCGCCAGGCGCAACGAAGGGGCGAGATTCTCGCGCGTCGTCTCGAGGCTCACCGTGGCCGATGTGGCGCCGCCGAAGACGCCGAGCTGGGCCTTGAGCCGGTCCGATTCGTCGCTGATCTGCTGGCGTGTCTTCGTCGTCGTCCCCCGCATCAGCAAGCCCCCGGCGAGCTCGGCCGCGGTGGTGCGCCCCTGCAGCGACGCCTCGTCGCCCAGGCGGAGGGACAGGCTCACGTTGACCATCGCGCCCCGCGTCTTCTTGGGCAGCATCACGAGCTTGAGGCCGGGCTCGATCGGCGCACGGATCAGGCGCGCCTCGATCGCCGCCGGCGCCGGGTCGAAGTCCTCGCCCTGCGCCATGGCCTGGCGGCCCTTGTAGTCCTTGACCGCGGCCATCACGTCCGGCGTCTCGGAGACCGGGACCCGGGCGGGTGTCTGGGTCGGTAGGTACATCCCCACAGTCTGGTTCTCGCGCTTGAGGTAGGTCTGCGCCACGCGCAGCACGTCGTCGGGCTTGACGACCTCGATCCGGTCGCGGTGCAGGAATATCAGCCGCCAGTCCCCCATCGCGGCCCACTCGGAGAGCTGGATCGCCGCCCATTCCGAGTTGCGCATGGTCGTCTCCCAGTTCTTGAGCAGGCTCTCGCGCGCACGCCGGACCTCATCGGCGGTGGGGGGCTGCGTGGCCGCTTCCCCGGTGACGCGCAACAGGATTTCACGAGCGTCGTCGAGCGACTTGTCGCTACGCACCTGGGCACCCAGCATCAAGGCCCCTGGATCGTGGAGTTGCCAGGGGTAGCCGAACACCGAGGAGGCCTTCTGCGTCTCGACCAGGGCCTTGTGCAGCCGGCCCGAGGGCGTGTCCGACAGGATGAACGACAGGATGCTGACCGCGGCGAAATCGGGATGCGAGCCGGCAGGAACGTGATAGGTAGCGCCCACCACCTGCACGTCTCCGACCCGCCGCAGGGTCACGGTGCGCTCACCATCCTGAGCGGGCTCGACCGTCCAGGTCGAGGGCAGCTTGCGGGCGGGCTTCGGGATCGGGCCGAAGAGCTTCTGGATCCTGCCCAGCGTCCGCGCCTCGTCGAACTTGCCCGCCACCACGAGGATCGCGTTGTCGGGCTGGTACCAGGTGCGGTAGAAGGCCTTGAGGTTCTCGACCGGCACCCGCTCGATGTCTTCGCGCGAGCCGATGGTGGACTTGCCGTAGTTGTGCCACAGGTAGGCGGTCGACATCATCCGCTGCATCAGCACGTTCTGCGGGTAGTTCTCGCCCATTTCGAATTCGTTGCGCACTACGCTGAACTCGGACTCGAGGTCCTTCTTCGCGATGAACGAGTTCACCATCCGGTCGGCCTCGAGATCGAGCGCCCAATCCAGATTCTCGTCGCTGGCGGAGAAGGTCTCGAAGTAGTTGGTGCGGTCGTACCAGGTGGTGCCGTTCGGGCGCGACCCGTGGCTGGTGAGCTCCTGAGGGACGTCCTTGTGCCGCGGGCTGCCCTTGAACACCATGTGCTCGAGCAGATGCGCCATCCCGGTCTCGCCATACCCCTCGTGCCGGGAGCCGACGAGATACGTGATGTTGACGGTCGTCGTCTGCTTGGAGGGATCGGGGAAGAGCAGGATCCGCAAGCCATTGGCCAGGCGGTACTCGGTGATGCCCTCGACCGAGGCGGTCTGCGTCACCCCGGCGGGGAGCGTGGTCGCGGCCGGGGCGGCGCCGAGCGTGGTCCACGCTGCCGGCGCCGATGCCGCCAGGACGAGGAGGGAGGAAACGGTGATCGAGCGGTAGAGTCTCGCGCGCATGAGAGCACCTCACGAGGGGAGGAAGTGGGTGTCGGGCCGGGCCGTCGGCCGAGAGGCGCAGGGTACGCCCGCCCGCGCGTGCCGCAATCGTTTTTCGACCAGCGCGGGGAACCCCCGGGCCCACCGGGGCCGGCGGGCTAGGCGGGATCGATCGTATAGCTGGCCAGCACCACGGTGACGTTGTCGGGTGCTCCCCGCTCGAGGGCGAGATCCACCAGCGATCGGCAGCCGTCCTCGACCGAGCGACTTCGCCGGATCACACCGCCCATGTCATTCTCGTCCAGCAGGTTGGAGAGCCCGTCGGTGCAGAGAAGGACGCGGTCGCCATGGGCGAGCTCGACGCGATGCAAGTCGGCCTCCGGCTCCTCGTCGTTTCCACCGATCGCCTGGGTCAGGACGTGCTGGAACCGCGTCACCCCGGCGTCCCCGGGGGCCATGAGACCCAGGTCCACGTAGCGCTGCGCCAGCGTGTGATCGCGCGTCATCTTCTCGACGTGATCGTCGCGGAACAGGTACGCGCGCGAGTCACCGACGTGGGTTACGAACAGGTCGGCCCCGACCGAATAGGCGCTGGTCAACGTGGTCCCCATGCCCTGCAGCGCCCGATCCTCAGCCGCCCGCTCGACCACCGCGGCGTGCATGCGGGCGAAGAACTCGCGGGCGAGCTCCCAGAGCTCGCGGATTTCCTGCTCTCGCGTGGCCGGGTCGTCGAGTTTGAGGATCCACTTGGGGGAATTCAGGATCTTCGTGACCGTCGCCGCGATCGCGGTGTGACTGGCCACTTCGCCCGCGGCGTGGCCCCCCATGCCGTCGGCCACGATCATGAGGTAGGCGGACTCTTCGGCGCGCGGCACCAGCGTCTCGGGGAGGTTGGAAGCCAGTGGCTCGAGGTAGCGCCCGATCCGGCTGACGAAATAGGCGTCCTCGTTGCGGTCACGCACCCTGCCGACGTCGGTGAGCGCGGCGACCTCGACCCGCACGCGGGACGGAGCGATGAGGGCCTTCCGGTGCGACGCGGGAGGGTCATCCCCACCGGCGTCGTCGCGGCGTGGAGAAGCGGGCATGGTCACGACTGCAGCACCCGCAGATAGGCCCGCCACGGCCCGGCCGCCGCGGCATAGCGCTTGCCCATCACGCGCGCGAGCTGCATCAGATGATCGAGGTCGTGCGCCACCCAGGTGGCGATGAGCTGGGCGAGCGTGACGGTGCCGAACTCCGGATGCTCGCCGGTGAGGGCGAGCTGAGCGGGGGTGAGGGTCCAGCCGCGCAGCGTGACGAGATTGCCCGCCCGCAGGGCGGCGAAGCGCTCCAGCCTGCCGCCGAGCGTTGCCCCGTCGGCGAGTCGGAGATGCCGGAATCGGTCGTACGGGGTAAATCGTCTGTCGGCGCCCTGCGCCAGGATGATGCGCGAGCGCGGGATCCAGTCGGTCTCCTCCCCGTCGATGAGGTGGCCGACGATGTCGAACGGAGTCCAGGTGTCCGGACCCTCGTCGGCCCGGATCCACGGCTCGGGAAGGTCCGCGAGCCATGCGCGCAGCACCCCGGGGGTGCGTTCGAGGACGGCGATCCCCTCGGCGAGGTCGAACTCGGTCGTCGTCACCGCGGCCCCCGCGCCCGGCGGGGCACCGGCGTCATCGCGACGTGGAGCACCTCCCCCACGCCTCACCATTTGACCTTCTCGACGCGGCAAAGCACCGACTGAAGGTCATTGAACTCGATCGCCTTGGGCGCGCGCTCCATGAGCGGCAGGTCGAACTCCGACCTCGCTCCCTGGATCGGAACTCGCAAGCGCACGGCCTTTCCCCCGCCGAAGTCGATCAGGATCGGCACCGGCATCCGGAAGCCCTCCCGAACCCCGCTCTGCTCCACCCGGCACGTGACCTTGTACTTGCCGTCGGCAAGGCGATCGGTGCGCGTGGCGAAGCGGTAGGTGGGCAGCTCGGTGCCGTAGACCCACTGGTCGAAGAACCAGCCCAGGTCCTCGCCCGCATAGCGCTCCGCCACCTGCCGGAACTCCTCGGTGGTGGCGGCCCGACCTTCGTTCCGGGCGTAGAAGTCACGCATCAGGCTGGTGAAGCGATCGTCGTCACCGGTCTCGAGATCGAGCAGCAGATTGCGAAGCATGTGGAGCACCCACGCACCCTTCATGTACACGATCAGGAAGTGGTCCTCTGGCACTTCGGTGCTGGCGCTGCGGTAGCCAAGGCTGATGGGGCCCGCCGGGGGGGAGTCGGAGGTCCGGAATCTCAGGTCCTCGAAGATCTGCTCGCGCCAGGCATCCAGCAGGGCGAGGCAGCTCCCCAGATGGCCCAGCTCCTCCCGCAGGTACCAGAGCCCGGCGAATTCCGCGAACCCCTCGCTCAGCCATTTGTCGCGATAGGTCCGGTAGTCGACACCATACCCCCACCATTGATGGGCGACCTCGTGCGCGCGGAACACCGCGTCCTCGGCCGCGACCCTACCCCGCCCCCAGAGCGGGGCCGGGCTCCAGGTGATCTGGATGAGCCCCGGGAATGCCTCGCCCCCGTTGTCGGGGAGCTCGGCGACGACGATCCGCGAGACCGGCGGCGGGCCCAGCTTCCGGTTGAAGAACGCGACCGCGCGTGCCGCGTCGGTGGCCACCCTCCGGTCCATCCGCGCTCCGCTCAACACCCGCACGCCTCCGAACGACACGCCGATGGGGTCGGGCCTGCCGCGGAACATGAGGGCGATGACCTCCGGGGCGCCCGGCAGCCCGAAGGGCTCCTCGGCGAAGATGCCCAGCACGAACGAGGCGTTGTGGATGGGGCGCTCCGAGCGCCAGCGCGATGTCGTGACCTGCCCGAGCGTGTCGGATGACACCCGCTCGCCGACGCTGACCAGGTGATACTGCGACGGACTGTGGAACGTGAGGTCGAACGGGGCCCCGCGCTGGCCGTCCGGCTCCGGGTACCACCGGGTGGACGAGCCGATCAGCATCCAGTCTCCCACCCGCTCGATCAGGCGTCCGTGGTAGTGCACGCGCAGCGTGCGCGTCTCGCCCGGCGCGAGCGGAGGGTCGCACCAGACCCACAGCCGGTCGCTGTCGCGGCCGCGGAAGAACCGCGCCCGCGGGCCGGCCGCCCAGGCGACCGAGTCGACTTTCAGCCGGTCATAGAGGGTGAACGTCGCCCAGCGCTGCGGGGAGGCATCGCGGGCTTCGCACTCCATCTCGGCGACTGCCGCGAAGTCCATGTCGCCCGCGATTCGACAGTCGACCCGATGGCGCTTGACCGCCAACACCGGGCGCACATCGCCGTCCGGCGGCGAATCTGCCCCGCCGGCCCGCGGAAACATGGTCACGTCATCGAGCCGCCACACGCGCCAGAGTCCAATGCGACGGTTCTTCGGCTCGCGCCACAGCGTCACCTCCTCGTAGCGCTGCGGGTCGATCTCGAAGAACAACCGCGCGCCACCCTCGCTCTCGATCAAGCTGAAGAAGTAGCCGTTCGAGCGGCCTTCGAGGAAAGGTCTGGCCAGTGAAGGCTTGATGTCCCTGGTCTTGCTCTCGCTCACGTACCGGAGGCACTCGCCGAGCAAGGTCACCCCGGCCTTCGAGCCCCGGATGGGACCGAAGACGAGGCTCTTCTCGGGCGTCGCGATCTCGGCGTCGGGGCCGGCCCGGAAGGCGAGTTTCCGCTCGAGCTCGGCGATCGTGGAATCGGCGACCACCAGCACCAGGGCCCTGAACGCCCGCTCCATCGTCGGCGTTCCGTAGACTTGCCGCACCCGCTCGCGCTCGCCCGGCGTCGGCGGCGTGAGCGAGAACGAGCCCCGGCCCACGAACACCACGGCGCAAACGCGACCGCCCACCGGTGTCGCGAGCCACAGGTCGCCCTCGGCCAGCGTGAACCGGCCGGCGTCGCGCTCGAGCGTGAGGCGCGTGACGTGGGCGACGCGGGTCGAATCCGGTCGCTGGGTGAGAAAGGAGGTGAGAAACGCTTCGAAATCAGTGGCGGGCGCGGCGACCGAATCCGAGGTCGCGAGGCGGGTGGCCGGCAGGAAGGCCGCCACCGTATCGCCCGCCACGGCCGGGCCGGCGACGGACCCCTCCCGGGCCCCCGCCGGAATGGCGGCGAGGGTGAACGCCGCGAGCAGCGCGACGTTGCCGATACCGGAGGACCACGATTTCACGGGTGGGATATTAGCAGTCGGGGCGCCCCATCGGGGCGCCCCGCGGCTCATGGCTGGACCGCGCGTCTATGCCCTTTGACTCAGCGTGATGATCGCGAAGTACCCGCCTTGCGGATCTCGAAGGACGGCGAACCGGCCGATGTTGGGGATGTCCTGAGGCGGTACGGTGATCTTGCCGCCCAGGGTGCCCGCCTTCGCCACCGTCCCGTCGCAGTCGCTGACGGAGAAGTAGACCATCCAGTGCGACGGCATGGGGCCCATCTCCTTGGTGATCTGCATCATGCCGCCGGCCTGCGCGTCACCGTTCTTGTAGATGGTGTAGGTCATCGGCCCCATCGGCATCGCCTCGGCCTTCCAGCCGAACAACCCGGTGTAGAAGGCCTCTGCCTTGCTCGCATCGCTGGTCATCAACTCGGTCCAGCACAGCGCGCCCACCTCGTTCAGCACACCGGCGCCGGCGTGCTGCTTCGGCTCCCAGAGGCAGAACGTGGCCCCGGCCGGATCCTGGATGATCGCCATCCGGCCGTGCTCCATGACGTCGAACGGCTCCGCGAGGATCGTGCCGCCGAGTGTCTTCGCCTTGGCGGCCGACCGGTCGGCGCTCTCCACCGACACGTAGGAGTTCCAGTGGGGCGGGATGCCGTGGCCACGCTCCTCCGGGCGCATGGTGTAGAGCGCGCCGAGGTTGCGCCCGCCGAGCGACAACATGGTGTAGAACTCGCCGCCGCCGATGGCGCTGTCGGTGGACTCCCAGCCGAACAGCGCCGAGTAGAACGCCTTCGCGCCGGATTGATCGGTGGTCGCCAGCTCGGGCCAGCAGAACGTTCCCGGGGCATGTTGCGTGATGGTCGCCATCTCTCCTCCTGCGGTGGGCCCGCGTCCGTGGGGCGGATGATGCGGGGTATCCGGGCCCCGCGGGCGTCGGAGTTACTGTCGTTTCCTCGCCATCGGACCTCGTGGCCGCGCGTCGTACTTGTGGAACAAGCGGGTGTGGCGGGTCTCCATCGAGGTCGGCCGACCGTTGATGTAGACCTGCTCGACGTGGGTCGTGATCTCGAGCGGGTCACCGTCGGTGACGATCAGATCCGCGTTCTTGCCGGGCTCGATCGAGCCGAGCCGGTCGCCGACCCCGAGGATCTGCGCGGGGTAGAGCGTGATGCTCTTGAGCGCCTCGTCGCGCGGGAGCCCGAAGGCCGCGGCCATCGCCGCCTCGTACCCCAGGTTTCGGGCGTTGGTCGAACCACCGCCGTCCGAGATGCAGAAACGCACCCCGGCCGCATGAAGCTTCGCCGCCGCCGCCATGCCGGTGTCGTAGGGTTCGTAGCCCCGTCTCGGGAGCGAGAGCGCCTCGCCGGTGATCACGGCGATGTCGCGCGCCTTGAGCTCCTCGGCCACCCGCCACGCGTCCTCGGCGCCGACGAGGACGACCTTCGGCAGCTTCTGCTCGTCCACGAAGCGCAACACCGAACGGATCTGGTTGAGCGCGTCGGCATGGAACATGACCGGGATCTCGCCGCGCAGCGCGCGGCCCATCGCGTCCCACTTCACGTCGCGATCGTGGCGTGGCACACCCGCCTTGCCCTCGGCCTCGCGCGCCTTCCAGTAGGCGCGCGCGTCCTCGAACGCATTCTGGATCGCCTGCACCGCCTCGTCGCGCGCCTTGCGCTGTTCCTCCTCGCTGCGGGTCTCCCACCACGCGCGGTTGATCGTCAGGTTCGGCCAGGTGACGTGGAGTCCCACCGGCTTGGCCACCGTCATGTCCTCCTGGGTCCACCCGTCGAGGTGGATGAGCGCCGAGGTGCCGCTGATGGCACCCCCGCGGGGGACGCTGAGCACGCTGGTGACCCCGTTGACGCGCGTCACGGGCAGCAGGTCGCTCTCCGGGTTGATCTGCACCTCGGCGCGGATGTTGGGATTGACGTTCCCGGTCTCGCTCTGGTCGTTGGTGCCCAGAACGCTGTTGATCTCGATCAGCCCGAGCACCGTGTTCGCCGAGATGAGACCGGGGTAGATGTGCTTGCCCTCGCACGCCACCACTTTCGCTCCGGCGGGCGGGGCGATCCCCGCGCCGACCGCGGTGATCTTGCCGTCGGTCACCACGACCGTGGCGCCGACGAGCGGCGGGCCGGTGACGGGGTGCACCGTCGCCCCGGTGAACGCGGTGGTCTCGGCGCGGAGCGCCGCGGCATGCAGGCTGGTCGCGGCGGTGAGCACGATGACGAGGTTTCGCATCATTCGACGCTTCGCGCTCATCGCTGCACCTCGCCGTTCAGGCGCGCCTTGTGCTTGGTCTCGCTCATGAACGGCAGCTCCGCGTGGCCGTCCAGGCCACAGTCGGTGCCGCTCATGTCGGTCTCCTCGAGGTAGCGTGGCGGCCACGCGGGACGTCCGCCGGGAGGGCCGGCGCCGGGCCCCTCCTTCTTCTGCGCCC
>Ga0075428_100009928_pt1 | contig 10574 bp, 5 predicted proteins | sample RhiMetdeltSRZDD2_FD_75291 | JGI IMG/M metagenome (GOLD analysis project Ga0075428, IMG submission 75291) | Populus rhizosphere microbial communities from Tennessee, USA - Rhizosphere MetaG P. deltoides SRZDD2 | ecosystem: Host-associated > Plants > Roots > Rhizosphere > Soil | place: USA... | reverse complement strand
GCGAACGCCGACTGGGCCTGCGCCTGGCGACGCATGCCTCGTCGGGACCCTGGGTTGACGATGAGTAGGACGCGCTGCCTTAGAAGCGCCACATCCGGAAGATATCGAACCCCCACTGCGGCGGAGTTGGTGCGTATCCGCGGGTCGGCCCAACGCCGCTGGTGCACAGGAGCGCGCTGGTCGGCGGCTCGTAACCAGCTGAGACACCGAGGTTCTGGTTCAGGCGATAGTCGACCTTCACGCCGATCGACTGCGCGAGGTTGCCGGAGGTGCTCGAGCCGCTGCCGCCAAGCAGTGATCCGAACTGGCAGAGGCCTGCGTTCGCGCTCACGAACGTTCGATCCCCGAGCTGGCGTCCGACGCCGAGGCGTGCGCCGTTGAACAACTCGCCGGCTAAAGTCTGGTTTTGAGAGTATGCCTGACGACCGACCTCGATATTGACCTCGTCGAACAGACCGAAGCCCCGAAGCTGATCGCCGAGGTAGCCGCCGAACCCGCGCAGCAAGCTGACCGCCGCGGTCTGGCTGTTGACCGTGAAGCTTGGGCCGCCGGTGAGCAGATAGCTGATCAGGTCCGTTTGCGAGATGTTGAGCAAGCTGTCAGCGCTCGAGAGCGAAAGCTGCGGCCGTACGAGCGTGCCGCCGATATGGACGCGGATACGAATGTCCTGCTCGGAGTTGGAGCTCGACATCCGATGCACAGTGTTCGTCGCGTTGATGTTCAGAAGCGCGTTGAAATCAGGATCGCCGAGAAACTGCACGGTCCCCGTTTCGACCACGAACTTCGGTTGGGCGAGGCCCAGATTGAGTCGATACGTGCCGCGGTTCGTCGTCAGCGACCCCTCGACGGCAAGTTGGTCGAACCCCCCCGCGCCCGGCGCGCTCTGCGGGTTCCGCACGGCAACCGATCCACCAAGGTTGATGTTCGCTTCGGCCGATCGTAGCCAGACGTCGTTGCCCATCCGAATCTGGACGTCCTCCACCGACAGATTCCGCACGAGCGCTGGCGGCGCCTTCGGCAACAGGGTGCGATTCGCGGTGAGCGTTGTGTCGATGATGTTGTACAGGTCCGGACTATCGAGGCTGATGACCTGCTTGTCGATGAGGTCAGGGATGAAGATCGTCCCGCGATCGACCACCACGAGCCCGGTGAGGGTGGACCGCTCGTAGGACCCAGCCAGCCGAAGATTGGACGCCGAGACGTCGAGGTGCGCGACGCGCGGCCTCTCGATGATGTGGAAATTGCGGGCGTTCACCGCGAGGTCGAACCTGGGGTTGTCGCGGTCGGCGAAGCTCGTGAACCCGGCGAGCGACAGGTTACCAACGCGCTCTTCGCGGGTGACCACGCTGAATCGTTTGACCTCCAGACTGTCGCCGAGAAACTCGAGGTCCGCGTTGAGCTCGGACAGCCTCACGCCACCGAGCGGAGTCAGGCCGAGCGCACCATTGGAGATCGTTAGGTTGCCCATGAGCCGTGGCCGAGGCCACACACCGCCGATGTCCACGTTCGCCGCGAACGTGCCCGAGGCCTTCACGACCGCTGGTAGTACGGTCTCGAGAAACGCCAGCTCGACGCTGTCCGAACGGATCTTGCCGCGGAGTGAATCCGACAGCATCCGCGTCGGGACTGAGGCCAGCTGCAGATCGACGGGGATGGATGCGTTCGCTGACATCACGGACTTCCCCTGGCGGAACAGCTCCACCCGCGACTCCATGCGCTTCGTTGCGTACTCTCCGCCGAAGGTGGCGCGGTCCAGATGCACATCGCCGAAGCGTGGCTGGTCGAGCTGGCCGTCGATCGCAATGCGGGGATCGCGACGTACGCCGCCCACGTCGATCGACACGGACGCGAGCCCGTTGAACGGAACGTTGGCCTGAATGAGCTCGCCGATGTCTCCAAGCTCCACACTGTCCGCACGGATCGAGAGCGACACGGGTTCCGTGACAGGAACGGAGCCAACGAGCGTCACCAACCCCGCGTGCAGGTCCCTGACACGTATCGTATCGAACCCGAATCCATCGGGGCGAGCGACGATCGTCGTGGGTCGCTCGAGTGCGAGCCGATGGTCGCGTACGGAGAGCGTGAGGGTATCGAGCCGAATGGTGGTCGTGTCGCCGTACATCGACCCTTCTCCGTGCAGCAGAACCGACGGTCCATTCGTGCTCGCGACCTCGACCCTGAACTGCCCGTTGTGAACGTCGCTCGCACGAAATGCGAGCGTGCCGTTCGTGATGCCGATGTTCGCGACGACAGCGCTATCCGCGCGAATGCTGAGGCCTCCGCTGATCGCGCCTCTGACGTTGGTGTATTCGAACCCGCCGACAATGACCTTCACCTGGTCGCCGCGCAGCCAGATGTCGCGCGCAGCCACGCTGTCGCCGAGCACGACCAGCGAGTCGAGGTTTCCGTGCACAGAGCCGCCGATTTTCACGGTCCCGTCGATCGAATCGCTTGGGGCAGCGTCGCCATCCATGACCGGTTCCGCGGCAGCGCCGAGGTATCGACGAAGCCCTCCCAGGGAATCGATCCTGACGGTGTATCGCAGCGAGTCCGTCACCGCGCTCGTGAGGCCGAACGCGCCGTGGGCACTGACAGTTCCGGCCACCGTTTCGGCATGAAGCGTGTCGATCCGAACGCGCCCGTTGCTGAAACCGAGCCGGGCGGTCGCCTGATACAGGCGCATGCTGTCCACGACGGACCGCTCGAGCGTCGCGGACACGACGCCGGCCAGGCTCGTTAGGGTGGAATCACGGGAAGACGAGTCCGCCGACACGTCGAGCTGAACACGGCCGTTCAGCGAAGTCGTCGGGATTGTGTCGTTCGCCAGGAGTGTTCGCGCGTCGAGATTCGCGAACGTCAGTGTTCCGCGCGCCGCGTACGTCCTGGGGAAGGCGTCGACTTGTCCGTCATAGCTGAATGTTCCAGCGGGTCCGGTCAGCTCGGTCGTGACTTCGAGATCGTCTACGGTCCCCTGGACTCGCAGCGGCCCCTGGTAGGATCCCCGCAATGGCAGCGACGGGTAGGATCGCGCGAGCGTGGTGAACGAGAGCGGTTGGGTGTTCAGTGCGAGATCGTAGCTCGTGAACTTCTCGCCAATCGTGACTCGGCCGCTTCCGGTGGCGCGCGTCGGATCGTCAGGGCCGTCGCGATGCGTGAGGTCGGCATTCCGGAACCGCACGTCGAACCATAACGAGTCGAGCGTCGCCCTTCCCGAAACGATCCCGGTGACGCGCGGAAAGTTCGGATTGAGATAGACGAGCGTCCGCAGGTCGAGCTGAGCGACGTCCACATCGAACCCGCGAAACCTCGTGAACGCCGGGAACAGAATGTCGAGATCGCCCTGCGCGGTCCCGCGAGTCACGGCTCCAGGCACGTTCGCGTCCTCGAACGTGACGCGCGCGTCGTCGACATGAAACCGGTTCACGGGCCCGCCGCGCGCCCGGACCGTGCCAATGAGGTCGCCTTGCCAATCGTACGGAAACGGCTTGCCGTTGAGCGCGCGGATGAGATCGAAGTTCATCGGCGCCGCCTCCATCGCGAGGTCCTTCACGATGAGAACCGGGCCACCGATGCCGAACGTCATGTTCCCCTTGAGGCGCGACCGCGTCGTCCGCACGTCCATGTCTGACAGCGCGTAGTCGATGATCGAGAGATTCTTCTCGTTCCGGATGTTGAGCACCATCGAGCCGCCACCGGTCGACGGCAGCGTTGGATAAACCCAGCCGACGTCGGCGAGCGAGACCGAGTCGCCGACGATGCGAAGGTCGTAGCGCGTCGGCAGGTCGCTTCCCCACCAGACCTTCCCCCCACCGTTACCGGTCGAACCCGGCAAATCGAAGTGCTCCACCTCCGCCCATAACGAGTCCGCCGTCTGTCGTATGCCGCCACGGACGTTCCGGAATTTGAACGGCGGGTCCACTTCATCCGCGTCGAGCCGCGCGATCTGGAACAGGCGGCCAACGCTGTCCGGGTCGGCGAGTCGCGTGTAGCCCGAGACGACTTCGATGTTGTTCCAGTGCCAGGTGCGCTCGAATCCGCTGCCGGCGCGCCGGACATCCTTGTCGGTTCGCGTTAGGTTGCGGGCGATCGCGCTGTCGCGCCTGGCGCCGTGGAGCGAGTCGTCCGGGTGCCACGGCATGGACAGGATGAACGTCGCACCGTGAAGGAGCACGGAATCCGCCACGACGTAATCGCCCCAGCCGCGCTCGGCACCCGGCACGCGCTTCTTGCCGGGACCGGGCGGGAATACCTGCTTGTAGTTCCACTTCCCCGTCGAGTCCTTCCGGAGATGCACGACGAGCCGCTCGATCTCGAGAAGGCTGAGCAGCGTTCGCTTGTCGACGAGATCGCGCGGGTCCCAGCGCACCGTGAGACGGCGCAGCGCCACGAACAGCGAGTCATCCGGCCCGCGGATCTCGGCCGAGTCGATCGTCGCGCCACCGAACGAGAGCCCGGTGATCCGACCGATGTAGAGCTTCCCCTTCACCTTCGGCGCCACGAGCCCCTCGACGTAGTTGCGCGCAAAGTCACGCCCGAACTGCGTCTTCAGCACGCCAGCCACGACGGCGGCCACGAGCAGCCCGAGGCCGAGCAGCGTCATTGCGCTGGAGAGGACGACGAGGCGGCGGCGAGTCACGCGGATTCGGCGCTCAGAACGCCTGGCCGATCGAGGCCTGGAAGCTCAGTCGCTTCAGGAAGCTCGAGCCCTTTGCGGGCTGGTACGATGTCAGGCACTCCTTCGTCGGAGCCTGCTGCGCCGGTCTCTCGTTAGGCCCATAAGGCGGGGCGTGCCACCCGGTCACCGGCAGTCCGTTCCCCGGACTGATGCAATACAGCGGGGCCTCGCCCGCCTGCTCGGGGGCGTCGAAGTAGGCCGCCCCCGACTGACGATCGTACGGGTTGAACCCGACGTCGAGTCGGATCGGGCCGACCGGCGACGCGAGGCGTACGCCAATCCCCGGAGTGATGCGCAGGCTGCTGAACGACTGCTCGATGCCGGCACCGCCGCGAGTCCACACCTGACCCGCGTCGGCGAAGAACGCGAACTGCAGCTTGTCGGAGATGTAGGGACTGGGCATGCGGAGCTCGAGGTTCGCCACCAGGACACTGTTACCGCCGACCGGAAGCGTACGGAATTTGCCCGTCCGGTCCGACGAGAAGTACACCGTGTCAGGCGAAGCCTCGGTCGGGTAGACGCATTGCCCCGTCGGTGCCGTACAGATCTTCACTGTATCTGGTAAATACACGACCGGGCCCAGCTCGTTCTGTTTGTACCCTCGCACGGTATTGGCCCCGCCGGCATACAGCCGCTCCTGCTGCGGTATGAATACCGTCGTATCGGTGCCCAGCGTTACCTCTCGTCCGAACACCAGGCCACCACGCAGGCGCGCCACGAGCACCGAGCTTCTGGGGAGCGCCCAATACCAGCTCGCGTCCGCCACGACCTTGTTGAACTCGAGATCGGGGTCCGAGCCGATGAGCTGACTCGCGGTCCGCAGCTCGAGCGCAATCGTCGAGCCGCCCGTTGGGTAGAACGCATTGTTCCGCCTGTCGCGCGCGAGCGTGGCGCTCACCGTCGCGAGTCGCTGCGACCGCTTCAGGAAGTTCTGCTCGTTCACATCGCAGATGCCGATCACGCCGCAGAAGATCGCCGGCTCGGCGTTCGTCCGGCCGTACTCCAGCTGATACGCGTACGTCGCCCCGATCCGGCGAGGCAGCTGCTGATTCAGCGACAGGATGGCCCCGACGGGTGTGTACCGCTGGTACACCTTGTACTCCGACCGCAGCTCGCTGTAGAGCGTGAGGCTCGGGAGCATGCGTAAGCCGAACAGCGACGTCTGGTGCAGCGTGGCGCCGACGTAGTAGTTGAGCGTGTCGCTGTAGACGTCCTCTCGGGCTCGCGAGCAGATGTCGCCAAGCATACCGGACGCCTCCGTGGGATATCCCACACCGATCTTCGACGCCCGTGCGCTGACATCCAGCCGTCGAAGTCCGCCGAGAAACCCGGCGTCCGAGTAGTCGATCTGCGTGCGGAAGCAGTCGAGCGTGGCCCAACCGAACGACGGCCGCAACGATCGCATGAAGGTCTCCGCGAGCGTGACGTTCACGTCGATCGTAGAGTCGCCGGAGGGTGCGAGACTCGCGGTGTCGGGAATCACTTCCACGTGCCGATAGGCGTCGGACACATAGAGTGCCCGCTTCGCGCCTTCCAGCTCGCGCTCGCGATACAGATCGCCGGGCTCGAACCCGAGCGTGCTTCGGACCTGCGACTTCGAGATCTGCTCGTCCGCGCCTTCGCGCGGCGTCACGGTGATGTTCACGGCACCTATTCGCGCGCGAGGGCCCGGCGCCACGTCGAGCTTCAACGCGGCGACGCGGTTCGCCGAGTCGGACTCGTAGCTGCGAAAGAGATCGGCCGCCGGATATCCGTTGTTCCTGAGACGGCGCAGGATCGAGTCTCGCGACGCCTCCATTGCAATCTTGTCGAACCGCTCGCCGATCTTGATCGGAAGGTCGGCGATGATGCGATCGCTCCGCGGCACGGAGTCCAGTCCCGTGATCGTGAGCTCCTTGACGATGATGGGGTCGCCTTCCTGAATGCCGAAGATGACCTTCACCGTACGCGTTCGCACCGTGTCGATGCGCGTGGACACCCTGGTCCCGGTGAAACCGCGCTGGTTGTAGAGGTACAGCAGGCGGATCGGGTCTCGCTTGACCTCGAGCGTGTCGAGGCACCGGCGCGTGCCGATCCGGATCACGCGTCGCGCCCATGACGACGGCGTGGTGACGAGCCCGATCGCGAGCTGTGCGTCGGTGAACGCGTGGTTCCCGACGAAGTCTACACCCACGACCTCGAGATCGCCTCGGTCGCAGGCGATGTCCTGCGCCGACACGGCGGTCGGGGCGGCCAGAGACAGAGCAGCGACGACGAAGCCGAGTGCGACCAGCGCTCGGCGCTGACCCATCAGTCGGATGCCTCGCTCGTCACGCGTTTCGCAGGCGCTGCGGCTGGCAGCTGGCCCGGATCGAGCGGCGTCCGTTGGAGCAACAGGTACGCGACGTAGAAGGCGATCGCGCCGACGCCCACGCCGACCCCTAACGCTGGCAGGAGCTCGCGCGCGTCGAGCGTGCGTCGATAGACGTATTCGGTTCTGATGCGTGGCGCTTCGCGTTTGAGCATTGCCGCGTTGACGTTTTCAGTGAGTCACCGGGGTTGCACGGGGCGCGTATCTGCGAGCGCCGACCTGCCGAGGCCCCAGTCCCTTGTCCCTTGTCCCCAGTCCCCGTCCCCGACTTACACCGACTCGACCAGGATGCTCCCCGCACCTTGTTGCTTGGCGCGACGCTTGGCGTCGGCGGCCAGCATCCCGAAGTGCGCCAGACTGACCCATTGCTGGGGACACACGAGCATCACGGCGGCCGATACACGCGCGAGCGGGAAGCGCTTGATGTGTCCATCGCGATCGACGCCGGTGAAATAACCGCTCTCCGCCGCCTCATCACCCACCGCTCTGGCGATGACGTCCCGAAACCGCCGCGCGCACTCGTTGACCACCGCCTCGGCATACGGCTGTGTGGTGACGACGATGAAGTCGTCGCCACCGATGTGGCCCACGAAATCTCCGCCACCTTCACCGACGACGGCGTACGCCGAGTCGCGAATCGCCGCCCCGAGACCACGAATGACGATGTCCGCAGTCGCGAACCCGAACGTGTCGGCGAACGCCTTGAAGTTGTCGAGGTCCAGATAGCAGACCGCGAACGGATCAGCCTTCGCCACGCGCTGTGCGATCTCCTTCTCGATCGCATGCCCGCCGGGCAGTCCACTCGTGGGATTGCGATCGCCTTCACGCTCCACGAGGCGCAGGAGCGCCGACACGCGCGCCCGAAGCTCACGCGGATCGAACGGCTTCGCGAGGTAGTCGTCCGCGCCTGCCGCGAAGCCCTCGATCTTGCTCTCGACCTCCGACTGCGCCGTGAGCATGAGCACCGGAATGCGCGCCGTGAACGGGTTCCGCTTCACGTTGCGACAGACCTCGAACCCCGACATGCCAGGCATGCTGTGGTCGAGGATGACGAGGTCCGGCTCCCGCTCTCGAATGGACGCGAGCGCGGCGAGCCCGTCTTCAGCCAGGCAGACCTCGTGACCCGACGACCGGAAGAGGTCACGCAACATCAGCCGCATGTCCTCATTGTCGTCGGCGAACAGCAGGTAACTCACGATCTCACAGCAGCCTAGCGTGGATTGACGGAAGCAACTCGGGTCCGGTAAGTTCTCGTGTTTCACCCGGCATTGTCAATGCGCCTTCGTGTACTGTTGTTGGCTGTCGCGAGTTACGCCGTTGCCGCCTGTCGCGGAGGCGAATCCGCCCCACAGCGTAACTCGCTGGTCGACTCGCGCGACACGTACGACCCGCGCTCGCTCGACCCCGCTCTCTCCACTGACGTCCCAACCGGCCGCGCCGTCTCGTACGTCTTCGACGGACTGACCCGCTTCACGCCTGAGGCGCGCGTCGAGCCAGCCCTCGCCGAGCGCTGGGACGTGTCACCCGACGGGCTCACGTACACGTTCCACCTTCGCCACGGCGTCACGTTCCACGACGGAACGCCGTTCACCTCGCAGCACGTCGTTCGCACGTTCCGGCGCGCGCTCGACCCCGCCACGAAAGGCGGCCGCGCCGAACCACTCGCGCCGATCAGGGGCTCGGCCGAGTTCGCAGCGGGCAAGGCCAAGTCCGTTTCCGGACTCTCGGCCCCGAACGACACGACGGTCGTGATCACGCTGTCGGAGCCTCTCGCCGCGTTTCCGAAGCTGCTCGCGATGCCGGTCGCGTCGATCGTGCCCGACTCGACTCCGTCGGACTTCGGCCAGCATCCCGTTGGCACCGGGCCGTGGAAGTTCGTGGAGTGGAAGCACGATGATTACCTGAAGTTCGCGCGCAACGACAAGTACTGGGGCGGAGCTCCCGCGACCGACACGCTCATCGCGCGCATCATCCCGGAACCGAGCACCGCCGTCGCCGAGTTCGAGAGCGGTAACGTCGATATCCTGGTCATCCCGCAGGGTGAGACCGCGGCATGGGAGCAGACCGACGAGAAGCAGGCCATGCTGCAGAGCGCGCCGGCGCTCATTCTGTTTTACGTCGCGATCAACACCACGCGCGGCCCGCTCGCCGACGTGCGCGTTCGTCAGGCAATCAACCACGCGGTCGACACGCGGACGATTCTGACGCAGCTGATCGGTGGGCGCGGCTTTCTCGCGCCCGGTGTCGTGTCACCGATCCTCGACGGCGCGGACACGGCGCGCGCTCGTTATGCATACGACGTCGCCAAGTCGAAGGAGTTGCTCGCCGCGGCGGGTCACCCCAACGGCATCGACGTCGAGCTGTGGCACTCGCAGGACGCGGTGATCGCGCGGCTGTCGCAGGCGGTTCAGGGCTACCTGAACGCGGCGAGCATTCGCACGAAGCTCGTCCAGCGCGACGCCTCGTCGGCACGCGAGGCCGCGCGCAAAGGCGAGACTGACATGACGCTGAAGACGTGGTACGCGGATTATCCGGACGCAGACAGCTTTCTCTATCCTCTGCTGTACTCTGGCAGCAAAGGGCCGGGCGGCAACGTCTCGTTCTACGCCAGCGCGGCGTTCGACAAGCTGGTGCTCGCCGCTCGGCGAGAGCAGGTCGACGCCAAGCGCGCCGCGCTATACCGCTCCGCCGACTCGCTTGCCTACGCGGACGCGCCCATGGTGCCCCTGTTCTTCTACAACGATCTCTACGCGGTTCAGCCGTGGATCCACAACTTCAAGGTTCCCACGATCTTCAACGGCCAGCGGTGGATGGACGTGAAGATCGCCGGACCTGAGCAGCGCCCGTAGTCGACGGACCTAACGCGGCACCCAGCGTCAACCAGCCGGCGTCAGCCGCCCACCAGCACGAGCACCCAGCTACCAGCCGCCGTTCTTGCCCAATTTTCTCCTACGCCGAGCCCTGCTCGCCATCCCGACGCTGGCCGGCGTGCTGGTGGTGGTTTTCCTGCTCCTGTACGTCGCGCCGGGCGATCCGGTGCAGGAGATGGTCGGGGAGCGTGCCGACGCCGAAACGATCGCCCGCCTGCGACGAGAGCTTCGCCTCGACGACCCGGTGCCCGTGCAGTTTGTGCACTACGCGAGCGGCGTCCTCACCGGAGACCTCGGGACGTCGTACATCACGGGACGCCCGATTCTGCGGGACATCACCGAGCGATTCCCGAAAACGCTGCTCCTCGCGGCCACCGCCATGGTCCTGGCGGCCGTCGTCGGCATCTCGATCGGCGTCGTCACCGCTCGCTGGCCCGGCGGGGCGCTCGACCGCGTCTCGTTAGGTGCCGCGTACCTCGGCATCTCGTTTCCGGTGTACTGGGTGGGACTGTTGCTCATTCTGCTGTTCGCGGTCACCTTGCGATGGCTCCCGCCGTCCGGCTACGGCCGCCCACAGTATCTCGTGCTGCCTGCGCTCGCGCTCGGGTCGAGGTCGATCGCCTTTCTCGCGCGCGTCACGCGCTCGTCGATGCTCGAGGTGCTCGGCAGCGACTTCGTT
>Ga0075428_100009925_pt1 | contig 10575 bp, 10 predicted proteins | sample RhiMetdeltSRZDD2_FD_75291 | JGI IMG/M metagenome (GOLD analysis project Ga0075428, IMG submission 75291) | Populus rhizosphere microbial communities from Tennessee, USA - Rhizosphere MetaG P. deltoides SRZDD2 | ecosystem: Host-associated > Plants > Roots > Rhizosphere > Soil | place: USA... | reverse complement strand
ATGCAATGATTCGTAGGATCATCCTTTGATCGCTAGGTATCTCATTCGCCGGGTCCTCATCGGACACCTGTCACTTGTGTCGGAACGGAACCCGCGCCGGACAGTGATCGCGAGCGGAGCGAGCCGGTGCGAGCCGCGATCACCACAGTGACCAAAAGCCAACCCGCAGCGCACACGACGGCTCGGGTATCACGGCCGGCACGCTGCGGGTGGACCAGGCGAGGGCGGAGATTCCGAAGCACTACCGCTCCAGCATCCCCATCACCGTCGTCGAGGAGCAAGCGCCGGTGGCCGTGTGGTGAGGCTATAGAGTCCGGCGCATTAGTGGCAGGTCGGCGTTCCTTCAGTTCAGCCGGGAGTATCCCGGTGACTGGCACCTGCGCGCCCGCCGCGTCGTCGCCGTGGGTTCTCATGCCGCCATGTGGCTCGATGTGCGTGTGGGCGACGAGCCACTGGATGTCTGCGTGTGGTTTGACCTGTCCCAGAGTGGCGTCATCAGCCGGGTGACCGACTACTGGCCCGAGCCATACGATCCACAGGCAGGTCGCGAGCATCTCGTCGAACGCTGGTAGCTACGCCGGCTGCGAACCGGCAACGTCATTCAGGTCGGCGTGTTGCTCACGCTCGGCCTGCGCGCCGAGTTTGAGGCCGAGCTGGAACCGGTTGGTGACGTGATAGCGCTCCATCAGGCCGCTGACGGTGTAGGCGATGGTACGCACGCTCAGGTCCAGCTTGTCGGCGATGCTGGCATCGGTGTATCCGTTGGCGAGAAGCGCGACGATCGCTTTTTCGCGTGGATTCAGTGTCATCGGTGGTATCCAACTTCGCTGCGGCTCGATTGCGTGGTCCCACTGCTCGTAAAAGAAGTCCACCAGCCGTGCCACCACACCCGGGTCGGTGATCTCCCAGAAGCCGCGCCGCAGTCGCCCGGGATCCAGCGGAACGAACGCCGTTGCCCGGTCGAGCAGGTACAGCTTGGAGGTCACCTGCGGCAACTCCCGGTATTCCATACCGTTTGCGCGTAGCTCGGCATCGTGCCAGGCGGACTCGTCCTGTTCATCGGCCGGCACGCCGAGGCTGCGTACCTTGACGCCACACGCCATGAGGGCACGGTTGGCCGGGGCGGCGGCCTTGACCTGAGCCGCGTTGAAGGCCGGCTCGGGGTTAATCACCAGGTATTCCCGCAGGTGGCCGGAGAGCAGTTCGGCGAGCCGGCGCCGCATCCGGTCGCTGCTGGTCAGCGAGCGTATCCCCGACATGTGCAGCTCGGCGGGATCGCCCAGGGCGCAGGGGTACCCGAGCCTAGCCAGCTTGGCGAGCAGCCGGTGCAGTAGCTCGAGCACCTTTGCCGGCGAGCGCCCGGACCAGAGCCTGTCATCGGTGTGCCCGCCGGCACCGCCCGCCGCGGGTGCCGCGGCGCCTAGGGCGGTCAGCTCGTCGAGCGCCAGGCGTACCTGCCGAGCCGGCAGCTCCAGGGAGCCGCTGATATCGCCGACCGACAACGGCCCGAACACCGCCAGCACCCGGTACACCAGATCGGCCAGCGCCGAAACCCCGTAGTCCACAAGCGACGGTAGGGCCACCCCCTTGGCCACGGCCATGTCCCCTCCAGGAAGGCTTCAGCTATATCGGAACCTCACGATATAGGCAACCGGCACTGTTCGCGGCTGCGGCCGGGGGTTTGCATCTTCATGCAACCAGACCCAACGATCTTGGTGCTGCTCTCTTCCGCGCCTACCTTGAGGCGGTGCTCGATTTCGGGCTCGCTCCGCCAAGGAGCCGATGATCGGGGGCCGATCGCTGCGGTGACAGCTTCAACCGGCGGGGGAACGTGCGACCCGGCGCACTCGGAGAGCCAGCCCACAAGCGCCAGGTGACCACGTACCCCCAACGGCTGTCAGGTCGCGCATCACGCGCGACCTGACAGCTCTACCCCAGTGGTAAACGGGCAAGACGAACGCGCTGATCCGTTGTCCGCCAAGGGTAGCGCCGACACGCAGGCCGCCGCCGGCGGCGGTGCGCTTGCCCACGGTGTTGCTCTGGTTTCCCCCGATCTCCACGCTCGCCCCGTAGCAGCCCACCTCGACCACGAAGCCGACGTGATCGGCGCTGCCGCCACCGTGGTAGTTGAACACGATCGCATCGCCGACACGAGGTTTGTAGCCGGTGCTGGTGTGCAGCGTGCCGTTGTTCGAACCGTAGGTGTAGAAGCTGCCGGACGCGGCGGTCAGCCCACCGGTCTTGATGTTCGCGTTGCGCCACACCCAGCGAGCGAAGTCGGCGCACCACAGACCTGCGGCACAGGTCAGCGTCTCAATCGAGGGTCGAGCAACGCTCAGATGACTTCGCACGAATGCGGATCCACGATGTAGATCTTCGAGTATCAAATGAACCCGTTCATAGGTCGCGGCTTGACCGTGTCCGGGATGGAGCCCTTGCGGACAAATCCGCCCGTCCGGGGTATAGCAAGATCGAACATCCCGGTGTGGGCGTGGGACAAATGATCAATACTTTACATTTGGCGGGGATCGGGGACGGGTGTCGTTGCACGTAGCCGGCGGACGGCAGCGGCAGCAGGCGTGCGATTTCGCTGTTCTTGCGTTGGCTGCCCGGTCCTACGCTGAGTCGTTTCAGGCTGGGATGCCCGCCAAGATAGTGATATCGGCTGGGCTGAGGTGTTCCATGTCGGCCAGCACCGGGTCTGTCAAGGCCGGTGCGGATTGGTCGTAGGAGCCGATAAACCTGATCATGGGCTTGTCGGTGTCATGGGTGTGTATGCCAGGTTTCTCTTCGAAGCCGTAGCGGCGCGGGCGGAACCTGCTGGGTGTCGATGATCTTGAGTCCTGGCGGGTGGGGTGTCACTCGTTCGAGGGCTTTGCGGTGGCGGGCTCGTGTTGGGGTGAAACATTGATTGAAAGCGATCTACTTGGACAACTATCGTTCTCGGGTGCGTGATGGGCTTGGCGTGACGTCGGATGGTTTGCGGGTCTGCATGGTCGGGGCTGTGGAGTATGACTGGCATCCACGAGTGCGCCGTCAGGCGGAGGCGGTCGTGGCCGCGGGCGGTTCGGTCACGGTGGTGGCTTTGCGTGCGGCGGGCCGGCCCGTGGTGCAGACCGTTGACGGTGTGCGTGTTGAGCGGTTGCCGGTGGACAAGTACCGGGGGGCGTCGATGCGTGCATACCTGTGGTTGTATCTGAAGTTCGCCGTGTTTGCGGCTTTCTGGTTGGCGCGACGATGGCGGCGCTTTGACGTCGTTCACGTCAATGCGGTGCCTGAGGTGATGGTGTTCGCGGCGGTGGTGCCACGGCTGGCCGGGTGCCGGTGGTGCTTGATGTCCACGATCGCACGATGGAGCTGTTCGCCTCCAAGTTCGACGGCAGCCGAGTTTTGCGTGTCGGGATCCTTGCCGCCGAGCGTGTCTCCTACCGCTTCGCCTCCCACGTTCTGACGGTTCACGAACCTTACGCGCACAAGCTGCGTGCTCTGACCCGAAAACCGGTGACGGTCGTGATGAACTGTCCCGACGAGCGGGTGTTCCGGCCACGCCCCTGGGTGGGTTGGCATTGCGGTAGCGGTGTGGCTTTCGGGTATCACGGGCTGCTGGCTATCCGGCATGGGCTGGTGCAGGCCATTGAGGCGCTGGCGTTGGTCAGACAGACGTTGCCGCTGGCCAGTTTGCGGCTATGGGGCAACGGCGACGGCCTGAACGAACTGCATGCGGCGGTGACGCGTCTGGGTCTGTCGCAAGGGGTGGTGCTTCCAGGCGGGCCGGTGCCGTTGGACCGGATGGCCGAGGAGTTGAGGTCGATCCACATAGGACTGATACCGAGCCTGAGCGATGCGTGGACCGATGGTGTCCTGCCGACCAAACTGCTCGAGTATGCCGCATTGGGGATACCAGTGATCACCTTCCGCAACCCGGTCATCGAGACGTATTTCTCCGAGGAGTGTGTGACCTACGTGGATCCTGTGACCCCGGGAAACCTTGCCGCGGCGATGTGCCTGTTGGCCACCGACGGTGAACGCGCGCGCCGGCAGGCGACCCGGGCACGGCAGGCTATGCGCAGACTTGCCTGGAGGACAGAGAAACAGACCTATTTGACGTTCCTCGGGGCCGTGGCGCGGCGGGGGAAGCATCCACGATGACCGGGACAGGGTTGCTGGCGCTGGTCGGCTATGGCCGCTGGGGTACCAACATCGCCAGGCAGCTGAGCGCTCTGGCGGGCCAGCGCTGGGCGTACCTGGTGGAGCCGCGAGCACATCGCTGCGATGCCTTCGCGCTACGACATCCAGGTGTCCAGATCACCGGGGACTATGACGCGGTGCTCGCGGATACGCGCGTTGCCGCGGTACTGCTGGCTACACCGGCCACCACTCACGCCGCTTTGGCGTTGCAGGCGCTCGCGGCCGGCAAGCATGTGTTCGTGGAAAAGCCGATGAGCCTGTCGGTTAGCAGCGCCCTGGAATTGGCCGGGGCGGCACAGGCCGCAGGGCTCATCCTCATGGTGGGACATGTGTTCCGTTACGCCCCGGCGTTGCAAACAGCCAAGCTGTTGATCGACCGCGGTGACCTCGGCGACATCCTGCGGATACATTGCGAAAGGCTGGACTGGCCGGCGATCGACAGCGACGTTGATGCCCTGTGGGATCTGGGTCCGCATGACGCCTCGATCGCCACCCATCTGCTAGGTATGGAGCCCGTGACCGTCACCGCGCGACAACTTCAACGCGCCGACTCCTTCGCCGCCACCATCGAGTACCCCGGCGGCGTCAGAGCGCAGCTTCATCTGAGCCGCCGCCACCGCCATCGCACCCGTCGCGTCACCATCGTGGGCAGCCGCCAGAGGCTGGTCCACGACCACCTCGATGCCCACCAGCCGATCACGCTCACCGAAACCGACGGCAGACCCCAGGTCCCGCAGCGGCTGGCGGCGGTTTCGGCGGCCGAGCCACTCGCCCTGGAGATCAAACATTATCTCGACTGCCTCGACGGCCAGACCCGGCCGGTCACAGACGGCTGGGAAGGCGTCAGGACAGTGGCACTGCTGGAAGCCGCGCAAACCTCATGGCGTCAAGGGCATAAGGCCGTGACCGTGAGGCTGCCTGTGGAGGCCCAGCTATGTCCATGAAACCCGTGTCGAACCCGCTCCTGCGTGTGCTGGCCGTAACCAACACCTGGCCCACCGGCGGGCACTACCGTGGCATCTTCGTCAAGGAACAGGTCGAAGCGCTGCGGCGCCTCGGCGTGCACATCGACGTCGAGGTGATCGCCCAGCATCGCGGCCGCCGCGACTACCTGCTGGCGATCTGGCGGGTACGCCGACGTGCACTCACCGGCCGCTACGACCTCATCCACATCCATCACGGCCTTGCCGCCCTGGCCGCCCGCTTCGCCGGCCCCACACCGCGCGTTCTCACCCTCTACGGCCACGACGTGCTCTGGCACTGGCAACGTTGGTTCACCGCACTCGGCTGCGGCGGCGTCGCCGCCCGCATCTACGTGTCACGGCGCATGGCCACAGCACCCGGACAGCCAGGCGGGCCGGTCATCCCCGACGGCGTCGACCTCGACACCTTCACACCCGCCGACCGCGACGCTGCCCGCACCATCCTCGGCCTGCCGCGCGAGGACGTCGTCATCCTCTTCGGCGGCGATCCCCGCAACTGGGTCAAAGGTTACGACGTGTTCACCGAGGTACTGGACGTGGTCGGTGAGCGGGGAATGCCGGTACGCGAACTGATCCTGGCCGAACCCGGCCTTGCCCGCCACGATATCGCCCGCAAGTTCGCCGCCGCCGACGTGCTGCTGTTCACCTCACGGCAAGGGTTCGAGGGCTCCCCCTCGGTGGTCAAAGAGGCCTGCGCCATGGGTCTACCCGTGGTATCCACCGATGTAGGCGACGTCGGCGAAATCCTAGAAAACGTCACCCCGTCCGCCGTCGTGAAATTTCCCGGCACCAAAGATCAGCTGATACGTCAACTCGCGCAACACACCATCGAAATAGTCACCCAGCGTCGCCGCTCCAACGGCCCCGACCACATCTCATGGCTGTCCCTGAACGCCATAGCCACACGCGTCCTTGAGGTTTACCACGACACAACCCTACCCACCCAACCCCGGCCACCGGTTCCACACCCACAAGTGTCGATCACATGAGGGTTGACGAGACAGCCGCTGCTAGCAGCATCGACTCCGGTCATGTTGCTGAATCCAAAGGTCGAGCGGGGTTGGCTGGACTCGTGGTTGTGTCAGGCTGCGGCTGAGCGACGTACGGCGATGCTGCCGCGTAGGCTTCTCCGGAAGTGGTGTCGACACTGTCCAATTGAGGGTGGCTGACCGAGGCATTTGGACGGTGCGCTGCGGTGTGGATGATGGAGCCATCCGCTTCTCTCAGCGCCCACCGCGGACAGTCTGGAGCTGTTCTCGCATGGTGGCTGTGTCGAGACGTCGGTGTTGCGTGCTGCCTGTGGGGTCGTGGTGCCCGGGTCGCTGGCCCGTCATCGTCGAACGTGACTCTCGACCCGGGCACCAGGTGAGTTGGTTCATCGACGGTCACGATGTCACGGGCCTGCCCACTGCTGGCTTGTCGCTTGCGGCATCGGTGTGGTGTCGGGCTTTGTCAAGGACGCGGTAGACGGTGGGCCGGGACACGGAGAACAGGTCAGCCAGCTCGAGGATGCTGTGGCTGCCCTCATGGTGCAGCTTCACCAGATGTGCTTGCTGGCGTGGGTTGAGCTTGGGTGGCTTGCCTTTCAGCTTGCCTTTGGCTTTGGCAATCGCCATGCCTTCTCTGGTGCGAAGCCGCAGCAGATCGACTTCGAACTCGGCAAAGGTGGCAAGGATGTTGAAGAACATTTTGCCCATCGGATCGGCAGGGTCGTAGACGATGCCGCCGACCCGGAGTTTGACGCCACGAGCGACCAGGGAGTCGCCGATGGCCCGGGCGTCGGGTACGGAGCGGGCCAGGCGGTCGAGTTTCGGGACGACCAGGGTGTCGCCGGCACGGACAGCCGCGAGTGCTTGGTCCAGGCCGGGCCGGTTACGGTTGGTTCCGGTCAATCCCTTGTCGGTGTACATCCGCTCGGCCGGCACACCCATGGCCAGCAGCGCCTCGGTTTGGGCGGTCAGGTCCTGCTCGTCGGTGGAGCAGCGGGCATAGCCCGTCAACAGCGTGGTATCCATACCCTCCAGGTGGGCCGAACGAATGCATCAACAGCCGATTCATTCAAAGCCGTCAGATGAACACCCGGGAAGTTGTGATTGTCGGATTTCTGGTCTCGTCGCCGTCGTGCTACACAGATCCCGCCGCATGACCTGTAAAATAGTCACCAAATAGTCGAAAAGGGCTACGACTTTCGACGAAACCAGCTACCGCTGGTACCGCATATGGGCCGAACATGAAAAGGTGTATCGATGACCTTGGGTAGCGCGGAGCCTACCGGTTTGATCGGCGTGGGCTATGAGGGCCAGAACATCCATTCCTTCATCGACCTGCTGTTGGTCCAGGGTGTCACCCGTCTGGTAGATGTGCGCCTGACTCCGATCTCGCGCAAGCCTGGCTTCAGCAAGACAGCGCTGAGCCACGCTCTGGCCGCGGCCGACATCAGCTACATGCATCTGCCGGCACTAGGCAATCCCAAGTCCAACCGGGCAGGATTCGCGGGCAACACCGCAGAGCTGGCCAACGCACGCCAATATTTTGTCCGGCAGATCCGTCGCCCGGCAGCGGAGTCGGCGCTTGACACCATCGTCGAGCTTGCCGCATCCCAGAGGGTGGCGGTGCTGTGTTTCGAGGCGAACGAGGAGCGTTGCCACCGCCACGTTGTGCTCACCCAGGCGCGGCAACGTGCTTCTAGCGCTTCGGGTAGTAGACCCCCAACACACTGAAGACATGTACCCGTTTGGCCTGGTTGCCGACGTAGAACGCCACATCCCGGCTGGGATGGCACATCATGTCGACGAACTTGGCTTGCAGTTCGGCGCGCATGTGCTCCTCCGTTGAGCCAGCGAGCTGACGTTGCAGCAGCACGAACTCCCAGTCCAGTAAGCCTTGCTCATGTCCGTTACAGCTACGTTCGTGGCAGCGGTAACGATAGCGAGCCTTGAGCCGCGGTGGCTTTAACGGCGTTTTCTCTTTGGGATTGAACAAGTCCGGCTGCGCCACATACTTGTCGATTTTGCGTTGTTCCTCCGCTGTCCAACCCGGATGCCGTTCAAAGGTCAGCCCAGCGACCTCGAGTGGTCGCACCAGCGCCAGCGACTTGGCGTCGGCATGATCCCGCGCTGCGGCGTTGAGTCGACACATCGAGTCCTCGACGTAGTCGTCGAGCCAGACTCGGCGTGGCTTCCACGGCTCGAGGAACTCCTCCTTAACGATCGAGGGCATGATGGGACGCCAGCTCTCGCGTCGCTGATCCTGCCGGGCCGGCCGGGCATCCAAGGTGATGATCTGGTATTTGCGGAACTGGTCGTCAGAGTCAAGATCGCGGAAATTGATCGGATACAGGCGCACCCATCCCGGGTTCATCACATCAGGTCGCACGCCTGCGACGCACACGGTCTCCCCGTAGGTCTCCGACGGATTCGGTGCCGCCTTGACCGTCACGAGGACCCGCATCCGCACCGCGCGATCGTCGGCAGGCTTGGGATCTGGCTCCTCGCCGTGCAAGCTGCTGAACAAGCTCTGAGGTGCCACCGATCCCTCCCACCAAACGGATCAGCAATCCCATCGATGCTCGCACATCAGTGACCAAAACGCTACTCGGTCAATCTTCTCCGGGATGCTATGGATGACACATCCAGTCCAGACCACAACCGACCGGGCGACGACCGAGAAACAGCCAATCCAAATGATCGCTCACGTCTCACCACCGAACGGCAAACGGACGCGATCTTGCTCGGGCGTTCATTTAATATGATCGCTGCGTCATCTGGCCGCTCGCCTGGTGGCGTGGAGTTTCTTGGGCTCGGGTTCGTGCGCTTGCAGCGTGTGCGTAGATCAATCTGGAGTGTTGATGCCCGGCCGGTGCGACGGCCGAGCTTTACAGGCGGGCACGTGGCTATGTCTGCTTGTCGCTGGCCGGCTGGAGAAAACCGATTATGAGCAGAATGAGGCCGACTGTGCCAGCGAATGTTGCGCCGCCGGTGAGGATCGCCTTGGCGGTGGTCTCGCCGCCGAGGAGCGCCAGCAGGACCGCGACGGCACCAAAGATGAGGCCGTACAGCAGCGCCATTGCCAGATACAGACCGCGGATCGCATGTGTGTCCATGACTCCTCCTTCGATTTGGACTACAGCGATGAGATCCCGTCGGGTGACAAACCACCAGGTGATTGGACGGATTGAACAAACTGGTCAGTACACCAATTGCGCTACCATGAACGGATATCGATACGATGCGGAGGTTTCGATGCCCTCGGACGCCGGTCGTGGAGGGCAACCTCCTCCAGATCCAGGCTCGGCGCAGACACCGAAGGACTTCGCTCGATGCCTGGACGAGCTCAGGAAGTGGTCTCGCCGCAGCCACCGTGTTATCGCTGCTAAAGGCAAGAGTTCCGGGCACTGGCTGTCCCCGACGACCGCTGCGAATCTCACGGCTGGCACCACTAGGCCTCGGCTGGACTCGGTCCTCGGGTTCCTCCACGGCAGCGGGTTGCCAGCCGAACAGCACAAGCCGTGGATAGCCAAGCACGAGGAGCTTTTCCCGCGTCAGCCGGCCGCATCACGTCAAGGGGTCTCCAGAAAGGCGGACACGGCCCAGAGCATGGGCTCCGATGCGGAGATCACCGGTCCATTACTGCCTAATCCTGTTCGGGTGAGGTTTGGAGCTATCCCGGGCGAAGTCGCGTGGCACCAACCACGCCAGGCCGAGCAGATGGCATTGGGCAAAGTGCTGGAGCACAAGGGCCAGCTGACCCTGGCTGCGTTGCTCGGTATTCGTGGCGTGGGCAAGACACAGCTGGCCGCCGCCCAAGCTCGGGACTGTATCGAGCAGGAATATGAGCTGGTGGCGTGGATCGACGCCGAGTCGGAGTTGATCAAGCAGCTGGCTTCACTGGGTGAGCGTCTGGGCTTGCGGCGTAGTGCAGAACAACCGCCTGAGCAGCTGGCCCACGACACTATCGCTCAACTCGGCGACCGTGGCGGGCGCGCGCTGTTGGTTTTCGACAACGTAAGCGACCCTGACAGCATCAAGGACTTTCTTCCTGTAACCGGCACTGTCAAAGTGCTAATTACGACGACTCGGCGGGAAACAATAGCCATGGCCAATATTCGCCCAGTCGAGGTGGGCATGTTCGCCCCCGGGCAGGGCCGTGCGTTGCTGTCGGCCGCTACTGGCCTGCCCGATGACGACGACGCAGGAGCGGTTGGTGAGGCGCTAGGTTGGCTGCCTCTGGGCGTGGCCCAGGCCGGCGCCTACATCAAGCTCAACAAACCCCTTGGCTATCGGCAGTACCTTGAGCGTCTTAACCGTAAGCATTCAGGTCCCCGTGTCGGTTTGACGCGGGGTTGATCGAGCAGCGTTGATTTGTGAGTGTTAGGCCGGTGACGGGTCGGGTGGTGTCCAGGGGC
>Ga0075428_100009924_pt1 | contig 10576 bp, 13 predicted proteins | sample RhiMetdeltSRZDD2_FD_75291 | JGI IMG/M metagenome (GOLD analysis project Ga0075428, IMG submission 75291) | Populus rhizosphere microbial communities from Tennessee, USA - Rhizosphere MetaG P. deltoides SRZDD2 | ecosystem: Host-associated > Plants > Roots > Rhizosphere > Soil | place: USA... | reverse complement strand
AGTGTGTTCTTGAAGGTGTTTGTTGAAGAGTAGTGGGTCAGTTTGAGGGCCGGCTACTTGGACTGCGCGCCACTTATTTGGAGTGCGCCGCCCGTTCCACATTTGACGATTCTCGCATGCGTGGCGGCGCTTTTCCCTTGCGCTCGCGTTTCAGTGGTTACCCGCCGCACTACAAAAGCGCCGCCACGCATGCAAAGTCACCGAATGCGGAACGGGGCGGCGCAGTCCAAAATAGGGGTCGGCTACTTGGACTGCGCGCCGCTTATTTGGAGTGCGCCGCCCTTTTCCACATTTGACGATTCTGGCATGCGAGGCGGCGCTTTCGCCTTGCACTCGTGTTCCGGTGGTTACCCGGCGCTTTCGCCTTGGGCTCGTGTTCCGGTAGTTACCCGCCGCACTACAAAAGCGCCGCCACGCATGCAGAAGTCACCGAATGCGGAAAGGGGGCGGCGCACTCCAAATAGGGGCTTCTGAATCCAAACTGACCGATAACCCCAAGACTGTTCAGCTCGCTTTCTTTTTCTCGGCCAGACTCTTCTTTAGTACTTCCATAATATCGATTACATTTCCGCCGTTACTCGTTTCAACGTCGGCTTCGACTATATCTTTGCCGCGCGAGCGCTTCGATTTCACGAGCTTTAGAACCCGTTCCTGACGATCATCTTTAAGGTCTCTTGTTGAGAGCGTCTTCTTTGATTTTCCGGCGATCAGCTTCTTGAATTTCGCAACGGCGGGTTTAGCTGTCTTCTTCTGATCTGGAAGTCCGATGTCACCGGGGGAACGGATTTCGTCGGGGAACCGAAGCGTCTGGGCCCGAAGGATTCCATTCTCGGCGATTATTGCGACCAGGTATTCCTTTCCGCGCATTACGAAGGTTCCGATACCGGCTCGTCCGCTATCCTCCAGTGTTTTCGCAAGAAGACGATAAGCTTTCTCAGTCCCGCCGCCGGGGGTCAGGAAGTAACCGCGTTCAAAGTAGAGTGGTGGGATTGTCTTTTCATCTACAAACCGCCGCATATCGATGTCGCGGCTTTTCTTTGGCTCAAGCTTTTCAAGTTCATCATCGGTCACGACTACGTACTTGCCCTTCTCGATTTCATAGCCTCGTATCATCTGATCATCGTCGAGGTCTCGCCCGGTTTCCTGTGAGTAGTACCGCCGGCTGAGCGGTACGCCGTCCGGAGAGAGCATTCGCAGCGCGACATGATCGTTGCGGTTGGCCGGATACATATCAACCGGAACGCTGGCGAGCCCGAAGGTAATCGTTCCTGACCACAACGGGCGGACTGACGGTAGCTCGCTTTTGCTCTCGCTCTTCTTTTTCGAAGCTCGTTTAGGCAGCTCGTTTCTCCTTTTGCTTCTTGAGGACCTCTATGCTTTTTGAGAGTGTCTTTTCGAGCGACGGAGAAGACCGTTTCGATCGGACGGCCTGAAGTTTCGGTCTCTTGCCCTTCGCCTTCTTTTCGATAAAGTCGACTAAGCGTTCTCGATACTCGTCGCTGAATTCGGCTGGATCAAATTCACCTTCCAGCAGTTCGACAAGTTGGCGGGCCATCGCCAGCTCTTTCTTGTCCAGAGCTCGACCCTCGGGTTCCGGAAGCTCATCGGCCGAGACAACTTCACCAACGTGTCGTAATGTCACTAGAGTCAAATAACCGTCATTAGCGGTAAGCCCGCCGATGTATTCCTTGCCGCGCATCACCCATCGCGCGATCCCTATCTTTTGCTGATCTGCAAGCGCATCGACAAATGCGAAGTACGCCTTTACGTCGCCGTCCGGTCCTAAATAGTATGGCCTGTCATACCATTGGCTGCTGATCTGCGCCGGCGAAACGAATCGCAGCACTTCGATATCGCGAGACGGTTCAGGCTCAAACTTCTCCAGTTCCTCAGCGGTGAGAATCACAAAAACGCCGGGCTCGACTTGATAGCCCTTTTGAACCTCTTCATTAGGGACCTCGTCGTTTGTTTCAGGATTCACCATGTGCTGTTTGACTCGAGACTTTGTTCGCTCCTCGAGGATGTGGAAGTGCACAGTTTTGTCGACGACCGCCGAATAAAGATTGACAGGAATGGTGGTCGACCCGAGTTTTAGCTTACCCTTCCAAATCGCTCGCGCGGGCATCGGTTTCAATCCTTTCCGAGGTCGTACACTGCGCGCAAAAAACGTCTGCTGAAGTTTCCTCTACACAGACGGAGCAAAGACCGCCGTCACAAGCTACGCAGTAGTATCCCGTTTCGTAGACGTACGTGTGACCGCAAGCAGAACATTGCTCGCGTCCTAATTCGAGCCACCAGAATGATCTAACCGTGTAAGTTGGTTTCCGTTTCGCGATCTCACGGTTTGGCAGCATTCTTTATGACCTTTCCTGTTTTTTTAGCAGCGTTTTTGGAGCCCTTGCCGAAATGTTTGCCTGCTCGGTATGTGTGTTTACCGAACTGCTTGCCGCCACGTGCGACGCGCCCGTGTTTCACGTTTTCACCGAGGCTCTTTCCAGCCTTGCTCATCTCCTTGCCGCTCTGTTTCATCTCGGTTTTCACTTTACCGTTGCGGTTGGGAGAGGTTTCCTGTGAAAACGTTGGTACTGGTTCGCCAACAAGTAGCATCCCCAGCACGGCGAAAGTAGTAGTTAAACTGGCTATCACTCGCTTCATAGTGCCTCCCTGTAGCATAGACTTTTAGTCTGTGTCCCGATCTAGAGCTTCCGTCCGGGACAAGCGGACACAGACCAAAGTCTCTGCTACTTTTAGTTGTCCCTGTCCATAATTGCTGATATCGCTAACCTTTGCGGCGACTCTTTTGATCGCCGCGATCGCCTTGGCCCGGCGGGACCGTTGTCTTTGCATCATGTTTGACGTCCTGAGACAGCGATCGTCCTACGTCGTCTACCTCATCGAATTGACCTTTTTCGTCGCGTCTGACGAATCTTTTGTCATCGCCTGTGTCGATCAATTCTCGTTTTTTAGAAGTTGCTTTTGCCGGCATATGGCCTCCTTTGTCCACAATGATTGGTCGCCGCGCAGATACTGTCTTGTTAGCGGTCAGTAGGCCTGTGCAGCTATCTCGACGTTTTAGACTTGCAAGTAACAAACCAACGGTTTCGTTGGCTTGCTCTTTGGACCGTTAAGAGGCTAGAAGATCGGAGCCGTGGCACCCTCATTGCTCGAAATGAACCAAGAAGAGATGTTTAACAATGACTTCCTAGTGTACACGTTGGTTGCGACCGCGGTGGGTATATTGGGGGGCGTTGTCGGTTCGTTCTGGGTTCCCAATGTCAAAGCCCGAAGTGCTATTCAGCATTTTGCTGCCGGTCTGGTGATAGCGGCGGTCGCGTCCGATGTGATTCCCGAGACCGAACGTTTAGGGCGACCGCTGCCAGTTATTTGCGGTTTTGCAACCGGAGGGCTGGTGATGATCGGCCTCAAATGGCTGGTCGTAAGATTCGAGAGACGCGAGCGAGCGCGAGGAAAATTACCGATAGGGCTGGCCGCCGCCGCTGCGCTGGACACATTGATAGACGGGGCGACAATAAGCGCCGGATTCGCCGTGGGACGGCATCTCGGAATTCTGCTTGTTGTGGTATTAGCGGTCGAACTCTTTTTTCTTAACCTGTCGGTAGGTACTGAATTTCATAAAGGCAAACAAAAACGTTGGCGAGGGATGGCGCTCACCAGCGGTATTGGATCGTTGCTGCTTGTCGGTTCGTTAGCCGGGAACATTTTTCTTGCAGACGCCTCTGAGCAGGCCATCGCGGTGTTTCTGGCGTTCGGAGCCGCTGCGTTGATCTACTTGATCGCCGAAGAGCTTTTGGTTGAAGCGATTGAGGCCGAGGAGAGTCTCTTCTCAACCGCAATGCTGTTTGCCGGGTTTCTTTGCGTGTTCGCCGCCACGCTAATCAGTCGCGACAACTAGCTATTGCGGATTGAACCCCGTTGCGCGACGAAACGCTTCAACGTATTTGCCCTCTTTTTTGGTGGCCCGGCCTTTCAAGTATTCAACCAGCCTTGCGAGATCCTTCGGATCCCAATCGGGGCGGTATTTATTGATCGACGGCTCAAACTGGCTGACGTGGCTGCTGACCGCTTTGATCTTCTGCTCGACGACGTTGCTGATGTCTACCCAGTAATTCGCTTCGCTTGCGGCGTAGTAAAACATCATCAGAGGAACCTTGAAGGGCTTCAAGCCATCGACCAGCAGGTGTTCTGGATAATACAAATGAAACTCAGCCGCGCGGATGGCGTCCGCGGTATTAAACGCGGCCATCCGGTGGTCCGACTTGTGCCAGCGTTCGTGCCATTCGCCGGGATCGATGCTAAAGACGACATCGGGGCGATGCTGGCGAATCAGCTTTGTCGCTTGACCGCACAACGCTTTTGGCTCGGCATATTCCAATTCGCCGTCGTCGTAGCCCATCCAATGGATGTTTGTCTTTGGGATCCCCAACACCTCCATCGCGGCTTCCTCTTCGGCCTTGCGAATACGCGCCAAACGCTCGCTGGTCATCTCGAGATCAAAGGAACCTTTGTTGTCGTTGGTGTAGATGACGATGATGATCTTGTTGCCGTTCCTGGCTAACAGCGCAAGAGTGCCGCCGCACCCGAACAGATCGTCATCGGGGTGCGGTGTAAACACCATCACCGTTTTTCCCTTCCACTGCTCGATGCGGTCTTGCGCATGAACCGCGCAGGGCAGCAGCAACACTGTCAGCAAGCTTAAGAGTGTTCTTTTCATGAGTTCTCGATTAGGTTCAACGCTCTCCGTCTCTGATTGTCTGGATCGGCAAACTTGAGGGTTGTAATTGTAGGATGAACGCCAGGGAAATTCGAGCGCGCGATGGTGTCACAAGCCAGACTGGGGTTCGCTCGAACCGTGCAAGCCAAAAACGCAATTCGAGACAAGCCCGCTTCAATCAACCGTGAGCGGGCTTGCATTTTTAAGTATTTCCGGTTGCCCAGTCTTGGCGGGGCGAACCTCAAGCTGATCCAGGCACTTCGAAGAATTTGTCGAAAATTTTCGAAAATGCTAAACTCCGCCCATCGTGGCTTCCTGCATCGTTTCATATCTCGATTCCGAAGGCTTGCGCCACGCTGTTGAGGTCGAAGCCGAAAGCCTTTACGAGGCAGCGGTTCTGGCAATCCGCATTTTTAGACAGCACGGTTGTGAGCCCGGTCAAGCGAGCCGGTTGGAGGTAGAGGTGCGCAGCTCGGTCGTTCACACGATAACGCCGATGAGAATTCAGGAGTGGTTGAATGGAGGCGCAAAAACACCTAAAGAGGCTGTGATGAAGGAACGGTTGCGGGCTCTACTGTGAGGGATTCTTTCTCAAATAGATCGAGCCAGCGTTCCTGAGAGTATAATTCCGTAGCGTGAGAGGGGTCTCCAGTGAGAGTGTAATCCTGCTTGAGAGAAATATGATCCCTCGATCTGCGAAGCGCACGCCCTGTTTGTCTTTAGACCTTGTTGCAGTACCAGAACCCAATGGCATGCTCGAGGTCGGTTGGCTTGCCCCCGCGCTTCCGCAACTAGGTTCCTATGAGGAACGGCGGTGCCAGGCCACCCGACCTCGAGCATGCCGAGGTGACCGGTTACCTACAAGAGTGAATCAACAGACACGTCACATTAAGGTCTGCGTTAGCTCCAACTCCAGGAAACGTTGTACGCCTCGGCAAGGGTATCAAGGCTGTGCCGCAACGCCCCCCAGTCGCGTTCAGCGCGTGACGAGAGATGGTGCCTTTCCATGAAGCTATCGATTCGGGCAGCCCTCCTCAGCACCTCTTCGACGTCGGACCCAGCGGTGTTCTTTTCACCGTAGTGGCTCTTCAACCGGTCAGTTGCTTCCTCAAAGCCCTTCACAAAATCATTGATGCGGTCCTCTTCTTTTGAATCATCAATGCGGCTGTGATCCAGGGCGCTTTTTAGACTTTTTCGAAACGTCTCAGCTTGTTTGTCCATGCGCCCGAGCAGGTTTTTCATCTCCTTCTCGGAAAGCCGATAGACGGATTGTGCGGGGGCGGCCCCGACCAGTCCGATTAACACAACCATCGCTGTGACGATTGATCGCTTGAGCAAATTCATCGCTTACCCCTTTCTTTTCAACGCGTGTTTTTGTGGTACACATCTCTGTCTGGATTTGGTCCGCGACCGATAGGTGTACCCAGGCTGAGACCTTAGGAGGGCAAGAATCATTCCACGCGTGGGAGGAGTGGACTCGAACTGTCGAAACTCTTGACGCTTCCAAGCCTCACTCGGAGTATGATTGCGTAAAGTGATGTCACGGTTAATCTCCCATTACAGGATTCTTCAGAAGCTCGGCGCGGGCGGGATGGGTGAAGTCTACCTGGCTGAAGATACTCGGCTGGGCCGAAGAGTCGCGCTCAAGATATTGAGCGCCGACTTCACCCGGGACGAGGCTGGAGTCCGGCGATTTGAGCAGGAAGCCCGCGCCGCGTCAGCGTTGTCTCACCCGAACATCCTCACGATTTTTGACATCGGCAGGGAAGACTCGACTCACTTCATCGCAACTGAGTTCATCGAAGGCGGAACGCTGCGTCGCAAAATGCAGACCGCGCGACCAGGGATTGACGAAAGCATTGAGATCGCGACCCAAATCGCTGCTGCGCTCCACGCCGCACACCACAGCGGAATCGTCCACCGAGACATAAAGCCTGAGAACATAATGGTCCGGGATGATGGCCTGGTGAAGGTGGTGGATTTCGGCCTGGCTAAGCTCACTGAAAGGAAAGACCGTGAACCCGACGACAACGAAGCTGCGACGCGCATTCTGCTTAAGACTATGCCTGGAATAATAATGGGAACTGTAACTTACATGTCGCCCGAACAGGCCCGTGGCAAGGAGGTTGACGAGCGCTCGGACATTTTCAGTCTCGGTGTGGTAATGCATGAAATGCTCGTCGGCCGATTACCATTTGCGGGCGAGACAGCGAGCGATGTCATTGCCGCAATCTTAAAATCAGACCCTGCGCCGCCGAGCAGTTTTGATCGAAGGATTCCCTCCGAACTCGACAGAATAGTTAGCAGAACTCTAGCGAAGGACCGCGAAGAACGTTTTCAGACCGCGATGGCCTTGCTTGACGACCTAAGATACCTACAAAAGACCCGCGCAAATGAATCGGCAGATGAGCGAGAATCCGGAGTCAAACGCTCGATGTCGAGCTCTACTCAATCGGGAAAAGACGACGCCAGCTCACCCCCGATAGTCAGCATACACTCGCTGGCCGTTCTGCCCTTCACGAACGCCGGCGGCGATCCCGAAATGGAGTACCTCAGCGACGGCCTCACCGAGAACGTCCTATTCGGTCTGTCCCAGCTGCCGGAAATCCAAGTCGTAGCGAGAAGCACCGTGTTTCGTCACAAGGGCAGCAGCGAGGATTTCCTGAGTATCGGTCGAACCCTCGGGGTAGGAGGCATCGTCACCGGACGTGTTCGTCAGCGCGGGGCGACCCTTCTCATCAGCGCGGAGCTCATCGACGTCAACAGCGGCTGGCAAGTTTGGGGTGCGCAGTACAAAAGACCTACCGAGGACCTCTGCGACATCGAGGACGAGATCTCGAACGAGATCTCGCAGAAGTTGAGTCTTAAGCTTTCTCCAGAAAGACAGAGGGTACGCGATAGGCGCCGGACGGACAGCACCGAAGCTTATCGACTGTACCTGAAAGGACGGTTCTACTGGGGCAAAAGAACTGAGGAATCGTTGTACAAGGCTCTGCAGCTCTTTCGTCAAGCCATCGAGGCCGACCCGACTTACGCTCTTGCCTATGCAGGAATGGCTGAGGGATACGTGCCGCTCGCTTATTATTGCCACCTTCCCCCGAGGGAAGCCGCCCCCAAGGCGAAGGCTGCGGCTGAAAGAGCGCTTGAGATTGAACCGGAGCTCCCTGAGGCCCTCGCAGTGCTCGGATCCATGCGGGCTTTCTACGATTGGGATCTTTCCGGAGCTGAGGAGTTGTTGCGCAAGGCGCTCGAGCTGGATCCCCGATATCCGAGGGCACGCCAGTCGCTCGCGGAGTGCCTGACTACGACCGCGAGGTTCGGCGAGGCGCTCACCGAGATCGAGAGGGCCCTTGATCTCGATCCGTTATCGTTGCATATGAACGCAGCCGTGGTGTTGCTCAACTATCTTGCTCGGCGTCACGACGACGCGATCAAGCACGGCCGGCAGGCCATCGAACTGGATCCGAGCTTCTTTCCAACACGGTTTTACCTGGGTCTGGCTTATCAAGCCAGCGGAAGGCTTATTGAGGCAGTCGACGAGCTCCAACAGGCCCGAGTTCTCTCCGCCGACAGCACTCTCTTGACCGCGACTCTAGCGGGCGCGTTGGCTGCGTCTGGCAAAGAGGACGAGGCGAACGTCCTCCTGGATTGGTTGGAAGAGATCGGCCGGACTCGTTATGTCCCGCAAACCGCGGTGGCCGCCGCGCACGCCTGTCGGCAGGACGTGGAACAGGCCCTTTCGTGCCTGGAAAAGGCGAGCCAGGAGCGGTGTTTCTGGCTTCCGAATGCCTTGGCGGTAGATCCTCGGTTTGACGGATTACGCGTCGAGCCGCGCTTTCACAGCCTTGCCCAGCGCATCGGGGGCGGCGCGAACTGAAAGAAGCTGATCGTGGATTGGAGTACACAAAAGAAACGCCCGGTCTCCACTGCCAATGTCTGGTCAGTGGAGCCGGGCGGGTTTCTGAACATTCAGCTCGCTATCGATTAGTAACGATACGGCTGAAACTCGAGGATCGCTCCAAGGACGTTGCCCAGAAGACTAAAGACGCCATTCGAGTACGTGCCGTATCGATACGCGCCGTTGTAGCCGTCTTCGTAGCCGCGACGGAAACCTTCGCGGAAGTAGTACTGGTACTCCGCCAGATCAACGTAGTAACCGTTGTACCCGACACTGGCGTCCTCATACCCGAAACTATCCTGGTAGCTGTTTCGCCATCGGTCTTCACGATCAGACAGGCCGGCACGCACGCCTTCTTCGTAACCATTTCTCACCGCCTGCCGAAGCAGATCTGCGGCGTATTGGTTCGCTTCGTAGTATCTACCAGCACGATAGTAGCGATACTGCGGAGGCGCGTAGGTATACTGCCAGCTCTGACGGCGATACTGATCCTGACGTAGACGATCCAAATATCGTTGTTGATAACGCAACTGGGCTATCCGTCGCTCACGCTCGAGTAGCTGACGACGCTGCCAGTCGAGTCGCTGTTGCTGCTGCTGTTGTTGTCGATACCGCTCCAGGCGCTGTTGCTGGAACTGTTCGTCCCGTTGACGGCCCTGCCATTGCTGATCGCGTGACCCTCGCTGGTCATTGTTCGACCATTGACGGCCTCCTTGCTGATCGCGTGACCCCCGCTGGTCGTTGTTCGACCATTGACGGCTTCCTTGCTGATCGCGTGACCCCCGCTGGTCATTGTTCGACCATTGACGGCCGGCCTGCTGTTGGCGCTGCTGTTCTGCCGCTGCGGCCTGATTCTGTTGCTTTCGGTCGGCCTTCTGCTGTTTGCGCTGCTGCTGAAGGATCTGGTCCTGCTGTTGTTGATTCTGCTGTCTTTGGTTTCTCTCAGCCTGTCGCCGTTGTTGCTCTTGCTCAAACTGGCGCTGCTGCTGCGCTTGGTCTTGCTGTCCCTGGTTTCTATCAGCGTGTCGCTGTCGTTGCTCAAACTGGGGCTGCTGCTGTTGAGCCGGCTGCGACTGTTCCTGTTGTCGTTGTTGTCTTCGCTCGGCCTTCTGTTGGCTCTGCTGCTGTCGTTCCTGAGCCTGTTGCTGTTTGCGTTCCTGCTTCTGTTGGCGCTGTTCGTCGGTTTTCTGTGCGCTCGACTCGACGCTTGTGCCCAACAGTAACGCGACGCCAAGAGCGGAAGCCGCCGCCAATTTCCTAAATGAATTGATTGTCATCTAATCCTCCGTAGTCGACCCCAACATCTCTACCACAGTCCGCAGTGAATTGGGCAACTGTCGTTCCAAATGGAATTGTTGTAAACGCTCAACATTCTTCCTGGAGGCCGCCGACACCGAACACTGTTTGGTGCACGAGTAACGCTAACGGGATAACGCTCGACAGTCATTCGCTGTGAGACGGTCAGTGACGTTAGCGTTGGAGGATATATTTATCCAGCAGCGCCGAAGCTCTGAAAAGAAATCAATCCGTCCACCCCGCCAGGGGTGGAATGTTTATAGAGTCGTGTTATTGGGAGACTCGCACCCCGTCAGGGGTGCTATGTTCCACGCCCAGACTAGGCTAACCCAGCGGCGCTGCGAGATTTCCCTGATACAACATTGCACCCCTGACGGGGTGCGGGCTGTCGACACCATCGACTTCTATAAACATTCCACCCCTGACGGGGTGGATCTCGCAGTTGTTTTCACAGCAGCGCAGGGGATCATTCGCTTTAAAACTAACGTGGTTTTCGAGGGAATTCAGTCCACTTGAATGGGTGTACTAACGGAGGTAAGATGCGAACCGCTTTTAGCACGGCACTTCATGTTAGGCGGCGCGTTACGGTGCGAAAGCCGAAAAAGTTTTGCGCGTTCTGCCCGCGACTTTGCGCGGAAGAAAATTGAGAA
>Ga0075428_100009920_pt1 | contig 10580 bp, 8 predicted proteins | sample RhiMetdeltSRZDD2_FD_75291 | JGI IMG/M metagenome (GOLD analysis project Ga0075428, IMG submission 75291) | Populus rhizosphere microbial communities from Tennessee, USA - Rhizosphere MetaG P. deltoides SRZDD2 | ecosystem: Host-associated > Plants > Roots > Rhizosphere > Soil | place: USA... | reverse complement strand
CTCGAATGTCGACACGATCATCGTCCACGCCGATCGCCTCGGCGACCGCGCCGCTGCGATCCACGACTGGCTTCGCCGCGAGCTCGATCGCGGACGCATTGCCTTCGCCGGTCGATTCGATTCGAAGATCGAAGGCGATTGGGTGTTTCGCATCGGCGGTGCGCGCGGCGAGCGGCCGCACGAGCTGGAGAAGTTTCTGATCGGTCTTCCGACGTGCGGCGACTCGATGATCGGCGCGCTCGATTTTCCCGATGCGAACTTCACGTTCGAGCGCGGCGGGATCTTCTCCGGCTGGACGTTCTCGCCGCACGGCGTTCGCAGCGTCGATCTCTGGTTCGACAACCACACGACGCGTTACCCCGCGCACCTGCAGCCCGGCGAATTCCGCGATCGCTGTCCCGAGCGCCGCGACTTCACGCGCGTCCGCTTCGTCGCCGTCTTCGACAAACGTCCGGCGAATGTTAGGCGGGACACCGACGTGCAGGTCGAGATCACGGACAACCGCGGTGCGCGCATCGTGCTGGACGACCGGTGGATTCGCTGGGAGTGAGCCCTCAGTCCCCTCTCCCACCGCAGTGGGAGAGGGTTAGGGTGAGGGCCCCTCACCCCACCCTCTCCCCACTGCGGTGGGGAGAGGGAGCTCGTCGTCTCGTGCTAGCATCCGCCGCCGATTCGCTAGGAGGAATCATGAGAAAAATCATCATCGTCCTGCTTGCCCTGTTCGTCGCGACCACGGCGTTCGCGCAGGTGCCGACCCCGCGCGTGAGCCCGGGCGCGACGCTCACGCAGACCGTCGGCCTCACCGACATCACCATCAAGTACAGCCGTCCCGGCGTGAAGGGCCGCACGATCTGGGGCGATCTCGTGCCGTACGACCAGGTCTGGCGCACGGGCGCGAACGAAGCGACCACGATCTCGTTCGGCAACGACGTCTGGATCAACGGACAGAAGCTGGCGAAGGGAACGTACAGCCTGCACACGATTCCCAGCCAGAGCGAGTGGACCGTGATCTTCAACGGTGTCGCCGATCAGTGGGGCAGCTACAGCTACGACGAATCGAAGGACGTCCTTCGCGTCAAGGCGAAGCCGGAGACCGCGGAGCATCGCGAGTGGATGGGATTCGAGATCAATGATCTGAGCACCGACACGGCGAAGGTCGTGCTGCGCTGGGAGAAGGTCGCCGTGCCGTTCACGGTCGACACGAAGACGACCGAGCGAACGATGACCGCGCTCAAGAACGCGGTGAATCCCGACTGGCGCGCGCCGTTCCAGGCCGCGTCGTTCGCGTTCGAAAACAAAGGCGCGGCGACGGACCAGGAGATCTCCGACTGGCTCAACAAGTCGCTGTCGATCAACGAGAACACGAACAATCTCTATTTGAAGGCCCGTTTCCTCGAGCGCCTCGGCAAGAAGGCGGAAGCGATCAAGACTGCGGAGCAGGCCATCGCGGTTGCGCGTCCCGATCAGAAGAACTTCGCGGACACGATTCGGCAGAACGTGGAGCGGTGGAAGAAGTAGGAGCCCTCACCCTAGCCCTCTCCCCGCGCGGCGGGGAGAGGGGACAGCAACATCTGCGCAACGAGCGCCGCGATCACACCCACCACGCAGCCGACGACGTTCCACCAGAGCCAGGCCATGTCGGTGAAGCGCCAACAGAGAAGCACGGCCGCTTCGGCGATCAGTGCGCCGGCGATCATCGCTTTCTCACCGACGTGCTTCGCGTAGAACGCGACGAGGAAGATCGCCAGCATCGTGCCGTAGAAGAACGATCCGATGCGATTCACGGCGACGATGAGCGATCCGAGCTGCGTGGCGTAGAGGGCGAAGGCGATGCAGAACACGCCCCAGAAGATGGTCATCCAGCGCGAGATCACGACGTATTGGTGATCGGTGCGGTTGGGCCAGAGGAGCCGCTTCCACACGTCGATGACGCTCGTCGATGCGAGGGAGTTCAGTCCCGATGCGGTGGCCGACATCGCCGCGCAGAACACGGCGGCGAGCAAAAGACCGACCAGTCCCGCCGGAAGGTTCTGCATCACGAACGTGAGGAAGACGTAGTCGGTATCGGCGGGCTCCGCGCTCGGATCGTTCTTTCGAATCAATGCCGACGCTGCGCTGCGCGTTTCGTCGTCGCGTTTCTGCAATCCCCGCAGCTCGATCGTGCGGCGCTCGACGGTCGCGACATCCTTCACATTCATCGCGTCGACCAGTCCCGTCGCGGCCGCGCGTTTCTCTTCGAACGTGCGGAGGTGGGTCTGCTCGAGGTTCTGATATTCGCTCGCGTATCGACTCGAGGTGATGTTCGCGCGCTGCACGGGATTGAACGAGAGCGGCGGCGCGACGAATTGGTAGAAGACGAACACCATCGCGCCGGCGAAGAGGATGAAGAACTGCATCGGCACTTTCACGAAGCCGTTGAAGAGGAGTCCGAGGCGGCTCTGGGTGATCGTCTCGCCGGTGAGATAGCGCTGCACTTGCGACTGGTCTGTGCCGAAGTACGCGAGCGCGACCATCAGTCCGCCGAAGAGGCCCGACCAGAAGTTGTAAGGCGTGGTCACGTCGAACGAGAAGTCGATGACGTTGATCCGGCCTAACCGGCCGGCGACGCGCACCGCATCGACGAAGCCGACGCTCTCCGGCAGTGAGCGGATGGCGATGATCATGGCGATGGCCATTCCGCCTAACGCGATGAGGAGCTGATGCATCTGCGTCCAGCTCACCGCTTTCGTTCCGCCCGATGCGGTGTAGACGATGACCAGCACGCCGATGACGATGGTCGTGTGCTGGATGTTCCATCCCAGGACGAGCGACACGATGATCGCGGGCGCGGCGAGCGTGATCGCGGTGCCGAGCCCGCGCTGAATCAGGAAAAGCACCGCGGTGAGCGTGCGCATCGTGACGCCGAAGCGGGTCTCGAGATACTCGTACGCGGTGAAGACTCGGAGGCGATGAAAGATCGGCACGGCGGTGATGGAGAGAATGACCATCGCCACGGGAAGCCCGAGGTAGAACTGCACGAAGCGCATGCCATCGGTGTAGGCCTGGCCCGGCGTGGACAGAAACGTGATCGCGCTCGCCTGCGTCGCCATCACGGAGAGCGCGACCGTGTACCACTGCATCTCGCGATCGGCGAGGAGATATTGCGCGAGGCGCTTCTGCTTGCGCCCCTTCCAGATTCCGTAGAGCACGATCGCCGCGAGCGTCCCGGCGAGCACCGTCCAGTCGATCGGCCTCATTCGAAGGCCCTCGTGAACGCGTAGAAGAGTGCGACGAGAACGGCGAGGTTGATCAACACGGCGGCGTAGAGACGCCGCCACGTGCCGAGGATGGGAGGTTTATCGTCGTTCATTGTTGGTCTTAGGACGTCCTAGGACGTCGTAGGACGTCCTAGGACTCTCATTCCGCCGAAACCAGATTCACGAACGCGCGAATCGCGCCCGGCACGCCCGCCGGCAACTGCCGCCACCAGGCGAGCGAGGTGTAGACGAACGCGCCTTTGCCGTGGCGGAGGAAGAGCTGCGCGCCCGGTTTTTCCGGTTCGCCGGGATCGTTCGTCGCGAGCACGGTCGTGTATGCGGGATCCCAGTCGCTCGTGAAGTAGAGGCCGCGCTCCTGGATCCATCCTTCGAAATCGGCGGTCGTGATCTTGTTCGGCGTGGTGAGCAGCGGATGGTCGGGCGCGAGCAGTTTCATCGGCGCTTCTTCGACGGTCACGCGATCGCGCGAGATCTTGAAGGGCTTGGGTCCCGGCGCCTCGAGCACGAGCTCGGCGTTGGTGTTGTATTGCACGACGACCGTGCCGCCGTTTTCGACGTACTGCATCAGCTTCTCGTGGGCCTGCTTGAGCCGCTTGCGCGTGTTGTATGCGCGCACGCCGGTGACGACCGCGTCGAACATCGAGAAGTCGCCGCGATCGAGATCGGCGTCGCTGATCAGCGTCACTTCGTAGCCGACCTGCCGCAGGATGTTCGGCACATCGTCGCCCGAGCCCATGATGTAGCCGACGCGCTTGCCGCGCTTCTTGATGTCGGCGCGCACGACCTTCGTCGTTGCATCGCCGAGGATGCGCTGCGCGGGGATGTGCGGATAGTCGATCTCGACGATACCCTGCGTCTGCTGCGTGCTGCTGGCATCGGAAACTTCCGCGCGAATGATTCCTGTCTCGTCACCGGCCGGCGGCGTCACGGTGAACGTCACGTGCGTTTCTTCGTCTTTCGCGGCGAGCTTGACCGGCTGCGATTCCGGCTCCGCTTTCCATCCCTTCGGCAGCTGCAGCTTCACCGTTCCTTCGAACGGCGCGAAGCTGCGCATCCACACCGACATCGGCCGAGCTTTCGCCTCGGGGAAGATGTACACGCTCGAGCCGAGCTTCACCGACACCTTCGGCACGACGTTCACTTCGCGGACCTGCTCGCCCTTCACCGGATCGGTCCAGCGGAACACCGCCGGCACGGTGAAGATCAGCGTGTTCATCTGCCCGTCGTCGAGCGAGACGTTGATCGGAATCGTCGGATAGTTCTCCGGCCGTCCGATCATCAGTTGATGAGTGACCTTGTACATCCCGCGCGCCGGCGGGATCTCGAGCCAATACGGCTGCGTGTATGCGTAGCCGTCGGGGATTTTGATGGTGAGGTCCGTCTTAACCGGCTTGTTGTTCTCGAGCAGAGTGCCGGGTGCTTTGCTCGGCGTCGCGTAGAGCGAGGCGACCATCGAGAGACGGAACGGATAGTCGGAGCGATTCACGACCGTGACGCTCACCGGCAGCTCCGCTCCGGGAACGACTGCAGACGATGCAGCGGCGACATCGATGGCGAGGCCCGCGCAGTCGCGGATCGCGTCGAGAATTTCGTGCTTGCGCGTCTCGAGCCACGGCTTGCGCGCGTCCGACCATTCGGGCGTCGCGCGGAGTGAATCGAGCGCGTTCAATGCCTGAATGAGCAGCGGCACCGCGGCCTGCGGTTTCTTCGGATCGAACGAATCGGCGGCGCGTTGCAAGAGCGATCCGACTTTCTCGCCGCCGGGATAGCGAGACCAACTCAGGTCGATGCCTTCGAAGGGATCGGTCGCCGCGGGATCGCCAGCGCGCAGATCGAAGTAATTGATGATCGAGCCGCGCCGCTCGGCGGACCCGAAGCCCTGGCTCTTGTGCTGGCTGCGGCTCACGGCGGCGATCTCGGTATACGCGCGGCCTAACAACGTGTTGTAGGTGCCGAGGTCGACGCGCAGCGATTTCGCGAGCGCGGGATCGTTCGGGTCGACCTGGCGAAACGAGAAGCGATTCCAGAAGATCCGCTTCGCCTGCCACGGACTCGCGTACGGCAACTGCTCGGGAAATCGCGTCGGATCAGCGGCGGCCTTGAATGCTTCCTCCGCGAGAATCGCCGAGGCGGTGTGATGTCCATGACCGCCTTCGCCGGTCACCGGGAATCGCGTGACGATGACGTCGGGCTGAAATTTGCGGATCGCCCACACGACATCCGCGAGCACTTTGTCGCGCTCCCAGATGCTCAGCGTTTCCTCGGGAGTCTTCGAGTAGCCGAAGTCGATCGCGCGCGTGAACATCTGCTCCGCGCCGTCGATGCGCCGTGCGGCGAGGAGCTCCTGCGTGCGAATCAGGCCGAGGAGCGCGCCGGTCTCGTCGCCGATCAGATTCTGTCCGCCGTCGCCGCGCGTGACGGAGAGATAGCCCGCGCGCATGTTCTTCTCGCTCGCGAGCCACGAGAGCAGGGCCGTGTTCTCATCGTCCGGATGTGCGGCGACGTAGAGCGCACCTCCGACGACCGTTAGGCGGCGCAGCGCGACCTGCAGCTCCGCAGCGTCGCGGGCGAAGGTCGAGACGGGCAGGACGAGCGTGAGCAGCAGAAGCAACCATCGGCGCATGGGGCGGGAGGATAGCGGCAGACTCGGCCTGTCTCAAAGGCCCGAGGTCTCAAAGAGTGTCGTCTGTGTTACTTCTTTGCGACTTTGAACGGATCCGACTTCGATATCGCCGTGATCGGCGCCGGTGCCGCGGGACTCACGGCCGCGATCTTCGCGAAGCAGGCGGCGCCCGATGCGCGGATCGTCGCGCTCGACGGCGCGCCGAAGATCGGCGCGAAGATCCTCATCTCCGGCGGCGGGCGATGCAACGTCACGCACGATGTCGTCACGCCGGACGACTTCAACGGAAATCGCAACGCCATCGCGAAAGTGCTGCGCACATTTACTGTCGACGAGACGGTGCGCTGGTTCGAGTCGATGGGCGTTCGCTTGAAGCGCGAAGAGACGGGCAAGCTCTTTCCGGTGACCGATCGCGCGCGCACGGTTGTGGACGCGCTGCTGCGCGCGGCGGAAGGCGTGGAGATTCGCATGTCGAGTCGCGTGCTTAGTTGTCATCCCGAGCGTAGCGAGGGACCTGGGCGGATGGGCGGCACCACGGATTCCCCCACACGCCCAGGTCCCTCGCTGACGCTCGGGATGACAAGCGGGTCCATTACCGCCTCGCGCGTCATTCTCGCCACCGGTGGCCGGAGCGTCCCGAAGACCGGCAGCGATGGTCACGGCTACACGATCGTGCGCGCGTTAGGCCACAGCGTCACCGAGGTCTTTCCGGCACTCGCGCCGCTCGTGCTTCCGGGCGGGCATTGGATGACGGAGATCAGCGGCACGAGCACCGACGCGGAGCTCGTCGTGCGCGGGGATTCGGGTCGTGTGCTCGATCGCGAGCGCGGCTCGATGCTCTTCACGCACTTCGGGCTGAGCGGTCCGGTCGTCCTCGATGTGTCGCGGCATTGGATTCTCGCGAACGGCACGCTCGTCGCGAACTTTCTTCCGGGCGAGACGTTCGAATCGCTCGATGCGCATTTCGTCGCCGAGGGGCGGCGGAATCCGCATGCGACGATCGCGAGTGTGCTGCGCGGACGCATTCCGGAGCGCTTGCTCGCGAAGATCGCCGGCGATGCCGTCACCCTCGGACGCATGACCAAGGACGACCGTCGCGCGATCGTGCGCGCGCTCGTCGAGCACGTGATTCCGGTCGTTCGCGATCGCGGATTCGATTACGCCGAAGTCACGGCGGGAGGCGTTCCGCTGAGTGAGGTCGACGTCTCGACGATGGCCTCGCGGAAATGCGGAGGTTTGTATCTGTGCGGCGAGATTTTCGACGTCGACGGGCGCATCGGCGGGTACAACTTTCAGTGGGCGTGGGCCAGCGGACGCCTCGCCGGACTGAACGCTGCGCGATCGTTGCATACACGATCCGCGGATGGCTGACTCGACCGGCGACCGCGCACTGCCCTGGTTCGTCTTCGGCGTCTTCGTGGTGCTCACCGGTCTCGCGACGATCTACGTCTGGAGAACCACGCGCGACGCCGATCGCGCGCGATTCATGAACGCCGTGCAGGCGACGCGCGATGACATCGTCGGGCGGCTCGATGCGTACATCGACCTGCTCACCGCGACGCGCGGCCTGGTCGTTTCGAATCCGGCGCTGCCGCGCGAGGAGCTGCGGCAGTACATCCGCAGTCTCAACATCCAGAGCCGCTATCCGGGGCTTCAGGGCATCGGCATGTTGTTGCGCATTCCTCGCGAAGACGTGCCGCGGCTCGAGTCGGAGATCCGCGCCGATTACGCGCCGTTCCGCGTGTATCCGGAAGCGCGAAGTCCGGAGGCCTATCCGATCGTGCTCATCGAGCCGCTCGACCGGCGCAACAAAGTGGCGATGGGTTACGACATGTTCACGCATCCTGTTAGGCGTGAGGCGATGCAACGGGCTCGCGACACCGGACGTCCGGCGGCATCGGCGCGCGTGACGCTCGTGCAGGAGATCGATCCCGAAAGGAAATCCGGGTTCCTCATCTACACGCCGCTCTATGTGACCGGCACGACACCCGACACGCTCGCCGAGCGTCGCGCGGCGCTCTTCGGATTCGTCTACACGCCGTTCCGTGCGCCCGATCTCTTCGCCGGCATCTTCGGATCGCAGGAGCATCCGGAGATCGGATTCGAGATCTACGACAATCGCGAGCTGCTGCATCGCACGAAAGATCTCCCGCCCGATCCGCGCTTCGTCGCCGACGACTCGATCGACGTCGCGGGACGGAAGTGGTCGATCCGCTGGATCTCGCGCCGCGTGGGATTCGGTCCGGCGCTGCTGCTCGCAGCGGCGACGTTCGCGGGCGGTCTGATCATCGCGTCGCTGCTTTTCACGTTGTTGCGCGTGCAGCTTCGCGCGCGCGCCGTGGCGGAGAGCACGGCGGAACGGCTGCGTGAGTCGGAGGCGGAGCTGCAGCGCGCGAGCCGCTCCAAGGACGAGTTCCTGGCGACGCTGTCGCACGAGCTGCGCACGCCGATGACGTCGATCATGGGATGGACGCAGATGCTCGGGACGGGGGAGCTCGACGCGGCGACGCAAAAGGAAGCGGTCGAGGCGATCCTGCACAGCGGAACGCTGCAGGCGCAGCTCATCGACGATCTGCTCGATCTCTCGCGCATCACCGTGGGCAACATGCGCATCGAGATGCAGCGCGTGGAGCTCGCGCCGATCGTGCTCGCGGCGATCGAGACGGTTCGGCCGGCGGCGCACGCGAAGGGCGTGCAGCTCGCGTGGGAGCTCGCGCCTGACGTGTACGTGGACGGCGATGATCAGCGATTGCAGCAGATCACCTGGAATCTGCTGTCGAACGCGGTGAAGTTCACGTCGTCCGGCGGATCGGTGCGCGTCGCGGTCTTCACCGATCGACGCGACGCGGTGATCGAAGTCGTCGACAGCGGACAAGGCATCGACCCCGAGTTCATGCCCCATCTTTTCGAGCGCTTCCGCCAGGCCGACAGTTCCTCCACCCGCACGCACACCGGCCTCGGGCTCGGCCTCGCGATCGTGCGTCACCTCGTCGAGCTCCACGGCGGCACCATCGCCGCGCAAAGCGGCGGGGCGGGGAGGGGAGCGACGTTCCGCGTGCGGTTGCCGAGGCGCGCCGCCTAACACGAAGAATTCGCTAAGTAGGTGTTGCGGTGCTGGGTGTTGAGGTGCTGGCGGTTTACGCCTCGACTTGGATTGGCTTGCAGACCGGCACGACGGAGAGATCGAACAGGAGCGGTCCGTTTTTGTACTCTCGCCCGATGCTTGCGCGTTGGGTAAAGAATCCGGCAAGAGAAATCTCGAAAACGGCGTCGCCGCTGCCGCTCAATTCCGCGAATCGTGCGAAGCCGTCGTGATCGGTCTCGAGTTTCTGTATTGTGCTGCCGGAGCTCGTGATCATCACCGTTGCGCCTGGAATGGGCCAGCCATTATGCGTGACGCGAACGTATCGTCCCGCGAGGCGCCGCAGCGGGATGCGGACGGGCTTGGAATCTTCCGACGCGGTCGCCGACACATGAGTGATCGCATATCCCGAGTGCATGACGGTGACGTCATAACCATCGCCCGCCGGTACACACAACACCTCGACTCGGCCGGCGGAATCGGAGGATTGAACGAGCGTGGAGTCCCAATTGCTCGCAGTGAACAGCACTGTGGCGCTCGGAAGCGCCCGGCCATTTTCGTCAACGACAAGAAACACGGCATTCGCAGACGCCTCGCGCGGGCAGTCCGACGCATGGCCGGCAAAGGTCGCGAGCAGCAGTATCCCGATGACGATGAGTCGATTCATCGCTGAAACATTAAACCGCCAGCACCAAAACACCCAGCACCGAGCACCCTGTCGTCACCATTGATTTACTTGACCAATCAACTATTCATCCGTACCGTAACCGCTTCCGATGACGCTCCAGCGCGAAATCAAACAGACGCGGCCGTTCGCGACGCAGACGCAGGAAGTGGCGCTGTCACTGTTGCGCACGGCGGATCTGGTGCGGCGCTCGGTCACGGCGATCGTCGAGCCGCATGGAATCACGCCGCAGCAGTACAACGTGCTGCGCATTCTTCGCGGCGCGGGACGCGAGGGTCTTCCGACGCTCGACATCGCGCAGAGGATGATCGAGCAGACGCCTGGGATCACGCGTCTGATCGATCGTCTGGAAACAAAGAAGCTCGTGTTGCGCGAGCGCTGTCCGACGGACCGCCGCCAGGTGTTTTGCAGAATTACGAAAGACGGGCTCGTGTTGCTGGACCGGCTGGACCGCCCGATTCGCGACTCCGAGGAGAACGCGCTCGGCGGACTGAGCCCGACACAACTCACGCAGCTCGTATCGCTGCTCGATCGTGCACGCAATGGATTGCACGCCGCGCTCGCGCGTCGTGCGGAGAACAACCAGGAGGAAACATGAAGCTCTCTCGCAGCATCGTTCTACTGTCGCTTCTCGCGACGCCTCTCTTCGCGCAGGAAGCCGCGCCGGATGTGTTCGGCGTGGACAAGGCGCATTCGTCCACCGCATTCAAAGTCCGCCACATGATGTCGAACGTGACCGGTAACTTCCGCGACTTCGACGCGATGATCACGCTCGATCGCGAGAATCCGGCGAAGTCGTCCGTCGAGTTCACCATCCAGGCGACGAGCATCGACACGGACAACAACAATCGCGACGAGCATCTCCGCAGCCCCGATTTCTTCGAAGTCGCGAAGTACCCGACGATCACGTTCAAGAGCAAGTCCGTGAAGCCG
>Ga0075428_100009919_pt1 | contig 10580 bp, 10 predicted proteins | sample RhiMetdeltSRZDD2_FD_75291 | JGI IMG/M metagenome (GOLD analysis project Ga0075428, IMG submission 75291) | Populus rhizosphere microbial communities from Tennessee, USA - Rhizosphere MetaG P. deltoides SRZDD2 | ecosystem: Host-associated > Plants > Roots > Rhizosphere > Soil | place: USA... | reverse complement strand
TCAAGGTGGAACGCCTGGGAGTCCAGGCGCCACCGGCCCCGACGGTCCCGCTCTCACCAGCGGGGCGGCGCGACGCGCGAACGAAGAGTTACAACGCGCCGCAGCCTCCGTCGGGGCTTTTTTATTCTGAGGGGGGAGACCCCCCCTCAGACTCCCCCGGCGGTCATGCCGTGAGCGGAGATACTCCCGGCAGTCATTCCGAGGCGGCGAAGCGCTCAGGCCTTGCGGACGTTGGCGGCCTGAAGTCCCTTCGGGCCGCGCGTGACCTCGAACTCCACGCGGTCGCCCTCGGTCAGGCTCTTGAATCCGGAAGCCTGGATGGCGCTGTAGTGGACGAACACGTCCTCGCCGCCCTCCTGCGTAATGAACCCGAAACCCTTCGCATCGTTGAACCACTTCACTGTTCCCTGTGCCATGACTTTCCTCTTTTTTCAGTTTTTGGAGCTTTACGCCCCGGTGATTCCCGGCCGATATGACCGGGAGGTCTCTTTCCGCGGGACCGCGTGTCCCAGGTGCTGCTCGATGGTGCGCAGCTGCGCCAGCTCTTCCGGCGCGGCGAAGCTGGTGGCGCGGCCGCTCGCTTCGGCCCGCGCGGTGCGGCCGATCCGATGGATGTAGTCCTCCGCCGTGTGGGGCAGGTCGAAGTTGACGACGTGGGCGATTTCCGGGACGTCGATCCCGCGCGCCGCGATGTCGGTCGCGACCAGTACCCGGTAGCGACCACTCCGGAAGCCGTCGAGCGCTTCGCGGCGCTGCGACATCGAGCGGTCGGCGTGCAGTCGCGTCACGCGGTGACCGGCCGCGCCGACGGCCCGTGCGACGCGATCGGCGCGATACTTGGTGCGGGTGAAGACGAGCGTCTGGCCCGGCTCCTCGCCGAGAAGCTGGAGCAGCAGCGGCGTCTTCTCCTGGGCCTGCGCCCGGTACAGCATCTGCTGGACGCGGGCGACGGGCCGCGCGATCACGCCGGCGTCCACGCGAACCGGACGGACCAGATGTTGCCGCACCAGCGTCGCGACCTCCGCCGGCATCGTCGCCGAGAAGCACAGCGTCTGGCGGTCGAGCGGGGTCACGCGCAGGACGCGCTCGACCTGCGGCGCGAAGCCCATGTCGAGCATGCGGTCGGCCTCGTCGAGAATGACGATGCGTAGCGTCCCGAGGGCGAGCGTCCGCCGGTCCAGATGATCCAGGAGCCGGCCCGGGGTCGCCACGACGACGTCGGGTCTGCGCTGGAGCGCGGCGATCTGCGGGCCCATCGACTCGCCGCCGATCAGCACGGCGACGCCGATGCCCTGGGCGTCGCCGAGGGCGCGGAAGGTTTCCGCGATCTGGAGCGCGAGCTCGCGCGTGGGCGCCAGCACGAGGGCGCGCGGCGGTCGCGTCGCGCCGCGCGTCGAGCTCTCTCGCGCGAGACGCTCGATCGTCGGGATCGCGAACGCGGCGGTTTTGCCGGTGCCGGTCTGGGCGCAGCCGATGAGGTCGCGGCCCTCGAGGATCGGACCGATCGCCTGCGCCTGGATTGGAGTGGGTGTGGTGTAGCCCATGCTGGCGATCGCGTCACGCATCGCCGGGGTCAATGAAAGATCGTCGAACAAACAGAGCATCAATGAAACGCCTTTCCGTGTTTTTTGCGCGTTGAGCACCCGGGCCCGTTGCCGGGCCCGGGCGGGAGCGAACAGGGTGGGGCTGTTAGACCTTCCTGACGTTGGCTGCCTGAAGACCCTTCGGACCGCGAGTCACTTCGAACTCGACCCGGTCACCTTCCGCAAGGCTCTTGAAGCCCTGGGCTTGGATGGCGCTGTAGTGGACGAAAACGTCCTCGCCGCCCTCCTGTGTGATGAACCCGTAACCCTTCGCATCGTTGAACCACTTCACCTGTCCTTGAGCCATACCTCGGACCTCTCTTTAGGGGGTCTTCAAGCCCCTGTGCTCCCGCCATCGTGGCGGGGTTGCCTGCCGGGATTGGCAGGCAAACAAAAACGCCGCGCGAACTGGGCTCGCGCGGCGTGTGTCTCGATCTATCACAGTCGGTACCCAACTCCGTGTGCACCAGAACGAGGCTGAGTCTGACATGGCCGACTGGGCTAGTCAACGGAATTATTCAACCGCGCGCGTCACCGGACGAGAGCCGTTGCGCGTGCCGAGCCAGCCGGGAATGGCCACAGAGAAGCGGCCCGCGGTGCCGCCGGCCACCACCACATGGATCTCCTCGGGCGACGGAAACTTCGAAATCATCGTCTCGGGCTCGAGCCTCGATCCAGTCCCGCCGAACCGGAGGTTCGTGCCCTCACCGTGATTCTCGTCTGGCAAGAGCGCGCGATACGGCTGTCGCACCGTCTCGTAGAGATGGCGCCTGAGGTCGTCCGACGACCATCCGTCGCCGGCGAACGTCTGCGCGTGCTCGGGACCGACGATCAGCATCGTGTGCGAGTACAGCGGGAAGTGCTTGCTGTTCCAGAGGCCCGCCATCGACCAGCCGATCGACCCGGCGAGGGCCCGCGCCGTGCGGCTCGCGTGATCCGAGATGCCGTGCGGTGCCTCGCCGGCGAACAGCGTGACGGCCGATACGCCGGCCGGAATACCGAGCCCGGCATGATAGGGCGGCCAAGGGCTCGCTTCCTCGTTCTCGCCGATGCAGTACGTGTAGCGCCCGGGATGACCGAACGTCGACATCGAGATCTCGCCCGGGCGCGCGCCGCCGACGTTGATCATCAAGAGACGCAGCGCGCGGCCGATCGTTGCGTTCGCGCGATAGCCCGGACCGAAGACGCCGAAGGCGCTGTTGAGACCGATGCGCGTCCGGATGGACCCGTTGACGACGATGAGGGGCGCGGCGAAGTGGGTCGAGGTCGAGACCCCATGGAGATTGAAGGCTGGATCGCAGGCGCACTCGGCGGCGGCGATCACCACCGGCAGATAATCGGGCCGGCAACCGGCGAGCACCGCGTTGATCGCGGCCTTTTCGACGGTCAGCCGGCCATAGTTCGGCGGCATCTCGCCCAGCAGCTCGTCGCGCGCGCGGCCCGTGCCCGTGAGCATCCGCTCGACGCGCTCGCGCGTGGGCGGCACAACCGGCAGTCCGTCGGTCACGCCCTTGTCGAACCAGATCTCGAACTCGTCGAGCGTCATCGCGCGGTTCGCCGATGCTATACCGGATTCCGCGTTCCGAAAATGCTCGTGCGGAGCCTGCCCCAGAAGCCCGCGTTCCGGTGGGGCTGAGGGGCGTTCCGGAAACCCGGCTCGGATGACGCTGGCTGTCACGGGAGGTGCCATCCTGGGCATTTCCGCAACAGGGCGAAGCGGCCGAGTCCCTAGTGTGCGACCTCCGGGAGGTCGCGACATTTCGGCTCGGCGGGTAGGGTGATCCCATCCTGGAAAATCCTGAAAATATTCGAATTCTGGCCGCGGGCCGCCAGCCGGCCGTCCTGAGATGGCCCCGCCATTGCCTAAAGCCTTGGAAAAATGGAGTTTTCGTTTCTGGGTGGCACGGACTGTGCTACTGTTAAAACCCCGACACGGGGGTTCAATCGACGAACGATGGAGCGGTGATGTTCTACAACCTTCTGGCCGGGCTGTTCTCGAACGATCTCGCCGTCGACCTCGGGACGGCCAACACGCTGGTGTACGTCCGCGGCGAAGGCATCGTGCTCAATGAGCCGTCTATCGTCGCGATCCACCAGGCCGATCACTCGGTGCTCGCGGTCGGGCGCGAGGCCAAGGCCATGCTCGGGCGCACCCCTGGCAACATCATCGCCATCCGGCCGCTGAAGGACGGCGTCATCGCCGACTTCGACGTGACCGAGAAGATGCTGCACTACTTCATCTCGAAGGTGCATCGCCGGCGGACGCTCGTGCGCCCGCGCATCGTCATCGGCGTGCCGTCGGGAATCACCCAGGTCGAGAAGCGCGCGGTCCGCGACTCGGCGATGCAGGCGGGCGCGCGCGAGGTCTACCTGATCGAGGAGCCGATGGCGGCGGCGATCGGCGCGGGGCTGCCCATCCAGGAGCCCGGTGGGAACATGATCGTCGACATCGGCGGCGGTACGACCGAGGTGGCCGTCATCTCGCTGTCCGGTATCGTCTACTCGAAATCGGTCCGGATCGCGGGCGACGAGATGGACGAGGCGATCGTTCAGTACATCCGCAAGCACTATAATTTGCTCGTCGGCGAGCGACGCGCCGAGGAGATCAAGGTTACTCTCGGGTCCGCGTACCCGATGGGCGGCGACCGCCGCACCATGGAAGTGAAGGGGCGCGACCTGATCGACGGGATTCCCAAGACCATCGTGATTACTGACGAGGAAATCCGGGAAGCGCTCCGCGAGCCCGTGATGACGATCGTCGAGACCGTGCGGACGTGTCTAGAGAGGACACCGCCCGAGCTCGCCGCCGACATCGTGGACAAGGGCATCGTCATCACCGGGGGCGGCGCGTTGCTTCGGGGCCTGGACCACCTGCTGCGTCAGGAGACGAACCTCCCGGTCACGCCGGGCGACGACCCGCTGTCCTGTGTCGCGCTCGGGACGGGGCGAGTGCTGGACGAGCTCGATCTCCTGAAGAAGGTGGCTATCCCCGCATAACCAGCGGGGTTCCAGCGCTCCTCTCGGGGGGTTCGGAAGGTGAAGATTCAGAAGCTGCTCTTGCTCGTCACGCTCGTGGGGGTCTGCCTTCTCCTCCTCACGCTCCAGACGCGCGGCTACGGCGCGGCTGCTCGCGACGCTCTGACGATGGTCACCGCGCCGGTGCAGACCGGGCTCGCCCGCGCGAGCCGCGCGACGTTCGGTCTCTGGTCCACCTACCTCGACTGGAAGAACGTGCGCGCCGAGAATCACCGCCTGCGCGAGGAAGTGCAGCAGCTGCGGGTCCGCGCGCTGCGCGTCGACGACACCGATGTCGAGAACCAGCGCCTGCGCCGCCTCCTCGGCCTGCAGGAAAAGCTCCCGCTCACGACGCTCTCCGGCGAGATCATCGGGCGCGAGTGGGGCGGCTGGATCCGGTCGCTCACGGTGAATCGCGGCCGCGGCGACAACATTCCGCGCCTGAGCGCGGTGATCTCGCCCGACGGCCTCGTCGGCCGCATCGTCGACGTGCGTCCCGGCGCGTCGATCGTGCAGGTACTGACCGATCCCGCGTCGACCGTGGGCGCTGTCGTCCTGAGAACGCGTACACCCGGCATCGTCGAGGGTGATCCGCGCGGGACGCTCCGGTTCAAGTTCATGGCGCGCGACGGGGCGTCGATCCAGAGCGGCGACGTGCTGGTGACGGCCGGGCAGGGCGGGCTCTTCCCGCGCGGCATTCCGATCGGCACGGTACGCACCATCGACAACCGCGGCTCCGCGCTCTTCCACTTCGCCGACCTGGCGCCGGCCGTCGACTACGCGCGGGTCGACGAGGTGCTGCTGGTGACCGGCGACACCCAGCGCGATCTCACCGCGTTCTTCCCGGCGGGCGGCTGATGCGCGGTCTGCTCGTGCTCACGGTCGCGGGAGGCTCGGTCGCGCACGCGACGCTGACGCCCCTGGTGAGCGTCAGGGGCGTGACGCCCGACCTGCCGCTGATCATGGTCGTGCTGCTGGCCCTGCGGCGCGGCCCCGAATTCGGATGTCTGGCGGGCTTCGTCACCGGGCTTCTGCAAGATGCGGCCGGCGGAGGCCTCATCGGCGTCCAGGCCCTCACGAAGGCCATCATCGGATTCGGGATCGGCGTCGCCGGCGAGCGGCTTCGCGTGAGCCAGCCCCTGGTGCAGGTGCCCGGGCTCGTCGTGCTGACGATCCTGGAAGGGCTCGCGCGGTTCGCGCTCCTGCAGATCTTCCGCTTCCCGGCGCCGTTCGGGGAGCTCATGATCTACGTCGTGCTCCCGCAAGCGGTCTTCAACGGATTCGTCGGTGCCGCGGTCGTGCTGAGCCTGGCCGCCTCGCAGGTCGTGCGTGAGCGTTTTGCGGGGCTGCCGTCATGAGCATGACCCGCCGCTCGCTCTCGAGTCGACGCGATCCCGGGCGCCAGCGCGTCCTGGTGATCGCGACGGCGACGATCTTCGCGTTCCTCGTCCTGATCGGGCAGCTCTGGTATCTCCAAGTATTGGAGGGCGGGCGGTTCCTCGACGCGTCGGACAAGAACCGGATCCGTGTCCGGCCGATCGCCGCGCCGCGCGGCATCCTGTTCGACCGCCACGGGATGCCGCTGGTCGACAACCGGCCGACCTTCACGCTGTCGCTCATCCCCCGCGAGCTGCCGCGTGACGACGAGTCGCGCGACGCGGTCCTCGGGCGCGTCGCCTCGCTGCTGCGCATTCCCTTTCAGGAGCTGACCGAGGCGGTGGCCAAGGTGCCGCCCGACTCGCTCCTGCCGGTGCGGGTGCGCCGGGGTCTCTCGCTCGCCGACGTCGCCAAGGTCGAGGAATGGAAGCTCGAGCTTCCGGGCGTCATCACCGAGGTCGAGCCCCAGCGCGTGTACCCGAACAGCCGGTTCGCCGCCCATCTCCTGGGCTACGTGCGCGAGGCGAGCGACGAGCAGCTCAAGCAGGGTCGCTACCGCCGCGGCGAGATGGTGGGCCAGTCCGGGCTCGAGCGGCTCCTCGACGAGCACCTGCGGGGCCAGGACGGCGGCGAGCGCATCGAGGTCGACGCGATGGGGCGTCCGGTTCGCCGGGTGCAGCAGACCGAGCCGCACGCCGGCGCGCAGGTGATCACGACGATCGACCGCGGGATCCAGGAGGCGGCCGAGCGCGCGATGGAGGGCCAGGCCGGCGCCGTCGTCGTCATGGACCCGCGCAACGGCGACGTCCTCGCAATGGTGTCCACGCCCGCCTTCGAGATCGACCGCTTTACCGGGACGATCGATCGGGAAGCCTGGCTGCGCGTGGTCCAGGATCCGAACTTCCCGCTGCTCAACCGCACGATCCAGACCCAGTACGCGCCGGGCTCCGTGTTCAAGATCGTGGTGGCCGCGGCCGGCCTGCAGGAGGGCTCGATCACGCCGCTCGACCGGACGCACTGCTCCGGCGAGTTCCAGCTCGGGGGCACCATCTTCAAGGACTGGAAGGAAGGCGGGCACGGGACCGTCGATCTCCGCGGCGCCATCCAGCACTCGTGCAACATCTTCTTCTACGAGGCCGGCCTCAAGATCGGCGGCGCGGCCATCGTCAAATACGCCAGCGCCTTCGGGTTCGCCCAGCCGACCGCCATCGACCTGCCGGGGGAGAAATTCGGCCTCCTGCCGAAGCCGCAGGCGGCGCGCGGGCGTCAGGGCAAGGCGGCGTTCCCAGTCGGCGAGACGATCAACATGTCGATCGGACAGGGCACCGTGCTCGTCACCCCGATGCAGGTCGCGCGCTTCATGGCGGCCGTCGCCAACGGCGGCGTGCTCTGGCGGCCGCGTCTGGTGCAGCGCGTCGAGCGTCCCGAACGCGGCGTCGTCTGGAGCGACCAGGGACAGGTCAACGGCCACGTCGAGCTGTCGCCGGTCGTGTGGGCGTTCCTCCGCCAGAGCCTCTGGGCGGTGGTGAACGACAACGGAACCGGCGCGGCGGCGCGCATCCCCGGCATCGACATCGCGGGCAAGACGGGCACCGCGCAGATGATCGCCAAGTCGAAGGCCGAGAAGGGCCAGGACCACGCGTGGTTCGCGGCGTTCGCCCCAGCGAAGGCGCCCGAGGTCGTGGTGGTGGTGATCGCCGAACGGGGCGGCAAGGGTGGCCAGGTCGCCGCGCCGATCGCGCGCAAGATTTTCAATGCGATCTTCCTGGAGAAGATCGCCGCGGTGGGGTTCGCCGGCTAGTGGTCCGAGTCGACCGGCGCCTGTTGCAAAACGTCGACTGGGCGCTGCTGGTCGTCGCGTTCGCGCTGATCATGATGAGCTCGGTGACGCTGGCGAGCCTGCACGTGGGCCGCGCCGGCGGCAGCGTCGTCATGCGTCAGCTCCTGTGGTTCACGATCGGCCTCGCGGTCATGGTGCTGGTGGCGAGCCTCGACTACCGGCAGCTCGTGCGTGCAGCACCCGCCCTCTATTTCGTGGGCCTGGCCGCGCTGATCGCCGTGTTCGTTCTGGGCCGGACGGTGTCGGGCGCGAAGCGGTGGATCGTGATGGGGCCGCTGTCGGTCCAGCCCTCCGAGCTGTTCAAGCTCTGCTTCCTGCTCATGGCGGTCTGGGCCGTTACGTCCCGGTGGGCGCAGCCGGTGGGCCGCACGACCATTCTCATCGCGATGCCGATCGTCGCGGTGCCGGCCGTGCTGATCATCAAGCAGCCGGACCTCGGCACCGCGCTCCTGCTCATTCCGGTGATGACGATCTTGCTGATCGGGGCGGGGCTCCGCATGAAAACGCTGGGCGCCCTGGCGCTCGCCGCGCTGGCGGCGATGCCGCTGGCCTGGTTGGCGCTCAAGGAATACCAACGCGAGCGAATTCTCGTTTTCCTGGATCCGTTCCGCGATCCCCTCGGGAGCGCGTACAACGTGATCCAGGCGAAGATCGCGATCGGATCGGGTCAGCTCATGGGCAAGGGGGTCGCCGGCGCAACGCAGAGCCGGCTGGCCTTCCTCCCGGAGCGTCACACGGATTTCATCTTTGCCGTGTTCGCCGAGATGTGGGGGTTCGTCGGTTGTCTCATCCTGCTGCTGTGCTATGTCCTGCTCCTTCTCCGGGGGTTCGACATCGCGGCGACCGCGCGCGAGCCGGTGGGCCGGCTCGTGGCGCTGGGCGCCACGTCGCTGTTCGCGGCGCAGGTACTGATCAACGTGGGCATGGTGACCGGCCTGCTGCCCGTCGTGGGGATTCCCCTGCCGTTGATGAGCTACGGCGGCTCCTCGATGGTCACCTCCTGCCTGACGCTGGGCCTTCTACTCTCGGTACGGATGCGGCAGTTCCAATGAGACGCGGACGCTGCGGTCGATCGATGCCGCGCGCCGTGTCGGCGAGGTGCTGCCGTGCGCAAACGGATCGTCGTCAATGCGGAGCTCATCGAAACTCGCGTCGGTGTCCAGGAGGGTAACCTCCTCACCGAGCTGTACCTCGAGCGGCACCATCGCCGCTCGATCGTCGGGAGCGTCTACAAGGGCGTCGTGACGAACGTCCTGCCGGGCATGCAGGCGGCGTTCGTCGACATCGGGCTCTCGAAGGACGCCTTCCTTTATGCCGGCGACTACACGACCAACCTCGGCGAGTTCGCGGTGGCCATGCTCGCGGGGGACGAGGACGAGGACACCGACCCCGACGACGACGTGGACGTGGAGGAGCTCGCGCCCCGCCGCGACGCGACGCCGATCGAGGACTTGCTCCACAAGGGCCAGAACGTCCTCGTCCAGGTCTCCAAGGAATCGCTCGGGACCAAGGGGGCCCGCATCACGTCGTTCGTCTCGCTGCCCGGACGCTACCTCGTCTACATGCCGCAGGCGCGCCACATCGGCGTGTCGCGCCGCATCCGGGACGAGCGCGAGCGCGAGCGGCTGCGGGCGGCGCTGCGCGGGCTTACCCTGCCGCCGGGCGGCTTCATCCTCAGAACGAACGCCGAGGGCAAGAGCGAGAGCGAGTTCGCTGCCGACGTGGAATTCTTGACGCGGCTCTGGGCGCAGATTCAGACGCGCTTCGAGCAGGCGGCGGCGCCGGCGGCGTTGCACGAGGAAGGCGACCTCACCTTCCGCGTCGTGCGCGATCTCTTCTCGCCGGAAGTGGACGAGTTCGTCGTCGACGCGCGCGAGGTGTTCGACCGGTGCGCGGGCTACGTCGAGGCGCTGGTGCCGTCGCTCCGCGACCGGGTGCGGCAGTGGACGGACCCCGCGCCGATCTTCGAGGCGCTCGGCATCGAGAAGGACATCGAGCGCGCCCTCCGGCGCCGCGTCTGGCTCAAATCGGGCGGCTACATCGTGATCGACCACACCGAGGCGCTGGTGTCGATCGACGTGAACACCGGCAAGTATGTTGGCAAGCGCGACTTCGAGCAGACCGTGCTCAAGATTAATTTGGAGGCGGTCGGCGAGATCGTCCGCCAGATCCGGCTCCGCGATCTGGGCGGTATCATCATCATCGACTTCATCGACATGGAAACGGCGGACCACCGCGAGCAGGTCTACCGGGCCCTGAAGCGCGCGCTGGCCGACGACAAGGCCAGGACGAATGTGCTCGAGATCTCCGAGCTGGGCCTGGTCGAGATGACCCGCAAGCGAGTGCGCCAAGACCTCCGCGCGCTGCTCTCCACGTTGTGCCCGACCTGCAAGGGCAGCGGGGTGACGAAGGCCGACGCGACGCTCGCGGCCGAGATCTTCCGGGTCATTCCCGCGAAGGTGCGAGCCGCCGAGGACGCCAACGGCCGAGAGGTGGTCGTGCGCGTGCACCCAGACCTCGCGCGCTACTTCGAGGGTGACGGCCGCGACGGGCTCGACCGGCTGGCGCGGGCGCTCGACCGCAAGATCACGATCCAGCCCAATCACGCCGACCGCGAGGGCTACGAGGTGCGGCTGCGCGGCGCCGCGTCCACGTGAGCCGCTGATGGCGCAGGCCCGCCCCTCGCGCATCAGCCAGGCCCGGCTGCTCGCCGACCTGAAGGTGGCCGCCAAGCGCGGCGACCGGACGGCGCTGTCGCTCGCACT
>Ga0075428_100009918_pt1 | contig 10580 bp, 6 predicted proteins | sample RhiMetdeltSRZDD2_FD_75291 | JGI IMG/M metagenome (GOLD analysis project Ga0075428, IMG submission 75291) | Populus rhizosphere microbial communities from Tennessee, USA - Rhizosphere MetaG P. deltoides SRZDD2 | ecosystem: Host-associated > Plants > Roots > Rhizosphere > Soil | place: USA... | reverse complement strand
TCCGTCGCTGCAACTGAGAATCGGCCGGCTTCTCTTCGCCCTCGCCGTCATCGGGTCCGGGATCTACCAACTCGTGACGGCTCGCTACGTGAACCTGGTGCCTATGCCTCCTGGCCAGCTTCCGGCCACGTGGAAGGCTTATCTGTTCGGCGTCCTCCTCGTTCTCATCGGCGGTGCCTTCCTCATCCGGAGAACGATACCGGCGGCCGCGATCATGCTTGCCGCGCTCCTGCTCGTGGTGTTGATCGGGTTCGGCCTGCCGCTGGCGCTCTCTCGTGCGTCGACGGGATTCGTGTGGGTGGGTCCTCTGATGACGCTCACGCTCCTCGGCGGTGTGTGTCTAACCATCGACCGTGTTGCCGAGAAAGCGATGCGCATCGTTCCGCTGGTGCTCGGCGCGTTCCTCGCGTATTGCGGCGCGCTGCATTTCGTGTACACCGAGTCCGTCGCGAACCTGATCCCGCCGTGGATTCCGGCGCACAGGTTCTGGACCTACTTTGCCGCGGTGGCGCTCATCGCCGGAGGGATCGGCGTTGTCATCCCGAGAACGGCGCGCATCGCCGCGACGCTGTCAGGCATCATGCTCTTCAGTTGGGTCTTCCTCGTGCACATCCCGCTCGCCATCAATACGCACACCGTCAGCGAGGTCTCGCGCGGCCTTCATGCGCTCGCCGACAGCGCTGTCGCGTTCATGCTCGCCGGCATGTTGCGCGGTCACGAGTCTTGAACGTCAGCGCTCCGCACGCTCCGCGTTGTCGACGCCTCTTCGCACGCTCATCTCCGACGTGTTGCCCACCGCGTCGATCGCGATCGCGGAGAACGCGCGATCGGTCGGCTTCGAGTAGACGAGCACCTGGCTGGCCCAGATCTCCGTCTCCTCGTTCGTCTTCGTCACGGCGCTGGTCGGCTGGATGAGCGGAACGGGGAACGTCACTTCGAACGTGCCGTCGGCGCTCGCGCTCGCGCTGCCGAGGTAATTGAACTCGCCGATCGACGGGAGCTGCATCTCGCGCTCCTGCGTGGTCATCGTCTCGAGGTCGGTCTTGTCGCTGCGAATGCGCGGGATGTCCGCCGCTTTCTCTTCGCGTACACCGGACGTGACGAACGACTGATACAGCTCGACGACATCACCCGCGCACGCGCGGCCGCGGATGGTCACGCGCGCGAGCGTGTTCTCCATGATCATGCGCACGCTCGTCACTTGGGGCGTCTGAATGCCGTCGTTCGCCACGTTCGCGGTGCGCTGGCACGTGCCTGCGCTGCGCGAGAGTTGATTCGGATCTTCGACGTCGATGTTGAGCACGATCGGGCGCAGTCCGTTCTCGTCGAAGCGATTCGCGCTGATGCGATTCTCGCGCGGCGGCGCCGACTGATACGGCGCGACGGTGATGCCGCCGAGGCGATTCCACATGATGTCGTTGCGCGCGATGACGTTGCGCGACGAGCCGGGGCCGAGAATCACGCCGCCGGCGTTGCTGCTGATCGTCGAGCCGTCGATGATGTTGCCCTGCGACGGCGTGCTGCCATCGAGCGAGCCGATGATGATTCCCGCTCCGGAGTTTGCGCTGATGTTCGACGAGCGGATCGACGAGCCGTTCGACAGAAGAACGATGCCTGCGCCGGTTTGCGGATCGCCGCAGCGCGAGATGTCGAGGTGCTCGGCGTCGAGCCGCGCGTCTTTCGCGACGATCACTCCGGCGCGCGACTGCATCGTCGCGTAGAGATGCCGCGCGATCGTCGTGCCGCGCTCGATCTGCACGGCGACGTCGCCCATGGACTGCGCAGGCTCGGCATCGGGTGCTGAGCCGACGAGCACGTGCTCGATGCGCGCATCCGCGCGGAGGATCACGCCGGCCGGCGCGCCGTACATCGAAAGCGCGCGGATGCCGCAGCGCGCCGCACACACGATTCCCTCCGCGCCCGTTAGGCGCAGTTCCAGCTCCGGTTTCTCCAGCCGCGGAATGATGCTCTCCTGCGGTTTCATCGCCGGCGGCTCACCGATCCGACCGGGATGCGTGTTCACGGCGGACGACGGTGCCAGGAAGCTGTAGGCGGTGCCGTCGATGGTCGTGTCTTCGTCGCGCAACTCGGGGAGCGGCGACGCGAGAGTGATCGCCCACCAGCGCGGCGGGACGCCGAACGTCGTGTTGCGCTGTTCGTTCGCGGGCGTGAGCGGAACGAATCGCATCCGATTCGGTCCCTTGATCGCGTTCGCGTTGGTGAGGAATTGGCGGAACGATCCCTGAATGTTCGGCGCGTCGGCCACGGACGTGACCGCGTCGAAGCTGAACGCGAAGTCGACGCGCATGGCTGCGTCGCCGAGCGTGACGAATGCGATGTGCTCCGAGGTCGGCAATGCACTCGCGTCATCCGATGCCGCTGCGGTGCGTCCGCCGAAACACGCGCCCTCGAAAAGGTTCGTGCGCGTCGTGCCGTCGGGTTGCGCGCAGAGCGCGCCTGCGGGACCGAACGTCTGCTCGGCCCAGGTGCCCTGCGGTCCGATCGTGCGCGAGTCGACGGCGACCCAGTAGCTGCCCGGTTTGTCGATGTCGACGACGTACACGCCCGCGGCATTGGTCTTTGCCGTCGCGACGCGTGCGTCATCCGCGCTCGGAGTGCGATCTCCGCCGTCGCGATACACATGAACCGTTGCATTCGCAGCGGGAGTGAACCCCGTGCGCATGGCGAGCGCGGCGTGATCTTCGTACACGCCTCCGGCGATCACCAGCCCGCGCTGCGCGCTCGCGATCAACGGAGCGATCGCTACACCGAGCACCACCGCCCGTTTCAGAAATGGGAGCATTTGGACCTCTCGGGAAGCATTATGCCAGTTTGCAGGATGCAGTTCGCAGTATGCAGGAGATCGAGCGACGTCTCCTGCGCACTGCCTACTGCGCACTGCCTACTAAACAAGCCCGCGATCCCGCAATTCTCGCTTGATGAATGCGTAGACGATCGGCGCCATCACGATCCCGCCGACGCCGAACGCGGCCTCGCCGACGATGATGGCCAGCAGGATCTCCCACGCCTGGGAGTCGGTCTCGCCGCCGACGATTCGGGAATTGATGAGGTACTCGAGCTTGTGGATCATCACCAGAAAACTGAGGGACGCAATCGCCGTCCCGAACGAGACGCCGAGGGAGAGAATCGTGATGACGGTGTTGGAGATCAGATTGCCGAGGACCGGGATCAGTCCGCAGAGAAACGTGACGACCACCAGTGTCGTGCCGAAAGGAATCTGAATCCCGAACAGGGGCAGCACGACGAGCAGGTAGATGCCGGTGAGCGTGGTGTTGACCCCCGAGATCTTGATCTGCGCGATGGCAATGCGGCCGAACGCGTGTGCGAAGCGATCGACTTTCTCCACGAGATGCCGCGCCAGCGGTCCGCGATTCACTTCGTCGTGATGCGTCGCGTGGCGGAAGAAGACCAGGAGGGCGAGCAGACCGCCCATGATCATGTGCACCAGGCCGATGCCGATCCACAGGCTTCCCGCGCGCAGCGTTTGCGCGTGCGTTTTCAGCCAGGTCATGACGATGAGCTTGAAGTCTTCGGCATCGGTGAGAACTTCGGGGATGAACTGACGACCGAGGCCGCCGAGCCAGATGCGAACGGAGCCGAGGATCTCCGCCATCTGCTCCATCATCGCGGGCACGTTGCCCGCGCCACGGCGCAGCATCATCACCAGGAGCGCGATCGCAGCGGCGAGGATCAGGCCGGTTGCGGTCGCCACCATGAGCAGCGAGAGCGGGCGGACCCAGCCGCGCGCCATGCGTCCGTGCAGGCCCGCGGAGACGCGCTCGAGAATCAGATAGAGCGTGAGACCCACGATCACCGCGGACACGAGATGCTGCATCAGCACGAACAGCACGCCGGCGATGATGATCGCGTACGCGACGATCTCTTCCCACGACAACCGCGGCCGCGGTGTAGCCTCGGCCGCTTCGACCGGAATCGGTACGACAGGACTGGTCGACATCGCGTTCATTGTACGCTCCACTAAAATACGCACGTGACCACGCAGGACCTTCGCTCCCTCATCTGTGATCTCGCCCGCTCGTTCTACGACCTTGGATGGGCGAGCGGCACCGGCGGCGGCATTTGCATCCGCGAAGGCGATCATGTGATCGTCGCGCCGAGCGCGGTGCAGAAAGAGCGAATGCTGCCCGAGCAGATGTTCACCATCGCGCTCGACGGACGCGTCCTCACGCGTCCCGACGATCCGTCGATGCGCCCGTCGGAGTGCAGCTCGCTGTTCCTCAAGGCGATCAACCTGCGCGGCGCCGGCGCGGTGATTCACAGCCATTCCATTCATGCGGTGATGGCGACGCTGTTGTTCGAGACGGAGTTCATAGTGTCGCACCTGGAGATGATCAAAGGCATCGCCGGGTTCGGCTATCACGATCGCCTGGTCGTGCCGATCATCGACAACACCGCGCGCGAATGCGATCTCGCGGATTCGCTGGAAGCGGCGATCCTCGCGTATCCGCAGACGCATGCGGTGCTCGTGCGGCGGCACGGCGTGTACGTGTGGGGTCCGGATTGGATCGCGGCGAAAACGCAGGCCGAGTGCTACGACTATCTGTTCCGCGCCGCCGTCGAGATGCGGCGGCTCGGAATTCCAACGACCCAGGGAGGTGCCGAAGATGCGAGCCTATCTTCTCGAGCAGCCGGATTCCGCAGTCGCGCCTGACGCGCTCGCGCAACGCGGTGTGCTGTCTTGGTCCGTGCCCGCGGACGACGCGGGACGCGCGGAGCTCATTGCGAACGTCAAGCGCGAATACGGCTACGTCGACGAGGACTTCGTCGAGCTCGAGCCCGGCATGCCGAACCTCGACGAAATCTGCGCGAAATTCGACAAAGAGCACTTCCACACCGAAGACGAAGTGCGCTACGTCGTCGCCGGCGCAGGCATCTTCGACGTGCGCGGCGTCGACGATCGCTGGATCCGCATCGAAGTGTCGACCGGCGACATGATCGTCATCCCCGCGCGCATGTATCACCGGTTCTACCTCACGGACACGAAGCAGATCCGCTGCATGCGCCTGTTTGCGAATCACGACGGCTGGGCGCCGTTGTATCGGTAGTTTGGAGTGCGGCGGCCATGCCGCCGCTTTCTCGATGGCGCAAGCGTGCCGCACCGAAAAAGCGGCGGCATGGCCGCCGCACTCCAAAGTCAATGAAAGTCGTGGCTTTGCATGTCGTGCAGTCCTTCGAGCGGCCAGAATTTTTCCGCGCGCACGGACGCCTGTCCTTCACCGTTCTGCACGATCCCTTCGACGATCAGTCCTGAGCTGGTGAGGATTGTGGTGCGCTGATCGGGGTCGGCGAAGAGTTGCGGGTTCACGATCGCTTGCGAGAGGCCGGTCTCGTCTTCGAGCGTGAGGAAGACGAAGCCTTTCGCCGTGCCGGGCCGCTGACGCACGATGACCGCGCCGGCAGTCGTGACGCGAGCTCCGTTCGGCACGCGCTTGAGATCCGTCGCGGAGAGGATGCCGTCCCTCTTCAGCTCCGCGCGATAGTGTTCGAGAAGATGCTTGCCGGTGGTGAGCTCCATCGCGTCGTAGTCGGCGAGCGTTTCATCGAGGCGCGACATTTCGGGGAGGGGACAGTCGGCGGTAGCTTCGCCGTCTCTCCTGCCGACTGCCGACTGCCGACTGCCGACTGATTTCTCGAACATCTCCCCGGCGTTGTTCGCCGCGTACGCCGCCTGCCAGAGCGCCGCGCGTCGCGTCATGCCGAACGACGCGAGCGTGCCCGCGTATGCGAGCTTCGTCAGTTGATCGTCGCGCAATTGCGCGCGGCGCGCGAGCTCGTCGACGGACGTGAACGGCTGCGCCGCCTCGATCGCCTGTCCCGCCATCGCGCGCAGCCCCTTCACGAAGCGCAGCCCGAGGCGCACCGCACCGTTCTCCCAGCGGCACATCCATCCCGACTTGTTCACGTCCACCGGCAGCACGTTCACGTTGCGCCGCTGCGCGTCCTTGATCAGCGTCGCCGGGTGATAGAAGCCCATCGGCCACGCATTGAGCAGCGCGACGTAGAATGCCGTCGGATGCCGCGCCTTGATGTATGCACTCGCATACGCGATGAGCGCGAAGCTCGCCGCGTGCGACTCGGGGAATCCGTAGAGCGCGAACGACGTGATCGACTTCACGATCTGATCCTGTGCCTCAGGGTCGATCCCGTTTTTCGTCATCCCTTCGCGCAGACGCTTTTCGATCTCGACCATCCGCTCCATCGATCGCTTGAAGCCCATCGCGCGGCGAAGCTCCTCGGCCTCGCCGCCGGTGAAATTCGCGGCGACCATGGCGATGCGCAGGAGCTGCTCCTGAAACAGCGGCACGCCTAACGTGCGCTTGAGAATCGGCTCGAGACACGGATGCGGATATTCGACCGGCGCTCTGCCCTGCCGCCGATCGAAGAACGGCTTGATCATGCCGCCGACGATCGGTCCGGGACGGATGATCGCCACCTGCACGACGATGTCGTAGAAACATTTCGGCGCGTTGCGCGGCAGGGACGCCATCTGCGCGCGGCTCTCGACCTGGAACAGGCCGATCGTGTCCGCTTCGTTGAGCATCTTGTAGACGAGCGGGTCGTCGGGCGGCAGATGCGCAAGGTCCACTTCTTTCCCTTCACAGCGCTGGATCATCGGGATCACTTCTTCGAGCGCGGCGAGCATGCCCAGGCCGAGGAGGTCGATCTTGATGAGGCCGAGATCGGCGCAGTCTTCCTTGTCCCACTGAATGACGACGCGGCCCGGCATCGACGCCGGCTCGAGCGGCACGACCTCGTCGAGGCGTCCTTTCGCCACCACCATGCCGCCGGAATGCTGCCCGAGGTGGCGCGGCAGATTCTGGATCTGCATGTAGAGGCGCATGAAGTGCTGCACGCGCAGGTCCTCTGCGTCGAAGCCGCCGTTCGCTAATTCGTGTGGAAGGTTTTCGAGCTTCTCGCGGATCTCGCCGAAGTGCCACGTGCTCACCGTCTTCGAGAGCTTGTCGGCTTGCTCCAACGAAAATCCGAGCGCTTTGCCGACTTCGCGCGCGGCGGAGCGATCGCGGTACGTGATGACATTCGCGGTCATTGCCGCGCCGTGTTTGCCGTACTTCGTGTAGACGTGCTGGATGACTCTCTCGCGTTGATCGCCCGACGGAAGATCGAGGTCGATGTCCGGCCACTCGCCGCGCTCCTCGGACAGGAATCGTTCGAAGAGCAGCTCCATCTTCACCGGATCGACGGCGGTGATGCCGAGCGCGTAGCACACCGCGCTGTTCGCCGCGGAGCCGCGGCCCTGCACCATGATTTTTTCGCGCTGGCAGAACTGCACGATGTCCCAGACGATGAGGAAGTAGCCCGCGAGCTGGAGCTTCTCGATCATGGCCAGCTCTTTCTCGAGCTGCAGTTGCGCTTTTCCGGTGAGCGGGCGGAAGCGCGCGGTCGCGGCGTTCCAGGTGATCTTGCGGAGGAAGGAGTCGTTCGTTTCGCCGGGCGGCAGAGGATAGTCGGGGAATTGATAGCCGAGGTCGGCGAGGGTGAAGTCGAGCGTGTTCGCGAGAGTCCACGCGCCGTCGATCGCTTCGGGGAGATCGGCGAAGAGCTTGGTCATCTCGGCGGCGCTTTTGACGTGACGCTCGCGATTGATGCCGAGGAGGCGGCCGGCATTGTCGACGTTGCGCCCTTCGCGGATGCAGGTGAGCACGTCGTGGAGCTCTTTGTCCTCGGGACGCGCGTAGCGAACGCCGTTCGTCGCTACGAGGGGTAGATTGAGCCTTCGGGCGAGATCGGCGAGGCGAACGTTCTGATGTTCTTCGTCGCGGCGGAAATGTCGCTGCAGCTCGAGGTGCGTGCGGCCTTTGAAGATGCCACTGATCTTGTGCACCGTTGTGTCGTCCGCGCGTGTGAGGCAATGCAGTCCGGCGGCGTGTTCTTCGACGAGCTTCCACGTATAGCGCGCTTCCCCTTTCGGAGACGCGAGCGCGCCGGCGGTGATCAGCTTGCAGAGATTTTTGTAGCCGGTGCGATTCTCGACGAGGACCGTCAGACGGCCGTTGTCCATGACCAGCTCCGCGCCGACCAGCGCGCGCACGCCGATCTTCTTCGCGGCGGTGAAGAAACGCGGCGCGCCGTACACGCCGTTCGTATCGACGAGCGCCATCGCCGGCAGATCGCGCTGCGCCGCGAACGCGATCAAGTCCTCAGGCAACGCCGCGCTGTCGAGGAACGAGAACGCGGACGCCGCGCGCAGCTCGGCGTACGGCCTCGCACTCTTCCCCCTCTCCCCGCGGCGCGGGGAGAGGGCCGGGGTGAGGGGCTTCTGCACGCGCTCCTTGATCTTCTCCTTCTGCGCGCCGGGAGCGTAATAGGTGGCCGCGTTCGGGGCGATGAGATCGCGCGTGGGTTTGCGTCCGTTCAAGGAAGACGATTCTGCGAATTCGCGACGGGGCGCGCAAAATCTCCGGTGCGTAGAACGTCCCACTACGTCGTTCGTGACCGTGGAGAGCTCGCCCGGCTGTGGGACGAGATTCGAAATGTTCCTTCCGGTCTCGCTGCCGCCCGCCTACGACGACTGTTCGCACGAGCCGGAGCGCAAGAGAACGTGGCGGTCGGATCTGCGCCTGCTGATCGTGGAGGACGACCGCAACGTGTCGACCGCGATGTCGGAGTCGCTTCGGCAGGAGGGATTGCACGTCGATGTCCTTCACACCGGTAGACGCTGGACGTCGTGGTGCTCGACGTGGGGCTTCCGGACATCTCGGGCAGAGACGTGTTCTGGATTCTGCGACGAGACTTCCCGATGCTGCCGATCCTTTTCTCGACCGGCCATGCCGACAAACTGACGCTCGGCGCGGCATTGACGCAACCGCGGGTCGCCTTCCTGGCGAAACCTTTTGCGACGTGCGCCCTGCTCGATGCGATCGCGGAGATCGTCGACGTGCATTGAAGGGAGTGGGGTCAGACCTGACCCCGATCACGCTGCCTGCGGCAGGAGAGCCTTCCGTCGAAATCTCGACGTGAGAATCAGCACGACTCCGGCGATCGCGAACGATACGAACAGCGTCGCGGGGCGGCCGGCGCGGAGGTCTTCCCACAACAACTTCAGCGCGAGGATCACGAGCAGCGGCGTACAAAGGAGGCGTCCGGGCGAGAGGGTCGGATAGCGCGATGCCCACGCCGTGAGGCCGGTGAGTGCGCCTAACACCGCGGTGCGAAGGACGGCGACGATCGCGGGATCCGGATTCGCACCGAGCCAGCGCGCGCCGGCCGCGCTCGTGAAGAGCGCCGCGAGCGCCCATCCGACCTCGGCGAGGATCATCACCTTCGCGGTCGTCCAGAGCTCGAAGCTTCCCATCCGCTCGATGGGGCGAATCGCCGCCGCGATCAGCGAGGCCACCAAGAGCAGCAGTGCGCCTTCGCGCGGGACGAGCCAGGAGTCGACGCGCCAGATGAGCGAAAGCATTCCCAGTCGCAGCAAATCCGCGCCGACGAATCCCGAGAAGAGATAGACCGCGCTGTGCAACGCGAGGCTCGATTTGCGATAGCGCATGGACAGGAATCCACTGATCAGAGCCAGCGCGCTCCACAGAATGCTGTTGGCGATGCCCTGCGTGAGCAGCGCGCCGCCCGTCACGATCAGCAGCAGCGCGAGCGAACTGTAGAAAACGAAATTCGCCGGCGTCGCGAAGCGGCGCGGAATGAACGCGAACGACACCGCATAGCTCGCGCCGCCGAGGACGACCATCGCGATCGCGAGCGGAATCTCGAGCGTCGCGCGGCTCGCCGCGATCCAGATTGCGCCGCCGAGGACGAAACAGAGGAGGGCGATGGTCTGGGCGATCTCGAAGACCACCACGTCGCGCTGGCGAAGCAGCGTGCGGATCGCAAACGTCGCGAGATAGGCCGCGACACCGACGCAGCAGACGGCAATTGCCGTCGCCGGTGAGACGGAAGGGAGTCGATTCGTGACGACGAGGAAGCAGAGGACCATCAGAACGACATCGACCGCCGCCGCGACCATCCATCGCAGCAGTCGCCACTCGAACACGTACCCGAGCCACACCGTGGTGATGCCGAGCGCGGTGAGATAAAGCGCGAACGGCACCATGGAATCCGTCACATCCATGAGGGCGGGCGAGAGCGCGATCGCGAGAAACGCAAACGTCCACGCGACGCCGTGCAGCTTTCGCCGCCAGACCACCACGAATACCAGCGCAGAGATCACGGAGAGCGCGAGCGCAGCAGACCATGCGTGGAGCACTTTGAACTTCGACGTCGCCTCGAGGATCAAGGGCAGCGCCGTGAGCGCGGTCGCAGTCGTGTGATGTGCGGCGCTGCCCGGCGTCACGCTCGCGCGCAACGCGAGCAGCGACCACGATGCCGCGTACAGCAATCCGAGGAGCACGCCGGCGGTGGTGGGAATCGCGTTGGACTCGGTGACGGCGCGGAGGAGGTACGCGCCGCCTAACACGATCAGCGTGCGCCCGATGAGCGCGATGTCGACGCTGCTGCTCGTGGCTTCGTCCGCAGGCTCTTCTTCTGGAGCGGCGGGATTTAGCCCGCCGGTTTTCGCCGGCAGG
>Ga0075428_100009916_pt1 | contig 10582 bp, 10 predicted proteins | sample RhiMetdeltSRZDD2_FD_75291 | JGI IMG/M metagenome (GOLD analysis project Ga0075428, IMG submission 75291) | Populus rhizosphere microbial communities from Tennessee, USA - Rhizosphere MetaG P. deltoides SRZDD2 | ecosystem: Host-associated > Plants > Roots > Rhizosphere > Soil | place: USA... | reverse complement strand
TCACGCAAGGCGAGAAAGCGCCGGTCCTGGTGATGAACGAAAGCGCCGCGAAGCGCTTCTGGCCGGGACAGTCGGCGATTGGCAAGCGCGTCAGGTTCGACATGGACGATAAGGCGCCGTGGTTCACCGTGATCGGCGTCGCCGAAGACGTCAAGATGCGCGGCGCGCGCGGCGAACCACGGTCGGAGGCGTACATCCCGTACTGGCAACTCCCGGAACCGGGAATGAACGTGGTGCTCAAATCCATCGGCGATCCGAACGCGCTTGCCGGTTCGCTGCGACAGGCCGTGCGCGACGTCGATCCCGACATGCCGGTGTCCACGCTGATGTCGATGAGCCAGGTCGTCTCCGATTCGATCGACGAGCCACGCTTCCTGGCGTTCCTCGTGTCGGTCTTCGCGGCGCTCGCGCTGATGCTGTCGGCCATCGGCATTTACGGGGTCATGGCTTACGCCGTGTCGCAACGAACGTCCGAGATCGGCGTGCGCATGGCGCTCGGCGCCGGCCGCAGCGAGGTCTTCGGCCTCATCGTTCGCGAAGGCCTGAAGCTCACTGGCCTCGGGATCGCGCTCGGCCTCGCCGCATCCTACGCGCTCGCCCGCAGCATCAGCTCGCTGCTGTTCGGCGTGGCTGCCTCGGATCCGATGACATTCGTGGTGACCACCTCGATCCTCCTCGCCGTCGCCACCCTGGCCAGCATCGTCCCTGCACATCGGGCAACGCGGGTGGATCCGATTATGGCGCTTCGATCTGAGTAATTGCCGTGGTCCGTGGCCCGTGGTCCGTGGTTCGCGTCTCGCCGGACGATTCGGCTGACGGAGCCGAGCGGCGAGACACGAGCTACGGTCCACGGACCACGGCATGAAAGGTATAATCAGAAATCGTCGCCCGGGCGAGCCCCGTTGATCCGGAACCAGAAAGGCTTAGGAAAGGTATAGTTCCCCATGGCGTTTTTCTCACGATCCAGCCAGCCTGCGCCGCAGGTCGATCTGCCACCGGATGCGGCGCTCGCCCCGAATGCGTTGATCGCGCTCCGCAACATCGAAAAGTCCTACGCGCACGGCACGAGCCGGACCTACGTGCTGAGGCGCATCAACGTGGACGTGAAGGAGGGCGAGTTCATCTCGATCATGGGGCCCTCGGGGGCCGGCAAGTCGACGCTCCTGCACATCATCGGGATGCACGACAGCGCCTGGACCGGTGAGTACTATTTCCTCGATCAGCCGGTGCACAAGCTCGGGGCGAAAGAACGGGCGCGCCTGCACAAGCAGTACATCGGGTTCGTCTTTCAGAGCTATCACCTGCTGGATCACCTGACGGTCTACGAGAACCTCGACATCCCGCTCTCCTATCGCGACATCAAGAAGTCCGAGCGCGAGAGCATGGTCTGCGACATCCTCGACAAGTTCGCGATCGTCGGGAAGAAGGACCTCTATCCGAACCAGCTCTCGGGCGGCCAGCAGCAGCTGGTTGCCGTGGCCCGCGCCGTGATCTCGAATCCGAAACTCATCCTGGCAGATGAGCCGACCGGCAACCTGCACACCAGCCAGGGTAAGGAAATCATGGAGCTGTTCAGGAAGCTCAACGAGGCGGGAACGACGATCATTCAGGTCACGCACTCGGAGACGAATGCGTCGTACGGCAGCCGCATCGTTCAACTGCGCGATGGCTGGGTGGTGGAAGAGTGAACCGTACCGTGGTTCGTCGCTCGTAGCTCGTCGCTCGAAGAGCGGACAAGGAAAAGAAAAAGGTCGGCGAAGCGCAAGCCTCGCCGACCTTTGTGTTTTTCGAGTGTGTTTTTCGAGCGACGAGCGACGAATGACGAACTACGGCCCGCGCGGACTACCAGCGAGGTTCTTTCCTGCGGCCACCCGAGAAATCGCCGTCGTCGTAACTCCGTCCGCCGCCACCGCGGCCGCGGCCGCCGCCGCCACCCCCGAATCCGCCTTCGGGCTTCGGACGGGCCTCGTTCACCACGAGCGCTCGGCCTTCCATCTTGTACTCGTGGAACTCGGTGATCGCCTTCTGCGCATCATCGTCGCCGGCCATTTCCACGAATGCGAACCCGCGTGCCCGGCCGGTCGCCATGTCGCGCATCACGCGGACGTTGTCCACCTTGCCTGCGCGACTGAACAGCTCCGTGAGCTGATCCTCCGTTGCGGAGTACGGAAGATTGCCGACGTAGAGTCTCCTGCCCATCCTGTCACCTACCATGAACGCGCGGACGTTGCTTGAATCAACAAGCGCAGCGCTCCCCGCGCGTGAGCGGCGCACCCTCTGGAAAGCTCTCGAGAATTGCTGTGCGAGGGAATGGCTACCGGCGCAGGCAAGGGAGGGCTCCCACTTCGGGGCGAGTATAGCAGAATGCATGCCGATGACCGGGCCGGCCCAGCGGGCGTACTTTACCCACGGAACTGCCGCGGCTACAGTGGAAGAGATGGCTTGCCGACAGTATCGACATCAGAGATTCAGGACGTACATTCTGACGTGCCCTGTCACAATTCTGTTGGCCTTATGTACAGTCGCGTGTTCCAGGAGCCGCGAGTACGAGCTGCGTGGCCAGGTGCTGGCCGTCAATGCGGCGCGCCAGGAAATCACCGTCAAACATGAAGACATCCGTGGCTTCATGCCGGCGATGACGATGCCGTTCCGTGTGGAGAATGCGAGGGAGATCGAGGGGCGGCGGCCGGGCGAGCTCGTCAGGGCCACGCTCGTCGTCGAGACCAACGACGCCTACCTCAAGAATGTGGAGCGGACCGGCGAGGCCCCACTCACCTCGGCCTACCTGTCGCCGTCATCGGCGGTACTCCTCGCGCCTGGCGAGGCCGTTGCCGAACTGGCATTCATCGATCAGCGTGGACAGTCCCACCGCCTGTCGGAATTCCGCGGAAGGATCCTCGCCGTCACATTCATATACACACGCTGTCCAATCCCCGACTTCTGTCCGCTGATGGATCGGCACTTCGCGTCCGTACAGCAAACGCTTGCCGCTGATGACGGATTGCGAATCAAGGTCCACTTGTTGTCGGTCAGCTTCGATCCGGAGTTCGACAGTCCCCCGGTACTTGCGAAGCATGCGGCCCGTGCGGGCGCGGATCCCTCGACGTGGAGCTTCGTCACCGGGGATCGCGAGGATGTCGATACGTTTGCGGCACAGTTCGGCGTGTCGGTGATGCGAGGTGATGCGAGCGCACAGGAAATCCTGCACAACCTGCGCACCGCGATCATCGACGAACGTGGACGCCTGGTGAGGGTTTTCACAGGCAATGATTGGCAACCTTCGCAGCTGGTGGCGGAGCTGAGGGCGACTCGTGATCGCGGGTGACGCCCCGCCACTTACCGCGTTCACCAAAGCCGAACGCCGCCTCATTCAGCGCCTCCGCACGGCGGCGTCGGTGCAAGCCTGGCTGAACGCGTTGCCCTACAACAACGAGCCGCCGCCTGCGGGCGCGACGCTGCGAAGCTTCCGCGGCGTGGTCGCGACGGGGCGGGCGCACTGTCTCGAGGCGGCGATCTCCGCTGCCGTGATACTGGAACAACATGGTTTTCCGCCGCTCGTCCTGAGCTTCGAGTCCATTGACGAGCTCGATCACGTGATCTTCGTCTACCGCCATCGTCGCCGCTGGGGCTCAATCGCCCGCTCGCGCGATCCAGGACTGCACGGCCGGTTACCGGTGTTCGCGACGCCGCGCGCGCTCGCGCTCAGTTACGTCGACCCGTACGTCGACTTCACCGGACGCGTGACGGGCTACGCAGTCGTCGACCTGCGGATCATGGGAAACTACGACTGGCGGTTGTCCGAACAGAACGTCTGGAAGCTCGAGCGCGTGCTGCTCGACTATCCGCACCGATCGATTCGCTCGTCTGACCGGCGCATCGACGCGCTGCGACGGAAGTACTTCAAGTTCCGGCGCGAGAACCCGGGACGGAAGCCCGTCTACTATCGCGGGCGCGAGCGTTGGACGCCGTTGCCGAAGGACCACCTGTAGGCCCGACCTTCAGGTCGGGGGTGCTGGACCTTAAGGTCGGGCGTCCTGGAAAAGCAATGGCGGTCGTCGGTGGTTAGCGATACGCCCGACCTGAAGGTCGGGCCTACAGGAACCCATATATGGGCGATGAAGAGACCCCTGAGAGCGTTCCCGGCCCCGCGCCAGAACCTGACGTCGAGCTCGTGCGAGTACTCTCGGCCGGCGATGCAGGCCTGATCGCGATTGCACGTTCGCTCCTCGAAGCCGAAGGCATTCAGTTTCTGCTCAAGGGGGACGGATTGCAGGACCTGTTCGGCATGGGACGCATCACCGAGTACAGCTATGTCGTGGGACCAGCCGAATTCTGGGTCAGGGCCGATGACGCGAGGCGCGCGTCCGAACTGCTGGCGGATCTGAAGTCCGAGGAGCCGGAGCAGCCGCGTTGATCCTGACCCGCTGAACACCGCAGCGAGAGTTCGAGCGGAGACCGTTTTCCGGCTCGCGGAAGCGGGCCTCGGCCGGACAAGGCTGGCGCTGCGCCGGCAGCCACACAGTCGATCGGCCGAGATCTCTCGACCTAGCGATGGTCAGTCCAGATCGAAATCCCTCGTCGGCTTCGTGATCGGTTCCTTGTTCGCCTGCTTCAGCGCTTCCTCGAAGCGTTTCGACAGCGCGTCACCACGGGTTCGCTCGGCGTTGACCGACTGCTGGAAGAGCGCTTCACGGCGCGCGGCTTCTTCGGCGAGGATGCGCTGCGCGTCCGAGAGCTCGGGTCGATCGCCGCGAACCGGTTCTTCGTGGCGGACGATCCGGCGCAGGTTGGTGTCGATCACGAGCGTCGCCTGGCAGCAGGGGCAGATGGTCTCGAATTCGGACGTGAGTTTCATGGCTCTCCCTCGCTTTCGGGTACGACGGTTCGCTACTGCAACCTGATCCCCGGTTGCCATTCGAGCTTGACCGGTTGTCCGGCGGCGTCTGTGGCGGTGACCTCGATCTTGCGCACGCTCATACGGCCGCGATCGAAGCGCTGGCCGAATCCGGTGACGAACTGCGACATCGGCGCGTTCATGCGCCCGCCGGCGGCGAGCGATGGGCCGCCTCCGACGAAATAGTCGTTGATCGTGATTCTGACGTCGCGCCACGCTTTCGACGACTGGTTCTCGAGCGTGATCATGCCTTCCTGAACGACGATCGGATCGCGCCGCGGCGAGCACGCTGCCGCGCATGCGATCAGCAGCGCGACAAGGAACGCTCGGCCTGCAGCCGTAATCATCGGTCTATGATAGCTCCAACTGATGCTGTGGCTTTCCATCGCCGGCGCCCTGTTCCTCGTGTGGCTCGTTCTGGTTTTTCTCTTCACGCCGGCCATCAACTATCACCTGAGTCGGCGGACGTCCGTCCATCAGGACGATTTTCTCTACACCATTCAGTCGACCTGCCAGGCTGCGCTGCACCAGGGCAACCGCGTGACCGTGCTCACCAACGGCGCCCAGTTCTACCCCGCGATGATCGAGGCCATCCGCTGTGCGTCGACCTCGATCAACATGGAGTGCTACATCTTCCAGCCGGGGCAGATCGCCGACGCGTTCATCGAGGCGCTGTCGGATCGCGCGCGGGCTGGCGTCAACGTGACGATGGTCGTCGATGCGATCGGCAGCTTCAACCTCTGGGGCCGTCCGGTCAAGCGCCTGCGTGAGGCCGGCTGCCGCATCGAGTCCTATCAGCGCGTGCGCTGGTATTCACTCGCGAGGCTGAACAATCGGACCCACCGCGAGCTGCTGATCGTGGACGGCCGGGTCGCCTTCACCGGCGGCGCCGGCATTGCCGACTGGTGGGCCGTGCCGCAGGGCCGCAAGGAACCGTGGCGGGACACGATGGCGCGGATCGAAGGGCCCATCGTGGCCGCGCTGCAGGGCGTCGCGGCGGAGAACTGGCTCGAATGTTGCGGAGAGATCCTGACGGGACCGGATTACTTCCCCGATCTCGACGTTATCGGGCACACGACGGCCTTCGTCGTCAAGAGCTCGCCGTCGGATCGGGCGACGGCTTCGCGTGTCACGTTTCAGCTGCTGATGGAGGGCGCCGATCACGACCTGCGCATTGCCACGCCATACTTTCTTCCCGATCGAGCACTCCGCCGCGCGCTGATGCAGATCGCTCGACGCGGCGTGAAGGTGTCGGTGATCGTGCCGGGCCGCGCGACGGATCAGAAATGGGTCAGGCTGGCGAGCCGCAGAATGTGGGGCGAGCTCCTCGAGGCAGGAGTTCACATCTATGAATATCGTAAGGCGATGACGCACGCGAAGGTGCTACTGGTGGACGGCATCTGGTCGATGATCGGAACGACGAACATCGACAATCGTTCCTTCGAACACAACGACGAGGTCAACGTCGCGATGCTCGACCGCGGTGTTGCGGCGCGACTGATGGACGATTACGAGCGCGACATCGCCGACAGCGACGAGGTGACGCTCGCGCGCTGGCGCCGGCGACCGCTGTGGGAAAAAGTCGCCGGACCCTTCATCTGGATCCTGGAGCGCCAGCAGTGATCGACGCTCGCGGAGGCCGCCATGTTGATCTGCGGGTCGCGACCTACAACATTCACCGCTGCCGGGGGATGGATCGCCGGGTCATTCCCTCGAGAATCACGGAGGTCCTGCGAGACATCGATGCGGATGTCGTCGCGATGCAGGAAGTGATTGGCGCCGGGCCGTCAGGGCAGGATCAAGCCGAAGAGATCGGCGCCGCGCTCGGTATGGGCTGGGTGATGGCGTCCGTCCGTCATCTGCGCAAGCACCACTTCGGCAACGTCGTCATGAGCCGGTTCCCGATCGTGCATCACAGCCAGTACGACCTCTCGTGGCGGACGTGCGAGGCGCGCGCGTGTCAGCGGGCCGATCTCGAACTTGGAGGCGGCCGTCGTCTGCACGTCTACAACGTGCATCTGGGCACCGCCGTGCTCGAACGGCGCTATCAAGCCACGCGTCTGGCGTCGTACGTCCACGACCGGCGGGTTGAGGGTCCGAAAGTGATTCTCGGGGACTTCAACGAATGGATGCGCGGCCTCGCCACCCGCACGCTCAGCTCATTGTTCGAGAGCGTCGATCTCCGCACGCACCTGCGCCGCCGCAAGACCTATCCCGGGATCTTCCCTGTCCTCCACCTGGATCACATTTATTACGAGGGCCTGGTCGAGGTCCGCAGCGTCGAGCTCCCGCGGAACCGCAAGGCACTGATGGCCTCGGATCACTTGCCGCTCGTCGCGAATTTGCGCGTCACGTTCTGAGGGAGGTGACGGAGGGGACGGAGGCAACGGAACACGCTTCAACTCAGAGACTCGGAGCAACGGAGGCTGAACGGATCCGAGTGGTGGGCGTAGGTGTCGCCGGGTCGCCGATGCCGCCGCGAACGCGGCGGGCGATCAATCGACACCCCACGGACACAAGCTGCGCCCGCATCACACGCAGCTTGCGTCCGCGGGGTGTCGATTGATCGCTCGGCCCGGCCGATGGCCGGGCCGGCATCGGCTCGCTGACCAGTGACTGGCCCTGAGCAGTCCGCCTCCGTGCCTCCGCGTCTCCGAGTTGAAGCCCGTTCCGTGTCGTCCGTCCCCTCCGTCAAGATCACTATTGACGACCAAAATGGTCGGAGATATAGTCCAGAGCTGAAGTTGAGACTGATCTCATTTTAGCTCTTGACCCCGTAGCTTCGGCGAAGGGGCCCGCGGCAGGGTTAAGAGGGCCCACCCGGTGCGGCAAACACCGGGCGGGCTTACCGAACGGCAGGTCTGGTCCGACCGAATCACACGACTGGCGCGTGACGCTGTCCGGCGAGGACATTCTATCCCGGGCGGCCGTCATGAATCGCCACTACGGAGGCGCTCATGAAGGCTCGGCATCTGGTCATCGGTGCGGTTCTTGGCACTCTTCCCCCGCTTCACGCCTCGGAATTACCCCGATCGCAGCCGCCGGCGGTTCCCGTCGAGCGCCGAGTTGTGCTCGACCTCAGAGAGCTGAAGGCAGCGCTGGCGCACGTCAGGATCTGGACCCCGAGTGAAACGCTGCCGATGCTCAACGACATTCAGCTTGGCGATGCCCAGGGTGTGGCCATCCAGACTCACGACGCGGCGCCACCGGACCCGGATCAGGCGCAAGGCCGCAACGCTCCGGTGTTTCGCTTCGCGATCCAGGCCGGCCCTCTCGCATCGGCGATTCAGCAGTTCGAAGCGGTCACCGGCCTCACCGTCCGCGCGGCAGCGGACGTGATCGCGAGCATGACCTCGGCCGGCGTCAGCGGAACGCTGACGGCGCAGCAGGCGCTCGAGCGGCTGCTGGACGGAACGAGCCTGTCACACCGTTTCATCGACCCGTCGACGATCGCGATTGATATTCGCGTCGCCGCCGACGCCGTGCAGGTCACCGGCGAGGCGCGGCTCGAATCGGTGAAGTATTCCGCTCCGCCTGTCGAAACGCCGCAGACCATCCAGATCATTCCGACCGCGCTGCTCGACGAGCAGGGCGCGACGACGCTCACCGAGGCGCTGCGGAACGTGCCGGGAATCACGATGCAGGCGGGCGAAGGTGGCGGGGCCTCGAACACCAGCGGCGACATGTTCAACATGCGCGGCTTCTCCGCCAACAACAGCCTATTCGTCGACGGCGTCCGCGACGACGGCCTGCTCGCCAGGGACGTCTACAACCTCGAGCAGATTGAAGTGTTCTCCGGCCCGACCGGGTCGGACGTCGGGCGCGCCAACGCTGCCGGATACATCAACCTGACCACCAAGACACCCCAGCGCGAGGCCTTGCGCAGCGCCGCGATCAGCTACGGGGCCGGCGAACACGTGCGCACCACGTTCGACGTGAATCAGCCGTTGTCGCTCGCCGAGCCCGGAACGTTCTTTGGCAACGCATCGGTTCGCGTGAATGTGCTCTGGCAGGATGGCGGCGTGCCCGGACGGGACTACACGGAGCGCCAGAGCAAATCGATTGCGCCGTCGCTCGCGTTCGGGCTTTCGACACCAACGCGGGCAACCCTGTCCGGACAGATCATGCGGCAGGACAACCTGGCCGACTACGGCCTCCCCGCAGCCGCGTCACCGATCGGACCGTTGACGTCGGCTTCTGCGCTTGCCGCCAGCCCGGTGGACCAGACGAACTACTACGGAAGCCCGGACTTCGACTACGACCGGGGCCGGCAGGACAACGTGTTGTTCCGTGTGGAGCACGACTTCGAGCCCGGCTTCAGCCTGCGCAATCAGACCCGGTACAACACGACGACGCGTGAGGCAGTGATCACCAGCATCGCGAATCCCGCCGCGTACAATCCGGCAACGAATCTGGTGACGCTCAGCCGCCAGGCGAACGAGCGTCACAACGACATTTTCTCGAACCAGACGAATCTCAGCGGCCGGGCCGCGACGGGCCGGATCAGCCACGACCTGAGTGTCGGCCTCGAGATCGCGCGCGAGAACCAGTTCTCGCCGACCCTGGGCGGTGTCGGCACCCGAGCGCCGATCGATCTCAATGCTCCCGACGTGTTCAGCCCGGTCGTCGGCATGAACATCGTGCCGACCGGCGCGCTCTCCGAAGGGCGCACCGACACGATTGCGCTCTATGCATTCGACGCGTTCGACCTGGGTTCGCGGGTACGCGTCAATGGTGGGATCCGCGTCGAGAATTACGACACCACGTCTCACGCGGTCGCCGCAGACGGCGCCGTGACCGATGTCGAAGGCGACGGAACGCTGGTCAGCGGCAAGGCCGGCCTCGTGTATCGCCTCAATCAGCAGGGCAACGTCTACGCATCGTTCGGCACGTCGCTGACACCGCCCGGATCGGCCAACTTCCAGCTCAACGCCGCCGCGGCGAACCAGAACAATCCCAACGTCGATCCTCAGGAGTCGACCAACTACGAGATTGGCACCAAGTGGGACCTCGGCGGCCGCCTGCAGCTGACCGGCGCCTATTTCTGGACCGAGAACAAGAACGTCATCTTCGTAGTCGACCCCGCGGCGGTCCCGCCGGTTTTCAACCAGGACGACGGACAGAAGGTGAACGGTCTGGCGCTGGCGGTCACGGGCCGGATCACGACACGGCTCGACATCAACATGTCGCTGCAGTACCTCGACTCCGAGGCGGTCAGCCAGAGCCCGGCGACCAACGGCCGGCAGCTGCAGCTGACGCCCGAAGTGTCCGGCAATCTATGGGCGACATACCGGTTGCCACGTGACATCCGCATCGGCGGCGGCGTCCGCTACAACGACGACGTCTTCGTCAACGCCGCGAACACCATCGTCATTCCCAGTTACGCGCTGGCCGACGCACTGGTCGAGGCGCCGATCGGCGAGCACCTGATTCTCCGCTTCAACGTCTACAACGTGACCGACCGCACCTTTATCCGCAACATCAACAACAACGCCGGCCGCTACAACCCGGGGACGCCGCGGTCCTTTCTGCTCAGTTCCGCCTTCCGGTTCTAGCGAGGCTGCGCCTGAGCCATGGAGGCTCCGCCTCGCTAGACCGCATTGTTTGATAACGCCGCGCTGACGCGCGGGCGGCCTTGACCACGAGCGTGACTCAAGAACTCGGAATCGAGTCGGTCAAGGCCTCTAG
>Ga0075428_100009915_pt1 | contig 10582 bp, 7 predicted proteins | sample RhiMetdeltSRZDD2_FD_75291 | JGI IMG/M metagenome (GOLD analysis project Ga0075428, IMG submission 75291) | Populus rhizosphere microbial communities from Tennessee, USA - Rhizosphere MetaG P. deltoides SRZDD2 | ecosystem: Host-associated > Plants > Roots > Rhizosphere > Soil | place: USA... | reverse complement strand
CTCCTCGCAGGAGTAGCTGTCGGTGACGCCGACGCCCCAGGCTTCGCGGCACGCCTCGCGCGTCTCCGGCGGCAGCAGCTCCCCCAGCGTGCGCACGCCCTTGAGCGAGGGCAGGCGCAGACCGCGCGCGAGTGCGCGCCGCGCGAGCTCGCCGGCGAGCGAAGGGTAGGTGAGGAGGTAGGCCGGGTCTTCGCGCGCCAGCCAGTCGAGCTGCGCGTCGAGCGGCGCGGAGGGCTCGAAGCCCACCGCCGGCCCGGTAGCGACCAGGCCGTGGGTCGCGGTGCCCCAGTTGCTGCTCGACCGGTCGCCGGCGCGGCGCCGGATGACGGCGAGCTTGCCGCTGAAGTCGCGCTTGTGCCACAGGTGCTCGCGCAGGGTGAGGGCGCGCCAGTAGGTCCCCGTCAGCTCCGTCTTCAGCACGCGCACCGGCATGCCGCTCGAGCCCGAGGTGCGTCCTTCCTGCGTCTTGCCGTGCGCCGGCGGCAGGGCGCGGCTGCAGATGTCGTCGTAGCGCTCCTGCAGGTCGCGCCGGCGCAGGAGCGGGATGCGCTCGAGCGCGGTGCTCTTCCCCTCAAAGGCCTTTCCCCAATGCGCGGCGTAGAAGCCGGTGGTGGCGTGCGCGTGACTCAGCAGGGGAGCGAGGCGCGCGAGCTGCGCCTGCGCCATGCGCTCGGGCGGCAGCCACTGGCTTTTTTCCAGCTGCGCGACGAGGTCTTTGACCCGCGCGGCCTGCGCGGTCACTTCTGGCGCGTCTCCAGGTAGTGGAGCGGGCCGCCGCGGAAGGGCGCGAAGCCGGTGCCGAAGATGAGGCCGGCGTCGACGAGGTCGGCGTCGGCGACGATGCCCTCGGCGAGCACGGCCTGCGCCTCGCGCAGGTACGGATCGATCAGCGCGTCGATGAGCGCCTGGTCGTAGGCGTCGGGCGCGCTCTTCTGCGCCTTGCCGTCGACCCAGCGGTAGAGCCCCTGGCCGGTTTTCTTGCCGAGCTCTTTCGCCTCGACCCTGGCAGCGAGCACCTTGGGCACCGCGGTCGCGCCCCTGGCGAGCTGCTTGCCCGCCGCGAGGCAGATGTCGAGCCCGACCGTGTCGGCGAGCTCGGCCGGCCCCATCGGCATGCCGAAGGCCTCCATCGCCGCGTCGATCGTCTCCGGCTTCATCCCCTCGTCGATCAGGCGGAAGGCGTTCTGCATGTAGGGCCCGAGCACGCGGTTGACGAGGAAGCCCGGCGAATCCTTCACCGGCAGCGGCAACTTATCGATGAGACGCACGAAAGCCGCCGCTTTTCTCGCAGTTTCAGGATTTGTCGTAGAACCGGAAACAATTTCGACCAGCTGCAGCAGCGGCACCGGATTGAAGAAGTGGATCCCCACCAGGCGCGAAGGGTCCTTGAGCGCGGTGGCGATGTCGGCGAGCCTGAGGCTGGAGGTGTTGCTGGCGAGGATGGCATCGGGTTTTGCCAGGCTTTCCAGCTTCGAGAACAGGGCGCGCTTCGCCTCCAGGTTCTCGAAAATCGCCTCGATGATCACGTCGGCGCGCCGCGCGCCCTGGCCCTCGACGTCGGGGATCAGGCGATCGAGCGCGTCGCGTTCGCGCCGCGGGTCGCGCAGGCGGCGCTTGAACAGAGCCGCCGCGCGCTTGATCGCCGGCGCGATGCGCTCGGGCGCGGTGTCCTGCAGCGTGACGGTGAGCCCGCGCATGGCGCAGATGGCGGCGATGTCCCCGCCCATCACGCCGGCGCCGATGATGTGCACATACCGGGGCGCGAAGTCGGAGCCCTTGCCGAGCTGCTTCATGCGCTCCTGCAGGAAGAAGATGCGCACCAGGTTCTTGCTCGTCGGGCTGGCGATCAGGTTCTGGATCGACGACGGGTCCTCCGCCGGCACGTCGAGCGCGTTGCCGCCGTACTTCTGCCAGATGTCGATGATGGCGTAGGGCACGGGGTAGTGCTCGCGCCGCGCTTTTTTCGCCACCTGCTTGCGCGCCTGGGAGGCGACGAGCCACGTCGGAAGAATTCTTTGCAGGAGAGGCAGGGGTTTCCTGCGCGGCGCCTCGAGCGTGAGCATGCGCGCCGTGTTCTCGAAGATGCGCAGCGGCACCGCCTGGTCGACGAGCCGCATGCGCTTGGCGCGCTTCGCATCCACGGTCTTGCCGGTGAGGAGGAGGTCGAGGGCCGCGGCGGGGCCGACCAGTTGCGGCAGCCACTGCATGGCGTGCCAGGCGGGGATCACGCCGACCATCACTTCCGGCTGCGCCAGGCGCGTCTTCGGGTCGTCGAGCGCGACGCGGTAGCGGCAGGCGAGCGACAGCTCCATGCCGCCGCCCATGCAGAAGCCGTTGATCATCGCCGTGGTGGGGAAGCCGAGGTCGTGCAGCTTCTGGAAAGTGTCCCAGCCCAGGCGCGTGAAGGCGATGGCGTCTTCCGCGCTCTTGAAGTTGGCGAATTCCTGGATGTCGGCGCCGGCGATGAAGCTGTCCTTGGCCGAGCGGATGATCAGCCCGCGCGGCGTCGCCGCGGCGATGTCATCCAGCGTGCGCGAGAGCTCCTGCAGCGCCTCGCGCGAGAAAGTGTTGGCCGACTCGCCCTGCTTGTCGAACGTGAGCCAGGCGAGGCGGTCCTTGTCGGTCTCCCAGCGCCAGTGCTTGGCCTGGACGGGTGCCCTGTCCATCGATCCCCCTAGAGCGCTTCGACCAGCATCGCGCCGCCGAGGCCGCCGCCGATGCAGATGGAGGCCATGCCCCGCTTCGCATTTTTACGTTTGAGGACTCTGAGCAAATGCAAAACAATTCTTGCGCCCGAGGCGCCCACCGGATGGCCAAGGGCAATCGCCCCGCCGTCCACATTGAGTTTTTCTTCATTCAAAGCGCCGAGAGGACCGTCCAGTCCGAGCTGCTCCCGGCAATACTTCTCGTCCTTCCACGCGGCGAGGCAGCCGAGCACCTGGGCGGCGAACGCCTCGTTGATCTCCCAGTAGTCGAGGTCGTTGAGGCCCAGGCGGTGGCGCTGCAGGATCGGCGTCGCGGCGTGCACCGGCCCGAGGCCCATCTGCGCCGGGTCGAGGCCCGCCCATTGGGAGTCGATGATCTTTCCTATGGGGTTTAAATCGAACCTTTTTACTGAAGACTCAGAAGCCAAAACCAGCCAGGCCGCGCCGTCGGTGATCTGCGAGCTGTTGCCGGGCGTGACGTTGCCGTACTTGCGGTCGAAGAAGGGCTTGAGCTTCGCCAGGTTCTCCATCGAGGCATCCGCGCGCACGCCGTCGTCGAGCGCGTAAGTCTTGCCTTTCGGGTCGTAGAGCGCCTCGACTTCGCCGCCGCTCGGCGCCAGAGTGCCCGCCTCCTGCGCTTCGCTGACCCTCTTGTGGCTGCGCAGCGAGAATTCATCCATCTGCCGGCGCGTGATGCCGAAGCGGTGCGCGAGGTTCTCCGCCGTCTGTCCCATCAGCAGTCCGACCATCGGGTCGGTGAGGCCCTTCATGATGCCGATCACCGGCGCAAGGAGAGACTTGAATGGAAGTCTGGCGAACATGCCGAAGCGCTGCCCCGCTGTCCTCGCACCCATCATGTCGGAGAACCAGTTCACCATCCTGTCGTTGTAGAGCAGCGGCGCGCGCGACAGCGCGTCGACGCCGCCGGCGAGCACGAGGTTGGAGCGCCCGGCGAGGATGTTGTTGATGCCCGAGTCGATCGCCTGCATGCCCGAGGCGCAATTGCGCATCACGGTCCAGCCCGGCACCTTCGGCCCGCAGCCCATGCGCAGCGCGACGACGCGGCCGATGTTGACCTCGTCCACCGAGGGCGCGGCGCAGCCGAGGATGACCTCGTCGAGGTCGGTTGGCGCGAATTTCTGGCGCATGAGCAGCGCGCGCCCGGCCTGCGTGGCGAGGTCGCTCGCCGCGAACGGCCCCGGACGGTTCTTCGACTTGAGGAACGGCGAGCGCGCGCCGTCGACGACGTAGATGGGTTGCGCGAGCATCAGGCCGCCTTCACCGCGTAGGGTTTGTCCTTGAGGGCGGCTTCCGCGCGGCCGAAGTCCTGCGGGAAGTCGTCCACCTTGATCACGCCCTTGCGCAGCGCTTCCTTGCGCTGCCACTGCGTGAACTCCTCGGCCGAAATGATGTTGTTCTCTTTTCCAACCAAACCCAATTCAACGCCTGGCCGGGGAGCAATTTTTCCTTTCTTCACCGCCTTTCTCAGCTTCTCGTCGATCGGCTCGCAGGCGATGGTGGCGTTGAAGGCGGCTTCCAGCAGGCCGGTGGCGTCGTCGCCCTTGGGCACGTACATGCCGGCGGTGAGGCGCTCGCGTGCTGCGCCGGGCTCGAGCAGGATCGCCGCGCAGTCGCGGTTGCGCGCGTCGAGCGGCGGGCGGAACGACATGCCGAGCGGGAAGATGGTCCAGCGCAGCAGCCGCGCCATCCACTTGATGGGGAAGTTCGACACCACCTGGTCGATGGCGTGCTGCGCGGAGTAGGTCATGTCGCGCACCGCCCAGCGGATCAGCGGCAGGTCCTCCTTGTTGCGCCCCTGGTCCTCGTAGCGCTTGAGGGTGCAGGAGATGAGATAGAGCATGGAGAGCACGTCGCCCAGGCGCCCGGAGATCTTTTCCTTGCGCTTCAGCGCGCCGCCCATCCCCAGCATCGACATGTCGGCGAGGAAGGCGAAGGCGGCCGACAGGCGCGAGCTGAAGCGGTAGTAGTGCATCAGCTCGGGCGCGCCGTTCTTCGGCGTGTGGGCGAGGCGCGAGCTGGTGACGCCGTGGATGAAGGCGCGCACGCCGTTGGAGATGACGTGGCCGATGTGCGAGGTGAAGGCGTCGTCGAACTCGCGCGCGGCCGCTTCCCCCTGCATCTCCTTCGCCGCGCGCATCTCGCGCAGCACGTAGGGGTGGCAGCGGATCGCGCCCTGGCCGAAGATGATCAGCGTGCGCGTGAGGATGTTGGCGCCCTCGACGGTGATGGCGATCGGCGTCATCTGGTAGCCGCGGCCGATCCAGTTGTTCGGCCCGAGGCAGATGCCCTTGCCGCCGAGGATGTCCATGGCGTCGTTCACGCTCTGGCGCGCGCGCTCGGTCATGTGGTATTTGGCGATGGCCGAGAGCACCGCCGGCTTCTCGCCCAGGTCGACCGAGCCTGCGGTCATCACGCGCGTGGCGTCCATGACGTAGCAGTTCGCCGCGATGCGGCCGAGCGCTTCCTCGACGCCCTCGAGCTTGCCGATCGGCGTCTTGAACTGGCTCCTCACGCGCGCGTAGGCGCCGGTGAAGCGCGCCAGCGCCTTGACTCCGCCGGTGGAGGAGGTGGGCAGCGAGATGGCACGTCCCGCGGCGAGACAACCCATCAGCATCATCCAGCCTTTGCCGGCGTAGTCGCGCCCGCCGATGATCCAGTCGAGCGGCATGAACACGTCCTTGCCCGAGTTCGGCCCGTTCTGGAACACCGCGTTGAGCGGCAGGTGGCGCCGGCCGATGTTGACGCCCGGCGTATTGGTGGGCACCAGGGCGCAGGTGATGCCGAGATCGGTCTTGTCACCCAGCAGGTGATCCGGGTCGTAGAGCTTGAACGCCAGGCCGAGCAAGGTCGCCACGGGGCCGAGCGTGATGTAGCGCTTGTCCCAGGTGACGCGCATGCCCAGCACTTCCTTGCCGTGGTGGGTGCCCTTGCAGACGATGCCGAAGTCGGGGATGGCGGCCGCGTCGGAGCCTGCCTCCGGGCTGGTGAGGGCGAAGCAGGGGACTTCCTGGCCCTTGGCGAGGCGCGGCAGGTAGTGGTTCTTCTGCTCGTCGCTGCCGTAGTGCATCAGCAGCTCCCCCGGCCCGAGCGAGTTCGGCACCATCACCGAGATCGCCGCCGCGCTCGAGCGCGTGGAGAGCTTCATCACCACGGCGGAGTGGGCGAGGGCGGAGAAGCCGAGGCCGCCGTAGTGCTTCGGGATGATCATGCCGAGGAAGCCCTTGTCCTTGATGAACTGCCACACGTGCGGCGGCAGGTCCTGGTGCTGGTGCGTGATCTCCCAGTCGTTGAGCAGGCCGCACAGCTCTTCCACCGGGCCGTCGAGGAACGCCTGCTCTTCGGCCGAGAGCTGCGGCGCGGGCACGGCGAGGAGCTTGTCCCAGTCGGGCCGGCCGGAGAAAAGGTCGGCGTCCCACCAGACGGTGCCGGCGTCGATCGCCTCTTTCTCCGTGCTCGACATGTCGGGCAGGATGCGGCGGTAGATCGCCAGCACGTGGTTGCTGAACACCATTCTTCTCACAACAGGAATATTCGCCACCGCCGCAACGACGGCGAAGACCGCGATGAGCACTGCGCTGCCGCTAAAGGCGACCGGGATGGCGAGGGCGAAGGTCCAGTAGAGCAGCGGCAGGTGGAAATACGCGCACACCAGGAGCAGCAGCAGCGCGGCGAGAATGTAGTAGGTCATCATGGCGTGTCCCCTAGGCAGCCTTGCGGATGGAGCGGTCGAGCGGCGCGTTGAGCCCGGCCATCAGGAACGCGGCCAGCCGTTCTTCCAGCAGGCGCGCGTCGTAGCGGTCTTCGGGCTTGCAGCCGGCGATGAGTTGCACGGTATCGGTGGCGGCGAGCGTGTAGGCGAGGGTGCCGAACATGAAGTGCATGCGCCACACCAGCTCCTCGCGCGGCATGTGCGGCAGGGCGCGCTCGAGCACGCTCTTGTAGCGCTCCATCACCGGCGCGTAGAGCTGGCCGATGAGGGCGCGGATCGCCTTCGCCGGCTCGCTGTAGCTGCGCCCGAGCAGGCGGATGAAATTACGCCCGCCGCCCGCGGCGTCCTCCACCAGGCGAAGGCTCGGGACGATGAATGCGCGGATGATTTTCTCCACCGACGGATTGCCGGTGGCCTCGAGCTTCTCCAGCTCGGCGATGCGCGCCAGGTTCATGGGATCGAGGCGGCGGCGGAAAACCGCCTCCACCAGCGCGTCCTTGGAGCCGAAGTGGTAGTTGACCGCGGCGAGGTTGACCCCGGCCTTGGCCGTGAGCGAGCGCATCGAGGTGCCCTCGAAGCCGTGCAGCATGAACAGCTCCTCGGCGGCATCCAGAATGCGGGTACGCGTCTCGAGCGGTGGCTTGACAGCGCGCAGCGGCATGGCGACCCCTCCCCAACGGTTCAAACGAACGTTTGAACTATACCACAGCCCCGCTTACACTCAAGCGATGAGCGGCGGCGGCCTGCTGGGACTCATCCTGCTCTCCATGGCCTGGCTGTTCTTTTTCTACGGCCTCAGCATCAAATTGCGCTTCCTGCCCGGGGTGGCGGGCTCGCTGGCGGCGTTCTTCAGCATTCCCTGGCTGGCGCAGTACGGCGTCGAGGTTCCCTGGCCCTGGTTGTGGATCCTGCTGCCGCTCGCCGTCGATTTGTCGCTGCAGCGAATCAAAACTAAATAGAATTCGCGCCCCATGGCGACCTTCCACCAAGGCACCAAGCCCGGGCAGCCGGCGAAGCTGCACGGCAGCGAGTGGCGCGCCCTCGGCAACCTCCTGCCCTACCTGTGGGAATACAAGGGGCGGGTGCTGCTCGCGCTCGCCTGCCTGGTGAGCGCCAAGCTCGCCAACGTCGGCGTACCGCTGGTGATGAAGGAGGTGGTCGACGATCTCGATCCCACGCTGGCGCTGGTGGCCGTGCCGGTGGCGCTGCTCGCGATTTACGGCGCGCTGCGCTTTTCGGCCACGCTGTTCGCCGAGCTGCGCGACGTGATCTTCGTGCCGGTGACGCAGCGCGCCATCCGCCGCCTCGCCCTCGACGTGTTCCGCCACCTGCACAGCCTCTCCCTGCGCTTTCACCTCGACCGCCAGACCGGCGGCATGACGCGCGACATCGAGCGCGGCACGCGCGGCATCTCCACCTTGCTGAGCTACGTGATTTTTTCCATCTTCCCCGTCATCCTCGAGTTCAGCCTGGTGGCGGCGGTGCTGATCGCCAAGTTCGACTGGCGCTTCGCCGCCATCACCTTCGGCGCGGTGGCGCTGTACATCGCCTTCACCGTCACCATCACCGAGTGGCGCATGGAGATCCGGCGCCGCGCCAACGAGCTCGACTCGCGCGCCAACGCGCGCGCCATCGACAGCCTGCTCAACTACGAGACGGTGAAGTACTTCAACAACGAGGAGTTCGAGGCGCGCCGCTACGACGAGAACCTGCGCAGCTACGAAGCCGCCGCGGTGAAGAACGAGGCCTCGCTCGGCATCCTCAACATCGGCCAGAGCCTGATCATCGCCGCCGCGGTGACTGCGCTCATGCTGCTCGCCGCCGAGGGCGTGGCGTCGAAGAACTTCACTCTCGGCGACCTCGTACTGGTGAACGGCCTCCTCATCCAGCTCTACATCCCTCTCAATTTCCTCGGCATGGTGTACCGCGAGATCAAGCAGGCGCTGTTCGACATGGACCGCATGTTCCGCCTGCTCGCCGAGCATCGGGAAGTCGAAGACCGCCCGGGCGCGCAGGTGCTGCCGGCGGGGCCGGCCATGGTCGAATTCTCCGGGGTGAATTTCTCCTATGAACCCCAACGGCAGATTCTGTTCGACGTCGCGTTCACCATCCCGGCGGGCCATCGCGTGGCGGTGGTCGGCCACTCGGGATCGGGCAAGTCGACGCTCGCGCGGCTGCTGTATCGTTTTTACGATGTATCGAAAGGAAGCCTGAAGATCAACGGCGTTGATGTGAGGGAAGTCAGGCAAGGCAGCCTGCGCGGCGCGATCGGCATCGTGCCGCAGGACACCGTGCTCTTCAACGACAGCATCCTCTACAACATCCGCTACGGCCGGCCCGAAGCAAGCGACGAGGAGGTGACCGACGCCGCCCGCGCCGCGCACATCCACGAGTTCATCGAATCCCTGCCGAAAAAGTACGAAACGCAGGTCGGAGAACGGGGCCTGAAGCTTTCCGGCGGCGAGAAGCAGCGCGTCGCCATCGCGCGCGCGCTGCTGAAGAACCCGCGCATCCTCATCTTCGACGAAGCGACCTCCGCGCTCGACTCGCGCGCCGAAAAAGCGATCCAGGCCGAGCTCGAGCGCATCGCCCAGGGGCGCACCACGCTCGTCATCGCCCACCGTCTCTCTACGGTGATGGACGCCGACCAGATCCTGGTGCTCAGCCACGGGCGCATCGTGGAGCGCGGGAGCCATATGCAACTGCTTGAACTGGAAGGGGAATATTCCCGCATGTGGCAGCTGCAGCAGCGCGCGGCACAAGCGGCGGCGATCCTCGAGCAGGCGGTTGCGCAGTAGTTCACGGTATTTCTAGGAAGCACTTCCTAACCCTTAATTTCTTTGCGTCTTTTTTCTGTCATGAGGTAGACTGCGCGCGTCCCATGCAACGCAGACTGCATCCGCTGGAGAAAACTGTCGCCGTTTGCGCGCTGCTCGGCGTGCTCGTGCTGACCATCGGCTTCGCGCGCGCGCAGGAAACGCGCGGGCAGAAGGCAGAGAAGGCGGTGTTCCTGCGCTCCTCCTCGGCGATGGTGCTCGACGCGCACACCGGCGAAGTCATGATCAACAAGAACGCCGACGCGGTGGTGCCGATCGCCTCGATCACCAAGCTGATGACGGCGATGGTGATCCTCGACCGCGGCCTCGACCTCGATCAGCGCGTGGTGCTCTCGCGCGTGGATACCGACACGCGCAAGGGCTCGACCTCGCGCCTGCGCTCCGGCGGCACGCTCAAGCGCGGCGAGCTGCTGCTGCTCGCGCTGATGGCCTCGGAGAATCGCGCGGCGTCGGCGCTCGGCCGCACCTACCCGGGCGGCACGCCGGGGATCGTCGCCGCCATGAACGAGAAGGCGCTGCACCTCGGCATGAGCGACAGCCGCTTCGTCGACGCCACCGGCCTCTCCGCCGGCAACGTCTCCAGCGCGCGCGACCTGGTGAAGCTGGTGAGCGCCGCGCACGAATATCCCCTCATCCGCGAGTACTCGACGCGCGAATACGCCACCGTGCGCCTCTCCGGCCGGCCGATGAACTACCGCAACACCAACGGCCTGGTGCGCAACTCGCACTGGGACATCGAGCTATCGAAGACCGGCTACATCAGCGAGGCCGGGCGCTGCCTGGTGATGCGCGTCAAGCTCGCCTCGAAGGACATGATCGTGGTGCTGCTCGACTCCTGGGGCCGCCAGTCGCGCATCGGCGACGCCAACCGCATCCGCAAGTGGCTCGAAACCACCGCGATCTCGGCACCCCGCAGCTAGCACCCCGAACTAGAATCCCCCCATGCCGGTCGTGACGTGCATCGAAGACCTGCGCGCGCTCGCGCGCAAGCGCGTCGCGCGCGCGGTGTTCGAGTACGTCGACGGCGGCGCATACACGGAGGCCACGCTGCGCGCGAACTCGGCCGATCTCGAGGCGCTGGCGCTGCGCCAGCGCGTGGCTGTCAACGTCGACAACCGCAGCACGCGCACCAGCATGGCCGGGCACGAGGTGACGATGCCGGTGGCGCTCGCGCCCGTCGGGCTCACCGGCCTCAACTGGGCCGACGGCGAGATCCTCGCCTGCCGCGCCGCGCAGCGCTTCGGCCTGCCTTACACGCTCTCCACCATGTCGATCTGCTCGATCGAGGACGTGGCCGGCGCGGTGGAGAA
>Ga0075428_100009914_pt1 | contig 10582 bp, 9 predicted proteins | sample RhiMetdeltSRZDD2_FD_75291 | JGI IMG/M metagenome (GOLD analysis project Ga0075428, IMG submission 75291) | Populus rhizosphere microbial communities from Tennessee, USA - Rhizosphere MetaG P. deltoides SRZDD2 | ecosystem: Host-associated > Plants > Roots > Rhizosphere > Soil | place: USA... | reverse complement strand
GGCAGAGCGCCGGACTGTGGCTCCGGAAGTCGCGGGTTCGAACCCCGTCACCCACCCCACAAACCCCTCCAAGAAGAACTGAAACGGCGACGACGTGATCTCGATCACACATGCGCCGTGACGGACGTCACCGACACAATCCGACCCCAACCGTAGCGTGTCCTTCGCGTTCGCAGAACGCAGGAGGAGACGGCTATGGCCGCCGCGATTCTGGTGGTCCTGTTCGCCCTTTCAGCAGTCGACGCAGACGCATCGCAGGAGCCCAATACGCCGGTCGCCGTTGTGCGCCTCGACAACGTCGCGCTGGTTCGGACGGACTATCTCGACTTCGCCGAAAGCCGCGCGGCGGAGGTGTTCAGCCGTATCGGCGTTCGCGTGACATGGATCGACGAGGAGACGGCCTTTCGCGAGCATCTGAGGCCTCCGTTCACCGTCGTCCTGATCAACTCGGGCGTGCAATTGCAGGCACGGCCTGCCGTGGTCGACGCATTGGGGTTCGCCGATCCCAGCGTGTCGCGCGCACATGTGATCTACGACCGCGTCGAAGCACTCACGGCCCGATCGCAGCGAAGTGCCGCCAGCCTGTTGGGCGACGTGATCGCCCACGAGCTCGGGCACCTGATGCTGCCGTCGCTCCGGCATTCCGCTCGAGGAATCATGCGTTCGGGTGTGGACGTGCACCCGCGCGCGCTCGAAACCTTTACCGATCCTCAGGCGCGGCAGATCGTCTCCCGGCTGACCGTTGGACGTTGAGCGCTCACGGCGTGTGATCCGGATCACGCGACTGTGGTGTTTGACCAGTCGAGTTCCCGCGTTATGCAAGACAGAGGAGAAACACAATGTGTATTCGCAAGTCGTTGTTCGCAATCGCGGTTATTGGTGTTCTCGTCGCCGTCTCCGCGCACGCGTGGACGAGCGACACCAACTACCTCACGTTCAGCGCTCCGATCGCGCTGCCAGGCGTCACGCTGCCCGCCGGCACGTACACGTTCCGGACGCCCAGCGGTATCGACAAGAACGTCGTCCAGGTGATGGACCGCGCCCAAAGCAAGTCGTATTACATGGGCATCACGCGGCCCGTGTCACGGCCGCGCGCTGGCACCGACCTTCTGGTGACGGTCGGCGAAGCGCCCGCCGGTCAGGTGCGCCCAATCCAGGCGTGGTTCCCGCTCGGGGAGAGGGACGGACACGCGTTCATCTACGAACGCTAAATCGTTCGCGTCGTTCGGATCGTTTGAATCGTTCGGGTCCTTTCAATCGTTCGGGCCGTTCAGTGATGTGAATGGCTCGAACGATCCGAACCATCGAACGATCCGAATGATGTTGAATCAGGGATTCTGGCGCTGCGAGGAATGCGGCGCGTAGCCGAGAATCGCGTTGAGCGGCGTGAGCAGTTCGTGCGAGAGCGTCGCGAGGAATTCGTCTTTCAACTGATTCGCCGCCTGCAGCTGCTCATACGCACGCGCTTGGGATCCGGCGGGATGATGATCCGGACCGTCCGAGCATTTCCTGTGCGCTGTAACCAAACATCTGCGCCGCGGCGGGTTCCACGAAGTGACAATGCTCTTCAAATCCTTGCTGACGATCGCGCGTTAGAGGACTGAACGATCGCAGACAGAAGCGATTTGGAGGGTGTGGGGGAATGGAATGTTCACGGCTGAGTTTGAGTCAGGATCTGCTTTCCGCCTCGGACTCAAAGAGGGCCACGTCGGCGATGTAGCGAGCAGCCACCGTGTGACTTACCGGGTTCGTGTAGATCTCCGGAACGGGCTGGTCGATGACGTCAGCCACAATCGCGGCGACCTCTTCCGCGGTCTGCGGTCTCATCGGCGAACCAATGGCGCCGGGCGGGGTCGGACCGGTGCTGCCACGCGCATGTCGCGCAAATTCAGTCGTGACCAGCCCGGGCATGATGAGCGACACGTTGATGCCTGGGTAGGTGCGACGTAAATCGACACGGACATTGGCGGTAAGGCTGTTGAGTGCGGCCTTGGCCGCACTGTACGCAGACCTGGGTGTCGCCACCGGTACCCGCGCCAGAAACGAAGACATGTTGATGATGTGTCCCCGTCCGCGCTCCATGAAGTGAGGGGCGATCACCTGCATGCCGTAAAGAGTTGACTTGACATTGATCGCGATCATCTCGTCGACGTCTTCATCGGACAGTGCCAGGACGGGACGAACGATGCCACGGCCGGCGTTGTTGATCCACACATCGACGTGACCGAATACCCGCAGCGCTTCGTCGCGTATTCGCTCCACGTCGCCGCGCTGAGTGACGTCGGCCATCACGATATGTGCGCGCCCGTTCTGCGAAGCGGACGCCACCTGTTCGAGCGCCTCCTGCGTGCGCGCGGCGAGCACAAGGTTGTCGCCGCGCCCCGCCAGCTCGCGCGCGATCGCCGCGCCGATGCCCCGGCTTGCTCCAGTTATGACGACGTTTCGATTCATTGACTGAGTCTATCTGGAGGACGGGACCAAGGGAGAAGGGGGAGGGGGAAGGGGGAAGGGGGAAGAGGTGGTCCAGGGACTAGCCCCTAGACCGCCCTTCCCCCATCCCCCTCCCCCCTCGATTTCCACCTACAGCGAGGTCGGGTCCTGACTGCCGAGTTGTCAGACAAACACCGACAAAGCGACGGAAAACCGTCCGACGTGTTAAAAGGTCAGACGCGTGCAGTTACCCCTCCCACCCGACATCGACTTGGACGCTGCCCTGGCGGAGCGCCTCGAGCAGATGCGTGAAGAAGAGCGCACCCGGATCGCCCGGGAGCTGCACGACGAGCTGGGCCAGCTGCTCACCGGCATCAAGCTGGATTTTGTCGCCACCATCCGGCGCCTCCGCGAGCTCAAGACCCCCGGCGATGTGGTCGACCGAATCCAGTCGGCGGTCGGACAGATTGATCTCGGCATCGCGATGGTGCGCCGGATCGCCACAGGACTGCGGCCGCCCGGTCTGGACCACCGCGATCTCGGCGGCGCCGTCGAATACGAAGCTCGCCGTATGGCCGCGATGTCGGGCATCCCGATGCCCGTTATCGCGCGCGTCAATCACGCCGTTGATACGGAAATCGCAACCGCCGCCTTCCGCGTATTCGAAGAAGCGCTGACCAACGCCGTCCGCCATTCACATGCCAGCTCCATTGCGACGACTGTCGGCACGACGCCGCGCGGGCGGCGGTTGATGCTGTATGTCACAGACAATGGCGTTGGCATCCCGAGAAGCCGACTGAATGCACGGTCCCTCGGGTTGCTCGGGATGAGCGAACGCGCGCGTACTGTTGGCGGCACGCTTCGCATCACGAGCCGGGCGGGTCAGGGCACCCGCGTGCTGTTGACGCTGCCGCTCGTCCGCGATGCGTCCCGAGCAGAGTCGAGGGACCGGTCCCGCGCAGAGTCGAATGACCTTCGGGAGTCGAAATCGTCGCGTATAGGAGTGGAGAAGAGATGACCGCGACGGTTCGTTACGACTCACCCGGCCGCGAGGCCGACACGACGACGCGCTCAGCGGCGTTGCGCGTCATGCTCGTGGACGATCACCCGATCGTGCGCCGCGGCCTGCGCGAGCTCCTCGCCGACGCGTTTGCGGGAGCGATCATCGCTGAGGTCGGCTCCGGACGCGAAGCGCTTGCGGCACTGCATTCCAACCCGTGGAGCGTGATGGTGCTGGACCTCTCGTTACCCGATGGCAGCGGCCTCGACGTCCTGAAGCGGGTACGGGAGCTGCGGCCGCGCCTGCCCGTGCTGATTCTTTCGGTGCATGCGGCAGATCAGTTCGCTCGGCGTGCGATCGCGGCCGGGGCATCCGGATATCTGACGAAGGATGCGGCCGACGCCGAACTGGTGACTGCGGTCTCGAAGCTGGCGCGCGGCGGGAAATACTTCAGCGCCGATGTGCTCGAGCACGTGGCCCTCGGGCTGCACCCCGATCGCGACGACCGGCCGCATGAGCGCCTCTCAGACCGCGAATATCAGGTGTTACGGATGATCGGCCGCGGCAAGACCGTGTCGGAAATCGCGACGGAACTGTCGCTGAGCGTCAAAACCGTCAGCACCTATCGGGCGCGCATCCTCGAAAAAATGAGGATGCGCACCAACGCCGAGCTTACTCATTACGCCGTCCGCCACGGTCTGGCGGAATAATTTCGCGTTCACGCTCTAACGCAGGATCGGGCGGCTCCAGATCCGGCTCCAGGGCATTCGGGTCGTCCACCAGCCCTTCACCGCGGGTCGCCTGCGCCGCCCCCTTCGACGGTTCGGTCTCGGGAAGGTCGATTCCCCCCGGCGCCGTCAGGAAATCCGCCGCGCCTGGTCCGCTGATCTTCAGTTTCTTGGGTTTTTTAGGCATATCGTCCTCCCGTGTCGTTCGCGCTCCGCCCCGCCGCCCTCCAATTCATGTTCGCGGCAGGTCTCCCGGTCTTCCCAGTCGGGGGCAACGGCCGGGATGTCCGCGCCGTATGGGTCGCCTCCAATTGAACCCGGTTCCCGGTGGGTCAGTGTGGTCGGGTCGCGCGCGCCCGGAATTAGATCGGCTGAGGTATGCCCGTCCGGGTGAATTACGAAAACTTCCCGCATGGTCCAACTCCAACTACGGCTTGCCTGGCAGTTTTTTTGATGCAGGGGTGAAGCCATGCGCGTCTGGCCAGGTCAACCGTACCCCCTCGGGGCGACCTGGACCGGGCTCGGGGTGAACTTCGCCATCTTTTCTGCCCACGCCACCAGCGTAGAGCTCTGTCTCTTCGACTCACCGGATGCCGCCGCGCCGTCTGCCTCGGTCATGCTGCCCGAGCAGACCGACATGGTGTGGCACGGCTATCTGCCCGACGTGCGTCCCGGGCAGCTGTATGGCTACCGCGTGTATGGTCCTTACGATCCGGGCGCGGGATTTCGCTTCAACCCCAACAAGGTGGTGCTCGACCCGTATGCGAAGTCGATCGGCCGGGCGGTGAGATGGGACGACTCGGTGTTCGGCTACACGATTGGTGATCCACGGGGCGATCTCTCATTCGATGGGCGGGACAACGCGGCGTTCGCCACGCTGGCGGCGGTTATCGATCCCGCCTTTACTTGGGGTGACGACCGGCCGCCGCGCTCGCCGTGGCACAAGACCGTGATCTACGAAATGCACGTCAAAGGTTTCAGCAAGCTGCACCCCAACGTGCCCGAATCGCTCCGCGGAACCTACGAAGCATTGACGACAGAAGCCGCGATCGAGCATCTGCAGCAGCTCGGCGTCACGGCGGTCGAACTGATGCCCGTTCACCATCACGCGTACGACCGTCATCTTGGCGAACGCGGGCTGTCGAACTACTGGGGTTACAACACACAGGCGTTTTTCGCGCCGGACATCCGCTACTCGGCCTCCGGACTTCCCGACGATTCGGTGCGTGAGTTCAAGCGCATGGTGAAGGCGCTGCACAGCGCCGGCCTCGAGGTGATTCTCGACGTCGTGTACAACCACACGGCGGAGGGTAACCATCTCGGCCCCACGCTCTCGCTGCGCGGGATCGATAATCTGGCGTATTACCGCCTCGTTCCCGAGGACAAACGGTACTACCTGGATTTCACGGGGTGCGGAAACACCTTGAACATGCGGAGCCCGCAGGTGCTGCAACTGATCATGGACAGTTTGCGGTACTGGGTGCTCGAAATGCACGTCGACGGCTTCCGGTTCGACCTGGCGAGCACGCTCGCGCGCGAATTGTACGACGTGGATCGACTCGGCGCCTTCTTCGATATCGTTCACCAGGATCCTGTGCTGTCGCAGGTGAAGTTGATCGCCGAGCCGTGGGATCTCGGCGCCGGCGGGTATCAGGTCGGTAATTTCCCGGTGCTGTGGACCGAATGGAACGGCAAATACCGCGATGCGATGCGGGCGTTCTGGCGTGGCGACGATCGGGGCGTTGCAGAGGTCGCCACGCGCATCGCGGGAAGCAATGACTTGTACGAGCATAGTGGCCGGCGTCCGTACGCGAGCATCAACTTCATCACCTCGCACGACGGCTTCACGCTGCACGACCTGGTCAGCTACAACCAGAAAAAGAACGAACGGAATGGCGACGGCAACCGCGACGGGGAGGACTTCAATCTGAGCTGGAACTGCGGCGTCGAAGGGCCGACCAGCGATCCCCGCATCGTTAAGCTGCGCGAGCAGCAGAAGCGGAATCTCATCGCGTCGCTGTTGTTGTCGGTCGGTGTTCCGATGATCAGCGGGGGTGACGAGCTCGGTCGGACGCAGCACGGCAACAACAATGCCTACTGTCAGGACAACGAGACCAGCTGGACCTGCTGGAGTCTGATGCCGGAGCAGCGGGACCTTCTCCAGTTCACGCGTCGCCTCGTCCACTTCCGCCGGTCGCAGCCAACGCTGACGCGACGGAAGTACTTCCAGGGCCGCTCGATCCGCGGCGCTGACGTAAAGGACATCTACTGGCTCGATCCAAGCGGCCGCGAGATGACGGATGCGGCATGGAACGCACCGCTCGTGCGAGCGCTCGGTGTGCTCATGGTGGGTGACGCGATCGACGACATCGACGAACGCGGACGCCTCGTCTCAGGGGATACTCTGTTGATTCTCCTGAACGCACATTTCGAGTCCGTCCCGTTTGTGCTCCCCGCGGCGGGCAACGGACATCAGTGGGTACGAGTCATCGATACGATCGACGCACACCCGCCGGAGGCACGGCTCACAGGTGGGACGAAGTATCCGCTGCAGGGACGGACCGTCGTCCTGTTCACGCTCGAGAAGCATCGGCCTCATCGACGCGCGTCCGATCATGAAGTCGTCGAGATCGACGAGCGCTTGGCGCTTCAGGTGATGCGTTGATGGGCGTCGAAGCCGGGACTCGGGATTCGGGATTTGGGATTCGCGCCGAAGAAACGTCGCGTGAGCGTACCGGCTCTCGTGACGAGCGCGGTCGTCGTCGTGTCGTCATCGAGCGTGTCTGGCCGGAAATTGACGCCGGCCGATTTCCAATCAAACGCACAGTTGGTGAGCAGGTCACCGTCAGCGCCGATGTCTTCGCGGATGGCCACGACGTGCTCGCGGGAGTTGTGAAGTATCGGTGTGTGCCGGGTCCAAAAGGACCCGGCCTACTCGATCGAGAATCGACCACCGTAGGGCGGGTCCTCTCGGACCCGCCCTCCTGGGAGGAAGTCCCCCTCATCGCCCGAGACAACGACCGGTGGGAGGCGACCTTCACCGTCACGGAGCTCGGCGAGTACGAATACACGATCGAAGCATGGGTCGATCGTTTCGGCTCGTGGCTGAAAGAGCTCGTCGCGAAGGCGGACGCGGGACAGGACGTCTCGAGCGAGCTGCTCGAAGGCGCGGAAATCGTTCAGAGCGCGGTGAGCCGGCCGAAGCCGGATGGGGAGAAGGGCCGCCTAAAGGCCGGCGAAGCAGCGGAGGGGTCCGGCTTCAGCCGGACCGACGATGATCTCCGCCTTCTCGAAATCGCCGATCTGCTCCGCAGCGAGACGCCGCAGGTCGCGCGCATCTGGGCCGCAAAGGATCCAAATCTGCGCGAGCTGATCGATGCTCGCCCCGATCGCAGCGCGTCCACCACGTACGACCGGACACTGTGGTGCGTGGTCGACTCCGTCCGCGCACGGTTCGGCGCGTGGTACGAGATGTTTCCACGTTCGGTGACGCCCGATGCGTCCCGCAGCGGCACGTTTCGAGAGGCGGAGGCGCGGCTCGCCGATATCGCCGCCATGGGGTTCGACGTCGTCTATCTGCCACCCGTTCATCCGATTGGCATCACCTATCGCAAGGGGCGCAACAATGCGCTGACCGCATCGGCCAGCGATCCCGGCAGCCCCTGGGCCATCGGCTCCGCAGCCGGCGGGCATACCGCGATCGAGCCAGGGCTCGGCACCCTTGACGATTTCGACCGGTTCGTCCGTCTGGCGAATCGCCTGCGACTCGACGTCGCCCTCGATATCGCGTTTCAGACATCACCGGATCATCCCTGGGTTCGCGAGCATCCGGAGTGGTTCCGCCACCGTCCCGATGGCTCCATCAAGTACGCGGAGAACCCGCCGAAGAAATATCAGGACATTTACCCGATCAATTTCGAATCGGCTGAATGGGAGCCGCTGTGGTACGCGCTGCGCGACATCTTCCTGTTCTGGATCGAGCACGGCGTCCGCATCTTCAGGGTCGACAACCCGCACACCAAGTCATTCCGCTTCTGGGAGTGGGTGATTGCCGCGATCCGTCGCGACTATCCTGACGCGATCTTTCTCGCCGAGGCGTTCACGCGTCCCACAGTGATGCGATATCTGGCGAAGGCGGGCTTCACGCAGTCCTACACCTACTTCACATGGCGGAATACTGCGCACGAGCTCCGCGACTACATGACGGAGCTGACCAGAACCGAGCTCCAGGAGTACATGCGGCCGAACTTCTTCGCGAACACGCCGGACATCCTGCACGAGTACCTGCAGACAGGCGGTCGTGCGGCATTCGAGGTACGGCTGATTCTCGCCGCCACACTCGCCGCCAATTACGGGATCTACAGCGGGTTCGAACTGTGTGAGAACGCGCCGGTGCGGAAGGGCTCCGAGGAGTATCTCGACTCTGAGAAGTACCAAATCAAGCCGCGCAACTGGAATCACGGCGACAGTCTCCGTGAGCTGATCGCCCGCGTCAACGAAATCCGCCACGTCCATGCCGCGCTGCAACAGAACGCCACGCTCGCGTTCCACAACACGGATAATCCGCAGCTCCTCTGGTTCAGCAAATCCGTGCCCGAACGATCGGAACGATCCGAACGATCCGAACGCCTATTTGTCGTCGTCAACACCGATCCACATTGGACACAGCATGGGTGGGTCCAGTTGCCCATCTGGGAAATGGGGATTTCACCCGGTGCGCGCTACCACGTCGAAGACCTCCTCGACGGCGCCCGTTACACCTGGCGCGGTGAATGGAATTACGTGAGGCTCGATCCGGCCGAACGTGTTGCGCACATCTTTGTGGTTCATGATTAGTAACTCGTGATGATTCGGCTATGGACCAGTTGCTCGAAAGCGCTCAACCACAAATCGCCGTTCCGAAATCACAAGCGGATTCGCTCTGGTACAAGGACGCGCTCATCTACGAGGTGCACGTCCGTGCGTTCTACGACAGCAATAACGACGGCGTTGGCGATTTTCCGGGTCTGACAGAGAAGCTTCCCTACCTGGCGGATCTCGGCGTCACGTGCCTGTGGCTGCTGCCCTTCTACCCTTCGCCGCTTCGAGACGACGGCTACGACATTTCCGATTACACGTCCATCAATCCGATCTACGGTTCACTCGACGATTTCCGCCGGTTCGTTGAAGAGGCCCACAGGCGGAATATTCGAGTGCTGACGGAGCTGGTCGTCAACCACACATCGGATCAGCACCCGTGGTTCCAGCGTGCCCGCAGAGCGCCGAAAGGATCTCCGGAGCGGAACTACTACGTCTGGAGCGACACCGATGAGAAGTACGCGGGAACCCGGATCATCTTCCTCGATACCGAGAAGTCGAACTGGACGTTCGATCCGGTCGCCGGCCAGTACTACTGGCATCGATTCTTCTCGCATCAGCCCGATCTGAATCTCGATAATCCGGAGGTGCTCGAAGCGATCATCGACGTGATGCGCTTCTGGCTCGATCTCGGCGTCGACGCGCTCCGTCTCGATGCGATTCCGTACCTGATCGAGCGCGAAGGGACGATCAACGAGAACCTCCCTGAAACCCATGCGGTGCTGAAGCAGATTCGCCGCGAAGTGGACGCGCAGTATCAGGGACGCGTCTTGCTGGCCGAAGCGAATCAGTGGCCGTCCGACGTGCGTGCGTACTTCGGCGATGGCGATGAGTGCCACATGACGTTTCACTTTCCGCTGATGCCACGGATGTTCATGGGTCTTCGGCAGGAAGAGCGCCATCCTATCGTCGAGATCATGAACCAGACGCCCGAGATTCCGCCGACGTGCCAGTGGGCGATCTTTCTGCGCAACCACGACGAGCTCACGCTGGAGATGGTCACCGACGAAGAGCGCGACTACATGTACGCGCAGTACGCCGCCGAGCCGCAGATGCGGCTCAATCTCGGCATCCGGCGTCGTCTCGCACCGCTGATGGAAAACAGCCGCCGCCGCATTGAGCTGATGAACAGCCTGCTCTTTTCGATGCCTGGTACGCCGGTGATCTACTACGGCGACGAGATCGGCATGGGCGACAACGTCTATCTCGGCGATCGCAACGGCGTCCGCACGCCGATGCAATGGAGCAGCGACCGCAACGCCGGCTTCTCGCGCGCCGACCCGGGGCGCCTCTACTTCCCCGTCATCATGGATCCGGTCTACGGCTACGAGGCGATCAACGTCGAGGCGCAGGAGCGTTCGCCGTTTTCGCTCCTCCACTGGATGAAGCGCATGATCGCGCTGCGACGGCAGCATCCGGTGTTCGGACGCGGATCGCTCGAGTTCATCCGCACCGACAATCGCAAAGTCCTCACCTATATCCGGAGATACGACGACGAGACGATCCTCTGCGTGGCGAATCTCTCGCGTGCGGTCCAACCAGTAGAGATTCCGCTCGCGCCGTTCAC
>Ga0075428_100009913_pt1 | contig 10583 bp, 10 predicted proteins | sample RhiMetdeltSRZDD2_FD_75291 | JGI IMG/M metagenome (GOLD analysis project Ga0075428, IMG submission 75291) | Populus rhizosphere microbial communities from Tennessee, USA - Rhizosphere MetaG P. deltoides SRZDD2 | ecosystem: Host-associated > Plants > Roots > Rhizosphere > Soil | place: USA... | reverse complement strand
TCTGCTTAAGGAGGTGCCTTCGATGGATCTTGCAAGAAAAATCCTGCTCAACTATGCAGCGCAAGAGCTCATAGAAACGTATTCCCATCTCATCAAGATCACACCAGAGGGTCCTCGTGTAATTCCAAATACTGATGTAAAGCTGTCTGATAAAGATATAGTAGCTCTGCAGCTTGTAGCTGCCAGAATTGCAAAGGATCTTGGCAGGCTACAGGACAGTTCTATGCAGGTATCAGACATTCATGCTGCTACGGCGCTCAACCCAAAGTCCATAAGCTCAAGAATATCTGAAATGGTTAAGGCAGGCCACGTCGCACGCGACGAAAATGAGCCGAGCAAATACAGGATAACGACAGCAGGCATCCACTGGCTCAATTCAACGATACCCAAAAAGATTAGGCCTGGGCAGTAGTGTTATTTGGTGGCCTTTTCTGGATGTAGCGGTAATTCCGCATTGTTCCAATTCTTGTCAAGATGTTTTCTCGCACCATATCTGTGAGCGAATGCGAAACTGCAGTCCTGTCGTAATTGTAGCCTCTTCTTGATAGCTCTTCATGTACTTCACCAAGCGACCTTTCACTTACAAAAAACCCCTCGAACCAGAGATTTTCCAAAAGGCCCCTACATGTTATACCACTCTTGGTTGTCACCTTCTGCTGTTGCTGTTGCTGGCCCTCAGGCACGAGTTCAGCGATGGGCCTAGTCTTTAAGAAGTCTATTTCTCGCCTCAACGCATCGAGCTGGCTCTGAACTTCTGGTCCCATTATCTTGGCAGTGTCAAGGCTTGAGAGCACGCTTTCAACTACCTGCTTGACCCTGCTCTCAATGCAAACTACCTCTACTTCCCACTCACCATGCTTAAGCCTTATTTTGACTTCCTCAGCAGGATGGCCGCTCATGTTTGTTTAAATATACCCCTCAGGCTGCTATTGATAAATCTGTTGCTGACCATATTGATCATGTTGAGCAATATTAATATATTTGTGCCCGCAGATATTGTTGAGCAACATGAACAACCAAGAAATCCTTTTCTCAGACAGCATCTTGACTCTAGGAGGTCTGGACATAGGTGAATCGGTGAGCAAATGTCTTACACCAAAGCTTGATGTACTGAAAGGGAAGAAAATTGTGTTTTGCTATGACGACAAGAAAATGATGCCAGTTGATGGATGGGGCATGAGATCTGACCCCTACAATACAACAACGGTAACTACCATTCGGCCGATCAAAGAAAATGCGCTCGTGGCGGCCATAGACTCCAGCAGTATCAAGCTAGCCGAGACAGAAGATGGAAGCCTTTACGCCATAAAATGTAGCGTCGCTACGGCCTATGCTAGCCACACTCTCATGCATTTCAAGATAGGGCCAGTGCTGTTCTACCTAAGCGAAAAGACAGTTCATGAATCGGAGCTGGAAGAGCGTCTCTCAAGACTTGTTCTCTTGGATGATGACTTGGCGAAGCGTCTGATAAGAGTACGCGTGGAGAGAGCCGTCCAGAAAGAGATTGCAAGCCACTTTACAAATTCAATAATCTTAGTTGACGGCTCGCTCAAAGCATCGATCTTTGAAGAGAGAGACCATAGTATAAGAAAGATTTCAGAGAGTAGCGTTCTTCGCAAGAACATGCTTGTAGGAATTAGCAAGAGCACCAGGCTCAAGGCGCTAGACAGGGCGGCCGCTCCATTAACTAAGGTGCCAGGGCCGGCTTACATTGAAGTTGATGATATAATCAAAAGCTTGATCAGGAACACTATTGGCAGCAACTTGATGGTCAAGCTAGAAAAGGGCAGCAGTCCTATTTTGCGAGCAGACATTGTAGGTGAGACAAGCCAGTCACTTGGCATGCTGCTTGGAAATGACGTAGTGGCAGGTGGCTATCCTGAAACCCTCAGGCTCGCACACCACATTTCCACGTTCACAAGTACAGAGGTTACATGCCTCCGAAGCCACATACTGAACAAATATGACGTGACTGAGCTAGCCGCAGAGGATATACGAAGAACTCTTTTGGGGTCGATACCAGTATGAAGATACTATCAAAGAATGGCAACGAATTGCTCTTACTTGCCATGAAGGAAGATTCAGCTGCCAAGGGAGACTACTTACTCATAGAGGATAGAAGCAGGAGCATGGTTGTACAGGTCTATGATGAAGAGTACCTTTCATCTCAGGCTTTGATTGAAGATATTGTAAAAGAAGAGGTGGTCAACGCATCAAGCATGGAGAACCTGCACGACCCACTTAACATCGGAAGCCTATCCCGGTTGGTAAGAGATGCCAGAGTATTTCGTGCCAAGATAAGGGCATCAGTCAATGACGGGAAACTATCAAGCGACGTAACTTGGCTTCCTTCAAGAGTTGAGTCCAAGATAAGGCGGATTGCGATGAAGGAGCTTGACTCTTTGCTTGGAAGATGTGGTGTATATCCGATCCCGCTTGGCAGAGCGGGTCACGAAGAAGAGTTTGAAATTTACGCAGAAGATTTGGATGGCAAGCTGACTGTCATTACAGGCAAGAAAGAGTCGGGCAAATCACATCTATCCAAGATGCTTATCAAGACACTGGTGCAGTACGGCGCCTTTGTGGTCGTATTTGACCTAAACAACGAGTATGGAGGCCTTGGATGGAGCCGCGCTGGTATCCCTTCTTCAATCCATCAGCAAGTCAAGGTGCTCGAGCCGGGCAAAACACTGAGGTTTACTCTTGACTACTGCGGTAAGACAGCGATATCTGGTATGCTTAAGAATGCTCTTGATATGCCTGCCGCGTCTTTGCGTGAATTTTTGCGGATCTGGGACTGGTGTGAAAGCAAGCAGTCGCTTTCAATAGATGCGATAGGTAATGCTGTCAACACTTGGAACATAAATGAGCTTGTGCGAGACGCACTAGTGTCCCGCTACCATGTCATCCATTCCTCACGACTATTCATCAACGGTGAAGGAGGCGGCCTACAATTTGAGGACATAATTTCAGGCAAGAGCGGTGCAGCCATGATAATCAAGATGGGCGAAGTTTCGCCTACTGTACGCAGGATGGTCGTTGAGTTAGTATTGAGCAAGATTGTCGACCTGCTGGAGCACAAGCAAATCCCACCTATTTTCCTCTTTGCAGAGGAGGCTCACATCTACATCCGCGATACATATTGGGAGGACATCATTACCCGAATGAGACACTTTGGTATTTATACTACCTTTATCACAAACCAACCCGATGCAATAAGTGATGGTATCTATCGCCAGGTGGACAACATTTTCCTGTTTAACTTTACAAACGATAACGATCTAGACAAAATATCCAAAGTGTCGCTGGCAGATAATGACACCATACGATCGATAGTAAGGACGCTTCCACAACGCCATTGTCTGGCTATAGGTAAGGCAGTGTGTGACCTGCCTGTCGTGATCAAAGTAGCAGCAGCTGAGGTGTTGATGCTTGGAGAAACTAAAAAATTCTTTACTAAAAAATAGGCTATGTTATAGCAGCCGGACCACGTTTTCTTGTCCCGATGTCAATTGCTTCATTGACGGTGGAGACAAATATCTTACCATCCCCTGGAGCACCAGTGCTTGTGGCTTCAAGGATGGCTCCAATCACCTTCTCTACTTCAGAGTCATCAACTACGACCATAGCATTCGCTCTAGATGAAAATTCAGCAGAGACACTCCTTGTCCCCTTGCCACTCTGGACCTGCGGCTTTTCGCCCTTGCCCCTTCCTTTCGCGTCAAGGATAGTTGCGCCGCCTATACCAACGTTCCTTAGAGCTTCGTTAACAGCACTAACCTTCTCCGCAGATATAATCGCCTCTACACGCTTCATGGCACGATGTAAATAAAGTTACAATATAAGGTTTTCAAATAACTAGGTTATCACAATTCAATATATCTATAAATCGTGAATGGAATGTAATTATCATGAAATTAGCAGAATAAATATCAAACTGACATTTTAATACAGAAGATTTTACCGCAGCGTTCATAAACGTTTAGCCTAGGTACCGGTTACTTGCATTGCAGGAACAAGATAAGATTAAGAACCGAAGCAAGCTTGACATAATATATGACATACTGGTATCTGCAACAGGCGGAGTCAAAAAGACACACATTATGTCGCATGCAAACTTAAGCTCGGAGCAGATGAACTATTACTTCAATACATTACTATCACATAGTCTCTTAAATGCAGAAAAAGACTCAGACGATAACCTAGTTTACAAAACAACACACAAAGGTGTCAGGTTCCTTCACTGCTGCGCGCAGATAAAGTCACTTATCGCACCAGTGGCGAGGGTAAGAATGCGGAGCGATCTCCTCTTCCTTTAGAAGCAATAGAATTATCTTCGTATACCATTAAACGCAATACTAGCCTACCTTTGAGCGATGTCTTACTATCCGACGCAGGAAGACGAGCTTCGGGCAAAGGAAGCACAGGCAGAGAGTATCAAACAATCAGAAGAGGCCAAGTTCCTTTCCACGTTTCAAACAATCCCAGCAAGAAATGTCGGAAGGCTATCTGAGCTGGCAAAGGCAATAGTGAGCAACTTTAACCGGATAATGGAAGGGGCACGCCAAGAGCCATATCAGCGGCAGGAAGACATCATGGCAGGAATGAAAAAACTATTGGAGGAACAGATCAATGTGATCGAAGCGCGACGCACTTATACGGTAAAGATAAACCCGTCGACTGCCTTAAAAGAAGAAAAAAAGGCCTAGCAGCCGTGGTCTTTTGCCCAAGACTCATTAGCGAACTCACTTGTTGTGCACTGCTCCGTTTCAAGTTCGACGTAATCATTATCCAAAAGCTCGCTGTTGAGGTTGCTTGATGAGCAGTATACTACGGCTATAATATCAGAGTTGGATGTAAGCAACATGTCGTCCTGGTCTACTAACACCGTGCTCCCAAGACAGAGGTCTCGAGTAAACGCCGTCGACTCGACGAACATTTCATCAATCCTTGAAGGAGCCTTGGTAAGTGCAAGGTCAACCTTGTATACGGTGCCGTTTACACTCACATAAAGTGTATCTCCGTCCACTATTCTAGTTGCCATACCTTCGAGGCAGCCTGCCGATCCAAGGCATTCTACGTCGGATTCAGAATACACGCTATCAAGTATTGTACTGAGGGTGTCAGGGTCATTGAGGTTGCCCTGGGTATTTTCTGCGCTATCAAATGTTGTACTGAGGGTGTCAGGGTCATTGAGGTTGCCCTGGGTATTTTCTACAAACTGCCACTCGTCATTACCATCAGGGATCCTCTGCCAAGTACTCTCATCGTCGCTCCTATCGACAAGTGAAGGTGTTCTGTCTTGGATATCGCCTGTTGCGTTTGCAAGGACAATGCTTTCTCCAGTGTTTGACAGCATCGGCCTGTCGAGCTCAATCACATATGTTTCGCCGGCCTCAATTATAGCATCTGGTGGCAGCTTAATCGTTGGAGATTTGAACAAGGGTCTTATCTCAAAGTCACTGATGTTGATGTCGGCGGCGGTTGGGTTATACAGCTCGATCCACTCCTTCTCTATGTCGTTGCCTCTAGGGTTGAGCTCAACTTCGTTTATTAAGATGGTGTCACCCGCAAATGGAGAACTGCTGCTTGTGTCTTCTATTGCTTCTGAAGGAAGAGGAGATTCTACTTCTTCTTCACCTTCTGTCACGTTATCGACAAGATCAATAATATCGCTAGCATTGACAGGTAGAGAACTGCTGCTTGTGTCTTCTATTGCTTCTGAAGGAAGAGGAGATTCTACTTCTTCTTCACCTTCTGTCACGTTATCGACAAGATCAATAATATCGCTAGCAGTAATATTGGACAATGCATTTTGGCCGGCTGCAGAGGGAATGCTGCCTACTATAGGTAGCAGCAATAACGCCAAAACGGTCTTTAGATTTATTGACATTATATACTCTCTTAGTAGCAAGAACGCTTTAGGGAATATTAACAGTTATGAAGGCTATCTCTAGAAGCAGTGTTTTACTGTTGGAGCTTTTTGTGCAGATAGATCCTCTTTAATCTGTTTAACCCAAGAACAAGCACAATTACTACTATTATAGCAATTGCTGCCTGTACTGCAGATATGGTTAACCTCCCGCCTTGGCCACCAAACAAGTACGTATCTAGTGGCGCGACAAAGATGACTAAGAACGCTGCAACAGTAAGTATCATTACCCACATTCCAGTCATGAAAAGCGCCAGAATTGTAAGTGCCATCTCGATTACTACCTGAAGAGAACTATGTACTGGATCGCAATTGAGGCAAATGCCAAAAGTGCGGTAAAGATTGCTAGCTTGAATATCTGATAACCAATCTCTCTTTCGCCAAGCGGTCTATCCACAACAATCAGCCTTACAAGCGTCGCCGGCGCCTTACTATCTGTTGATGCTGCTAGCTTGAAGTCATCTGTCAAGATAGTAGGCCTTGCCTTTACCTCCCTATGTTCTACTATGCGCTTGACACTTGCAAGGAATAGGAATGAGTTCATGACGGCCGGCAGGAGCGCAATTACGCCAATTATTTCAGAACTGCCTGCGATGGCTACCGCACCATACATTGTTCCAAGCAAAAGCGTGCCCGAGTCGCCAGGAAATATCCGGCTTGGGAACTTATGATACCTGTAAAATGCAATACTGGCAAATAACATTGGAAGCGCAGCGAGGAATACTTCATAGCTGCCAAAAATTGCAATGCTCGCCAAGAGTGGGATCGATGCAATTATCAAAAAGCCGCTTGCTACTCCGTTTAGCACGTCAATTGAATTGATAGTGTTGCCAGTAATAGGAATAATGACGAATATGAGGGGTATGTAAAGCAGAGGTATATACGCACGGCCAAATATTAAGTTGAGAGACTCTACATACACTTCTCCTACATAAATGTCAAGAACAACCATCGGAATTGCAGCGGCAAGCAGTGCCACTGGCTTAAACCATCCTGGCATCACTCTGATGTCATCGATGTAGCCTACTAGAAACGCGATCGCTGTTGTAAGAAGTATTGCAAGGACTGCAATGTTCATTGTTAGGATAAAGAGCACGATTTCCGCTGCAGCAATGCTGATCATGATGACTGGACCTGCTGGCCGCGGAACTTGAGGCTTTTCCGGCTTGTGAGCGTCAGCAACTACCTTGTGCTTTGCAGTCAGCGACCTTATTGTTGCCGGCGTCAGGAACAAGACGCCAAAGAATGATATGGCGGACACGGCTGCACCATAAGTTATCAGGTTAACGCCGTCCAGCATTTGATATTATTGTCCCAGCCTCTTCTTTAACTGATGCTTTAACTTGTCTGCTACAGTTGGCCCTATCTTGGGCACACTTGCAAGTTTGCCCTGTGAAGCCTTGGCTATCTTGGGCACATCGGTAAAGCCTGCGTTATACAATGCCCTAGCTTTCACTCTTCCAATGCCCTCAAGCACAACAAGTGGCAGCAGCTCCTCCTTCACTCCATACCTTATCCTAGTACGTAGGTTATAAAGTTCTGGCATAAGATCCTCTCGGCGCAACAGTTTGGCCACTTCATAAAGCGAATAGGCAAGCCAGTTAGCAATCTCCACAATCCTGTGCATGTCACCGGGCTCAACTCCTATCTTGTCGCTCAGCACCTTCTCTGTCGTCTCCTCTATCCACCAACATAATGCCCAAAAGCTTCGAGAGCAATCATACTCACTTATCGGGTATAACAGTTCATTCCCACGACGTTGTATCAGGATGCTTACCTGATCATAGTCTGTTTTGCGTAATGACAATTTTGGGTAAAAGTCAGGGCTGTCTGCTATCACGTGTAGAAAGCCAAGCGCATGTTTGGTGGTGGCGGCTGTATGCTCTAACCCTTGGAGTGCATCTCTAAATTTGACTGCAGTAACCGGGTTGACGTAGAGGAGCGACGTCCGTCTGCCAAAATCTGTGGCGATATAGCGGTCGTTTCTTGACTTGACCAGCTCTTCTTGCTCTAGGTATTCAAGAGCGGACTCGACTTTAAGCTCTACAGTTGCACTCGTATACTGACGTGCAAAGAGCGTCCTTGAGAAGAGGTCATGGATCTCTGGTTTTTTCATCCCCGGTACAGTTGCAATGTTTGAGAGCAAATGAAACCTGATGGAGTTATCGCTTGACAACTGCGACCGAAGTGGCTCCGGGCTACCAAGGACGTAATGGTCATAAAGATCTTCAGCATTTGCACCAGACTCACTCACGATTATGGCCTCGCCGGATGTATCGTATTGAGGTCTGCCGGCCCTTCCGCACAGTTGCTTATATTCTAGCACGCTGATAGGCAAATTTCTACCATACTCGGAATCATAACGAAGGATGCTTGCTATCACGACCCGTCTTGCGGGCAGGTTAACGCCAGCAGCAAGGGTCGGCGTCGCAGCTAGCAATTTGATCACACCTTTCCTGAATGAGCTTTCCACTATCTCCCTGCTTGACGGTGCAAGGCCGGCGTGATGAAATGCTACCCCTTTTGACACAAGCTTCGCTAACATCTTTGTGATCTCGCTATCATCCCCTCTAGCCAGTATTTCAGATGATGTCTTAACTGTCAGTTCTCTTGCTGCTTTGTCTAGCCGCTTATAGACACCTTCTGCGGCTTTGGCTGCAAGCGAAGCAGCACGCTTTCTTGTTTCCGCAAATATAAGTGACTGCCCACCTTCATCGACAGAATCAATTGCAATGTCTACTGCAGATGAAATGCCGGAGCTGTTGACTCTGAAAGTAGTGCCGCCTCTCATTCTGATCATGCCATGTTCGTAGACTCCCTCTACTAGCTTTGTTGGTCGCCAGTCGCTTTCTACAAGCTCGCAGGCAAGCCAGTCAGCTATCTCCTCGGAGTTGGCTACGGTAGCAGATAGTGTCACTATCTGCGATTGCGGATAGTGTTTGCGGATTTTCGTAAGCATCATCTCAAGTGTTGCCCCTCTTTCCCTATCGCCTATAAGATGCACTTCATCAGACACAAAGAGCCCTATGTCATCAAGCCACTCTGCATTATGACGGAAAAGCGTATCCATCTTTTCGTTTGTAAGAACGATGACGTCTGCTGCCGCCAGTTCTTTTCCCGGCGAGTCATAGTCGCCAGTTGCAGCCATCACTTTGATCTTTCTGCCAAAATCAAGGTTCTCAAGCACCTTCATGTCATCATACTTTTCGCTTGCCAGTGCGCGAAGCGGTGTCAGATATACCGCTTTTTTATTCTTTTTTAGCGCCATGTGAATGGCCATCATTGCGATAAGTGTCTTGCCGCTGGCAGTTGGAGTAGTCATGAGCACATTCTTTCCTTCCAATATGCCGTGCTTCAGTGCCATCTCCTGAGGCGGATAAAGAGAAGAATAGCCAAGATGCGAGAGAAGCGTTCTGATTGAACTGTCGGTTAAAGTCGCTGGCATTTTAGAGCTATAAGCAAGCCGGCTATTTTAAAAATGCATTTACGCCTTAGCCCAAAATCCAGACCGTCTTTCAAATATCTGACCTTCCCGATTAAACTTTTGAATATATTTTCTTGCTTCTTCGTCAGAGAACTTACCTGTCTTCACTAGCTCGTCTACAAGAACCTTGTCTTCCACGTCATTGTTCTCAGTGCCAGTGAGTTCTCTGAATAGTTCCATAAAGGTCTTTTCCTTTGAAACTACGCTCTGAGGCTTTCCGTATAGCACGCCGAGGTCCGTCTTTCCTGTGTTGACGTCGACGCCAGCAGTCCTCATCATCTGGTCTACAAGGTAGATCGCACGCTGGGCATCCTCTGCCTCCACCATGTCCTTTAATAGCAACCTTGCACGGGCAGATGCAAGCCTGATCAGGCCTTCAAGCTGCCTTGGAGTCACCGTTATCATTCCTTCTGACTCGATCCTTCTCATGTCCATATAATAACTTCGAACGATGTCAATTGCTTCCGGTGTTAGTGCTGGCTCGATCTGCTTTGTATATGCCAAATACTTGCTGAAAAGGTCGATGTCAATCGCAGGCCTAGCCGCTTGTTCAGTATTGCGGTGTATTTCCAAAATATGGCTTGCGATAAGGTTGTCCTTTTCCTTGTCTGGACTATCTCGGACTATGAATATCAGGTCAAACCTTGTCAGCAGCGGCACTGGCAGGTTGACATTTTCTGTTATGTTCTTGTATGGGTCATATTTGCCATATATGGGATTTGATGCAGACAAGATTGACGTTCTTGCGTTCAGTGTAGCGACAATGCCTCCCTTTGCCACCGAGCAAGTCTGCTGTTCCATCACTTCATGAAGCGCCGAGCGGTCTTCCGGCTTTATTTTGTCAAATTCGTCAATGCATACGATTCCCTGATCGCCCAATACGACGGCACCGGCTTCTAGCATCATGATCCCTGATTTGTCACGAATAACTGCAGCTGTCAGACCTGCAGCTGTAGAACCCCTACCAGAAGTATATAGCCCCCTTGGAGCAATTTTGGCGGTGAATTTTAGCATCTCGGATTTGGCCGTACCTGGGTCACCTACCAAAAGCACGTTGATATCACCTCTTCTGGTCGAGCCATCTTCAAGCCTCTTTGTGACGGAGCCTACAATAAGCAGCAGAATTGCTTCCTTGATCGGCTCATGGCCATAAATGTGGGGAGCGAA
>Ga0075428_100009909_pt1 | contig 10584 bp, 11 predicted proteins | sample RhiMetdeltSRZDD2_FD_75291 | JGI IMG/M metagenome (GOLD analysis project Ga0075428, IMG submission 75291) | Populus rhizosphere microbial communities from Tennessee, USA - Rhizosphere MetaG P. deltoides SRZDD2 | ecosystem: Host-associated > Plants > Roots > Rhizosphere > Soil | place: USA... | reverse complement strand
GTGCCGGAGGCGTCGATGTTGATGGCGGGGAAGACGCGGCGATCGACGAGCTTGCGGTCGAGGTGGAGCTCCATGTTGCCCGTGCCCTTGAACTCCTCGAAGATCACGTCGTCCATGCGGCTGCCGGTGTCCACGAGCGCGGTCGCCATGATCGTGAGCGAGCCGCCCTCCTCGATGTTCCGCGCGGCGCCGAAGAAGCGCTTGGGGCGCTGGAGCGCGTTGGCGTCGATGCCGCCGGAGAGCACCTTGCCCGAAGGGGGTTGGACCGTGTTGTAGGCGCGGGCGAGGCGGGTGATCGAGTCGAGCAGGATCACGACGTCCTTCTTGTGCTCGACCAGGCGCTTGGCCTTCTCGATCACCATCTCGGCGACGTGGACGTGCTGCTGGGCGGGCTCGTCGAACGTCGAGGCGACGACCTCGCCGGCGACGGAGCGCTGCATGTCGGTGACCTCTTCAGGGCGCTCGTCGATCAGGAGCACGATCAGGAACACCTCGGGATGGTTCTTCGTGACCGAGTTCGCGATCGACTGGAGGAGCATCGTCTTGCCGGTCCGGGGCGGGGCGACGATGAGGCCGCGCTGTCCCTTTCCGATCGGCGTGAGCAGGTCCATGACGCGCCCGGCGATGGCGTCGGCGCCGGTCTCGAGGCGGATCTTCTCCTGCGGGTACAGCGGGGTGAGGTTGTCGAAGAAGATCCGGTCGCGGAGGCGCTCGGGGTCGTCGAAGTTGACCGCGAGGACCTTGATCAGCGCGAAGTAGTTCTCGTCCTCCTTCGGCGGCCGGACCTGGCCGGAGACCGTGTCGCCGGTGACCAGGCCGAAGCGCTTGATCTGCGACGGCGAGATGTAGATGTCGTCCGGGCCGGGGAGGTAGTTGTAGTCGGGATGGCGGAGGAAGCCGTAGCCGTCCTGGAGGACCTGCAGGACCCCCTCGGCGAAGACGAGCCCGCTCTTCTCGGACTGCGCCTTCATGATCTCGAAGATCAGGTCCTGCCTCCGAATGCTGGTCGCGCCTTCGATCCCGAGGCGCTTGGCGGCGTCGGAGACCTGCTGGTTCCCCATCTTGTAGAGCGAGTTCAGATCGACCGAGCCTTCGCCGTCGCGCGTGCCGACGTCCGCGCCCTCCTCCCCTTCGACGCCGTCGAGCGTGTCCACCGGCTCGTCGGGAGAGAGCTCGTCCACGGGGAACGGCGGCCGTAGCTCGCTGGGGGGACCACTGCGGCGGCCGCGGCCTCGATCGTTGCCGCCATGGCCGCGTCGACCGCGGGGGCGTCCTTCCGGCATGGGATGTCCTCTTGGAGGGAACGGAAGATGCTGCAGCGGCTGCGGACTATACCACCGGGTCTTCGCCGGAGTAAAGCCGGAGCGTCGTGAGCGCGGCCTGGGTGGAGGGGGCGCGCTCGGGGTCGGCCCGGATCTCGACGCTCAGCCGGCGAAGGTCCGCGATCGTGTCCACGTCCCCCCAGGCGCGGGTCTCGTGCAGCACGATCGACGCGCCACGCGCGAGGCGTCGCGTCGCGTCGAGCACCTCCGCTGTTCCCCATGGGACCCCGGCGAAGAGGGGAGGCGGCGGAGGCGTCGCGCCGATCAGGACGTAGCCGCCGTCGAGCGCGGGGGTGACGACGGCGCGCGCGCCCGACGCGAGGGCGGCGAAGGCCTCCTCGACGAGCGCCGCGGGGAGGGTCGGGGCGTCGCCGCCGACGATGACGGCCGCGCCGGCTCCTTCTTCGAAAGCCCGGGTCAGCGCGCGCGCCATCCGCGCGCCGAGGTCTCCGTCTCCCTGGGAGGTTCGCCGGATCGCCGGGAGGCTGGAGGCCGGCGACCACTCGGTGTCGAGGCACAGCTCCGCCTCGCGGGATGGGGCTCGCAGCCCCGCGACGAAGCGGATCTGGTCCTCGAGCATCGCCACGTGGAGGGCGAGCGCCTGCTCCTTCGAGAGGGGCGGCGTGAGCCTGGTCTTGACGCGATCGAGGCTCGGGGCGCGCGCGAGCAGGATCAACCGTTCCACGGGTTGGTACGATACGCGCATGGCGCAGCTGATCGGGCTGGTGCTCGCGGGGGGCGAGGGACGTCGCTTCGGCGAGCCGAAGGGGAGCGTGAAGCTGGGTGGGAGCACGCTCGCCGAGCGCGCCGCGCGGGCGCTGAAGCCGCTGTGCGGGAGCGTGATCGTCAGCGTCGCCAAGGGGGGCAAGAACCCCGCCCCCGCCCACCCCGCGATCGAGGACGCGGGGGAGCGCTCGGGACCGCTCGGGGGGATCGCGGCCGTGTTCGCCTCCACCGGCCGGGCCGATCTGCTCGTCCTCGCGTGCGACTACCCGGCGGTGGGGACGAGCCTGCTCCGGTCCCTCATCGCAGCGTCGGACGGCAGCGACGATCTGGTCTTCCCGGTGGACGCCGCGGGGCGGGACCATCCCCTCGTCGGGCTCTGGCGGCGGAGCGCGGAGTCCGTGGTGATCGCGGCGCTGGCGGAGGGGCAGCGCAAGGTCCAGGCGATCCTTCCGGATCTGTCCGTGCGACGCCTGCCGGCTCAGGTGTTCCCGAACTTCGATCTCGCTCGCGTGCTGGCCAACGTCAACTGGCCGGGCGATCTGAGGACCTTCACCGACGCCTAGGCGCGGGGCGCCGAGAGCCGGTCGAGCACCTGCGTCAGCGCCCCCCAGAACCGGGCGACCGACGGGACGTTCACCCGCTCGTCCGGAGAGTGCGCCCCTTCGATCTGCGGGCCGAAGGAGACCATGTCGAGCCCCGGGATCTTCTCGCCCAGGAGCCCGCACTCGAGCCCGGCGTGGATCGCGGTGACGTGCGGCTCGCGCCCCCACCGCTCCCGGTAGACCTCGCGCACGACGGCGAGCGCTTTGGACTCCATGTTCGGCTTCCAGCCCGGATACCCGTCCTTGGCGGTGACCGATCCTTGCGCGAGCTGCGCCGCGGAGCGGACCTGTGCGAGCGTCGCGGCGAGGGACGGCGCCACGCTCGACCGGCTCGAGGTCACCACCCGCATCACGCCGTCGATCTCGCGGACGACGGCCACGTTGTTCGACGTCTCCACGAGCCCCGAGATCGCCTGGCTCATCCCCAGCACGCCGTGCGGGAGCGCGAGCACGAGGCGGATCAGACGGTCGCGGTCGGCCGCGGCCAGCACGCGCGCCCGAAGCGGCTGCTCGGTCCACGAGACGGCCAGCCCGTCGTCGATCTTGGCGAGCTCGATCGCGAACGCCGCCTTCTGCGCCGCCGCGATCCCCGCGAGCTTGGCATGGGCGTCCGCGCTCGCCACGATCACCGCCTCCGCCTCGCGCGGGATCGCGTTGTGCTTGGAGCCCCCGTCGAGCGACGCCAGCTCGAACGGGATGCCGGCGTCCAGCGCCGCTCCCAGGATCCGCGCGGCGAGCTTGAGCGCGTTCCCGCGATTCTCGATGATGTTCAGCCCCGAGTGGCCGCCCCTGAGCCCCCCGATCTCGAGCTTCTTCGCGACGCCCCCCTTGGCCGGGGCCGTCCACGCGACCTTCAGGTCGATCAGGGAGTCCTCGCCCCCCGCGCACCCCACGAACAGCGTCCCGTCTTCCTCAGAGTCCAGGTTCAGGAGCATCCGCCCCGAGAGGATCGACGGGTCGAGCTGCGCGGCGCCGGTCAATCCCGTCTCCTCATCGAGCGTGAAGAGCAGCTCGAGCGGGCCGTGCGCGACCTCACGGTCGGTCGCGGTGGCGAGCGCCGCGGCGACGCCGATCCCGTTGTCCGCCCCCAGCGTCGTCCCCTGGGCGCGGACCCACTCGCCGTCGATCTTCGGCCGGATCGGGTCCCGGTCGAAGTCGTGCGCGACTTCCTTGTTCTTCTCGCAGACCATGTCGAGGTGCGTCTGGAGGATCACCGTCTGCGCCGACTGCCGGCCCGCGCTCGCCGGCACGCTCATCACCACGTTCCCGCGCTTGTCCCGCGCGACCTTGGCCCCGATCGACGTGCCGACGTCGGTGACGAAGGCGACCGCGCGCTCCTCCTGTCCCGAGGGGCGCGGGATCGCGGCGAGCGAGGCGAAGTGCCCCCAGACCGATCGGGGAGAAAGATGGGCGACGTCGTCGTTCATGACGGATCCTCCGCCATAATCCTGCCATGCCCCGGGGAAAGCTGACACACCTCGACGAGCGCGGCGCCGCGCGCATGGTGGACGTGGCGGGAAAGGAGGCCACGCACCGCCGCGCGGTGGCGCGAGGGACGGTCCGCTTCTCGGCCGACGCCTTCCGGCTGCTCCGCGCGAGCAAGCTCGCCAAGGGGGATGCCCTCGCGGTCGCGCGAGTCGCGGGGATCGCGGCCGCCAAGCGCACCCCCGACTGGATCCCGCTCTGTCACACCGTGCCGCTGACCCATCTGAGCGTGGACGTCGAGCTGACCCCCAAGGACCGGCGGGCCGTGATCACCGCGGCCGCCGAGACCCGGTGGACGACCGGCGTGGAGATGGAGGCGCTGGTGGCGGTCTCGGCCGCCGCGCTCGCCCTCTACGACATGGCGAAGGGGGTCGACCGCGGGATCGAGATCGAGAGGATCGTGCTCCTCGAGAAGACCGGGGGGCGGAGCGGGGTGTGGCGGCGACGCGGGGCGCCGACCTAGGATGGCGCCGAAGGAGGATTCATGCTCCCACGGATGAGGACCGCCGAGAGGGTGCTGGCCGCGGCCGCGCTTCTGGCCTTCACGCCGGCCCGCGCCGAGCTGTTCAGCAAGGCGTACGCGTTCAAGCCGAACACCACGCTCCAGGTCGGGGCCGAGTTCGCCGAGGGGCTCAGGCTCGATTCGGTCGAGTTCGACCTCGGCGCGGACGACGGCTCGACGACCGGTCTGTTCAGCGGGCCGAAGGTCAAGATCTCGATCTCGAACCTGAGCACCACGTCCGCCAAGATCGGCGTGGCGCTCGCGGTGACCGACGCCGACGGCCGGCTCGTCGCGGTGGCGAGCGGCGGGACGAAGCTGTTCCCGCTCCGCGCGGGGCGGCAGATCACCTACTCGCTCGGCCTCGACGGCGTCAACAGCGAGCTGCCGAAGGGGACGGTGTTCCGGATCAGCATCGAGCCCAAGTAGACGCCCTGTCCGCTGCCGGGGACGAAACGCGTACGCGATCGAGTACGCGTTCGTAATCTTCCTCGCAAATCAGATCGTTTTTCGCGGCCGGCGCGCACGGTACGCGTCCTGCAATAAGCCCCCCGGGACCCCGAGGGAGGGTCGCGGAGGACTCGCCATGAAACGCTTGGTCACGATCGTTTTCGCTGCGCTCGTCATCGCGGTGGTCGCCGCCGGAAGCTCGACGGCGCGTGCCGGAGTGGATGTCAGCTTCGGCGTGAACGTTCCGGCCGGTGATGACGGACGCCTCTTCTTCTCGATCTCCTCGCGCTACTTCGACCGCGAGCCGAGAGTCGTGGACGGCTGGGGCCGCAGGTTCGCGGACCCGGACGACCTCACGGTGTTCCTGTACCTCTGCTCCCACACGCGGCTGACCCCTGAGGCGGTGTTCGCCTACCGGCGCAACGGCCTCTCCTGGTACGACGTCGGCGTGCGGATCGGCGTGCCCGTGGACGTCTGGTACGTCCCGGTCGCGCGCGACCCCGGCCCGCCCTACGGCAAGGCGTATGGGTACTGGAAGAAGCACCAGCGCGACCCCCGGTACGTCGTCCGCCTCAGCGACCGTCAGGCGCGCGACCTCGTCTGCGTGCGGATGGCGCACGAGTACTACGGCGTCTCGCCCGAGGTGGCGATGGACTGGCGGCGCGACGGGCGCGACGTCCGGACGATCATGACCCGCGAGTACCGCTCGCGGCACGCCCACGACCGGTACGATCGGGATGACCGGTACGACCGTCACGAGCGCCACGGCCACGACGACGACCAGGGAGAGGATCACGGCGGCGGGCACGGGCGCGGCCACGGCAACAAGCACGGCCACGGCCACGACAAAGGCCACGGTAACGGGAACCGCTAGAACATCCCCTCTTCGAGCAGGCCCCGCTCGCGTAGCCAGTCGGGGTTGAGCTTGGAGAGGTAGCGTTCCCCCGAGTCGGGAAAAAGCGTCACGACGAGCGCGTCGGCGGAGGCCCCCTCCGCCACGCGTCTCGCCCCGGCGGCCGCGGCCCCGGCGGACGACCCGACGAAGATCGCCTCCCGCTTCGCCAGCTCGAATACCGCCCGATACGCAGACTTGTCGTCCACCGTCACGATCTCGTCGATCGCGTCCCACCAGACGGTCGTCGGGAGGAAGTCCTCCCCGATCCCGTCGATCAAGTACTGATGGATCTGATCGGCCGGCGGCAGCTTCCCGTGCTCGTGGTAGTAGGCGTAGACGCTCCCCACGGTGTCCACGCCGACCACGCGGATCCCGGGGTTCTGCTCCTTCAGATAGCGGCCGACGCCGCCGATCGTGCCGCCGGTTCCCACGCCCGCGACCCAGTGCGTGACCTTTCCGTCGGTCTGCTTCCAGATCTCCGGCCCGGTGGTCGCGTAATGCGCCTCGGGGTTCGCGGGGTTGTAGTACTGGTAGGGGAGGTAGGCGCCCCGCTCGTCGCGGATCCGCTCGGCCACCTTGTAGTAGGAGCGCGGGTCGTCCGCGTCCACCGAGGTAGGGCAGGTGATCACCTCCGCTCCGTAGGCGCGCAGCAGCGCGGCCTTCTCCTTCGAGATCTTGTCGGGTGCGGTGCAGATCAGCTTGTACCCTCGGAGCGCCGCGGCCATCGCGAGCGCGACCCCGGTGTTCCCCGAGGTCGGCTCCACGATCGTCCCGCCGGGCTTGAGCAGGCCGCGCCTCTCGCCGGCCTCGATCAGCGCGAGGCCGATCCGGTCCTTCACCGAGTTCCCGGGGTTGAACGACTCGATCTTCGCCGCGACGGTCGCCCCGCGCGGGGCGAAGCGCGAGAGCTTCACCAGCGGCGTGTTCCCCAATGTCGAGAGGATGTCCTCGTGGATCTGCATGGAGTCTCCGCCGCGCATGATACCCTGCGCGGCTCGTTCCACCGGAGGGGCGCATGGCGGGAAAACGCGCGGGGAAGCGCGTCAGAAAGCTCTCGTTCGCGACCCAGGCGATCCACGCCGGACAAGACCCCGACCCGACGACCGGCGCCGTCATGCAGCCGATCTATCAGGTCTCGACCTACCGCCAGCCGGGGCTCGGAGAAGGCTGGAAGTACGACTACGCGCGCACGATCAACCCGACGCGCGCGGCGCTCGAGCGGAACCTCGCGGCGCTCGAGGGAGGCGCGGCGGCGCACTGCTTCGCTTCGGGGATGTCGGCGATCAGCGCGGTCATGCACCTGCTCCGGTCGGGGGACCACGTCGTGGTCTCACGGAACGTCTACGGCGGGACCTACCGCCTCTTCGAGGGGTTGCTCCGGCAGTTCGGCCTGGACTTCACCTGGGTGGACTCGACCGATCTCGACGCGATCGCGCGTGCGGTCACCGCGCGCACGAAGATGCTCTACGTCGAGACCCCGACGAACCCGGTGCTCGGGATCACCGATCTCGCCGGCGCCGCGCGGATCGCGCGCAAGCACCGCCTGCGCCTCGTCGTGGACAACACCTTCATGAGCCCGTTCTTCCAGAGGCCGATCGAGCTCGGCGCGGACATCGTCGTCCACTCGACGACGAAGTACCTGAACGGCCACAGCGACAGCGTCGGGGGGTGCGCGGTGACCACGCGCGCCGACGACGTCGAGAGGATCGGCTGGATCCAGAACTCGGTCGGCGCGATCCTGGCGCCGGTCGATTCCTTCCTGGTCCTGCGCGGGATCAAGACGCTCCCGATCCGCATGCAGCGCCACGACGCGAGCGCGCGGATGATCGCCGACTGGCTCGCCGAGCGGCGCCAGGTGCGGGCGGTCTTCTATCCCGGAATGAAGTCGCACCCGCAGCACGCGCTGGCGAAGCGTCAGATGTCCGGCTTCGGCGGGATGATCTCCTTCGAGCTGGGGTCGCTCGGCGCCGCGAAGCGCTTCCTGGGGCGGTTGACGCTGTGCGCGCTCGCGGAGAGCCTCGGCGGTGTCGAGACCTTGATCTCGCACCCGGCGACGATGACTCACGGATCGGTGCCGAAGAAGGACCGGCAGCTCATCGGCGTCACCGACGGGCTCGTGCGGATCTCGGTCGGGCTCGAGGACCCGGACGACCTGATCGCCGATCTCGATCAGGCGTTGGCGTCGATCCAGGCCAGGTAGTCCGGGTCTCCGTCCGCGATCTCGAGCAGGATCACCTCGGGGACGTCGTACGAGTGCATCTCGCGGATGGCGCGGCGGACGGCCTCGAACCGCTCCCGGCGGGTCTTGATCACCAGAAGCGACTCCGATTCGGTCAGCATCCGCCCCTCCCACCGGTAGGTCGAGCGGACCCCGGGGACCACGCTGACACAGGCCGCGAGCCCGCGCTCGACCAGGGCGGACGCGATCTTGGAGGCCTCCTCGTCAGAGCCGGCGGTGGTCAGGACGACGGCGTGCGACGGCATGGGGCGAGTCTATCACGATGAAACATTTGCACTTGTGGCCCTCGGGCCGCCTGGACTATAGTCCGGCGACGTAAATGCATAGTCGGTTGCCCGACCGAGCATAGAGGGGAGCGCTTGGAGACATCGAGGACCGCGGGACGGATCAGGGACGTCGTCGCGCGCGAGATCCTCGACTCCCGCGGCAACCCCACCGTCGAGGTGGACGTGATCCTCGACGACGGAACGCTGGGGCGCGCCGCCGTCCCGTCGGGGGCCTCCACCGGGTCCCGCGAGGCGCTCGAGCTTCGCGACGGCGACGCCAAGCGGTACATGGGGAAGGGGGTCCTCAAGGCGATCGAGCACATCGAGCGCACGATCGCCCCCGCGATCATCGGCTTCGAGGCGGTCAACCAGGTCTTCCTCGACGAGACGATGCGCGACCTGGACGGTACGCCGAACAAGGCGAAGCTCGGCGCGAACGCCACGCTCGCCGTGTCGATGGCCGCGGCCCGCGCGGCGGCCGAGCTGCTCGGCATGCCTCTCTACCGGTACCTCGGCGGCGCGAACACGAAGCTCCTCCCCGTGCCTCTGATGAACGTGCTCAACGGCGGCGCGCACGCCGACAACAACGTGGACGTGCAGGAGTTCATGATCGCGCCGCTCGGCTTCGACACGTTCAACCGCGCGCTCCGCGCCGGCGTCGAGTGCTACCACGGCCTGAAGGCGGTGCTGAAGGCGCGGAAGCTCTCGACAGCGGTCGGAGACGAAGGCGGGTTCGCTCCTAACCTCGCCTCGAACGAGCAGGCGCTCGAGGTGCTCGTCGAGGGGATCGAGAAGGCCGGGTACAAGCCCGGGAAGGACGTCGCGCTCGCCCTCGACGTCGCCGCCTCCGAGTTCCACAAGAAGGGGACCTACGTCCTCGAGGCCGAGGCGAAGCCGAAGAAGAGCGGGGACGAGCTGATCGCGATCTACGAGAAGTGGTGCAAGGCCTACCCGATCGTGTCGATCGAGGACGGCATGGCCGAGGCGGACTGGGGGGGCTGGAAGACGCTCTCGCAGAAGCTCGGCGGCCGCGTGCAGCTCGTCGGCGACGACCTCTTCGTGACCAACACCGCGATCCTCGCCGAGGGGATCGAGAAGGGGATCGCCAACAGCGTGCTGATCAAGGTCAACCAGATCGGGACGCTCACCGAGACCTTCGACTGCATCCAGCTCGCCCACCGCGCCGGCTACTCCTGCGTCGCCTCCCACCGCTCCGGGGAGACCGAGGACGCGCTGATCGCCGACCTCGCCGTCGCGCTCAACCTCGGGCAGATCAAGACCGGGGCCCCCGCGCGCGGCGAGCGCACCGCCAAGTACAACCAGCTCCTCCGCATCGAGGAGGAGCTCGGAGACGACGCCCGCTACGCGGGCTGGGACGCGTACCCGAGAACGAAGCGCCCCTGATCCGGGGACCGAGGACGATGGGAAAGCTGGTCCGCTTCCGGCTCCGAGCGAGGCCGCGCCCCGACGCGCGTCCCGCCCGTCTGCCCACGGACGCCAGCCCCAACGTCGAGACCCCGCGCCCGGGCACGACCCCCGATCCCGACATCGCGCGCAAGCGCAGGCTGCGCCAGCGATCGGTCGTGATCGCGCTGACGATCGTCTTCCTCGGCGGGAGCGCGGCGGCGCTGTTCGGCGATCGCGGCTACCTCGACGTCCGCCGCCAGCGCGCGCAGTACCGCCAGATGCGCGCCGACTACCAGGCGCACCTGAACCGGGTGCAGGGGATGAAGCGCGAGGTCGATCGCCTGAAATCCGACCCCACCGCCGTCGAGCGAATCGCCCGCGAGGAGCTGGGCTACGTCGCGAAGGACGAGATCACGCTGCTCCTCCCCGAGGACGACCCTCCCGGGCCGCCGCGCCTTGACGCGAAGGTCGGATCTGGTATCGTTTCTCCCGTCCGGAGCACACCATGACGCGGGGTGGAGCAGTCCGGTAGCTCGTTGGGCTCATAACCCAAAGGTCGCAGGTTCAAATCCTGCCCCCGCTACCAGCCCACAGGTGGAATTTGAATGGCTCAGAGGTGGGAGCGTGCGCATCTGAACTTCGAGTAGCGCCTCACCGGGGACGACCCTGACGCCGCCCACGAACGCCCTCACG
>Ga0075428_100009908_pt1 | contig 10585 bp, 8 predicted proteins | sample RhiMetdeltSRZDD2_FD_75291 | JGI IMG/M metagenome (GOLD analysis project Ga0075428, IMG submission 75291) | Populus rhizosphere microbial communities from Tennessee, USA - Rhizosphere MetaG P. deltoides SRZDD2 | ecosystem: Host-associated > Plants > Roots > Rhizosphere > Soil | place: USA... | reverse complement strand
CACGTCGACGTCATGGACGGCCATTTCGTGCCCAACATCTCGATCGGCCCGATGGTCGTGCAGGCCATCAGGGCGCACACCGAAAAGCCGCTCGATGTGCACCTGATGATCGCGCCGGCCGACCCTTACATCGAAGCCTTCGCCCAGGCCGGTTCCGACATCATTACCGTGCACGCCGAAGCCGGCCCCCACCTCGACCGCTCGCTGCAGCTGATCCGTTCGCTCGGCAAGAAGGCGGGAGTGTCGCTCACTCCTCAAACGCCCGAGAGCGTGATCGCCTATGTGCTGGACCGGCTCGACCTGATCCTGGTGATGACCGTCAATCCAGGCTTCGGCGGCCAGGCGTTCATTCCCGCCATGACGGACAAGATCGCGCGCATCCGCAGTATGATCGGTTCGCGGCCGATCCACCTTGAGGTCGATGGTGGCGTGACGCCCGCGACGGCTGGTGCCTGCAGCAAGGCCGGCGCCGACGTGCTGGTGGCGGGCTCGGCGACGTTCAAGGGCGGCAACTACAAACAGAACATCGCGGCGCTGCGTGCTGCGGCAAACGCGTAGGTGAATATCTCAGTCCGGCGATGCGCTCGCGCGCAGTCCGGCATGACATGTTCGGTTCGCCATGATGCAGACCAAATGTATGCCTACATCGCGGTCGCGTTTCAACACGGCCCGGAAAGGAGGGTGAAGATGATTGTCATTGTCCGCACATCCCCTCACCGCGCCGCCGCCGAACCGCTTTCCTGACATCAGGAATCTCCTCGGGCCGGCGCCCCATGTACCGCCGACCGAAGGATTTCCGCTTTGATCACCGTCTACGGCTGGAGCGATGCGCTCCAACAGCAGTTCCAAACCTACGCCGCGCGTGGTCTTGTGCCTGCGCGTGTCATTGTGCAGCAACGCGGCCTCTATGTGCTGGCAGCTCCGACGGGCGAGGTGAATGCCCTGCTGTCGGGGCGCTTCGCCCATGCGGCCGAAGCCGGCGCCTATCCGGTAGCCGGCGACTGGGTAGCCGCCGCGGTGCGCACCGCCGAGGCCAGTGCCACCATCCACCATCTGCTGCCGCGCCGCAGCGCCTTCGTGCGCAAGGCGATCGGCGGCGGCGCGCAGGTTGTGGCTGCCAACGTCGACGTGGCGTTCCTGGTCGCATCGCTGAATGCCGACCTCAATCCGCGCCGCATCGAGCGCTACCTGGCAACCGCCTGGGAGAGCGGCGCCTCACCAGTCGTCGTGCTGACCAAGGCCGACCTGTGCGACGACCCCGAGGCGCACAAGGCCAGCGTCGAGGCCGTCGCGTTGGGCGTGCCCGTGCATGTGGTCTCCGCCGTTACTGGGCAGGGGCTCGCCGACTTGAGCGCGAGCTTCGCGCCGGGGCAGACGGCGGCGCTGCTCGGCAGCTCCGGGGTCGGCAAGTCGAGCCTCGTCAATGCGCTGGCGGGCGCCACCTTGATGGCGACGCAAGCGATCCGCGAGCAGGACGCGCGCGGCCGCCACACCACGACGCATCGCGAATTGGTGCTGCTGCCGGGCGGGCGGCTGCTGCTGGACACACCTGGCATGCGCGAACTCGGGCTCTGGGACGCGCAGGCCGGAGTTGCTACAACCTTCGCCGACATCGAGGCGCTGTTCATGGAGTGCCGCTTCCGCGACTGCGCGCATGGGGCCGAGCCCGGCTGCGCGGTACGGGCGGCGTTGATGGATGGCGCTCTCGACGCAGGCCGCTGGCGCAGCTACGCCAAGCTGCAGCGCGAGGCCGCCCGGTTGGCGCGCCGCGATAATCCGCACCAGCGGAGCGAGCTTCGCAAGATATGGGTGCAGCGGGCCAAGCACCATCGCGTTCAAAAGAAGCGGCGCATGGAAGAGTGAGTGTGTCATCCCGGAACTTTGAAGCGAAACACGCTACCCAGGGATGGAAACCTGGTCCGAACATGCGTGACGCGCGTTCCGGGATGACAAATCTTAGGCCGCGGCCTCGTCCTCGGGGCCGTTGCCGGCGGTGCCGATGATGCGGTCGATTTCGAACACAAGGTCGCTACGCGTCTTCTGCACAGAGTTGATCAGCTTCTTGCGCGCATCCCACAGACGCCGGTGCGCCTCCTGTTCCTTGCTCTCCAGCTCGAGCATGCGGCCGGTCTGCGTCTCGACCTGGTCGAGCAGCGCCTTGCAGTGCTCGGAGGTCATGAACGCGTAAAGCTCAACCGATTTCTGCTCGCGCCCCTCCTTGCTGATACGCAGCTCGTGCATGCGCACGATCTGGTCCCGCAGCAGCTGCACGATCGCAACCACGCGCGCCGGCTGCGCAACGATCACGCCGTCCTGGTAATGCACGTGCGCGGTGTCCTTTGGGAACTTGTTGCTCGACAAGATGGCGTGGTCGGCAGCCTGCGCGATCTTGTCGGCGCGCAGCTTGCTGACGAACTCGTTCTGCCAGGCGTTGCGGTTCTTGGCGTCGTAGACAATCTTGCCGCACACCTTGCCGTTGTGGATCACTTCGTGGATGACATCGGCGCCGTTGACGCCCTTGCCGACGCGCTGGATGCGATCGGCCTCAAAGGCGGTCCTGAGCTGATCGTAAAGGTCGATCTCGGAGCCCTCGCCCAGCTCGTGGGCGGACTTCTTCTCGAGCTGGCGCTGCATGTCCTGCAACTTTGCCTGCAGCTTCTGCTGGTCCTCGAAGGCCTTGGTGCGCTCGGCCAGTACGGCGGCGTCCTTCTCGCGCTGCAGGTCCTCGGCCTTGCGCAGCAGGCCCTCCTGGACCTCGGCCACGCGCTTTTCGATTGCGTCTTGCTGGCTCTCCTGCAGCGCCGCCATCTGTTGCTCGACATTGACCCGTGCCAGCTCTGCCTGCGCCAGACGGGCCTGGATATTGGCGAGCTTGGCAAGAGCCGCCTGCTCGGCCTGGGTCTCAATGACCTGACGCTCGACCGCGAGGCGCTTGCTGGCGATGGCCTCAGCCTCGGTTCTGGCCTGCTGCAGGGCGGCCGCGCGTTGCTCGAGGAGCCGAGTTTCGATCTGGCGGGCGATGTCCTGGCCAATCGGTTGCTCGCACGTGGGGCAGCGATCGCCGGATGTATGCGCATGCGGCTGCATTTGGCGGTTCGACGACTGGAATAGGCTCATGGCTACCACCCTCCGCAAATTCGCTGCACGACGCCAAACCCGCTGCATAGCGTGAGTCGCGTGGAACATTCGTACTTATTATGTTCCATTTGTGTTCCTTGGCAAGGTGGATGTTCGGTTACGCACGCTGGGGCGGGGGTTGCAGCCCGTCGGGCGGCGTGTAGAAGCGCCGGGATTGGGGAGACAGGCCTATGACAGCGGACGTGCAAAGCATTGTGGTGGGGGCGGGCGCTGTCGGCCTGGCGGTGGGACGGGCACTGGCGATGGCTGGCCAGGAAGTCATGCTCCTCGAGCAGCATGCCCTGATCGGCTCGGAAACGTCATCGCGCAACAGCGAGGTGATCCACGCCGGCATCTATTACCCGCCGGGCAGCCTACGCGCCACGCTGTGCGTGCGCGGCAAGGAGCTGCTGTACGCCTTCTGCGCGGACAACCACGTGCCGCATGCCCGTTGCGGCAAGCTGCTGGTCGCGACGCAAGAGAGCCAGCTGCCGAAGCTCGCTGCCATCAAGGAGACGGCGGCCAGGAACGGTGTCTGCGACCTTGAGCCGCTCGGCGGCAACGCGGCCCGCGCGCTGGAGCCGGAGCTTGCCTGCGTTGGCGCCCTGCTGTCGCCGTCGACCGGCATCATCGACAGCCATGGCTACATGCTGGCACTCGAGGGACACATCGAGAGCTGCGGCGGCAGCGTCGTGCTGCGCTGCCCGGTGGAGCGCATCGAGAGGACACCCGATGGGCTGTTCCGCCTGGTGACGGGCGGCGATAATCCGGGTGCCATCACCTGCCGCAACCTAGTCCTGTCGGCGGGCCTGCATGCCACCAAGCTGGCCGGCACGCTCACTTATGGCGCGGGCTATCGGCCACCCGAGACCTACTACGCAAAGGGCCAGTACTACGCGCTTTCAGGCCGCTCGCCGTTCAAGCGCCACATCTACCCGCTGCCGGACGGGGCGTGGCTTGGCTTGCATGCCACCGTCGACATCGGCGGGCGCTGCAAGTTCGGCCCCGACATCGAGTGGACGCCCGGCATCGACTACAGCTTCCGGCCAGAGAAGCTCGGCGAGTTCCTGGATTTCATTCGCAGCTACTATCCGGGGCTGGAGGTCGAACGTCTGCATGCCGACTATACCGGTGTGCGCCCAAAGCTTTATCGCGCAGGCGAGCCGGTGCCCGATTTCGCCATCCACGCGGCCGACAAGCACGGGCAGGAGGGACTGGTCGCGCTCTACGGCATCGAGAGCCCGGGGCTGACGGCCTCGCTGGCCATCGCCGAGGTGGTGGCAGGCATTCTGGGCAAGGCGCAAGCGAGCAGGTAGACGATGGTCGTCTCCAGGCGGCTTTCGTCGTAGCTCTCGCAGCAGACGGCGCCAATCGTCTCACGTTGGCCTTGCACCGACACGTGATCGACGGCTGAGACTGAACGTGGCTGCAATATTGGCCGATCTCACGCGTCAGCGCACAGCCGCCAGGATACGGAGCGAAACCATCTCAACCGTGACTTGCAGGGGCCGCAGGATCAGCGCATTGCAGCTTCGATCTTGTCGAGGTACTTCCTGACCAGTTCGACGTTGCTGGCGTGCTGGATCGGTGCCGTGCTTCTGAGAGCCTCGTTTAGCTCTTCGAGCACCTGCTTCTTGTCCTTGTCGGACAGCGTCTTATCGGCAGTGACCTGCTCGATCTCTTTCTTGATCGCGTCCGGAGGCTGCAGAAAGGCCTTGGTCTGCGGATCGATGCCGCTCAGCACCATGGAGACATTGGCCGCGACGTCGTCATATTCGGCGAAGTCCTTGAAGCCGTGCTTCTTGGCCACCGACTCCAGCTCCGTCTGCATCTTGGGATCAGGTTTTTCGGCCGCCGCCCCTTCCATTTTGTCGGTAATGGCGGTCAGCTCCTTCTGCGCGGCGATGTAGCTCTGCACCTGCTTTTCGGTGAGCTTGATTTGCTTGAGCTGAGCCTGGGCGGGGCTGCATACCTGCGCCAAAGCCACGGCGATCGCGAGGCTCAACACACGAAGCATGCGAGGCATGGTGGGGTCTCCAAATCCTGTGGCCGGCGTGCGTGTGGCGTCCTTATATGGCGCCGCGGCAGCGATATCGAATCACAACCTAGAGCCCTAAGTCGGCCGCCATATGTCGGGGATCCACCTGCACGCCAGCTTTTGCCACGCGCTGGTCTAGCGGCTGCGATCGAGGCGGCGCTCGAGGCGGCGGCTATACTCCGCCATCGTGTAGCAGAATGCGAAGTAGATCATCGCCGCAAACACCAAGCCCTCGGCGTAGAACGGCCGCCATGCCGGGTCGCTGGAAGCAAGCCGTACGGCGCCCAGCAGGTCGAACATGCCGACGATCACCACCAGGCTGGTGTCCTTGAAGAAGCCAATGAAGGTGTTGACCATTGGCGGGATCACCAGCCGCAGGGATTGCGGGAGGATGATCAAGCCCATCTTCTGCCAATATGACAGGCCGAGCGCGTCGGCCGCCTCGAACTGCCCGCGCGGCATGGCCTGCAGGCCGCCGCGCACCACCTCGGCCTCATAGGCGGCTGCGAACAGGATGAAGGCAATCTGCGCCCTGAGCAGCTGGTCGATCGTGAAGCCCTGCGGCAGGAACAACGGGATCATCAGCGTGGCCATGAACAGCACGGTGATCAGCGGCACGCCTCGCACCAGCTCGATGAAGCCGACACAAATGGCCTTGATCGCCGGCAGGTCGGACCGGCGCCCGAGCGCCAACAGGAGGGCAAGGGGAAACGACAGGACGATGCCGTTCACCGACAGGATCAGCGTCAACGGTAGGCCGCCCCAGCGCTCGGTGCCCACGGGCACAAGGCCGAACATACCGCCCCGCATCAGGACCCACATGGCCGGTACACTCACGAGCCAGCCGATCCAAAGCGTGCGTCCCCACAGGTTGAGGTTCATGGTCAGGCCGATCAGCGTCAGCAGCATGACCATGGTCAGCAGCGGGCGCCACTGCTCGGCGTAAGGGTACGTGCCGAAGATCATCAGCCGGAACTTCTCGACGATGAAGCCCCAGCAGGCACCCTTGGCCGCGCGGCACGCATTCGGGTCAGGGCTGAAGACGGCGTCGGTAACGGCCCAGGAAAACAGCTTGGGCAGCAGCCAGAGCATGGCCGCCAGCAGCGCCACCGTCAGGATCGAGTTGAGCCAGGAATTGAAGAGGCGTGCGCGGGCCCAATCGAGGGCGGTGGTCGGAACGGGGTTCGGCGCCAGCATCTACCGCTCCACCAGCTGCCGGCGCTTGTTGTACCAATTCATCACACCCGCCGTTAGCAAGCTGATCGTCAAATAGACGAGCATGATGATGGAAACGCCTTCGATGGCCTGGCCCGTCTGGTTCATGGTCGTACCGGCCACGCTCACGAGATCGGGATAGCCGACGGCCACTGACAGTGAGCTGTTCTTGGTCAGGTTCAGGTATTGGCTGGTGAGCGGAGGTATGATGACGCGCAACGCTTGCGGCAGCGTGACGTTGCGCAGGATCATGCCTTCCCTGAGCCCGAGCGCGCGCGCGGCCTCGACCTGACCCTTGGGCACCGACAGAATGCCGGCGCGCACGATTTCGCCGATGAACGCCGAGGTATAGATGGTCAGCCCGAACAGCACGGCGACGAACTCCGGCGACACGTGGCCGCCGCCCACGAAATTGAATCCGCGCAATTCCGGCACGCTCATTTCGGTCGGCGCACCAAAGACGAACCAGGCGGCCGCCGGCAGCCCAATGAGCAAGATCAGACTCAGCCACACGGTCGGCAGTCGCTGACCGGTCTGCAGCTGCCGTGCCGTGGCCCAGCGGTTGAGGAGCCAGATCAGAACCAGGGAAACAACGACAGCGACGGCGGCGGCGAACCAGGCGACGTGCGCCTCCGGGATGGGGAAATACAGGCCGCGCTGGGTCAGATAGGTGTCGAGGATCGGTTTCGCCTGCCGCGGATTGGGCAGGAACCGATCATTGATCATGATCGTGTACCAGAGGATGATCTGCAGCAGCACCGGGATGTTACGCAGCAGGTGGATGTAGCCCATCGTGAGGCGGGCCAGCAGCCAGTTCTGCGACAACGTGCCGATGCCAACGAAGATACCGAGCACGGTGGCCAGCACCACGCCGATAATGGCCACGCGCAGAGTGTTGAGCAGCCCGACCAGCAATGCTTGAGCATACGTACTGGCGGCCGAGTATGGGATCAGGTGCTCGCTGATGTCGAAGCCCGACTCACGCGAGAGGAAGTGATATCCGGTCTGAATGTTGCGGGTTTCGAGATTGATCAGGGTGTTGCGGACCAGAAAAAACCCGACGCCAATGACAGCTCCCAGCACGACGACTTGCCAGAAGATTGCCTGTACGTCCCGGTCGTAGAAGGTGCGACGCGTGCTGCGCGCTGGACTGAGGGTCGTCCTCTGCGGCATCGCTGTCGGTCTCCGGATCCGTCCCCAAAGAAAAGGGCTGCTGCGGTGGTTCGCAGCAGCCCCTCGTGCCTTTAGCGGATGGGCGGGGCGTACATGATCCCGCCTTTGTTCCAGAGATTGTTGAGCCCGCGCGGCAGGCCGAGCGGCGTGATATTGCGGGTCCAGATCTCACCGTAGTTGCCGACCGATTTGACGGCCTTCACAACCCAATCCTCATTCAGTCCGATGGCCTTGCCCATGCCCGGCGTGGTGCCAAGAACGCGCTTGATGTTGGGGTTGGTGGAGGTCTTGGCCATCTCCTCGACGTTGGCCTGGGTGATGCCGTACTCCTCGGCCTCGAGCAGGGCAAAGATGGTCCACTTGACGACGTCGGCCCACTGCTCGTCGCCCTGGGCCACAGCTGGGCCGAGCGGTTCCTTGGAGATGATTTCCGGCAGGATCACGTAGTCGTCAGGGTTCTTGGCATCGTTCTTCCGCACAGAAGCCAGACCCGATGCGTCCGTGGTGAGCGCGTCGCAGCGGCCGGCGAAGAAGGCGGCATTCACCTCGGCGAGGGCTTCGATGACGACCGGCTTGTACTGCAGGTTGTTGGCGCGGAAGTAGTCGGCGAGGTTGAGCTCGGTCGTCGTGCCAGGCTGCACGCACACGCTGGCGCCAGCCAGCTGCTTTGCGCTCGTCACGTTAAGCGATTTGGGCACCATGAAGCCCTGGCCGTCGTAGTAGGTGGTGGCCGCGAAGTTGAGGCCGAGCTGCGTGTCGCGGGTCAGCGTCCAGGTGGTGTTGCGCGACAGCATATCGACCTCGCCCGACTGCAGAGCCGTGAAGCGCTGCTGCGCGGTGAGCGGCACGAACTTGACCTTGTTGCCGTCGCCGAGCAGGGCTGCGGCCACCGCCCGGCAGACGTCGGCATCAAGCCCAACCCACTTGCCGGTCGAGTCGGCGATCGAGAAGCCGCCGAGGCCGGTATTGACGCCGCAGATCAACTCGCCGCGGGCCTTGATGGCGTCGAGCCTTGCGCCGGCGAGCGCTGTAGTGCTGGTGGCGGCAATCAATGCGCCAGCCAGGAATGCTAGCTTGAGTTTGGCGGTCATGAGCGGATGACTCCTCTTTTGACAGGCATGTGGCTTGCGGCCCTAGTGGATCACTAGTGGCCAAGGATCTGCGACAGAAACAGCTTCGTGCGCTCCGACTTGGGATTGGCGAAGAACTCCTTCGGCGTCCCCTGCTCGACGATCTCGCCACGATCCATGAAGATGACGCGGTCGGCGACCGAGCGGGCAAAGCCCATCTCGTGGGTAACGCACAGCATGGTCATGCCGGAGCGCGCCAGCTCGACCATGACGTCCAAGACCTCCTTGATCATCTCCGGGTCAAGCGCGGAGGTCGGCTCGTCGAACAGCATGATACGCGGGTTCATGCACAGTGCGCGTGCGATCGCGACGCGTTGCTGCTGGCCACCGGACAACTGGCCCGGATACTTGTTGGCCTGCTCGGCGATCTTGACGCGCTGCAGGTACTGCATGGCGGTCTGCTCGGCCTCGCGCCGGGGCATCTTCTTGACCCACACCGGTGCCAGGCAGAGGTTGTCCATCACGGTCAGGTGAGGGAACAGATTGAAGCTCTGGAACACCATGCCGACCTGGGCGCGGATCTTGTCGATCTGCCGCAGGTCCTCGGTAAGCTCAATGTCCTCGACCAGGATGCGCCCGTCCTGGTGTGTCTCGAGGCGGTTGATGCAACGAATCAGCGTCGACTTGCCGGAGCCGGAAGGGCCGCAGATGACGATCTTCTCGCCCTTTTCGACAGCCAAATCGATGTTCTTCAGAACGTGGAAGGCGCCATACCACTTGTTGACGCCAATCAACTCCACAGCCGGCATGCGACCCTTCGACTCTTTTTGTGGCTGATGCCGCTCCGGCGCCAGCGAAGGTCCCAAGTATGCCGATAGTGTGCGGTCGGTGCAATCTTGTTGTGTTACGGACCGGTAATGATCGGCCACTTTGGTGGCTGGGGTGGCCCTGTGCAACGAGGGTGCGCAAGACCTGCCTGATGGATCGGCACTACCTGCACACACGTGTCTCGACTTCGACGTTCGTCTTAATGGTTTTGGGGGGCAGGCTTATCAGCAAGAACAACCAAAGACGCACGCGTCCGCAAAATTGCCCCAGCGCTGGGGCCGTATCGACAGCGTATGCAGAAAGCTATGGAGCAATAAATGATTGTCCGAACGATTTCATGCCGCACTGCGGTGTTGCTCACCGCCCTGGCCCTCGCCGGAACAGCTGCGGCGCAGCAAACACCCCTGGCCGAGCAATTAAGGCAGCGCGAATTGTCCGCGCCCGATCCAATCAAGAATTCACTCAGTGCTCTGCGATCCGAAATCCAGGAGAAGAACCTGCAGCACGGCGTCGGCTACACCAAGATCCTGGATCAGCCAAGGAGCACGCGCCTCGGCGACGTCGACGATCCGCAGCAAACCAGGCAATGGCGCATGAACGTCAACCAGCAGGCCGAGCGCCTGCTGAAGATCGATGAGGAGGAACGCGTCGGCTTTCTGCTGCAGGACCCCGGCCGGCGCAATGCACTCCCCGACATCACGCGGCAGAAGGAGGTCAACTGCAATGCCAGCTTGCGCGCCTTCGACTGGCGTGCCTACGGCAAGGTCTCGCCGGTGCGCCGCCAGGTCTGCGGCAACTGCTGGGCGTTCGCGGCCGTCGCCGCCTATGAGGCGAGCTACCTGATCCGCAACAACCAGCCCGAGGACGGCTCGGAGCAGTACATCAACGATTGCAGCCGCACCAACAGCGGCGCGCAGGCCGGCAGCTGCGAGGGGGGGCTGGCGTCGAGCGCGCTTGAGCACATTGTGCGCGAGGGCGGCACCACCGAGGCGACCGTCCCCTACGAAGGTATCGACCGGCCGTGCGGCCAACCGACGTTGCCGCTGCGCGCGGTCGCCTGGGGTTTCGTCGATCCGGCCGTCGACTTTCCCTCGCGCCAGAAGATCAAGGCGGCGCTATGCAAGAACGGCCCGCTGACGACCAG
>Ga0075428_100009907_pt1 | contig 10586 bp, 12 predicted proteins | sample RhiMetdeltSRZDD2_FD_75291 | JGI IMG/M metagenome (GOLD analysis project Ga0075428, IMG submission 75291) | Populus rhizosphere microbial communities from Tennessee, USA - Rhizosphere MetaG P. deltoides SRZDD2 | ecosystem: Host-associated > Plants > Roots > Rhizosphere > Soil | place: USA... | reverse complement strand
CACCGGTCCCACTCCCGAGCGTTCTCTTAAGCGGCGCACCCCGATTCAGCGTTGCCGAAATGCTCCTCAGGATTCACACGTCGGGCTGCGCGATGGATAGCCACCCACTTATGGCCGCAGCGATCCTGCGGTGCAGGGGGGATTCATTGAAGAAGCTGATGCTCGCAGGTCTCGTCGCCGTGCTTGGCTTTGCCCCGGCGTTCGCGCTAGCTCAGGCGCAAGCGGAAGAGAAGATGATAGTGGGTCACGTGCAGAGCGTTGACGAAACTGGAACCAAGGTTACCCTCACTGACGGCACCAGGCTAGTGACACCGCCAGGGTCTGTGGTCGGGCCCGGAGTGCGCCCGGGCACAATGGTGGTCGGGATGTACCGGGAGGAAAATGGCAACAAGATCTTGACTAAACTTGCCATGGGGCAAAGCGAGCCAGCCCCTTCAACGCCCAGCGAATCGCCGAAGCGCTGATCGAGACCGCGAGTACGACCGAAAGTGACGGCATACGGACGCATCGTTGGCCCGGACGATGCGTCCTGTGCCTCAATTGAGAGCTGGGAGACGAAGTGAGTCTGCGTCGGCCTTCTTCGGCTCACCTAACGCTCAAGGTGGACGCCACATGAGCACGCCACCGTGAGCCGGTAGCCGTTGCGCTCGATTAAACTCCGCGGCGACACCGTTTGGCGAGCCAACGAGGTGCGGTTCCTCCTCCTCAGCGTCTCTACAGACGCGGCTACTTTTGAAGGCTCTCAGTGTGATCGGATGGCATGTTCTTCTCGATCCACTCCTTCGCCATTCTGACCGCGAAGTTCTCGGCATCGGCTTCAGTCGCGAACCGCTCCTTCGACACAGGCAGATCGATATTCCGCTGGGCCGTACCGGTCGACTGGGTGACGGTTGCCACAGCCGCCCAGTTGCCGTCGTCCATCTGTTCGGTCGCGACGGCGATGTTGTAGCCTCCGTAGGCCGGGACGATCTTTCGCTGAACCATGCGTCACCTCGCTTGACGATAGATCCTCCCTGCCCTTCACGTGACCATCGCGTCGATGATGAGTCAAGGCGAAGCGGCGCAAGCGCGTCGGGCGGCCGGCATCATGGCCGCGGACAAGCGTTGCAGTTTGCCCTGGCCACTCGGGCAACCCCGACGGGCGCCCCAAGGGCGTGCCCAACATCTCGACGACCCGCTCGAGGAGCCAGAGGCCGTCGAGCAGGCGGAGCCAAAGCTGCCCGCCCTGCCCGCGCAGATGCCGGAGATCGGGTTTGAGCTCAATCTCAGGGACCTCGAGACGTGAGCGCGTTAACCGCGCATGGTTAACCTGGTTGGCCGCTGCGTGCGGTCATGCCCCCGAGAAACCAAACGCGCGGTCGCCGGCAGCTCTTTGATCGATGGAGCCTGAAACAGGCCGCCTGGTTACTGAGCGAGCGATGTACCGCCTGATGGACGCCATGTTCGCGGAGTCGCGGCCGGCAGCGGCACGGCTGCTGGCCACTGAGCGGCGACTGTGCGCGCACTTCGCGGCCGGAGTTGCCAACGAGGCCACCGTGCGCGCCGCGGTGACCGACGTCGAACGGACGCGCACCGAGGTGCGCCTGATCCATCTGCTCGCGCACCTCAAGACGCGCGACTTGCTCAGCGGCGAGCAGCGCCGTCTCTACCACGCCGCCCGCTGGGAAGACTGAAGCGCCGGGCAGGCGGCATCCGTGCGCTAAGGTCCCCTTCTCGCGCCGGGTTAGAGCTGGACCCGTCGCAGCCGTAACGCGTTGGCGATGACGGACACCGAGCTGAACGTCATCGCGGCGCTGGCGATGATGGGACTCAGCAGCACGCCCGTCGACGGATAGAGGACGCCGGCGGCGATTGGCACACCGAGCGCGTTGTAGACGAAGGCGAAGAAGAGATTCTGTCGGATGTTGCGCATCGTGGCCCGGCTGAGATGCCGCGCGCGAACGATGCCGCGCAGATCACCCTTCACGAGGGTCACGCCCGCGCTCTGCATCGCGACATCGGTGCCGGTGCCCATGGCGATGCCCACGTCCGCTGCCGCGAGCGCCGGGGCGTCGTTGACGCCGTCGCCGGCCATGGCGACCTTGCGTCCCTTCGCCCGCAGATCGCGGACGACCTCGATCTTCCGCTCCGGCAGCACCTCGGCCTCGACGTGCGTAATGCTCAGTTTCGCAGCCACGGCCTCGGCTGTCCGGCGACTGTCGCCCGTAAGCATCACGATCGTCAATCCTGCCTGCCGCAGTTGCTCGAGCGCTTCCTGAGCGGACTCCTTGATCGGGTCGGCCACGCCGATCAGGCCGATCAGCTGTCCATCGCGGGCGACGAACATCACCGTCTGGCCGTCGCCACGGAGCTCGTCGGCGCGAGCGAGCACCGCGCCGGGATCGATCCCGACCTCGCGCATGAGGGTGACGTTGCCGAGAGCGACCGCGTGGCCACCGACCCGTGCGACGACACCCTTGCCTGTCACGGACCGGAAATCGTCGGCGGCGACGGGCTTGATGCCGCGCGCTTCCGCGCCCTCCACGATGGCCGCGGCCAGCGGGTGCTCGCTACCAGCCTCGACGCTCGCGGCGAGGCGCAGCACTTCGCCATCGTCGGCGTCCACTACGGGCACGACTGCGCGCAGGCGCGGACGGCCCTCGGTCAGCGTGCCCGTCTTGTCCACGACCAGGGTGTCCACCTTCTCGAGGACCTCGAGGGCCTCCGCGTTGCGAATGAGCACGCCGGCGAGCGCGCCGCGGCCGGTGCCGACCATGATGGACATCGGTGTGGCGAGCCCGAGCGCGCACGGGCACGCGATGATGAGGACGGCGACGGCGTTCACCAGTCCGTGCGCCAGGCGTGGCTCGGGGCCCCAGGTCGCCCACGCTACGAACGTCGCCACGGCGACCAGCACGACGGCGGGCACGAACCATGAGGAGACGACGTCCGCCAGGCGCTGGATCGGCGCGCGGCTGCGCTGCGCCGCGCCCACCATGTGGACGATCTGGGCGAGCAGCGTCTCGCTGCCCACGCGCTCGGCGCGCATCACGAAGCCACCCGTGCCGTTGACGGTGCCGCCAATGACGCGGCTACCGGGAGTCTTCGCCACGGGCATCGATTCGCCGGTCACCATCGATTCGTCCACCGCGCTCCGTCCTTCGAGCACCACGCCGTCGACCGGGACTTTCTCGCCAGGCCGCACGCGTAGCCGGTCGCCGACCTGCACATGCTCGAGCGGCACGTCCTCCTCGGTGCCGTCGGGCCGGAGCCGGCGTGCCGTCGGGGGCGCCAGGCGGAGCAGCGCCCGGATTGCGCTGCTCGTCTGGCTGCGCGCGCGCAGCTCGAGCACCTGGCCCAGAAGCACGAGAACCGTGATGACGGCGGCGGCCTCGAAGTAGAGCCCGACCTCACCGCCGTGCGTGCGGAACGACGCCGGGAACAGCTCGGGCGCGAGCGCCCCGACGACGCTGTAGACGTACGCCATCCCGGTGCCGAGCGCGATCAGCGTGAACATGTTGAGACTGCGGTAGACGACCGACGCCCAGCCCCGCTGGAAGAAGGGCCAGCCCGCCCACAGGACCACCGGCGTCGCCAGCACGAGCTGGAGCCACGCCGAGAACCGGCCCGGAATCAGATGACGAAGTGGCTGGCCGGGCAGCATGTCGCCCATGACGAAGGCGAGCAGCGGCAGCGTGAGCACGAGGCCGATCCAGAACCGCCGTGTCATGTCCCCCAGCTCGGGGTCCGCGCCTTCGCCGGCGCCTACCGTCCGCGGCTCGAGCGCCATGCCACAGATCGGGCACGACCCCGGCGCGTCGCGCACGATCTGCGGATGCATCGGGCAGGTCCACTCGGTTCGCGGCCTCGCCGCCACCACAGGCTCCAGTGTCATGCCGCACTTCGGGCAATTCCCCGGCCCTCGCTGGCGGACCTCGGGATGCATCGGGCAGGTGTATATCCGATCGTCGGCTGTCATGCCCTCACTGTCGAGGAGGCTTCGAGCACGCGCCTCGTATCCTGGCACATCCCACGCAGGCACCAGCGGCTATACGATCCTGCCAGCACGAGACCAACGATCCGCCAGAATCCCGAGCGCGGCAACTCGTAGGCGATGGAGATCGTCAGCCGCGATGATGACGGCGACCGCGACTCGACGGCCACGCGCATCTCGTAGAACGCGATGATCACCAACCGGGGCTCGCCGATCGTGTGCCAGACTTTCTCGCGTGGCGGCACGTACTTCGTGACGGACTCGGAGAAGTCGATCGTGAGCCCCATCATCGTGCCCCAGTAACGGTACGTGGCACCAAGGCCCGTCGCCTGGTCGGACAAAATCTCTAGTCTCAGGCGCGATCCCATCATCGCCATCGAGGATCGGCCCGTCATGTGCCGGCCGAGGTTGCGAATGTCATCGACATGCGCGAAGACGGCCTCCCGCCGGCGCCCGGATCTCGACGGTCTCACTCACGGTGATCATCGATTGAGTGTTCTCGTGTCAGTCCGCCGCTGGGCGGGGGCTTTGAAACGGGGAACGAACGCCGGTGTGACAGCGGCGTACCGCGTATAGGCGTCACCGAACGTCGCCCGCACCTCTGCCTCCTCGCGTCGCGCCAACATCACACCGGCCGCCAACGCTGCCGCTGTGTTACTTACTTGTCGGTCCTTGGATGCGGCGGGCGTGTTTCATCATGATGTCGCCCATCGCCTTCATCATTTCGCCGCGCATCTGAAGCATGTCGGCCTTCACCTGGGATCAGCCGGCGCGGCGCCACCCATCATCGGCATGGCCATCATGTCGCCCATCATCTGGCGGCACATGTCCATCATCGGCATATCGCCCTTCGAGCCTGGGGTGGAAGGGGGCGCCGGCGTGGCTTGGGTTGCCGCTGGTGTCGCGGGATGATGCGGGTCGTTCGCCGAGCCCGGCTGTTGGGCGGAGACCGGTGACGCGACCAGCATCGCGAGGAGCGCGCCTGTGACGAAACCTATGAACCGTTTCATCGAGTGTTCCTCCATGTCAGTGAGCCGGAGTGTTCTGGGGCATCGTTTACGCCGCTCGCGCCGTCGTGGCGCGATGCTCGAGGGCTCGATCTGCTCGCCGTCCGAAGCAGTTGTACAGCGCGGAATACAGGAACCCAGCCCATGCACCATAGAGCGCGCTCTCGATGACCCCGAGCGCGAAGCTGCCAACGCTGAGCCACTTGAAGCCTGGCAGAAGTGCTTCAAGCAGCCACGCCGCGTGAAACGCCGGGACGAGCAATCCATAGCCGACGCAGAGCGCGAAGCTGACTGCGGTGAAGCTCGAAAGAGTCTTCGTGACAACCTTCCAGTTCAGCATGGTAGATCCTCCTCACCTGATGGCCCTGCAGCTCGATTCAACTGTGACGACGCTACGCGAAAGTGGATTTGGGAGGCGGGGCTCCACCAGCTTCGCGCAACGCGGACTCGGAACTTCACAGTCATCGCAGTTCGCGGCTGCAGATGAAGTGCCAAGCCGGTTTCGCATTTAACCGCTCGGAATCGTGCAACTTTGTGCGGACAGGCGCGCAATAGAAGATGATTCTGTGGGGACCCAGCGCCCCAGCCGAGGTCGCGCTGCCACATGGTCCCGCCCGGCGATCGGCGCCCAGGTAGTTGCTCCGCCGTCGGGACGCGGATTAGGCGCATGCGCGTCGGCAGATCGAGGCGCCGGCGGCGCCCATGCGGTGCGCGCCCTTCAAGCCGGTGGTCGACTAACGCACTGGTAGTTCGTTCAATCGATACCGTTCCCTCGCTGTAGTTCGCGGATGTATCGGGTGATCGCGTCGATCTCATCCAAGCTCGCATCTGCCTGCGGCGGCATGTCGCCGAACCGCCAGTGGTGGGCCCTGACGCCGTGGCGGACGGCGAGCGCGAACGCGACATCGGCATGGTGCGCGGGCCGGTAGACCGAATGCACGAGCGGTGGGCCGGCGACGGTGCCCGCCCCATGGAGTCCGTGGCACTGGAGGCACCGCTGGTCATATGCAGTTCGCCCTGCTTCTGCTGCAGCCGATAAGGAAGGGACAACCACGACCGCCACCTCGGAGCTCCGGTTGAAAGGGTCCCACAAGCCCCAGCGTGCGTAGCCGATGACCGCCAAGGCTGCGGCCGCGTGGCCGGCGGCGATTAGGACCAGTACGACGCGCATGGTCAAAAGCGCGCGAACGCGCCGACGCATCTTTCCCGGCTCTCCAAACCTCAATGGCCGCGACGGCCCGCGGACTCTGATCTTGGCTGACGTCCCGCAATGGCGAACCCGACGAGCGAGATCAGGCTAAAGATTGCGCCAGCCGTGAACGTTCCCGTCGGACCGAATCGATCCCACAACAGTCCAGCGAGCACGCTCGCCACGAGCATCGAAACCCCAGAGACAAGGTTGAAGACTCCGAAGGCCGTGCCGCGTAGGTTAGCCGGCGCAGTGTCCGTCACCATAGTGGCCAGCAAGCCCTGGGTAAGACCCATGTGAAGCCCCCACAGGGCGATACCGGCCATCACGAGCCAGATACTCGACGCCGTCGCGAGAACCACGTCGGCCAGTACGAGTGTCCCGACGCCTGCCAGGAGGATGACCCGGCGGCCGGCCCGGTCCGCCCAAACCCCAGCGGGATAGGCCGATGCCGCGTAGGCGAAGTTCATAACGACCAGCGCGAGCGGGACGAAGCCGATCGCTAGGCCGGTGTCGCTCGCTCGTAACACGAGGAACGCCTCGCTGAATCGCGCAAGGGTGAGGACGGCACCGACCGTCACGACCCCCCAGTAGGCTGCGCTGAGCGTCTTGATGTCGGCCGGCCGAAGCCGCACGCGCCTGAGGCCGACATCTGCTCGTCGATCAGGCTCGTTGACGAACGCGACGAGGATCGCGACCGACACGATCGCTGGAATGACCGCGATCCAAAAGACCGCGCGGATGTCGTTGGCCAATAGCCGCATCGCGACGATGGCGACGATCGGACCAGCGAAGGCGCCGACCGTGTCCAGCGATTGGCGGAGGCCGAAGCTGGCGCCGCGCAAATGCGGTGGCGTGAGGTCAGCCACCAGCGCGTCGCGCGGGGCGCCGCGGATGCCCTTGCAGATCCGGTCGATGAACCGCGCGGTCAGGACCATGCCGACCGATCCGGCTACAGGGAACAACGGCTTTGTGATTGCCGCGAGCCCATACCCAAGCACGGTGAGGGCTTTGCGGCGACCGAGGTAGTCACTCAGGGTACCGGAGAAAATCTTTGCGATCAGTGCCGTTGCCTCGGCCACCCCCTCGATCAAACCCACCGACGTCATGCTCGCGCCTAGCACCGAAACGAGAAAGACTGGAAGCAAGCTGTGGATCAACTCTGACGACGTGTCCATGAAGAGACTGACGAACCCCAGTGCCCAGACACCCCGCGGAATTGCTCGGAGGCGAGATCCCGAGTCCAAGGCACCGGCTCCCTGAGTCGTCAGAGTGATCGCTCCACGACAATCTTGACCTGCTCGGCCACTTCGCGGTCTCCCTCGTGCTTCGTCGTAGCGCTCACGATCCAACCAACCTTCACGGCGCTGAGCGGCACCTCCTGCTCGATGAAGCCCGTTTTGCCGGGTTCGGTCGGCCGGATGAACCGGACAATCTTGGCCCCTGGCTTCATGTACACGATGACCTCACGCGTCTTTCCCTTGCTTGCGACCTCGAGTGTCAGCGTCTGCGCGCCGACATCCACGGTCTTTACCGTTCCTGCGATCGGCGCCTCATCCGCAAACGCCGTCCACGCGCCAACCGCAATGGTCAGAACCATCAGCAGAATCGTGCTCACCCTGTCCTCCTTATCCGGCTGGCCAGCTAACGCACGGCCTCCGATGTGCGGCGTCGGTTGTTTGACAGCGACAGTACGTAGTACACGAGATCCCACGCCTGATCCGGCTCCAGGGCGTCGCCGTACGACGGCATTGGTGTTCCCGCCAGGCCCGTCATCAATGTCCGGTAAACGTCCTCGGGCCGCGAACCGGTCTTGAACCTCTCGGGGCGGGTGAGGTCGGTGGCGGCGATCGGCAGGTCACGGTTGTCCTTCAAGGTCGGCGCCGACAGTCCATCACCGCGACCCCGCTCGCCGTGACAGGCCAGGCACTCGGCATCGGTGTAGAGTTGCTTGCCGCGGGTCAGGCGCTCCGGCGTCAGGGTAGGCGGCGCGGGCACGGTAACGGTCTTGACCGCACCCCGCTCCCAGAAGCCGCGGTTCAGGCTCTTGACATACTCGAGGACCTCGAGCCGCTGCTCGACGGGCATATGCTGGAAGCTGGGCATGATGCGATGGCCGCGCAGCCCGATGGTCATCGGACCGCCGCCGCTGCGAACGCCCTCCGTCATTGTCCGGAACAGATCGGCGGTCATCGGGAGCTGGCCCGAGGGAGTGGAGCGGAACTTGAACTCCGCGCTGGTGAAGTCTCGCGGTTGAGGAGCCCGCCGAGGGGCGAGCATGGGCCCCACCGAGCCGTCACCCTTGCCCACGACGCCGTGGCACGGGACACACGCCATGACAAAGATGTCGCGGCCCATCGCGACGCTCTCCGGGTGCTCCCAGGGAACGTGCGGCCCGTCATGCCCGGAGTAGGTGTGCTGATACGCCATAACGGCCCATCGGTCCTCGACGGAGAGCTCGCTCTTCCATGAAGGCATGGCCGAGCCCTTGCCCTTGAACGGTTCGACCTGGCCGCCGTCGCTGACCCGCCAGAACCAGTAGTTGTCGCGCATCTCAGCCACGCCCGCCTTGTCGCGAAAGTCCGAGGGCTTGAGCGGCAACACGACGCCTGCGGGGCCCTTACCGTCACCGGTATCGCCGTGGCAGACGGCGCACTTGACCGTGTAGATCTCCTTGCCACGCGCGATCATTGCCGGGTCTGTCCAGACGGCGAGCGGCACGTGAGCATCCGCGTACTCGAGCGGGGCCGGTACGTGGGCGTGGCCGCCCTTTTCCTCGTGCTTGTCTCCATTCGCTCGAGTGGCTGGCGGGCAAATGAGCCAGAGACCGACGAGCAGCCCGAGCGCGCCGATCGCCAATGAAGTGAAGAGTTTGGCTCGCATATCGTCTTCGCTCCTCAGAAGTCCCAGTCGATGCCGACGAAGAGCTGATTGCGCCAGTTCCGCAGCGGACTGTCCTCGACGACGCTCCGGAGGTTCACGCTGTCGCGGACGAAGAACGCGATGTTCTGCCAAGGATAGAACTTCGCTTGCACGGACAGCACGGAGCCGTCACGCTTCTCGTCCTTGAGGCCGCCGGCCCAGAGCTGGTCGAACCGGCTCGACAGCATGAGCTTCTCGTGGACGAGATAATCGGCTTGCATCGTGAGACCGGTCGCGGTGCCGTCGAAGGTGCCTCGCAGCGCGCCAGGCACGCCGTAGAGCCGATCCCAGATCACCGCGCCATAGACGTCAAGCTGCTTCCATCGGACGTTGGCCGCGATGCCGTACCGCAATCGGTCGAGGCGGTTGCCTGGCTGGTTGGGGTCTTCCGGATTGGGTGCGCGGACGACGCCGAAGCCCCAGTTCACGAGGACGGAGACGTTGAACGTGAGCTCGCTGCGGTCGAGGAGGTCGAAGCGTGCGGCCGCGTAGGTGTTGAACCCCTCGTTCTCGCGGAGGAAGCCGATCTGGCCGAGGACAACGTCGTTGAACATCGCGTGAAAGTCGGCCCCCGGGGCGCCCGCTGTGTTGTACATGACCTGGTCCGTCACGAGCTGCGGCTCGCCCTCGTCGCTGTTCTTGAACAACCCGAAGAACTTCGACGCGAACGCGTACGGGACAACTGGCAGGCGCTCGACCTCGCCTTGGGCGACCTCGAGCTCCGTCGGCGCGATGAGTTGGCGGTTGGTCGCGTAGGAGAAGTTCGTGCTCGGATCGACCTTACCGGCCATCAGCATCGGCCCGTGCATCGAGAAGCCGCCGTGCTTGCCGACCATCGTCTGGCCGCCCATCTCCATGGTAGGGGCCCCGAGCAGGCCGAGGAGACGCCCGAGATTGAGCATGAAGAAGGCCTCCTTGCCGAGGCCGAACTCGCCCTTGTTGAAGTAGCGGCCGTTCTCGAACGCGACCGCGTTCGGCTCGCCTTCGATCTCGACGAAGATGCTCAGCTCGGGCAGAAGGGGCCGCGCCACGAATAGGGTGATCTCGTCGGGTGGCACGAACTTCGCCTCGGTCTCTTGAGGGGACGCCGTGTACTCGAAGAGCCCGCCCTCAACTCGAAGGGCAACGCTGTCGATCAGCGTCTTGACCACGCCGTCCTCCCTGACGCTGGTCACGATTCCACCTGGCTGGGCGGCACTCGGGATCTGGAAGCCCATCATGTGGAACTGCTCGCCGAACCGGTTCAGTCTCGGCGGACGGGTGTGACAGGCGTTGCATTGAAGATCGTACTGTCGCGCAAACGCCGGCACCGCCTCCACTCGCCCGGCGCTGGCGAAGGCGACCAGTCCTGCGACCAGTGCAGACAGACCTGCCGCGATAAACACGACCACACCGAGGCGTTTGAGCATGCCCCTCCCTCCCCATCACTTGCGGGAACCTGGACGGACGCCGCGACACACACGGACGGGTGCCGGGCGACGACCAAGAGCGAACG
>Ga0075428_100009902_pt1 | contig 10590 bp, 8 predicted proteins | sample RhiMetdeltSRZDD2_FD_75291 | JGI IMG/M metagenome (GOLD analysis project Ga0075428, IMG submission 75291) | Populus rhizosphere microbial communities from Tennessee, USA - Rhizosphere MetaG P. deltoides SRZDD2 | ecosystem: Host-associated > Plants > Roots > Rhizosphere > Soil | place: USA... | reverse complement strand
ACCAGCGCGGCCACGCCGTCGGCCTCGGCGGAGGCGGTATCGAAGGCCAGGTGGCGGACAGACGGTCCGGGCGGCCGCTGGGACCGGAGCCGCTTGTCGATGCCGGCCACGGCCTCCAGACGGTACGGGTTGTTGTACGAGATGAGCCGGGCCGACGCGTCCAGGACCTGTTGCGTGGAGCGATGGTTGTCGGTGAGGACGACCTCGCGCGCGCCGGGATACAGCCGCCGGAAGGCGAGGAGGTTGGCCGCGGCCGCGCCGCGCCAGCGATAGATGGCCTGGTCGTCGTCGCCGACGACCGTGATGTTGGGCCGGCCCTCTCCGGCCAGCAGGCGCACCAGCTCCAGCTGCGCGTGGTTCGTGTCCTGGAACTCGTCCACCAGCACGTAGCGGCAGCGCTCGCGCAGGCCGGCCAGGAGCGCGGGCCGCTCGCGCAGCAGCCTCAGCGCGCGGTGGATCTGGTCGCCGAAGTCCACGACGCCGGCCTCGTCCAGCAGCGCCTGGTACGACTCGTAGAAGGCCGCCAGCTCGAGCTGCCGGGCCGCCGCGTCCCGTTCCGCGTCGTCGCCCGCCGCCGCGGCTGTCGCCTCCGCCCACGCGCGGTACTGCGCGGGAGAGACGTCCTCGTCCTTGGCCCGGCTCACCAGGCCCAGCAGCGCGCCCAGGTGCCGGGTGGGATCGCCCAGCGGCCGGAACCGCTGCAGGGGCAGCCGCCACAGCCGCTCGCGGAGGAAGATGATCTGCTCGGGGCGCGTGAGGACCCGGAACTCCGGGTTCAGCCCCGCCTCCACCGCGGCCTCGCGCAGGACGCGGTCCCCGAAGGCATGGAACGTGCCGATCCACGTCTCGGCGTAGCCATAGGGGATGAGCCGGTCCACGCGCTCCGCCATCTCGATGGCCGCCTTCTCGGTGAAGGTGAGGGCCAGGATCTCTTCGGGCAGGGCGCGCTTGCTGGAGATGAGGTGCGCGATGCGACGTGTCAGGACTCGGGTCTTGCCGGTGCCCGCGCCCGCGATGATGAGGAGCGGGCCCGCGCCGTGGAGCACGGCCTCGCGCTTGGCGGGGGAAAGGTCCTCGAGGATGCGGTCCTCGGCCGTGAGCGCGATCGTTGCCACGTCGTCAGTATCCCCGGCCCACGTGACGCCGAAGGACCGACGGCGGTCAGAGCTCGCGGAGATACCGTCGGATGTCGTCGTGGGTCGGTGACCTTTGTCGAGTTTCTGTCAAGAGACTTCCTCGAGGACGGCTGTCAGCTCAGGACCCGGCGCTCCAGGCCGCGGCCGCCGCAGAAACGCGTCAGCGTGGTCTCCGTCTCCTCCAGCACCTTGCCCAGGCGGAGCTCGTTGTATGACGCGGGCGCGTAGACCGTGACCAGGGCCGACCGCGTCTCCAGCGTGACCATGGTCCGCGCGGAGTCCGAGGTCGGGTTGCCGAAGGCCCCGCGGGCGTCGGCCAGGACGGGCCGTCCCTCCACGTTCACCGCGGCCTTGCGGATGCCCTCGTAGCTCTCGCCGGGGGCGCCCTTGCGCAGCACCACGGGCGGCTCGACGTGGTCGCGGTCGTACAGGCCGAAGGGCAGCTGGGCGCGCAGCGAGCAGAGGTTCATGGCGTCGACCAGCGTGTTGATGCGGTAGAGGCCCTCTCCCTTCAGCACGCGCCGCAGCAGCGCCTCGCTCGAGGGCCGCGTCTTGGTGGGATCGAGGCCCAGCGCCTTGTACAACGCGCGCGCGTCGGCGGCGCCAGGGACGTCGGCGCTCTTGCCGTCGCCGTGGAGCCGGCGCAGCTCCGCGCCGTAGGCCTCGATCTCCGCGGCCAGCGCCGCGTCGGCCTCGCGCACGGTGACGCCCTCCAGCTCCAGCAGGCCCAGGCGGACCCGCCCGGCCAGTTCCGGGGAGACCGCGAGGGCGAGGGCCATCAGCGTCCCGTCATGACGTTGACGATCTGGTCGATCGCGCTGGTGGCGTCCTTCGCCTCGCCCGTGTGGTGGTTCACGATGATGGCGAAGGCCAGGCGCTCCCCGCTCCTGCCCGTCGCATAGCCGTCGAGGGCGTTGACGTGGCGGATGGTGCCCGTCTTGGCCACCACCCGTCCCTGCGCGGGCGTGCCCCTCATGCGGTGCTCGAGCGTGCCGTCGACACCCGCGATGGGCAGGCTGTCCTTGAAGGCGGCGGCGTAGCGGTGCTTGTCCATGGCCGCGAGCAGGCTCACCATCTCGTGCGGTGAGACGAGGTCGGAGCGCGACAGCCCCGAGCCGTCCTGCAGCGCCCAGCCCCGCGGGTCGACGCCGATGCGTCGGAGGAACTCCTGCACGGCGGCGTGCCCGGCCTCCACCGTTCCGGCGCCCTTGAGCCGCGCCCCCAGCAGGCGCAGCAGCATCTCGGTGTGAAGGTTCTGGCTCGGCTTGTTCACGCCCTTGAGGATCTCGGCCAGGGGCGGGCTGTCGTGGCCGGCCAGCACCCGGCTGCCGGGCGGCAGCGGGTCGGACGACGTGGCGATCTTTCCGGTGACGCGTATCCCTTTCGACTCCAGGACCTCGGCGAAGGCGGTGGCCGCGTAGAGCGCGGGGTCCTCGAGCGCGACCTCCAGCTCCTCGGGCCCGTCGCCCACGGGCAGCGTGCCCCCGAGCCGGATCTCGTTCGACCCGAAGTCGCGCTCCAGCACCAGGTCGTTGCCCGATCCCGCCGGCGAGGTCGTGGCGGTGGAGACGACGCTGTAGTAGCGCGACTCCGGAAAACGGTCCACCATCACGGGGTCTCCCGCACGCTCGCCGGGTGATACGGTCAGCACCGCAGCGTTGTCGTTGAAGGAGAGCGCCGACACCTCGGCCCCGTAGCTCCAGACGAGGTCGCCCCACGTCCAGTCGGCGCCGCGGCGGTCTCCGCTGAACAGTCCCTCGTGGCCGACCAGCCGGCCCTCGATCCGCCGGACGCCGGCGGCCTTCAAGGCCTCGGCCAGCTCCTCGAAGCCGGCGCTCGAGCGATCGTCCGCGAACCGGCCGGACAGCTCGGGATCGCCGCGGCCCACCAGATAGACGTCCCCCAGGATGCGGCCCATGGTGTCCCGCCGGCCGGCGGTCTCCACCGTCGTCCGCAGCCTCAGGTCGGGACCGAAGGCGTCGAGGGCCGCCGCCGTGGTCACCAGCTTCATCGTGGAGGCGGGCTTCATGCTCTTGCCGGCGTTCCGCGCGTAGAGGACCTTGCCCGTCTTGAGGCTGCGCACCTCGATCCCCCAGAAGGCGCCGGCGAAGACGGGCCGGTCCACGATCCGGTCGATGGCGGCCGGGAGGCCGGACGAGCCCGCGGGCTCCTTGGCCACCGAGACGGCCGCGCACGAGAGCAGCAGCGCGACGACCGACGCGCCGGCCACCCGCCGCCTCACGCGGCCCCGTCCTCGAGCGCGCAGGCACGGGCCACGACGCCGCGCACTTCCTCCGCCAGCAGCGCCGCGTCGCGCGCGTCCCGCCCCGCGGTGGTCACGGCGGGATGGATCGTGAGCCGCACGGTGCCGGGCCTCATGCGCAGCATCCCCCGCGGCGCGATGCGCTTCACGCCGGCCAGGGAGACAGGGACGATGGGGACGCCCGCGGTCACGGCCAGGACGAAGGTGCCGCGCTTGAACGTGCGGACGGTGGCGTCGCCGCTCCGCGTGCCCTCCGGGAAGACGGCCACGCTCGTCCCCTGGCGGATCCGGTCCGCGGCCCGCTCCAGGCTCCGGCGCGCGTGGAACGCGCTCTCGCGGTCGATGCCGATGTGGCCTCCCAGCCAGAGGTACGCGCCCAGCACGGGAATGTAATGGAGCGACCGCTTGTGGATGATGCGGAAGTCCACGGGCAGGTGGCCGAAGAGGATCGGGATGTCCAGCGCGCTGCCGTGGTTGGCCGCGTACACGGCCGGTCCCGCGGGCACGTTCTCCCGGCCCGAGACGACCACGCGCACGCCCCAGGTCACGAGCAGGATCCGCCCCCAGGCGCCGGCCGCGCGGCGCGCGAAGCGGCCGCCGTGGTCCACCAGGCCGACCGCGATCGACGGAAGGCCGAGGGCCACGGTGCAGACGACTGCCAACGGCACCGAGAGCAAGACCCTCAGCACGGGAGCCCTACACGGGCTCGGGCTTGGCCGCCGGACCCTCGGCGGGCTCGCGCTTGGGCGCCGGCGCCGTCTCGGCCACGACCTCCGCGACGCGCGCGGGCTCCAGGGGCACCGCCTCCGCGGGGATGAGCGCCGGCGCGGCGCCGACGGCGGTGGCCGCGGGGGGCACCGCGGCCAGCCATCGGTCGTCGCGCCGCTCCCCCTCGCGCCGGTCGATGGACCTGACATCCCGGCCGTTGCGCGGCTCCCGCCGGTCCCCCAGCCGCCCGCGGGCGGTGTCGTCGGCCACGGCCTCCGCCCAGCGGCAGAAGATCATCTTGCCCGCGGTGGTCTGCAACACGCTGGTGACGCTGACCTCGATCGTCCGCCCGAGGGCGCGCTTGGCCTGGTCCACCACCACCATGGTCCCGTCGTCGAGATAGCCGACGCCCTGCCCCGCCTCCTTGCCCTCCTTGATGATGAAGACCTTCATCACCTCGCCGGGCAGCACGACGGGCTTCAGGGAGTTGGCCAGCTCGTTGATGTTCAGCACGGGCACGCCGCGCAGCTGCGCCACCTTGTTGAGGTTGAAGTCGTTGGTGACGATCTTCCCGCTCATGCGGCGGGCCAGCTCGATGAGCTTCAGGTCCACCTCGCGGACCTCGGGGAAGTCGGTCTCCACGATCTGCACCTGCACCCCGCCCATCTTCTGGATCTTCTGGAGGATGTCCAGGCCGCGCCGCCCCCGGTTGCGCTTCAGCGAGTCCGAGGAGTCGGCCACCTGCTGGAGCTCGCGCAGGACGAACTGCGGGACCACCAGCGTGCCCTCCAGGAACCCCGTCTCGCAGATGTCGGCGATGCGCCCGTCGATGATCACCGAGGTATCGAGGACCTTGTACTGGTGCAGGCGCGAGGAGTCGCGGAAGGCGGCGATGACGCGCGCGGGCTCGAACCACTCGCCCTTCAGCCCCCCCACCACGATGCCGACGTAGCCCAGGAAGATAACGACAAGCGAGTGCACGAAGTGCTCGCCCACGATGTCGAGGCCTTCGAGCGCCCCCCAGACCAGGCGCGCCCCGAAGAGGCCGGTCACGCCCCCCACCAGGGCCCCCACCATGTGGTGCCCGGGCACGGAGCGGAGCTTGAGCTCTAGGGTGATGAGGCCCAGGGCCGCGATGGCGCCCAGGGCGAGGCCGGCCAGGGGCTGACCGGGGAACGGCGTGTAGACGTAGCCGGCGTGAGCGAGGAGGGCGAAGGCGAAGACCCGAAAGAGGATGAGCCACATACAAAAACCTCTGGCGAGCCCCCTGGCCGCGCCGCGGCCCGGGGCAATGAAGGCTGATGAAATGGGCGGATGACGGGCATGAGCGGCCCAATCATAGCCGGGTCCGGGGGCAAGAAAAAGGACCGCCCCCGCTGCGCTAGAATCACGCGTCGCTCCCACCGAGGCGCCGTTTGCCTCGAGGAGAGGAGGCCGTCCGTGGAGGAGCAGCGCCAGGAGGCCGTGCAGTTCGACCGCGCCGAGTACGCCGACAAGGCCGCCGCGCCCACCACCTGCGCCAGTTGCAGGCAGCCCCTGTGGGATACGTACTACGACGTCAACGGCAGCGTCTGCTGCGAGCGCTGCCGCCGGGACCTCGAGCTTGCGGGAACGCAGGGCTCCAGGCCGGGCCGCTTCCTGCGGGCGGCGACGTTCGGCGTGCTGGCGGGCGCGGTGGGTGCGGGGCTCTGGTACGGCGTGCGCGCCCTCACGGGCTACGAGGTCGGCCTCATCGCGATCGTGGTGGGCCTCCTGGTGGGAGGCGCGGTGCGCAAGGGCTCGGCCGGCCGCGGCGGCTGGCTGTACCAGGCCCTGGCCGTGTTCCTCACCTACGCCTCGATCGTCAGCACCTACGTCCCGATGATCGCGAACGACCTCAGGGAGGGAGCGAAGAAGCCCGAGGCCCAGGCGGCCCCGCCCGCAACGGCCGCCCCCGCGGCGACGCCGGCAGCCACCGCCGCCAACGTCCAGCCGGGACGGACGCTGATGATGATGGCGCTCTTCGGTCTGGTCGTCTTCGCGATCGCGTGCGTGGCGCCGTTCCTGGGCGGCTTCGAGAGCTTGATCGGCCTCTTCATCATTGGCATCGGGCTCTACGAGGCCTGGAAGATCAACAAGCGGGTGCCGCTCGTCGTGACCGGCCCCTTCCGGGTCGGCTCGGCCCCGGCCCCCGACCCCGCAGCCACCGGTTGAGCCTTTGACGACGGGGGCCATCGTCTGCCCGGGTTGCGGCGGCGATGTCGCGCCCTCGCTCCTGAGCTGCCCCAACTGCCACTGGCTGGTCCACGGGGAGACCCTGAAGCGGCTGGCCCAGGACGCGGAGCGGGCCGCCGCCGTGGACGACGCGAGCGCCGCGCTGCGCGCGTGGCGCGAGGCCCTGGACCTGCTGCCGCCCGGCTCGCGACAACATGCGGCGGTCTCGGAGAAGGTACAGGCCCTCACCCGGCGAGCGGGCGAGTCGCACCCGTCGGCGGCCGCGGCGCCGGAAGCGGCTCATCGCTCGAAGCTGCTGTCGCGGGCGGGCCCCGCCGGCGTCCTGCTGCTGCTGCTCTGGAAGTTCAAGTTCGTGGTGGCCTTCATCCTGACCAAGGGCAAGCTGCTCCTGCTGGGTCTCACCAAGGGCACCACGTTCCTCTCGATGCTGGTCTCCCTGGGCGTGTATTGGGCGGCCTGGGGCTGGAAGTTCGCGCTGGGCGTGGTGATCGCCATCTACATCCACGAGATGGGACACGTCGCCCAGCTCGAGCGCTTCGGCATCAAGGCCAGCGCCCCGATGTTCATCCCGGGGTTCGGCGCGCTCGTCCGCTTGAAGCAGCACCCGGCGACGCCGGCCGAAGACGCGAGCGTCGGCCTGGCGGGCCCGTTGTGGGGGCTGGGCGCGTCGCTGGCCGCCTACGGCGTGTTCCTGGTGACCGCCATCGGGATCTGGGCCGCCATCGCCCAGTGGAGCGCGCGCATCAACCTCTTCAACCTGCTCCCGATCTGGCAGCTCGACGGCAGCCGAGGGTTCCAGGCCCTCTCCCGCGGCCAGCGCTGGGTGGTGGTCTCGGCGATCGGCGTGGCCTGGTTCGTGACCCACGAGGGGTTGCTGGGCCTGCTGCTGATCGTGGCGACGTTCACGGCGGCGGCCGGGAAGCCCGCGGAGCGGCCCGACGGCGCGGCGCTGGGAAAATACCTGTTCCTGCTCGGCGCGCTGTCCGGGATCAGCGCGATCCGCGTGCCGTTGCCTTGACGCGGCTGAGGGCGAGCTAGCGCTCGAGCAGGCGGGCCAGGGCCTCTTCGAGCGTGCCCACGCCGACGAGCTCGATGCCCTCGGCTTCGGTCGGGAGGTTCCGGGCGGGCATGACGCAGCGCGTGAATCCCATCTGCGCCGCCTCCTTCACGCGCAGGGCGGCCTGCGGTGTGGCCCGCACCTCGCCCGCCAGGCCCACCTCGCCGAAGACGGCGGTGCGCGCGGGCAGCGGCCGGTTGCGGAAGGACGAGGCCACCGCCGCCGCCACGCCCAGGTCCGCCGCCGGCTCGGTGATCTCGAGGCCGCCCGCCACGCTGACGAAGACGTCGTCGGTCAAAAGCTCCAGGCCCACGCGCTTCTCAAGGACGGCCAGCAGGAGGGTCGTGCGGTTCGCGTCGAGGCCGATGGACGTCCGGCGCGGGTTCCCGAAGGACGTGGGCGAGACGAGCGCCTGGATCTCCACCAGCACCGGCCGCGATCCTTCGAGCGTAGCCACCACCGACGAGCCCGGGGTCCCTTCCAGCCGCTCGGACAGGAAGAGGGCGGAGGGGTTGGGCACGGGCTTCAGCCCCGCGCCCGTCATCTCGAAGACGCCCAGCTCCGAGGCCGCCCCGAACCGGTTCTTCACCGCGCGCACGATCCGGTGGTGCTGCCGCTTCTCGCCCTCGAAGTAGAGGACGGTGTCCACGATGTGCTCGAGGGACTTGGGGCCGGCCAGGCTCCCGTCCTTGGTGACGTGGCCGATCAGGAAGATCGTGACCCCGTGCCCCTTGGCCAGGAACAGGAGCTGCGTCGCCACCTCGCGCACCTGGGTGATGCTGCCGGGGGCGGAGGGCAGGCGCGACGAGTAGACGGTCTGGACGGAGTCCACGACCAGCGCCGCGGGCTTCAGCGCCTCCACCTCCTCGAGGATGCGCTCCAGCGAGGTCTCGCCGATCAGGAAGAGGGCCCCCCCCTGCACCCCGAGCCGCTCCCCGCGCATCTTGATCTGGCGCTCCGACTCCTCGCCCGAGACGTAGAGCACCGGGCCGCCGGCGCGTCCCAACAGGTGCGCGACCTGGAGCAGGAGGGTGCTCTTGCCGATCCCGGGCTCCCCGCCGATGAGGACCATGGATCCGGGCACGATCCCGCCGCCCAGGACACGATCGAACTCGCCGATGCCGGAGGGGATGCGCTCCGCCTCCGTGACGTCCACCACGTCGTAGGGCCGGGGCTTGCCCGCCGGCGCGGCCAGCACCGGCCCACGCCCCTTCGCGGGCGCCGCCGCCTCCTGGCGCTCCTCCGCGAAGCTGTTCCACTCCCCGCAGTCCGGACAGCGGCCGAGCCACTTGGAGCTCTCGAAGCCGCAGGCCTGACAGGCGAAGACGATCCTGGCCTTGCTCAACGGCACCAGGGGAGGCTACCGCGACGTGGAGCCAGGACGGGTCACGGTGCGAAGCGCGACTCGACCCCGACCACGCGGCCGCCCTCGACGTAGACGCGCGGCACCCGCGAGCCCACGCTGGTGAGCGTGTCCCAGGCGTTCGTGCCCGCGCGCTCGGCCACGTCCCACGCGGTGGGATCGTCGCCGAAGAGGATGGCCTCGTCGCCTTCGGCCACCTCCGGCCGGGCGGTGACGTCCAGCATGGTGAGGTCCATGCAGACGGTCCCCACGACCGGTGCCCGCCCGCCGCGCACGACCATCCGGCCGTTGTCGCGCATGGCGTCGGTGCGCGGGACGCCGTCGGCGTAGCCGATGGGGACGGTGGCGATGCGCGACGGCCGCGGCGCCACCCAGCGGCCGCCGTAGGAGACGGGAGTCCCCTCGGCCACGTCCTTGATCAGCGCGATGTCGGCGGAGACCGTCATCACCGGCCGCACGCTGACGGCCGGACAGAGCGGCCGCGGGCGCACGCCGTAGAGGAGGAGGCCCGGACGGGCCAGCGTGTGCGTGGCCCGAAGGAAGGCGAGGCCCGCGCTGTTGGCGGCGTGGACGAGGCGGGGCCGCAGCCCGCGCTTGGCCAGGCGCGTCACGCACTCGTCGAACAGGTCGAGCTGCCGCCGCGTGACCGGCTCGTCCTCGTCGGCCGAGGCCAGGTGCGTCATCACGCCCTCGACCTCCACGTGGCCGGACTCGGCCAGGCGCGACACGGCCTGGTCGAACCGCTGCGGCGCGAACCCGAGCCGCGTCATCCCGGTGTCCACCTTGACGTGCACGGGCAGCGGGGTGCGCGACCCGAGCGCCGCGTCCAGGGTCCATTGCAGCGTGCGCGGCGTGGAGACCACGGGGACCAGGCGGTGCTCGCGCAGCAGCTTCCCCTGCCCCTGCGCGAATCCGGCCAGGACCACGATGGGCACGGTCACGCCCGCGGCACGCAGCGCGACGGCCTCCTCGACGTACGCCACCGCGAGCCTCTCCGCGCCCAGGCCCTGCAGGTGGCGGCCGACGCGGCCCGCACCGTGGCCGTAGGCGTCGGCCTTCACGACCGGCATGAGGGGCACGGGGGCGAGGGACTGCAGCGCGCGGTAGTTGCCCGCGAGGCGGTCGAGGTCCACCGTGGCCCGCGCGGGCCGCAGCCCGTCGAGGACGGCGGCCAGGTTCATCTGAGGACGATCGTACCCCGCGCCGCCGGCCTCACCCGTTCCGCCAGTCGAAGTTCTCGAACCGCGTGTACTCCTTGATGAAGGCCAGCTTCAGCATCCCGGTGGGGCCGTTGCGCTGCTTGCCGATGATGATCTCGGCCACGCCGCGGTTCTCCTCGGTGGGCTTGTACTCCTCTTCCCTGAAGATGAACATCACCACGTCCGCGTCCTGCTCGAGCGCGCCCGATTCGCGGAGGTCCGAGAGCTGCGGGCGCTTCTCCGTGCGGGCCTCCGGCGCGCGGGAGAGCTGCGAGAGGGCCACCACGGGGACGGAGAGCTCCTTGGCCAGTCCCTTCAGCGAACGGCTCACCGCGGCGATCTCCTGCTGCCGGTTCTCCGCGCGCCCGGGCGCGGAAACCAGCTGCAGGTAGTCCACCATCACCAGCCCCAGGCCGTGCTCGGCCTTCAGGCGGCGGCATTTCGCGCGCATCTCGAGAGGAGTAAGGGACGCGGAGTCGTCGATGAAGATCTTCGAGGCCGAGAGGTCCGCGTAGGCCTTGGCCAGACGGGTCCAGTCCTTCTCCTGCAGGTTGCCGGTGCGCAGGCGGTGCGCGTCGACGCGGGCGTCGGCGCAGAGCATGCGCAGGACGAGCTGCTCCTTGGCCATCTCCAGCGAGAAGATCCCGACC
>Ga0075428_100009900_pt1 | contig 10590 bp, 9 predicted proteins | sample RhiMetdeltSRZDD2_FD_75291 | JGI IMG/M metagenome (GOLD analysis project Ga0075428, IMG submission 75291) | Populus rhizosphere microbial communities from Tennessee, USA - Rhizosphere MetaG P. deltoides SRZDD2 | ecosystem: Host-associated > Plants > Roots > Rhizosphere > Soil | place: USA... | reverse complement strand
GGCGAATGCCCTCGAAGAGCTCCGCCGCCGTCGCGAAGTCGTTGGGAACGCCAGCACCAGCACCGCGAAGGACAGTGCCATCCGCACCGACTCGGCTCGCCAGCTCGTCGCATACCCGCGTTAGGCCGTACCCTCCGCCGCCCTCGAGCAGCACGACCACAGGCTTGCCCGCCGTGGCCGACTTCCACGCGTCCAGCAACTCGGTCATGACGGCGCCGCGACCCACCATCGCAGGGCTCAACACCGCGGCTGCCCCACGACCGCGCCGCCCCATCTCTTCCTTCGCGCCATCCGCGAGTCCGCCGCCGAGCCGCAGGAATTCCGCGGACGGCTCGACGTCGAGCGCGGCACGGACGCGCGTCACGAAGGCCGCGTGGGTCTTGAGCGCGTCACCGCTGCGACCGCTCATTCGAAGTGACTCAATGAGGCGAAGGTGCGCGGCTTCCTCGAACGGCAAGGCGGTCGCCCATCGCTGCGCCCACGCAGCCGCGCCCGCCCAATCTCCCGCGAGCTCCGCGTCGCCGATCAGCCGTTGCATCGCGCTCCCGAGCTGCCGGTGCAGCGCGGCACGCTCGTTCTCGATCCAGCGACGGAAACCCTCGCCGCCGATGTCCTCCGCCCCCTCGAAAAAGTCGCCGGCCCAGCGCCCCACGGCCTCCTGCACCCGCCCTTCGGAGAGGTCACGCTCGAAGGCGATGATGTCGAGATCCACCACGTCAGCCGCGACGCGCACGGTGTCGGCATCAATGTCGATCCGCTCGCCAAGCACTTGCTTGAGCTCCAACAGAGCCTGACGAAGCGACTGCCGCGCGCGCTCCTCGCCTCGCTCTCCCCAGAAGAGCGTTGCCAGCTCCGTTCGCGTTACCGCGCTCGGGCTTCGCCGAGCCAGATAGCTGAGCAGCGCAAGGGGTTTGCGTCGTAGCGGGCGGACGGCGCCGTCGGTGGCCTGACGGAGCCCGCCCAGCGTTCGCACGTGCAGCACGGTCGTTCCGGCGCTAGAGATACCCCTTCTTCAGCAGGAACTGCCCGGCCTTGGGGTAATAGCTCGCGTCAGGCAGCTCCCAGCCGAGGGTGTCGGCCAGCCGGTCGTAGGTGTTGAAGAGGAACGCGACGTAGAACGCGTCGCGAATCGCCTCGCGCGAGAGCCCGGCGGCCAGCGCCGCGCGAACGTCGCTCGCGCTCATCTCGTCCGGATGGAGGGTAAACGTCTCGAGCAGCGCGAGCATCGCGCGCATCTTCGCGTCGATCGGAGCCGTTCGATAGTTCTCCAGCACGAGCCGCATCGAGCCGTCCTGCAACGCCGCCTCCGCGACCGCGGAGTGAGCGCTCGTTCAGAAAACGCACTGGTTGAGCCGCGAGACGAACGCCGCGAACATCTCGCGCTCCCCCACCGTCCATTCCGACGGCCCACGCATCACCCGCTGCGTGAGCTCCGAGAACGGGTGACCGAAAAACTCCTTGCGGTAGCGAAGCGTCCGGACGACGCCCGGCGCGTGGCCCACGAACAGGTTCATCATCGTGAGCATCAACTTGTCGGGAAGTCGATGACCCTGATGGACTTTGTTGAGTCTCATGCCTCGTCCAGGGCCTCCAGCCCCGCGAGCAGACGGCGCTCCGACGCGCCAAGGGCGGCGGCGACGATGATCTCGAACAGCTCGTCGTCGCTGTACTGCTCCTGCAGGCGCCGGATGTCGTCGTCGGTAACCTTGTACGCGTGCGCCTCGACCTTGTCGATGAGCGCCTGGAGCTCGGGCGGCCCGCCCTTCCCTTCAAACGCGACGCGTCGCTGGGATGGAGCGACGTCACCGGCGCCGTCCAGCACCCGCTCGATGACGGCGTTACGGAGTATCGCGTTTGGGTCGATTGTCATGCCGGCAATGTGTGGACGCGCCCACTGTCAGGCAACATTGTCTGTCGTAACGAACGGATCGCTGGCGCGAGGCCGTCGTACAGGGCCGGGACGATCGACCCGGGTCAACGTATGACGTAGATCGTCCCCCCCTCGACGACCGCGCGAAGCTCGGTGAGGGGCGCCGGAGGCGGGCCCGACACCACGTGCCCGGCGGTGTCGTAGGCGCCGCCGTGGCACGGGCACCGGATGAGATGCTGCTGAGCGTTCCAGCCCAGGGGGCATCCCTCGTGGGTGCACACGGCGCGGAAGGCTCTCACCGTCCCGTCCACGTTGACCACGATCGCCGACTCGTCCCCGCCTAACGACGCCCGGAGCCCTCCGCCCGGCGGCAGCCTGTCCAGCGTCCCCACAGCGGTTCCCGGTCGACGACTGCGGCGTCCGAGCGCCTTCGCGCAACCGGACAGGCCCGCCGCCGCGGTGCCGGCCAACCATGCGGCTCCGCGCCACAGGACGCCGAGCGCGCCTCGGCGCGATATCGCCGACGAGGGCACCACGCGGTGCCGGGTCAGTTCGGACGCCGCGCGACCACGGTCGTGGTCATGCGCTGCGGGAACTCGCCGACCTTGAGTCGCGCCATCTCCTTTCGCTCGGGGAGCGAGATCACGGAGAGAGTGTTGTCGCGCCGGTTGCTCACGTAGACGTACTTCGAGTCGCGGCTGAACGTCACCCAGTTGGGCTCGCGCCCAACCGGCACGGTGCCAAGCAGCTGCAGGTCGGGCATCGAGTAGATCGCCGTGATGCCGATCAGCGAGCCGTTCGCCACGAGGTACTTCCCGTCCGGTGAGATGCCGAGCCCGTGGTTCATGACGTAATGCGACTTCTCGAGCGTCGCTTCCGGAAGCGTCTTGCCGACTGTAGGCAACGCGATCGTTCGCACGACACTGTCGCGCGTCAGGTCCACGACGACGAACCCATGCAGCTTGGACAGCTGCGCGAACAGATAGTGCTCGTCGCTCGTGATCTGAAACGGCCGAACGCCCTCCGGCAGCGGAATCCTCTTCTCGAGCCGATGACTCCCGACCTCGACGACCGCCACGTCGTTCGATTCCATGTTGCCGATGTACACGTGCTTCCCCGTCGGGCCGAGCTGCGTCCCGTGCGGCCCTTTGCCGACTTCGAGCGTCGTGACGACCTGGTGGGTCTTCGTGTCCACGACGGCGAGCAACCCCTTGTCGTAGATCGGGACGTAGAGAAACCGTTCGTCGGGCGAGAGCGTGAGGTGGTTGGGCACCCCTGGAACTTCGGCGCGCCAGAGCAGCTGTTCGGTGGCAGTGCTCACCGCGATCACATCGTTGACATCGAGTCGGCTGATGTACAACACGTCGCCGTTGCGCGACGCGATCACGTCGTCCGGATGGTTCCCGACCACGCTCTCGGGTATGGTGCGAACGACCTTGTGCGACGGAATCGCGATGACGGAGATGTCACCGCCCAGACTGTTGCCGACGTAGAGGTACTCCTGAGTCTGCGCGGCGAGCGCGATCGGGGCGGCGAGCCGCGCCCCAACCACCGACACGAACAGTGCGAGGCGCGCGATGCTGGAGCTCATGGTGTTCTCCGCGGGAGATCATCCGAATCTACGCGCTCTGTGCAGAGCGGTAAGGCGATCGCGCGGGGTTGATGGCGGCGGCCTTAACGGATCACCCGAACTCGATCTGCACGCGAAGTGGCTCTGCGCTCGATTCGACCGCGAGCACGTTGACGAGCGTTCGGCTCGCGTGACGCTCGAAGTGCAGCGACACGCGTGACGTGCCCACGCGAAGGTTCGTGATGGTGAGCTGGCGAAGGTGACTCGTGAGCACCGGGTTGCGAATGTGCAGCGCCCCACCGGGAGCATCGGGGAGGATGCCGAGCGTGCCCTGCAGCATCATGAAGAGCGCGCCGCTCGCCCACGCTTGAGGCGAGCAGCTCACCGGATACTGCACCGGGCGGGTCTCTCCGACGCGCTCCATGCCGCAGTACAACTCCGGCAATCGGTTGAAGCTCGCCCCCGCCGCCGCCTCCTGCGCCGCCACCACGATCGGCAGCGCGTTGGCGCCGAGGCCGTAGTGCGACATTCCCATGACGATCAGCGCGTTGTCATGGGGCCAGACCGACCCGTCATGGTAGCTCATCGGGTTGAACACCGCGTGGCGCGCGCTCAGCGTGCGAATCCCCCAGCCGCAGAACATGTCCGGGGCGAGCAGTGTGTTCGCGACCCGTTGCGCGCGCGCCCTGTCGGGCAGCCTGCTCCACAGCAGGTGGCCGGCGTTGGACGTCACGGTCGCCATCGCCCGTTTCTCCCCGTCGAGCGCCAGCGCGAACGTCCCGAGATCCTCGAGCCAGAACGCCTCGATCACACGACGCCGAAGCCGGGCCGCTTCGTCCGCGAGCCGTTGTGCCGTGTCGAGCTCCCCCAGACGGGCGAACAGTGCAGCCGAGCGGATCTTCGCGTCGTAGACGTACCCCTGCACTTCGACGAGCGCGATCGGTGGCTGAGGAAGCCGGCCATCCGGAAACGGCACGCCGTCTCCGGAGTCCTTCCAGCCCTGGTTCACGAGGCCGCGCGGCGATGTGCTGGAGTACTCGACGAGCCCGTCGCCGTCGAGGTCGCCGTACCGGTCGATCCACTCGAGCGCGCGCCGCGCGTTAGGCAGGAGCTCGCGAACGAGCGCGTCGTCGCCCGTCCATCGCCAAGTCTCGTGGAGCAGCACCAGCCACAGCGGAGTGGCGTCGATGGTGCCGTAATACGGCACGTGCGGGATCTCGCCACTCCGGGCCATCTCGCCCCTGCGTAGCTCGTGCATGATCTTGCCGGGCTGCTCTTCCGTGTAGGCGTTCTCCGTCGTTCCCTGATGGCGCGCGAGGTATCGCAGGGTATCGATCGCGATGCGGGGGGTGAGCGACAGCGTCTCCAGCGACGTGATCACCGAGTCACGCCCGAACACGGTGGAATACCACGGGATTCCCGCCGAGATGACGCGGCTGCTGTCTGCGGTGATGTAGAGCGAGCGGAGGTCATCGATCGCCCGTGTGATCGTCTCGTCGAACGTGCCCAGGCCGCTCGTCCACCGCGAGCACGCGGACCGCCATCGGTCGTACACCGATGAGAGGCGTCGTCGCCGTTCGCCAAACCCGCCCACCGTCGCCGCCTGGGCGCGCTCGCGGATCGTGTCGCCCTTGATCGTCCATTCGAGCTCCACCGGCGTGCCGGGTGACAGGCAAAACGTCCAGCGGGCGCCACGCGCGTCGAGCGCATCGGGCCGATCGCGGAAGTGAGTTGCACTCGAGATGACCCGGCCGTCGCGCCCTCGATATGCGAACCGCACAGACCCCGGTTCGACGATCGGGGCGAGGAATTCCCCGCGATGCTCGCGCTTCCATCCGCGCACCTCGAAGATGTCGGCGAAGTCGCAGCCAACGAGGAGATGCACCCAGAAGTCGATCGGCCTCACGAGAAAATTCGTGAGCGTGACGCGCTCGATGAGCGAATCCTCGAGGAGCAGCTCACGACGGATGTAGATCGCGTGCTTGGGGTCCCAGGCGTTTCCGCCGAACTCGTGATCGGTGACCGCCAGGTCGATCTCGGAGTAGTACGGCTGAATGACCTGCGTCGAGAGCTTCGCCGGCGCGCTGCCGGCCATGCGAAGCTCGTAGTGGCTCAGGATTCGGGTATCCGCTTCGAACACGCCGAGGGAACAGTTGCCCGCCGGCGCCACGTTGCCGTGTTGATCGATCAACGCGAACAGCCGGTCGTGCTTGAGCGTCAACGCATCCGAGACCGGCGTCTCGCGGTCACACGGAATCGCGGGATAGCCGACGGCTTCCTCCATCGAGATGACTCGCCGATCCGCCGTCCGGGCTTCTCCGGCTGCGGTCTCGTTGGGAGGGGCTTGCCTGCCCCCCATCGCGTGCGACGGCAAGGCTACGCCACCATCAGCGAGCTCGATTGGCGGTACGGCGTCGTCGACTCGGAGACTCCACTGACATGCTCGTACAACGCGACGTGGTCCGCCACCATGCGGTCGGCGCTGAATCGCTCGATGGCGCGCTCACGACATCTCACGCGATCGAAGGCATCGATGACACCACCGGGCCGAATGAGCTCGACCATGTGCTCCGCCGACGTCGCGATGAATCCCGTTAGGCCCTCCTCGATGAGCTCGGGCACACTGCCCCTCGCGAACGCGACCACCGGACAGCCGGAGAGCATTGCCTCGATCAGAATGAGGCCGAACGGCTCGTTCCATTCGATCGGCGCGAGGAGAGCGCGCGCCCGGGCGAGCAGCGGCGCCTTGACCGCGATGCCGACCGGGCCCACGTTGCTGACGTGCCATTGCGCGAGCCTCGGTCGGAGCTCGAGATCGGCCCACGCCGCGTCACACGGATGCACCTCGCCTGCCATCCGTATTCGCACACCAGCCTGCCGAGCGACCTCGATCGCCGTGTGCGGTCCCTTCACGTGTGCGTAGCGCCCGACGAAGCATACGTAGTCGCCGATCGACCGCGGCGGGCGGTGGTATCGCGCGGGGTCGAGACCATGATGGATCACGTGAACGCGAGGGAGGTCGGTCTCGCGGCACCGCTGATCGTCGGAGATCGCGACGTAGTGCGGCTCGGGACAGTGTCGATAGAACGATGAGAGCTGTTCGTCGCGAGCGTGATGAATCGTGTAGACCATCGGCACGTCGGGCACGAGGCGCGCGCACGCCAGCGCGGCCGCGGAGTGAGCGTGGATCACGTCGAACGGAGCACACCGACCGATCTCTTGCAATGCCCAGGAGACATGATTCAGATCGGCGAGCATTTCCGGAGGCCATTGGCCTTCGCCGTACAGGAATCGCAGCGTCGCGCTCGTCCGTGAATCGCCTGTGCCGAAGAGCTCGACGTCGTGGCCGAGGCGCACGAGTCCTTCCGCGAGCTCGAACACGACCAGTTCGGTGCCGCCGTAAAGCCGAGGTGGGACTGCCAGGTACGGTGTAGAGATGAGTGCGATTCGCATACGCGTCGCCAAGCCGATGTGAATCAACGCCTCGACCGTACCGAGGCTGCGGTCGACTCGGATTCAGCAGCCGCTGTGCCACCTACGCTCGCTGCGGTCGGTTAATGAGCTCCGCCGGAACCTGGTTCCCGAACGTAGAGGCCGTTCAGTGGCGAAGCACCAACCGAGGCTGTTCCATTCCACGAACGGCTCGTTGGGAGCGGAGACCCGAGTGCCGAGCAGCGATCCGGACGATCCGAGGGATCCGGTACATCCGGTCCCCCCTTCGTCTGTAAGGGCTGGCCGTCTCTGCGTGACTAGTCCTTGCAGTCCAGGCGCTCGTTCCAGAGACTGATCTGTGCCGTGAACTTGGGAATCTGCGCAGCCTCGGTGCCGATCGACCCCAGCGTTAGGCACGCGTCGCTCTTCTGCCCCAGCAGCAGGTAGGCCGCCACGGTGTAGACGCCCATCGCGACGATGTCGTCGCGCGATTCCAGGCGCGGTACGATGGCGCGCGCCGAATCGAGAACCGCGCGCGCCAGATCCTTCCCGCGCGCCGTGTCCTCACGAGCCCGGACGATCAACGACGCGACGTAATTCAGCGAGCCGCGAGCACCGCTCGACCCCGCAGCCCCCGCCGCACCGCTACCGGACGAATCCGCCGCGTCGGAACCGCTCGCCGACCCACGACGCGCTGCCGACGCGTCGGGCGTTGACGTTTTGGGGCCACTCCCAGAGGGCGACGCCAGCGGCGCCGGCAGCGCGGGCGGCGGGCTCGCGACCGAGTCGCGACTTGCCGCGGCGAGTGGTGCGGATGAGGACGGGGTCCGCACTTCGAGATTGGGTTCGGCGCGCCCGCGCCCGCGTAACGCGAATACCCCAACGACGACGACGGCAACAATTCCGAGCACGACGGCGCTGCTGACGGCCACGGTGCGCGCGCGTCTGCGCTCCGGGGCCGGTCGTTCGACGGCTGCCGGTCGTTCTATCGGCGTCAGAACCTCGAGCCGCAGCGGCGTCGGTGTGAGCATCACCCCCGCCGCGTCGGCCAGCGCGGAAGCAAACTCCGGCGCGCTCTCGAACCGCTCGGCTGGCACGCGCGCGAGCGCTCTGTCGAACACCGACTGGAGCCCTGCCGGCCACGCGCCATCGCGCTTCACTTCGGCGAGCGTCTTTGGTCGGTCCCGAAGCCGCATCAGCGCGGCCTCGTGCGACGATTCACCTGTAAACGGCAAAGTGCCAGTCAGCAGGTAGAACGTGACGAGCGCCAGCGAGTAGATATCGCTCCGCCAGTCGAGCGTAGTCGCCGACAGCTGCTCGGGACTCATGTACTCCGGCGTCCCGATCACGAGCCCTTGTTGCGTCAGCTTTGGACCGCCGCCGCTCATCGCTTCGGCGATCCCGAAGTCGACGACCTTGACGCGATCTGTCCCGTCGCGTCGCCGGCCGACCAGGATATTGTCGGGCTTCAGGTCGCGATGGACGATCGGTGTCGGGCGCTCGTGAGCCGCCGCCAGCGCGTCCGCGACCTGACGCGTGATGTCCACCGCGCGCGCGATCGGCAGAGGTCCTTCTCGAAGGATGATCTCCCCGAGCGGTTCGCCCTCGACGAACTCCATGGCGATGTAGAACAACCCGTCGCCGACCTCGCCGTGATCGAACACGCGTGCCACGTGGTCGTTCTCGATCAGGCTCGCGTTCACCGCTTCGCGACGGAACCGCGTGACGACGTTCGCGTCGCGCACCAGCCCGGGGTGGAGGACCTTGATCGCGACGTTCTGTGGCAGGCGAACGTGCCGGGCGAGATACACTCGCCCCATTCCGCCTTCTCCGACCTTGTCGGTGATCAGGTACCGGTCCGCGACGACCGTGCCGATGAGGTCGTCGCCCGGTGTGAGCGAATGGAGGGTGCATCCGTCGGCGGCACAGTAGAGCACATCGTCGCCGTACTCTCGTTCGCAGGTCGGGCAGACCTTGGCCATTGGCCTCCAGCCGGGTTTCGTTGAATCGTTAGGTGGCGATGCGCGCGGCCTCCGCCCTCAATCCGTCCCGCCGTTGGCCAGACGTACTTTGGACTCGGCGATCGTGCGCTGCGCGACGTATGACGACGGCAACGACTTCTGCAGGAACAGCTTGTACAGCGGAATCGCCTCCGACATGGCCTTGCGGTCCTCGGCGTCGATGGCCTTCGACAGGATCACGAGCTCGCTGAGACTTCCCGTCGCGCGCACCGGGGTGTCGCCAGGGGATGCCACAACGGTGGTCCCGGAATTGCCGGTGCTCCCCGTCTGACGCGTACGCGCCGCGGGCAGCTTCATGCCGTGAACGATCTTGTCGCCCAACTGGTCGATCAGATCCTGGAGCTTGTCCGCCGAGCCGCGCACCTGCGTGCTGTACTCCATCTCCGACGTCTCCACGCTATAGGCGCTGGCCGTGATGCGCGTGTCACCGTTCGGCTGGACGAGATACGTGCCGTAGATGATGTGGTGGGCGTTCAACAGCTTCCCCACTTGCACCGCCTGCGCCGGATCGACACGCCCGCTCGTGCCGAGGTTCTGCTCGTTCATGATCTCGTTCAGCTTTTCGCGCGTCACGATGCGGATGCTGTCCGTCTCGCCAAGCCGCCCGGCAAGCACGGTCGAGATCCCCTTGGCGAGCGCCTTGTAGTCCGCGTCGGTTTTCATCGACGCGTTGATGTAATCCAGGACGGCCACGACGGGCCGGTGGTCCTGGCTCGCGCCCTGCGCGGCGAGTATAGAGGCCGACGCGCCTAACGCGGCGACCGTCGCCGCCATCAGCGCGAGACGGCGCGTGAATGATTCGGAGTGTCGCATATTATCCTCGCTTCTCGTTAGAAACGGGCGCCGATCGTCAGTCCGCCGGTGAACCCGGTGACCGTCGACGACGCGTCGCCCGATTCCAGCCGACCACCCTGGAGCCGAACGAACGGCTGGAGTGAATAGTTACCGCCAACGCGCTGCTGCAGGCCAAGCGTGAGCGAACCGCTCGCGATTCCTGCCGTCGTCAGGAAGTCGTCCGACGCCAGACCCGTTTGGTGCCGACCGTTAACCGAGATCAACAATCCGGTCTTTGCCGCGAGCGGCGCAACCGCGCGGACGCCGACGTCGAGGTAGTTCGCGTCGCTGTCCGAGACCTTTTTCCCTTCGCGCTCGTACTCCGTGCGATACCGATCGACGGCGTAGAAGGTGAGCTCGCGCAACCGGGACGAGGCGACCTCGAATTGCCAGTCCGCCGTGTAGATCGGCCCGAGCTGGCTCTGTCCGACTGCCGTGCCGAGGCTCGTGCCGCTCTCGAGCTCCTCCTTCGCGAAGAAGTCGGCCGAAAACCCGAACGTCATGCTGTGCTGGCCGAACAGGCGGCTCGATCCGAGCGACAGGCGAACGGCATCGCCCGGGCTGAAATCGACGGGGATCCCCGCCGCAACGGAGATCGGTGTGTACTGCTTTCGCATCTCGTACGACGTGCCGAGCGCCCAGGACCACGCCCCGAACTCGCGCGCGAACACGAGGCCGAGCGTTCCTCCGGTCCCGACGCCAAGGACCGGCACCTGGAAGCTCAACGCCGGTGCACCAACGACGCGTAACGCGCTCAACTCTTCCTCATTGAGCTCCGTCTCGCCGGTGGGGAGGTTGAGGCCTGCCGTGAGGAGCACGTTGTCACCGATGATGTGACCCGTGGCGCGCAAGCGGACGTCAGC
>Ga0075428_100009899_pt1 | contig 10591 bp, 7 predicted proteins | sample RhiMetdeltSRZDD2_FD_75291 | JGI IMG/M metagenome (GOLD analysis project Ga0075428, IMG submission 75291) | Populus rhizosphere microbial communities from Tennessee, USA - Rhizosphere MetaG P. deltoides SRZDD2 | ecosystem: Host-associated > Plants > Roots > Rhizosphere > Soil | place: USA... | reverse complement strand
GCGGTCAGTCCCGCTTGACTCAGATGTGCCGAGTAATTGCCGTAGCCGAGGGCGAGCTCCGGATCGATAGAGTGCTGATGCGCCATGACCCAGGCGGACCAGGCCAGAGTCGCCACGATGACCGGGAGCAGGACCGCAACCAGGGCGCGGTGCGGAGCGCGGCGGGTGATCAGAAAGACGACCACGCCGGCCGCTCCGGCGATCCCAATCGACCGCGTCAGTAGCACGAGGGCTGCGGCAATCCCCAGGATCCAGGGACGATCGCCCCGGTCGGCCAGGACGATGACGATCGCGAGCAGCACGGCGAACAGGGGCTCGGCAAAGACAACGGTCTGGGTGGCGAGAACCGGGATCGCAATGGCGGCTCCGCCCACGATTACCGGAGCGAGCCAGCGCGGCGCCGTGGGTCCGAGCAGCGCCGTCTTCGTCGCGTGCCAGGCGATGAGACCGGCCGCGGCAGCGCCCAGCAGCGCATTCAGCAGCTTCGCCGCGAGCGCTGCACCAGCAACGGAGAACAACCCAAAGAACGGGGCCAGAACAACTGGATACAGCGGAGGATAGTGAACCGCAGCGGGTGTTCCGGGCAGATTCGGGTGGGCGTAGCCGAGCCCGTTCGCGAGCGCAGTCGCGAGGCTGGCATACAGACCATCGTCGTAGAAGACTCCGACGAGCGCCTGATTAAGGGCGAGCACGCCGACGACGAGCGTAGCGCCCGCCGCGAATGCCGCGCCTTTCACTTCTCCAGAGACCGCCAACCGTTTGAATTGCTCGGGACCAACAGGTTATACCGCACGATGTGAAACAGGGCCGCCACGCCATCTTTCCAGGTGATCTTCTTCCCTTCCGAATACGTGCGGCCGCTGTATGAAATCGGCATCTCCCAGATACGTGCGCGCGCCTGTGCCAGGCGCGCGGTGATCTCGACCTCGAATCCAAACCGGTTCGACCTCAGCGGCACGCGCTTGATCAGGTCCATCCGCACGAGCTTGTAGCAGGTCTCCAGGTCGGTGAGGTTGAGATTGGTGAACATGTTCGACAGCAGCGTGAGAAAACGATTCCCGAGATAATGCCAGAAATAGAGCACGCGATGCGGGCCGCCCTGAAACCGGGAACCGTAGACCGCGTCTGCCTTGCCTTCGCTGATGGGCTTCAGCAAGGCGGGGAGGTCGGCCGGATCGTACTCCAGGTCGGCATCCTGGACGACCAGCGCGTCACCCGAAGCGGCTGCGACGCCGCTCCGAATCGCGGCGCCCTTGCCGCGGTTCCTCTCGTGGTGCACCACGCGGTCGACCAACCCCTCGGCGGCCAGTTTGTCCAGGATCTCTCGTGTTCCGTCGGTTGAGGCGTCATTGACAACGATGATCTCGAGACGGAGTGGCACACCGCGCACTCGCCGCAGGGCTGTTTCAACGGTTTGCGCTTCGTTATACGCCGGCATCACGATCGAGACGAGCAGGTTTTTCACCGAGCCTCGCCGATCGTGATCAGGGACTGACCGACGCGCCAGGGCAGGAACCGCTCCAGTCTGAAGAGCGGAACGAGCGCGTCGTACAACCAGAGCGAGCCGGCGGGAATCATCTGTCGACGCAGGACTCGGCCGGCGAGCCACCATCCCGGAACCCCGGCGAGATTGAAGTACTCGATGTGGCGCACGCGAAATCCGGTTCGCTCGAACTTCCCTTCGAGCTCCGCGCGGGTGTAGCGGCGGTGGTGACCGAGCGCCTCGTCGATCGTGCCGTACAGCGCCGGCAGTGCGGGGACCAGGAGAACCAGCCGGCCGCCAGGCTGGAGCAGCCTGTGAATCGCCGTGAGCGACCCGATGTCGTCGTCCACGTGCTCCAGCACGTTGAGGCAGATGACCGTGTCGAACAGCTCACCGGCGAGCGCGGCGTCACGGGGTAAGTACAGGCGCGCGACCGAGACGTTGGGAAGTCCCTCGAATCGCTGCCGCAGCCGCGCGAGATACTCCTCCCGCGTGTCGGTGAGCACGACGCACGCGCGATCGACGAGGAACGCCGAGAGCGTGCCGATGCCCGACCCGATCTCCAGGACGCGGCTGCCGATCCACGGCCGGATCCGGTCGAACATCCAGCTGTTATAGCGGACCGCATCGGCCAGGCGATCAAGCGTTGCCGCTCCGACCGGGTCATTCACCCCGGTGGTTATCGGAGTCCGCTCCAGCCGTTGAGCCCTCATAGCGGCTCAACTTCCGGTACAACGTGGATGGATCGATGCCCAGAACCTCGGCCGCCCGAGTCTTGTTGCCGCCTTCACTCTGGAGCACCCAGGTGATGTACGCCCGCTCGATCACGTCGAGCGAGGGATTCTTGTGTAGACGCTCGGCGACGAGAGGCTCCGCTTTGCGTTCGGTGATCTTGTCGGGAATCGCGGAGCGCGGGATGACATCGCCCTTGGTGAGCGTGACCGCCCGCTCGAGTGCGTTTTCGAGCTCGCGGACGTTGCCTGGCCAGTCGTACGCCAGGATCACTTCCTCCGCCTCGGGCGAGACGGTTTTGGGGCTCTCGCTGCGCTCGACGGCGATATGCCCAAGGAATTCCTTCACGAAAATCGGAATGTCATCGCGCCGCTCGCGGAGCGGAGGCAGATGAATGTTGATCACGTTCAGCCGGTAATACAGGTCCGTGCGGAAGCGTCCGCGCTTGATGTCATCCTCCAGATCGCGATTGGTCGCGGCGACGACGCGAACGTCGACGGGAATGGCTTCCGTGCCGCCGACGGGAATCGCTTCCCGTTCCTGAAGCACGCGCAGGAGCTTCACCTGGGTCGCGGGCGACATCTCACCGATCTCGTCGAGAAAGAACGTGCCGCCCCGCGCGGCGGCGAACAGGCCCTGCTTGTCGCGCACCGCACCCGTGAACGAGCCTTTGACGTGACCAAACAGCTCGGACTCGAGCAGGCTTTCGGGCAGAGCGCCGCAGTTCAGCGAAAGGAAGGGTCCCTCGGCCCTGGTCGAGAGCTCGTGCAAATAGCGGGCGATGACTTCCTTACCGGTTCCCGATTCACCCTGGATCAGGACTGTGCTTTCGGTCGGCGCCACCTGCTCGGCGAGCCGGAGAACGTCGGAAAACAGCCGGGACTTGCCCAGCGGCTTGACCTTCCCCGACTGCTCCCGACGCCGGATTTCCTGCTTGAGCTGCTTGTTTTCGGCTCGCAACCGGCGGTGCTCGGCGGCGCGGCGGCAGATCGCCACCATGTCGTCGTTGGAGAAGGGTTTCTGGATGTAGTAGAAGGCGCCCTCGTTGACGGCCTGGATCGCCGTCTGCAGCGAGGCCTGAGCGGTCATGAGAATGACGGGCGTTTCAGGGTCTTGCCCCCGAACGGCCGACAGGATCTCGATGCCGGTCACGCCGGGCATCTTCAGATCCGTCAGCACGATGTCCGGCGCCGAGCTCTTGAGCTGCTCGAGCCCGGCCTTACCGCCCTGCGCGGTCGTAATATCGAAGCCTTCGTTCTTGAGCAGGATCCTCAGCGTTTCGAGGATGCCCTGCTCGTCATCTATTACGAGTATCGAGGGTGCGGCTGCGGAAGGCGGGGTCATGCAGCCTCCTCCTTTCGACGGGCGGCTGGGAAATAGATCGTGAAGGTCGTGCCCTTCCCTGCTTCACTATCTACGAGCACGAGACCGCGATGCGCTTCTACGGCACGCTGCACGATGGCGAGGCCGAGTCCGGTCCCGCCTACGCGTCCCGTGGCGAACGGCACGAACAGCCGGTCCTGCAGCTCCGCGGGAATCCCCGGCCCGTTATCGATCACGCGCAGCGAGACGGGGTTTTCGATACCGGCGCCGCCCGGCAGCTCACTGTGCACGGCGCGCCCGGTGCGCACCCTGACCTGTGCGCGCGGGCCTCCGGCCTGCACCGCGTTCAGCACGAGATTGGATACGACACGGTGCAGCAGGTCTTCATCACCTTCCATCGGGGTCGGCGTGCCTTCGAGCGCGATCTTCACCCCGGGGCCGCAATCGGGGTGCTGCCTGACCAATCGGATGGCGGCCTCAGCAACTTTTTGCAGATCGACCGACCGGCATTCGGTGACGCGGACGCGCGAAAAATCGAGGAACTCCGACAGCAGGCGCGAGAGCCGGTCACTTTCGCGCACGATGAGATTGGCCAGGAACTTCTCGTCCTGATTGGAGCGCGACGAACGGGAGAGCTGCTCGACCGAGCTGCGAATCGACGCGAGCGGGTTCTTGATTTCGTGTGCCAGGCTCGAAGACAGCTCCGCCACGGCCTCGAGCCGCTCGGCACGCAAGTGCAGCTGCTCGAGCCGCTTCGAGTCCGAGATGTCGGTGAAGATGGCCGACACCCGCGGCTTCGCCCCCGGGGGGGCATCGAGGGTCGTGGTGGTTAGGCCCAGAGGGAACGTGCGATCCGGCCGGTGGACCGTGGCCTCAACGCGCATCAGACGCACGCCCCGGCGCGCGGTGGACGTCATCGCCGCCCAAAACTCGGGAGCGAGCCTCGCGAACTCCGGCATCACCGAACGGCCAAGCCACTCCCGGGCCTTGAAACCCAGGATTTCTTCGGATGCAGGGTTGGCGTAGAGCAAGCAGCCGTCGGCATCCACCGTGATGACGCCCGTGCGGATGTTGCGCAGCACATCATCGGCTTCGAGCTGCACCTGGCGCACTTCAGCCGCGAGGGCTTCCCGCTCCGCGCCCATCACATTCACCCGGCTGCCCACGTAGGCCGTTACCACGGCAACGACCACGAAGACGCCAAGCTGCACCCAGACGGTGGGAGCGACCGTCGCGGCGTGCCCCCAGAAGATGTCGGAGAAGTAGACGAGCCCGGCGAAGAGTGTGACCAGACCGGCACTGGCCGGCGGCATGAGGACGGCGGTGATGGCGATGAGAAGGACGTACAGGCCCGCGAGGTCACTCTCCGCGCCGCCGGTCATGTGGACGACGGCCGTGATCAGAAGGACGTCGAACACGGCCTGGAGGTACAGGAACGTGGGTCCCGGCAATTTGCGGCGGAAGTGGGTGTGCCAGTAGGAGGCGAGCGTGACGACCGCGGCCGAGACGAGCAGCAGCGAGGTGACCAGGATGTCGAGCGGCGCAGCAACCCGGATTTTGAGGGCGATCGTGACGTACATGGCGATGGCCAGGCACATTCGGCCCAGGTAGACCGACCGAAGCAGTGCCCGCGCGGACGGAATCGCGGGTCCTTGCGAGTTGATCCCTAGCCAGCGCATGGGGGCTCAGTATTGGACAGACTGTCGCAAAATGCAAGAGCGGAAGGCACAAAACGTTGGAACGTTGGACCGTTGGACCGTGGGAAAGGCAAACGACCCCACTTCTGGGGTCGTTCGGTCCAACGATCCAACGGTCCAACGGTCTACTGAACTGCGTTCACCATATCAAAGATGGGCAGATACATCGCCACCACCATGCCGCCGACGATGACGCCCAGTACCACGATCATGATAGGCTCGAGCAGGGACAGCAGCGCGCTGACCGCCGCGTCGACTTCATCGTCGTAGAAGTCAGCGATCTTCGTGAGCATCTCGTCCAATCCGCCTGTTTGCTCGCCCACCGCGATCATCGAGATCACCATGGGTGGGAACACTTTGGACTTTTGCAGCGGCGCGGCGATTGTCTCACCGCCCGCGATCGAGGCCCGTGACTCCATCACCGCATTGTGGATCACCATGTTTCCGGCGGTGCGCGCCGTGATCTCGAGTCCATCGAGAATCGAGACGCCGGAGGAGATGAGCGTGCCGAGGGTCCGCGTGAAGCGCGAGACGGCGGACTTCCGCAGCAGATCGCCGAGCACCGGCAGGCTCAGCAGCAGCTTGTCGATCTGTAGCTTACCAGGCGACGTCTTGTAGTAGCGATTCAAGCTAAAGATCGCGAACCCGAGGGCGCCGAGGATGGCCCACCAGAAGTTCTTCAGCAGATCGCTGGCGCCGATCACGATGCGCGTCGGCAGGGGCAGCTCCAGGTTCACCGACGCGAACATGTTCTGGAACGTCGGGATCACGAAGATGAGCAGGACGGCGATGGCGATCCCTGCGACCGCGAAGATCACGGCCGGGTAGATCATCGCGCCTTTCACCTTCCGCACGATGGCGTCGTTCTTCTCCAGGAACACCGCCAGGCGCAGCAGAATGGTGTCGAGAATACCGCCCGCTTCACCGGCAGCCACCATGTTCACGTACAGGTCACTGAACGCCTTGGGATGTTTCCGCAGCGCGTCGGCGAGGGTGTGCCCGCTCTCGACGTCGTAGACGACCTGCCGCGTCACGTCGGCGAGCACCTTGTTCTCGGTCTGCTGTGACAGAATGTCGAGCGCTTGCACGAGCGGCAGGCCCGAGTTGATCATCGTGGCGAACTGGCGCGTGAAGATGACGACGTCGCGCGTCTTGATGCCCGCCTTGAAGAGGTCGGCAAGACCGCCGCCCTTGCCTTTGGCTTCGCGCACCTGCACCACGATCATGCGGTTTTTGCGCAGGTGGGCGATCACGTCGTCGCGCGAGGCGAGATCGATCTTGTCCCGCACCAGCTCGCCTTTCAGGTTGCGCGCGGTGTATTCAAAGACCGGCATTGCTACCTCCGGACTGCCACTTTAGGTGGTCCGGCCTGGGCAGGCGCGCCGGCAGGCAACGGCTTGTCATCTTCAGGCGGCGTTTCCCCGATCGACCGCAGGAACTCGTTGGGCTTCGACGTCACGCGCAAACATTCGTCCTTGGTGACTTCCCGCCCCATATAGAGCTGGTAGAGCGCGTCGTTCAAGGTCTGCATGCCGTACTTCTTTCCCGCCTGCATCGAAGATTCGATCTGGTGGACTTTGTCGTCGCGAATGAGCGCGCGGATGGCGGGCGTGCAGATCATGATTTCGGCGGCCATGACGCGGCCCCGCCCCTTGGCGCGCTGCAGCAGCGTCTGCGTGACCACGCCCTCCAGCACGAAGGCGAGCTGCGCGCGCACCTGCGATTGCTGGTGCGACGGGAAGACGTCGATGATACGGTTGATCGACTCGGCCGCGGAGTTGGTATGCAGCGTCGCGAACGCCAGGTGGCCCGTCTCGGCGATTGTGAGGGCCGCCTGGATCGTCTCGAGGTCGCGCATTTCGCCGACCAGCACGACGTCCGGGTCCTGGCGGAGCGCGTATTTCAGCGCGGACTGGAAGCTGTTCGTGTCCGTGCCCACCTCGCGCTGGTTGACGATGCACGCCTGGTGGCGGTGGATGAACTCGATCGGGTCTTCCACCGTGATGATGTGCCCCTTCAGCTCTTTGTTGATCTTGTCGATCATCGCCGCGAGCGTCGTGCTCTTGCCGGAGCCCGTGGGCCCGGTGACCAGACACAGCCCGCGGGGACGGTCGGCGAGCGTCGCCACGATCGCCGGCAGGCCGAGCTCCTGAAAGGTCTTCACGTTGAACGGGATCTGCCGGATGACGACGGAAACGCAGCCGCGCTGCTTGAAGACGTTTCCGCGGAAGCGCGCGAGGTTCTGAATGCCGAACGAAAAGTCGAGCTCGTTCTCCGTCTCGAAGCGCTTCTTCTGGTTCTCGGTCAGCACCGAATACGCGAGCGACAACGTGTCCTTGGGCGTCAGCACCTCATCGCTCGAGGCGTTGACGATATCGCCGTCCACGCGGACCTTGGGACGCTCGCCCGCCACGAGGTGGAGGTCGGAAGCGTCCTTCTCGATCATTTCCTCGAGCAGAGCCCGGAGGTTGACTGGCATGAGGCTTCCTCTCCTTTATCCCGCAGCGGTTTCCTTGACGATTTCTTCCAGCGTCGTGATGCCCTTCTTGACCTTCAGCATCCCGTCCATTCGCAGCGTCAGCATGCCTTCTCGGACCGCGAGATCGCGGAGCTCTTCGGTCGACGCCCCCTTCAGAATCTCGCGGCGCAGCGGACTCGTCAGGTTCATCACCTCGTAGAGCCCCTGGCGGCCGCGATACCCGGTCTGCGCGCACGTGTCGCAGCCGCTGCCCTTATAAAACGGCCCTTCGGACTTATCGATGCCGAAGGCGTGCATCTCTTCGGGCGTGTATTCGTGCTGCTCCTTGCACTCCTTGCAGATCCGCCGCACCAGACGCTGCGCCACGATCAGATTGACCGCGCTGGCGACGTTGAAGGGCTCGATGCCCATGTCCACCATGCGCGTGATCGTCGAGGGTGCATCGTTCGTGTGCAACGTCGAGAGCACGAGGTGGCCCGTGAGCGCCGCCTTGATCGCGATTGAGCCGGTCTCGAGGTCGCGGATCTCGCCGACCATGATGATGTTCGGGTCCTGCCGCAGAAATGCCTTCAGCGCCGCCGCGAACGTCATGCCGACTTCATTGCGCACCAGCACCTGGTTGATGCCGAGGAGGTTGTACTCGACCGGGTCCTCGGCGGTCAGGATGTTGACGTCGATCTGATTGATCCGGGACAGGGCCGAGTAGAGCGTGGTCGTTTTGCCCGATCCCGTCGGCCCCGTCACCAGCACCATACCGTAGGGATTCTCGATCGCCCTGAGGAGGTTCGCTTCAGACTGGGGCTCGAAACCGAACGTCTTCAGATCGAGCGTCAGATTGCCCTTGTCGAGAATACGAAGCACGATCTTCTCGCCGAAGAGCACCGGCAGCGTCGAGACGCGGAAGTCGATGACGCGCGAGCCCATCTTGAGCTTGATGCGGCCGTCCTGCGGCACGCGCCGCTCCGCGATGTTGAGCTGTGCCATGATCTTGACGCGCGAGGTGAGGGCGGCGCGCATTTTCACCGGCGGCTTCATCACTTCCTGTAACGACCCGTCGACCCGGTAGCGGACCCGCATCTCGTACTCGAAGGGCTCGATATGGATATCGGAGGCGCCGCGCTTCACGGCGTCGGTCAGCAGCCCGTTGATCAGCTTGACCACGGGCGCGTCGTCGGCCAGATCCTCCTTCTTGACGTCTTCGTCCTCCTGGTCCTCGACGACCTCGAGGTCTTCGGCCGCCTCGACCGACTTGAGCAGCGTCTGGAGCTGCGCATCGGACTGCTGGTAGTAGCGCTCGATGGCGTTGCGCAGCGTGTACTCGCCGGCGATGACCGGAAATACGTCGCACCGCGTAATGAACTTGATGTCCTCGATCGCCGTGACATTGTTCGGGTCCGCGATCGCGACGGTCAGGGTCCGCCCCTCCCGCTTCAGGGGCAGGACCGTGTGCTTGCTGGCGATATCGGGAGGCAAGAGCTTGAGGATCTTGGGGTCGACCTCAAAGCGGGACAGGTCGACGGCGGGCATGCGGTACTGCCGGGCCAGCATCTTGCTGACCTCGGTTTCCTCTATAAAGCCCAGCTTGACCAGGGTATAGCCCAAGCGCATTCCGGAGCTTTTCTGCTCCAGCAGGGCCTTCCTGAGCTGCTCCGTGGTGATGAGACCCTCGCGGACGAGGATTTCACCGAGCTTGTCTTGAGTAAGGGCAACGCTCGCCGTACGCAACTCGTTGGAAATGAGGGGACTAACATGTGAATCGGCCCCAACTGGGTCAAGGTTTTGGGGCCGAACCGGCTGAAAAAGACACAAATGGTTGGATTGCTTTGAGAAGCGCGGGTCCGACGCCTGAAACGCTGTCGAGACGCGTGAGACTGCCAAAAGCTCCATGCTGTTCGCGCCAAGCTACGATACGCTGGGCCAGGGCGGGTCCGACGCGCGGCAATCGTGTGATTTCGCTCACGTCGGCCCTGTCGAGGTCGATTCGCTCTCCAGGCAGAAGTGGACGTGCGAGCTGCGCGGCGCGGCGAGCGGTTGCCTGAAGACCGCCAGGCGCAGGGACCGAAGCCGACTGCAGTTGTACGTCGCCTGGAGAAGATGAAGGAGAAGGAGATAGACAGTACCGCACGCCAGCACCGGCGAGCGCAAGGCAAGCCAACATCAACACAGCGCGCTTATCGTCCATCCCCCAACATGAAGACGCGTGCCGCTATTGCCGTACCAAAGAAACGGCGACGTCACCGACAATTTGCAGACTTTCTGCGCTCACCTTGTCGATGGTATCCTCGGTGGTGTGCCAGTAGGGATAGTCGAAATCGACGACATCGATGGCACGGATCCCGACCTTCTGCAGTGCCACATGATCATCCGTCAGCGTGTGTCTGACGTCAGGCACGAACTGGCGCTCATGCCCGCGATCCATTGCGGTCCTCCACACGCGCTGCACGACTTCGGGCGCGAACGCGACGGAATTCCCCTCCTGGTGGATCTGTAAATCCTTGTCCCCCACCATATCAAAGAGCACCGCAAAGAGGGGTTGGTAGCCGGCGGGCCGGTGCGCGGCAAACCAGCGCGACCCGATCAGCACGTCGTTTGTATCGGCAAAATCGCCAAAGTCTTCGCCGTCGACAAAGAGGAGATCCACGCCATTCGCCGGCGGCCGAGCCTTGAGGGCATCCGCGACACCCAACAACACGGCGATCCCCGATGCGCCGTCGTTCGCCCCCGGCACGGGCATGCGCTGCTGGCCGATGTTCATGCTGCGGTCGGCCATCGGTCGCGTGTCCCAGTGCGCGAGGAACAGTACGCGCTCGGTCGCTTGCGGGCGGAAGCGCGCGAAGAAGTTGCGTAGCCGGAGCGTGTCGCCCTTATGGGTGACGT
>Ga0075428_100009896_pt1 | contig 10592 bp, 9 predicted proteins | sample RhiMetdeltSRZDD2_FD_75291 | JGI IMG/M metagenome (GOLD analysis project Ga0075428, IMG submission 75291) | Populus rhizosphere microbial communities from Tennessee, USA - Rhizosphere MetaG P. deltoides SRZDD2 | ecosystem: Host-associated > Plants > Roots > Rhizosphere > Soil | place: USA... | reverse complement strand
CGGATCGTGTTACTGATTCCGAGCAGCCCCTTGCCGTCGACCGACGTCCACCGTTCACCGGAGCCCGGCTCGCCGCCGTCGCTCGCCCAGCAGCCCTCCAGCCAAGAAAGCTTCCCTAGATCAGACTCGGCCGCACTGCCGTCGCTTGTAACGAGAGCTGCCAACGCAATGGCGATTAGGGCTTTCGAGCTCACGAGTCGTGCTTCGTGCCGCGCGTGTAGACATCCGGGTCATGCCGCTCCATGAAGACCTCGGGCCTCTTGAGCGGGGTGAATCCGAACTGCTTGTAGAGACCGTGCGCATCGCGAGTCGCGAGGACCCAGCGGCGCAATCCCTGCAAGTCGGGATGGCTGACGACACATTCCATGAGCCACTTCGCGAGCCCTCGGCCTCGATAGTCCGGCAGAATGAAGACGTCACCGACATAAGCGATCGTCGCGCGATCCGAGATCACGCGAGCGAAGCCGATCTGCCGATCGCCGTCGAGAACGGCAAAGCACACCGCGTTCTCGAGCGACTTGTCGACGGTGGCCGCAGGAATCCCTCGCGCCCAATACGACGACGCCAAGAACTCGGTGATCAACGCGCGATCGAGCTTGGCCGGATCGCACGTGACGGTAAACGTGTCGCGAACCCAGTTCATGGGTCCAAGCGCGCCAAAGTCAGAACTTAGTGCCGTCAGCTGCGATGACGCCGAGCGCGTAACCGCCGTCGCTTCCGTCGCGCGTCGGCGCAGCGATCAGCGTGATTTTGTCGCCGACCTTGACCATGCCCTCACGCCAACCGGCGCGGTAGTAGTTGTTGCGGCTGTGGCCTTCGTACTCGATGTCGCGCGTGCCCTTCGCATCGGTGACCTCGAGCACGATCTTCGTGTGCGGATTGGCCGCCTCGAATTCCTTCACGATGCCGGTCACCATGTTGTCGCGAATCGTGAGATCGAAACGAATCGCCGAGTGATGCGCGAACGCCGCTACCGGCGCGAGCGCCAGCGCAATCGCCCAGAGTCTACTAGTTGACTTCCTCATCGAAATCCCCCCGCTTAGGTCCTCAGCCGTCGCTTTGCCCCTGACGCAAACGCTCGAGATGCTCCTCCCACGCCGGCTCGTTGCACTCGTATGGCAACAAGCGAACACCGGGCTGGAGCTGCCATTTCTTCTCGGCCGTGATCGGCTGCGTATAGAACTCGGGATCCGTCATCGTCATCTTCGACGTCAGCACTTTGGTGCCGTCGTCGTTCGTGACCAACGAATATTCCTCGACGACCCTCGCGTTCTCGCTATGGGGATAGCGCCCTTGATCGACAGCTTCTTTCAGATGCGTCGTCTCGACGATGAGCTTGTCGCCTTCCCAGCGGCCGAACGAATAGCCGTTGCGGTCGGGGAATAGATCCTCGGCCTTCGCGCGCTCGCCCAAGTAGATGCGGCGAATCTCGGCGTGCGCCTCGAAGACGACGAGAATGATGTTGTCGTGCTGCACGATCTCCATCGGGTAGCCGCCCGAGCCGAGCATCGAGCCCGGCATGCCGGTGCCAAGGCAGTGGCCGCCCGGCGAGTCGCCGATTGGATCGACGAGCGCGTGATAGGCGTCGACCTTCGCTTTCGCATCGGCGCGTAGCGGCAACGGCGCTTGCGCGGCGCCGCGCTGCGGCGCGGCCGCACCCGGCGCGCGGTAGTTGCCCCAGACGCCGGTGAAATCGGGCGGTTCGGCCGCCAGGGCGGCGCCCGCGATCGAGAGGCCGAGCACCGCGGCTCCGAACCTTGCCAAGCCCCAAGTCTCGATCATCGCTGCTCCCCGCTGCATGGCATCCCCCGCCAAACTGTCGCGAGCATAGGTGTCCGCGTCGAGAAGCGTCAACGGCTGCTACAAATCTTCACCGATGGATCGGCGGTCAAGCGAGCGGCGTGCCCGCTACCAGCGCCCGGCACTCGCGATCGTGGAACTCGATCAGCGGCGCGAGCTTCGCATCGACCTTGCCGGAGCCGAGCGACTCGACATACACGCAAGCTGCGTAATTCGCCGCTTTCGCCTCGTACTGAGTGATCCACGCTGCGCGCTCCGCTCGCCGCTCCGGGCGCACAGGCCAAACGCCGGGGCGCGGCTTCATGTGGCTTGGTATACCGATTCGCCACGGTTTGGCCGTGAGGCGCGCACGGAAACAGTGCTGGTTGCGGCACATCATGACGTACAGCGGGTCCGTGCCCACGGCGCGCATGAACTCCTCGACCGCGGCGTCGACGGGGACCTCCGGCGCGTGCGTCACGAGCAGCCGCAAGCCGGCAGGCGTGCGGTACAGTCTGACGCTCCATTCGGGGTGCGCGGCCAAGAATCCCATCAGGCGGCTACGTGCCTGCCACTCGGGACCGCCGGATAATGCCACCCGCCACTTCAAGATGAGATCGCCGAGCGGCGCCGAAACGAACACAGCCAAGACAGCGAGCCCGATGCCGACCCAGCGCGAGTAATCGAAGCCCCACACGAGCACGGCTGCGCCAACAACGAACGCGAAGAAGATGCCGAACTTGAGCTTGAGCGACCCGCTCGTCTCGAAATCGACGTCGGCGAACAGCGCGTCCGGGGTGTTGAGACAACGTGCGCCGTACGCGTTGCGCGTGATGACGGCGTCGCCTAGCCGTCCGACGACTTCCTCTCGAATCGGCAAACCCTGGGCGCCGCCGTAAGGAACCTTCCGCTCGCGACGGTCGACCTTGCGCCCGGCAACGGCTTCCCGAAGCGCCTCTTCGGCGCGCGCTTCGGCCATGATCTGCGCATCGCGCTCGGACACGTCGGACCAACCGAAACGACGTACCGTGATCTGTCGCTTGCTGTCGCGATGGCGCCGGCGCGCCTCCGCCCAGTACTGAGGAACGATCATCAACTGCTGGGCTGCGAGTGCACGCGCAGGACGTTCAAGAATCGCTCGCCGTAACGCGCGAGCTTGGCCTGACCGACACCGCCGATCGTCAGCAACGCGGCGGGGTCGGCGGGCCGCAGCGCGGCCATCTGTTTCAGCGTGGCGTCGTGGAAGATCACGTACGGCGGCACGTTCAGCTCGACGGCGAGCTCACGCCGGCATTCGCGCAGCGCCTGCCATACCGCCTCGTCGTGCGGCGCGATCTCGGTCGGCGTCGCACGCGACTTGCGCGCCGTTGGCGCCTTCGTGTCCTCGCGCACGCGCAGCGTCGTCTCGCCGCGCAGCAGCGCGCGGCTCGCCTCGGTCAACCCCACCGCGCCGTAGCCCTCGTGGTCGATACGCACGTAGCCCTTGACGAGCAACTGCCGCAGCAGCGAGCGCCACTGCGCTACCGAAAGATCGCTGCCAATTCCGAACACGGACAGCCGCTCGTGGCGGTGCCGCGAAACCTTCTCGGTCGCTTCGCCACGCAGCACGTCGATGACGTGCGCGGCGCCGAACGATTGGCCGGTGCGATAGACGGCCGACATGAGCTTGCGTGCGGCTTCGGTCCCATCCCAGGTCGCGGGCGGGCTCGCGCAGTTGTCGCAATTGCCGCAAGGCTCGGCGCGCGGCTCGCCGAAATATTCGAGCAGCGGCCGCCGCCGGCACTCGGTGACCTCGCACCAACCGAGCAGCGCGTCGAGCTTCGCGAGCTCGCGGCGCTTGTGCTGCTCGTCGGCTTCGGATGCCGCGACGAACTGCCGGAGCTGCACCACGTCTTGCAGGCCGTAGACCATCCAGGCATCGGCAGGCTCGCCGTCGCGTCCCGCGCGCCCGGTCTCCTGGTAGTACGCCTCGACGCTCTTCGGTAGGTCGAGGTGCGCGACGAAGCGGACGTCGGGCTTATCGATGCCCATCCCGAACGCGATCGTAGCGACGACGATCAGCGAGTCCTCGACGAGGAACCGGCGCTGATGCTCGGCGCGCGTCGCGGACGGCAGCCCCGCGTGATACGGCACCGCCGCGAACCCCTGCTCCGTGAGCCACTCGGCGGTGCTTTCCGTCTTGTCGCGCGACAGGCAATAGACGATGCCGGGCTCGTCGCGATGGTTACGCAAGAACTCGAGCAGCTGCCGACGCGCGTCGACCTTCGTCTGCACGGAATAGCGAATGTTCGGCCGGTCGAAGCTCTCGACGAACACGCGCGGGCTGTCGAGCTCGAGCCGCGCGACGATCTCCTCGCGCGTCGGCAACGTCGCCGTGGCCGTGAGCGCCATGCGCGGCACGGCGGGGAACCACTCTTTCAGGGCGTTGAGGCCGAGATACTCGGCTCGGAAGTCATGACCCCATTGCGACACGCAATGCGCCTCGTCGATCGCGATAATCGAGATCGTCACTTCGCGAAGTAGCGCCTTTGTCTCCTCTTGAAGCAACCGTTCGGGAGCGAGATACAGCAGCTTGAGCCGGCCGTGCCGAAGGCCGGCGACGACCTCGTTCTGCTCGGCGCGGCGCAAGGTCGAGTTCAAGAAGGCGGCCGCGACGCCCGCTTCGCGCAGCGCGTTCACTTGATCCTCCATGAGCGCGATCAGCGGCGACACGACGAGGCCGACTCCGTCGCGCACGAGGGCCGGAATCTGATAGCAGAGAGACTTGCCGCCGCCCGTCGGCATCAGCACGAGCGAATCGTGACCGGCCAGCGCCGCCTCGATGATGGCCTCTTGGCGGCCGCGAAAGCTCGAGTAGCCGAACACGTCGCGCAAAACACGACGCGCGCGATCGTCACCCGACGCGGGAAGGAGCTGAGGCTGCATGGCGCGATGATGCCACATCGAGGGCGCCCCGCCGCGTCCTCAAACTGGGCGCAACGGCAAGCTTGTACAATCGACGCACTGGTTGGCGTGTCGTCTCGCCCGGAGCAAGCCTCGTGACCGTCCTGTATCGAACTTGCGCGCTGATGTCGCGCGTCGCCCTCGTCGCATCGCTCGCCGGCCTCGGCACCGCAATGGCGCAAACCGAGAACGGCTTCGACTTCGGCGGCACGCAGCGCACGCGCTACGAAACGCTCGATCCGCAATTCCGCGCCGGGTTCAGCAACAGCGACCAGGCTGTTGCGCTGCAAACCACCCTCGCGTTCAACTGGCGCCACGACGCCTGGCTCGTCGGCGGCGAGATCATGGATTCGCGCAGCTACGCCAACGACACGGGCTCGTTCGCGAACGGCACGACGACGAACGCACTCGAGCCGCTGCAGGCCTACGTCGCGTGGAAGCACGACGCGAGCACGTTCCGCATCGGCCGTGTCGCTCAAGACCTCGGTAAGCGGCGCCTCGTTGCACGCAATCGCTACCGCAACACGATCAACACGTTCACGGGCGTCGACTGGTCGTGGACGGGCGACAAGGGCCGCGCGGCGCGCGCGTTCTACTGGGTGCCAATGCGTATTTTGCCGACCGATCTGGACAGCGTGCTCGACAACGAGTTCGAGCTCGATCGCGGCACGCGCGGCGGCTCGTTCACCGGGCTCTTCTATACGTTCCCCGCGTTCGCAAAGCAGCACCGGCTCGAGACCTATGTATTCGACGCCAAGTCCGAATCCCATAACGACCCCGCGGCCGCCTACGATCTCATCACGCTCGGCGGGCGCGCCTTTCGAACGCCGCAAGCGTCGCAGTGGAATTACGAGGTCGAGGTCGTGCTCCAGGACGGCGAGTCGGGCGGCACCGTCGGCGGGATCGCGCACAACGACCTCGACCATCAGGCATCGTTCTTGCACTTCGAGATCGGGTATCAGTTCGATGCGCCCGGAATGCCGAACCTCATGTTCCAGTACGACCGCGCGACCGGCGACAAGGACCCGACCGATTTGAAGATCGAACGCTTCAATACGCTGTTCGGTGCGCGCCGCTTCGACTTCGGCCCAACCGGCATCTATGGCATCGCGGCGCGCAGCAACATCGACTCGCCCGGCGTGCGGCTCACGTTCCGCCTGGGTCCGAAATGGCAGGGGGGGCTGGCGTACCGCGCCCTGCTGCTCGAGGCACCGCGCGACGGCTGGGTCGGCTCCGGTTGGCGCGACGCGACGGGCGCCGCCGGCGACTCGATCGGCAACCACCTCGAAGGCAGCTTCACGTGGACGGCGATCCCGGATCGCCTGAGCTTCGAGACCGGCTTCGGCCATCTATGGGCGGGCCGCTTCGCCGAGCAAACCGCCGGCGCGGCGTTCCGCGGCGATCCGCAGTACTACTACGCCTCGTTGACGACGACGTTCTAGCTTCGGAGGTACCATCATGCCTAGCCGCTCGCTGATTCCGTTCGTAGCGGGCCTCGTCGGATTCGGTGCAAGCATCGCGGTCGCCGACGAAGGCATGTGGACCTTCGACAACGTTCCGCGCGATCTCGTCCGCGAGCGCTTCGGCGTGCGCATCGACGACGCCTGGCTCGACCACGTGCGGCTCGGCACGGTGCGGCTGTCGGGGTGCACCGGCTCATTCGTCTCGCCGAACGGCCTGATCTTGACGAACCACCACTGCGTCGCGGACTGCCTCGACCAGAACTCGACACGCGAGAAGAGTCTCATCGAGAGCGGCTTCATCGCGGGCACGCGCGAGAAGGAGATCGACTGCCCCACGCAGATCGCCGACGTGCTCGAGCGGCTCGAGAACGTCACGGCCAAAGTGCAGGACGCGACGCGCGGCCTCGCGGAAGCCGACGCCAAAGAACGCCGCCGCCAGACGCTGACGGCGCTGGAATCGGAGTGCGAAAACACCTCACGAAGCTCTGGTAATCCATTGAAATGCCAGGCAGTCACTCTGTACGACGGCGGTCAGTACTGGCTCTATCAGTACCGGCGTTACGACGACGTCCGGCTCGTGTTCGCGCCCGAGGAAGATATCGCCGCCTTCGGTGGGGACCCCGACAACTTTCAATTCCCGCGCTGGTGTCTCGACTTCTCGCTGCTGCGCGCCTACGTGAACGGCGCGCCTGCCGCGACGCCGCGGCACCTCACGATCAACTTCGGCGGGCCCGAGGCCGGCGACCCCGTGTTCGTCTCCGGGCACCCGGGGTCCACCGACCGGCAACTGACGGTCGCCGAGCTCAAAGCGCTCCGGGACCGCGAGCTACCCCCGACGCTGCTGCGAGCGTCGGAGCTGCGCGGCCGGTACATCCAGTTCGCGAAGACCAGCGACGAAGCCAACCGGATCGTCGCCGACTCACTGTCCGGCCTCGAGAACACCATCAAGGTGCAGCGCAAACAGCTCGACGCCCTCCTCGACGACGCGGTGATGGCGGGCAAGCGCGACGCAGAAGCGGACCTGCGCATGCGCGTCGCCGGCAACCGCGCCTTGGCCGCCGAGATCGGCGACCCGTGGCAGCGGATCGAAGACGCCTTAGACGAGGAAGCCACGCGCTGGCTGCCGTACCTGTACCTCGAGGGCGGCACCGGCTTGAACAGCCGGCTCGCGCGCTCTGCGCGCACGCTCGTGCGCGCCGCCGCCGAGCGCCCGAAGCCGAATGCGGAGCGCTTGCGCGAGTACACCGATGCCTTCTTGCCGCGCATGGAGCAGCAGCTCGCGGCGCCCGTGCCGATCTACCCCGAGCTCGAGCGGCTGACGCTCTCGTTCTCGCTCGAACGCATGCGCGAGTGGCTCGGCCCCGATGCGCCGATCGTGCGGCGCCTGCTCGTCAACGAAACGCCGGACGCCCTCGCGGCGCGGCTCGTCGGCGGTTCGCGGCTCGCCGATCCGGCCTACCGCATGGAGCTCTGGAAAGGCGGGCAAGCCGCCATCGATGCGTCGACGGACCCGTTCATCGTCCTCGCGCGCGAGCTCGACCCTGAGGCTCGCGCGCTGCGGAAGTGGCACGAGGACAACGTCGAAGCCGTCATCGAAGCCGCGCACGAGCAGATCGCCCGCGCGCGCTTTCAGATCTTGGGGACGAGCGTCTACCCCGACGCGACGTTCACGCTGCGACTGAATTTCGGCAGCGTGCAGGGCTGGATCGAGAACGGTCAGCCCGTCGAGCCTTTCACGTACCTCGAGCGGCTGTTCGAGCGCGCGACGGGCGCGCAGCCGTTCCGCGTTCCCGATAGTTGGCAGGCCGCGCGGTCGACGCTCGATCTCGGGACGCGATTCAATCTCTCGACGAACAGCGACATCGTCGGCGGCAACTCCGGCAGCCCACTGATCGCCGCCGACGGCCGCATCGTCGGGCTGCTCTTCGACGGCAACATCCACTCGATCTCGGGCGCGTACTGGTTCGACGTCGACAAGAACCGCGCCGTCGCCGTGCACCCCGCGATCATTCGCGAGGCGCTGACGAAGGTCTACAAGGTCGCACCGCTCGTCGAGGAGCTCGGCCTGGACAAGTGAGCAGGCGGTCGTCTTAGTCGACGACCGCTTGCATGACCGCGTTCTCGAAGTCCGTCAGGAAGGTTCGATTCGACGTCTGCGCGAGCACGATGCCGACGAGGTTTTCTTTCGGATCGACCCAGAAGTGCGTGCCGTAGGCGCCGCTCCACCCGAACGAGCCTGCGGTCAGCCACGTGCCACGCGCCGCCGAATCCGTGATGACGCGAACGCCGAGACCGTAACCCTCGCCGGGCTGGCGACCCGGCAGCGACGCCGGAATGAACTCCGAGCCCATGAGCTCGACGGTGCGCGGGCTCAAGATGCGCACGCCGTTCAGCTCGCCGCCGTTCGCGAGCATCATCGCGAACTGCGCGTAAGTCTCCGCCGTGCTCATGAGGCCGCCGCCGCCGCCGTGGTACTTCTCGCCCGACATCGAATCGGGGTCGTTGGCGGCGACGAGCGCGCCGTCGCGGCGCTGATAGACCGTCGCGAGCCGCGAACGTTGCTCCGCGCTCGGCCAGAAGGTCACATCACGCATCTTGAGCGGCCCAAACAGCCGCTGCTGGAGGAACGCGGAGTACTCCTGCCCCGAGGCGATCTCGACGATGTGGGCGAGCGCATCGAAGCCCGCGACGGCGCTGTATGACCAGCGTGCGCCGGGCTGGAACTCGAGCGGCGTCTTGTCGAGCTGCTCCGTCCACTTCAAGCCGAGATCGTGGCGCTTGGTGAACGCGGCGTTGCCGGCCGAATTACCCATCGCACCGCTCATGAGGCCCGACGTGTGCGTCAGGAGATCGAGTACGGTGATTTGGCGCGTCGCGGGCACCGTGTAGAAGGCGGGCGGCGCCCCACCGGGACCTGCCGGCGCGGCGGCCGGAGGACCGCCGGGGCCCGGCGCGGCGGGCTTCGCGATGCCGACCTCGAGGTTCGCATAGGCCGGGATGAAGCGGGACACCGGATCGCTCAGGCGAACCTTGCCCTCCTCCGCCAGCATCAGGATCGCGACGGCGGCGACGGGCTTCGACATCGACGCCATGCGGAACAGCGAGTCGGGCTGCATCGGCTTCTTCGTCGCGAGGTCCATGACGCCTTGCGCCTCGAGATACGCTACTTGGCCGTTGCGGGCGACCAGCGTGACCGCGCCCGAGATCTCGCCGGCCTTGATCGTGCGGTCGACGAGCTCGTGGACGCGCTGCAGGCGCTCGCTCGAGAGGCCGACGCTTTGCGGCGTGGCCGTTTCAGCGTGCAGGACGACGCCCGGCACCGTGGCGAGAAATGCACCGAGCAGCAACGAAGCGAATTTGGTTTTGGACATGCGGCACCCCCCTGCCAACATGGTCGCGACGCTACAGCATGCCGTGGGCGATGGCGGCGGCGCAATCGCCTAGTGTCAAAGCACGGCCGGCCGATCTATTTGCTCGTTCGGGTTCCGACCCAGCGAGGGGAATTCGCGCTGCAGTAGCACGGTAATCGCTTCGATGCCGATCAGTACGCCGTCGCGCCAGCGGCCGGCTGCGAGCTCTCGCTCGATCAGCGTGCAAGCCCTCTGCCATTCGCCGCTCGAGACGTGGCCCTCGAAGCCGAGGTCTGCGACGATTTCGACGTCTCGCTCCGCGAGCAACAGATAGATCAATACGCCGTTACGCTCGGCGGTGCTCCAGAGGCCGAGCTCGGCGAACACCTCGAGCGCTCGTTCGCGGGCGGTATGCACTCGCCAAAGCGTCCGCCAATCGAGCGCGACCTCGATCGCAACGCGAATCTCGGCGCGATGAGCGCGCTCCGAGTCCTCGATCGCATCTTCGATGGCCGTTAGCGCGTGCGATGGGTACCTCCGGTGCAACGCCGAGCGCGGCAACAGCAAGTGCGACAACACGCGCACGCTACCAACCTCCCGACGCGCCGCCGCCGCCGAATCGCCCGCCACCACCGCGAAAGCCACCTCCGCCACCGCCGCCGAATCCTCCGCCCAAGCCGCCCCCGAATCCGCCGCCGAAACTACCGGGCCCCCAGCGGCCGCGGCCGGACGCCCAACGCCCCGCGCGCCCGCCGAGGCCCGTCAACGCGAGGACGAATGCGAACGCGCCGACGAGCAACGATGCGAACAGCACGCCGCTCAAGATCCAGACGACGAATCCGGCGCCGGCGCCGACGGCGGCCGACCCGAACAACGAGCCGAACAAACGTCGAAACAGCGGCGCGCAGACGAAGGCGAGGATCAGCACGATCGGCAACGACGTGAAGGGTTCTGCGGCCGGCTGACGCTCCACGGGCACGGGCAACGGCTCGCCGTCGATGAGGCCGATCAACGCATCGATTCCTGCGTTCAACCCGCCGGCGTAATCCTCTTCATA